>CEUS01038493.1_pt1 | contig 24803 bp, 19 predicted proteins | sample 427031 | NCBI WGS metagenome assembly CEUS01 (sample SAMEA2622837, study PRJEB7988) | marine metagenome | biome: marine biome (ENVO:00000447); feature: marine epipelagic mixed layer (ENVO:xxxxxxxxx); material: "saline water (ENVO:00002010), including plankton (ENVO:xxxxxxxx)" | depth 140 m | reverse complement strand
CATGACTGGACAATTTTTTATTGGGCTTGGTTTATTTCTTGGTCCCCATTTGTAGGGATGTTCATCGCAAGAATATCAAAAGGAAGAACTATTAGAGAGTTTCTTTCTGTCGTAATGTTTGCACCTCTTTTATTTTGCACAGTCTGGTTTACTTCATTTGGAGAAACTGCAATTTTTCAATTTCAAGAAGGATTAGGTAATTTGAGTGAACCAGTCGGAGAAATTTCTCTTGTTCTATTTTACATGCTAGATAATCTTTTATTTCCAATAGTCGCAAGTATATTTTCTTTATTCATGTTGGTACTATTTTTTGTTACATCAGCTGATTCAGGTTCATTAGTTATTAACAGGATTACCTCTGGTGGTAAAGAAAACACTCCTACGATACAAAGAGTGATTTGGGCAATTATTCAAGGATTAGTTGCTATAGCTCTATTAGTAGGCGGAGGTTCAGTTGCTTTGCAAGCCATACAATCAGGGTCAATATCTATGGCATTACCTTTTGTATTTATTTTAATAGCGGCCACCATAAGCTTATTGCGTGGCGTTTATATTGAATTATATGATTCAAAAAAAATGATTAATCAAAACAGAAAATAATCATTATAATGCGTCGATGAAATCCTCTAAATTCCCTAGGGATGCAGAAATAGTCATAGTTGGCGTAGGTGGTATTGTCGGATCCATGCTTGCATACTGGCTCACTGAGCTTGGTCAAAAGAACATCATAGGGTTGGAAAAATCTACAGTAATTCCTTCAGATATTGCATCAACTGCACACGCTTCGGACTTTGTCTACAACACAACTCATGACAAACTCAGTAACTGGACCACAGCTTTTAGCCGAGATTTTTATGAAAAAAATGGTTTCTTCCTCAAAAAAGGAGGTTTAGAAATCTGTCGTAAAGGTGACGATGAACGTTGGGAGGAACTAAAACGAAAAGTAGAATCAGGTAAATCCTTTGGTACTAACGTGAGATTAATTTCTGCTTCTGAAGCCAAAGAAAAATTTCCATTATTAGATGAAGAATCAATACGTGGTGCAATGTGGGATCCAGATGCGGGTCTAGTGGTACCACGCTCACAGGATGTAGTGAGTTTTGCTGTAGAAAGCGCCAAAGAAAAGGGAGCTTTGACTACATATGCTGACACACCAGCAGTAGGCTTTGAGATTGAAAATGGATATGTTACTGGAGTAAAAACAGACAAAGGAACTATAAAAACCGATAAAGTTATAGTTTCTTCTGGAATATGGGGGCCTTTAATTGGTGAGATGGCTGGTGTTCCAATTCCACTTGCACCAGTTGAACATCCTCTCTTATTTTTTGGTCCGCTCCCCCAAATACAGGAAACTGATGAATTTCTTGTCTACCCATTACTTAGAGACCAAGGCAATTCAGCTTATGTGAGGGATACAGGTAGGCTTCATGGAGGGATGCTTGAATGGGGATTTTATGAGGACAAAGAGCCTAGACTAGTTGATCCAGAGGACATTGGTAATCCTGAAAAGACCATGACTTCTGACTCGATGAGACACTTAGACCTTGAAGAAATTGCAGAACCTCTAGAAAAGGCATTCGAAACTACACCTATACTTAATGAATTGGGTTGGGATGAAAGAAGCTCATTTAATGGCCTGCTGTCCGTAACTTCTGATGCTGGCTCATTAATTGGTGAAAGCCCAGAAGTCAGGGGTTTTTGGTTATGCGAAGCAGTGTGGGTTAAAGACGGTCCTGGATGTGCAAGGCTGTGCGCTGAATGGATTATCAATGGTAAAACACCTATGGATATGCACTCTTTTGATATTTCAAGATTTTATCCTGCACAAAAAGAAAAAGATTTTGTTAAAACACGATCTTTCGAAAACGCCCAGACCATCTATACTCCTGCTGTTCACCCAAGAGAACCCTACATTAGTCAAAGAGAGCTGTTCGTTAGTCCTTTTTATTCAAGAGAAAAAGAGCTTGGGGGCTTCTTTGATAACGAAATCGCTGGTTGGGAGCGAGCCTTTGCTTACAAAAGCAACCAACAAAAACTCGATAAATATTTGCAAGAGGTACCTGTTAGGGAAAATGAATGGGATCGACGCCATGTACCTTATGAGATTGCTAACGCAGAACACCTAGCAATGAGTGAATCAGCTGGAATGATCAACCTATCACACTTCGCAATTATGGACATAAAAGGTTCAGATGCAGAACGTATGTTAGAACATCTTTCCGTAGCTAAGGTTGGCGGTAACACTCCTGAAGGGCGAATCATTTATACTAATTTTCTGGACGAAGATGGTGGTGTTCATGCTGATCTAACAATCGCACGTTTAGGTGCAGATAATTATAGAGTAATTACAGGTGGAGCTGACGGCAACAGAGACTGGGTGACTTTGCGCAATTATCGAGACGATATGGGGCTTGAAGCAGATATCAAGATTAAGACACACGATATTGCAACTTTAGGGTTGTGGGGACCTAAAGCTAAAGATGCTTTAGGCCATTTTATTGATCCCAACGAAATAAGTATTGAGAATTTTCCTTTTGTTACAACAAAAAACCTGACACTTAATTTATCGGGCGGAAAAAAGATAAATGTCTGGGCAGCTCGTATTTCCTACGTCGGAGAGAGTGGTTGGGAAATTTATTTAAATAATAACAGTGAAGAGGGTCTAGCACTTTATGACTCTCTACTTGAAGTTGGGGTTGTGCCAGTTGGTATCGAAACTTATGCTACTAGTCGACGCCTAGAAAAGAGTTTTCGACTACAAGGCGCAGATCTAGAGACTGAATATAATGCTTGTGAATCAGCTGTTGAAAGACGCTTGGTCAAAGAAGCAGAATTCCATGGTAAAGCAGCTCATCTTACTCATCGAGAAGAAGAACCTAGCGCAATTTTATGTACCATGACGTTAGATGATTTAAATGTATCAGGTAATGGCTCTAGGTATCCAGTAGGCATCTCACCAATTATTGATCCTGAAACAGGCGAAGTTCCAGTAGATAGTAAGGGTCGTAGGTCTTACAGCACTAGCATGTCTTACTGCCCATCAATTAAAAAGCATGTCGTTATGGGTTATCTACCTAAAGACTTAGCTGTACCTGGGAAGTCACTTTCGTTGGAATATTTTAATGAAAACGGTGATGGCGTTTATCCTATGACCGTTAAGATTGTTGGTAAAGGATCTCTGTATGATCCTAAAAACGAAAGGGTTCGTTCTTAATTAATTTACAATATAATTACAATATAAAAAGGGGGAAAAATGAAAAAACATCCAAATCATCCAAGTGTCGATCAAAGTGATCGAATAGTACCATATAACCTCAGGCAGAGCGGTCGCACGCCCACTGAGCTTTTGATTTCAACTCGAGTTAGGAAGTCACCTTTTTGGCATCTTTCTCATGAGGCTGGTTGCTGGAGGGCAACAATTTACAATCGTATCTATCATCCAAGGGGGTATGTTAAGCCTGAAGATGGTGGAGCCATGGTTGAATATGACGCCTTGGTTAACCGTGTCACCATGTGGAACGTAGCTGTCGAAAGACAGATAAGAGTTAAAGGCCCAGATGCCGAAGCCTTAACTAATTATGTAATAACTCGTGACGCTACTAAAATTGAACCAGGAAATGGGAAATACGCAATTTTGTGTAACGATAAAGGAGGAATCCTTAATGATCCTGTCTTATTGAGAATAGCTGAAGATGAATTTTGGTTTTCACTTTCAGATAGTGATTTGATGCTTTGGTTACAAGGTGTAAATATTTCTAAAAAATTTGATGTGACAATAGATGAAATAGACGTTTGTCCTGTGCAAATACAAGGCCCTCTCTCTGAAGACCTTATGGCCAAGCTTGCTGGTGAAGCTGTAAGAGAAATCCCTTTCTACGGTCTCATGGAAACTAAAATCGAAGGCGTAGACACTGTGATCAGCCAGACTGGATTTACTGGTGAAAAGGGTTACGAAATTTACGTGCGTGATGCTCATGAAAATGCTGAGATTGTTTGGAATGCGGTTCTCGAAGCTGGTGAAGAATTTGGATTAATGGTCATTGCACCTGCTCATCACCGACGAATAGCAGCAGGTATTTTATCTTGGGGTCAAGATATGGACTTTGAAACCTCTCCCTTTCAGGTCAACCTGAGTTATCAGGTGCCACGAAACAAAGAGGCTGATTACATAGGTAAAGAAGAGCTAGAAAGACAACGTGCAGTCATTGATGGAGGAGATTTTCCTTTCAAAATGAAAATGGTTGGTCTGATTTTTGGAGGGAAAGAAATAACGGACTATGCTCCTGATTTCTGGCTAATTGCAGATACTGATGGGAATGATGTGGGTTATATAACTTCACCATGGTGGTCTCCAGAACTAGATACAAATATAGCACTTGGTTGGGTGCCCTGGACTTCTTCAGAGATTGGAACCAAATTACAGGTTAGGCTTCCTGATGAATACTCGGAGTCACCTGGAGTCCCAGTAGAAGGTGAAATTGTTGACGTGCCCTTTAGAGAGTCTGTTAATCCTAACAAACGAGAAGTTCAAAAGGCAAAGGGACTAGATTACGCGGATTAGAAAAAGACTTGAAGTTGGTGTAAATTCAGATCAACTTCAAGTCTAAGTTTTTCATCAGGCCTTAGAGTGTTTATCTTTCATCCCAAAGGGCGATAACAGCTTATGAAATGTATATAAGATAATGAACTTCTACACAACGTTATTCTTCCTTCTACTTACTGGTGGAGTAATAGCAGAAGAATTTAAGTATATAGACCCTGAAAGAGCTGGCTTTTCAAAAGAGCGCTTGGAAAGAATTTCACCAGTTATGCAGAAATACATTGATGCAAAACTTACACCGGGGGTTTTAACTGCAATTATGCACGAAGGAAAAATAGTTTATTTTAATACTCAAGGATTTATGGATGTTGAAAAAGAAAAGGTTTTAGAAAAGGATGCTATCTTTAGAATTGCTTCCATGACAAAACCTATAGCTTCAATAGCACTAATGATCCTTTGGGAGGAAGGTCGCTTTCAACTAAATGATCCTGTATCAAGATTTATCCCATCTTTTTCAAAAGTGAAAGTTAGTACGACATCAGATGTCAGTGGTAAGACTGGTGAATTAGTTGAGCCTAAAAGAGCAATCACAATAAGAGATATGCTTACTCACACTGCTGGGTTAGCAAATAGTTATATAGGTAATAGGGAGGCCTACAGAAAGGCCATGTATGAACCAAGGCCTAAGAGCAACTCTGAACAAATTGATAGATTGGCACAATTACCTCTTAATTATCATCCTGGAGAAGAATGGCAATATTCTAATGCAACTAATGTTGTAGGACATCTTGTTGAAATCATTTCAGGTAAGTCACTAGATGTATTTCTGAAAGAGAGGTTGTTTGATCCGTTAGATATGAAAGACACGCACTTCTACTTAGATGATACTAAGGAAGGCAGGCTGACAGCTCAATACACACCAGGAAAAGATAAAAAAATTGTTTTACAGGATCCGGGAACAGAGAAGAGTAGATGGATAACTTCTTCAAGGGATTTATTTAGTGGATCTGGTGGTTTAGTTTCCACAGCAAGAGATTATTTAAGATTCCAACAAATGATACTGAATGGGGGTGAACTGCACGGCGTAAGAATTTTGGCACCCAATACTGTTTCTTTAATCTTAGAAAACCATACTGGAGATTTACCTATATGGTTATCTGGTCCAGGTACAGGATTTGGTCTAGGATATGGAGTGATTGTAGATCGAGGTAAATCTGCAAGTCCTCTATCTGAAGGTTCCGCTTATTGGGGTGGAGCTTACTGCACCATTTCTTGGATTGATCCTAAGCATGATTTAGTTGGTTTAATGATGACCCAAGTTAGGCCCTACACTCATATTAATATCAGAAGAGACTTTCAAGTTTTAACCTATCAGTCTTTAATAGGTAGTATTAAAAATTAATGATAATTTAAATTATTTAAGTGAAATTAATTTTATTTTTTTTGCTAGCTTCTAATTTTGTTATGCCTGAAGAAACTTTTGAGAACACAAATAAAGCCACAACTAGTGAAAGGTCATTCGGAGAGTTTTTAAACTGGAGATTCAGCAGAAAAAATCCAGAAAGAACTCAGATTAAAACCTCGGATCAGTGGAATAAACTATCTGAGGATTCTAAAGACTATGCGGTTTGGGTTGGTCATTCAACTTATCTAATAAATAATGGTGATTTAACGATACTAACTGATCCAGTTTTTTCTAAGAGAGCTTCACCAGTTCGAATTGCTGGACCGAAGCGTTTAATCTCCCCAGCCATCTCTTTAAAAGAGTTACCACCAATAGATGTGGTTACTGTAAGTCATAACCATTATGATCATTTAGACATAAAGAGTTTAAAGGCCTTATCTAAACAAAACCCTAAAGCAATTTTTCTAATACCTAAGGGAGATAAAAAGCTTTTATCAAGATCTGGCATACAAAATGTTGAAGAATTTCTTTGGTGGGAAAATATTAAAATCAAGAAAACTTCCTTTACCTTTACACCAGTTCAACATTGGTCCGCTAGAGGTTTGAGAGATAGGAATAAAAGCTTGTGGGGAGGATGGTTTATTAAATCAGATCTCTCAATTTATCATGCTGGGGATACAGGTTATTCATCTGACTTTAAAGAAACCAAGAATAGACTTGGATCTCCAGATTTTGCCATGATACCCATTGGAGGCTATGAGCCTAGATGGTTTATGAGCTATCACCATGTAAAGCCTTCTGAATCTATACAAATCTCACTTGATCTAGAAGCTAAAAGATCAGTTGGAATGCATTGGGGAACCTTTATTCTTACGGATGAGGATATTCTCGAGCCGCCTAGACTTATCACTAATGAATTGAAGAAACTAGGTTTAGCAAATGAATTTTTTAAAACCCCTAAACCAGGAGAAGTAATTTCTTTAAGTTGGGAGTAGACCTGAAGAAAAGCTTCTAATAGACTTTAAAAAGGTACAAGCAGTAATAATCAAGATGGCAAGTAGTAACCCTCCTACAAGGGGAGGTCAAATGGCACAAGCAGCAGCTGGTGCTTATGCGGCTAAACAATCAAAAAAAATAGCTGAAGGCATTGGAAAGCAAAATAAGATTCAAGAAAAAATTGAAAGACATCATGAGGAAGCTAATCGCATAAGCGTAGATATAGCTGATTCTTCTAGGGCTTCTGCACAAGCACAAATGGAGCTTGTAGATCTATCGAGAGAATCTTTAGGAGTTCAGTACGATCAACTCAAAGAAGAGAGACAGGCAAATTTATGGAAGGAAGCTGAGTACCGAAGGAATATGGCAAATGACAGTTTGGCCAGGGAAAAGAGAGAAATAAAAAGGTTAGTAAAAGAAAGAACCAGTCACATGAGAGATATTCTTTTTCAATCAAAAAAGAAAAGTAAAGATTTTTTAGAATCCAATAAACACCCTGTCGAAAAATTTTTTCTAATTTCCTCCCTTAATATTTTATTAAAAGATAATCTTGTTTCCACTGGTATTTCAGATTCTTTTGAAGACAAAGAGTACATCGATTCTGCTTTCAAAAAAATAGAGGATTCAGTAGAAGAAGTGGCTTCTGAATTATCTAATCAAGAAGTTCAAGATATTCAACAGATTTATCAAATACTAGAAGTTACAGAAGAATACATAATTGAGCAAAAAACAAGAGATCTTTTAAAAGAAGAGAAGTCAGAAAAAAAATTAAAACAACAATTATCTGATTTAGAGAGAAATATTCCCAAGACCGAAAGAGATATTGAGAGGGCTAAAAAACAGATCTCTGATTTACAATTGCAAGGACCGCTTTCTGAAGACAAAAGAGGAACTTCATAGAGATGATAAGGGGTCTTTTAAATTATTTTTGTTTAGCGTTATTATTTATAGGCTTAAATTTTACTGTCATTTCGTGCTCTGATAGTTCTTCAGAAGAAGATTCAGTTTCTTTAAATGAGAGCAAAAATGAGATAAGTTTTGAAGAGTCTTCTGATGCCCCAGAAGAAAGTGCCAATAAAGATAAAGAAAGAGTTCAAGCTAAGAGAGAAGCAATCAAATCAGAGTGGATAGATCCACCAAAGAAAGTAAGAGATGACTATAAAGCTAAGCTTGAAGAAGAACGATTAGTAGCTCGTGCAGAATCTGCAGCACAAGCCGCATTTGAAAAAAAGATAATAAGATGGGTAATTGCTTTATTTTTAGTTTTATTAGGTCTTTATGCTTATTTTTCTTATAGAGATAATGAACACAAAAAAAGGGTAGATGTTTTAGAAAAAGAAACAGCTTTAGAGAAGCAAAAAGAAGATGTAGAAAAGCAAAAAGAAAAGAGAGAAAGAGAAGTCCATAACAAGTGGACCAAAGCAATAGAAGGACTAAATAACCACATAGAAATTTCAGAAAAAATAATAATAGATAATGAAAATCAAGTAGAAAGGATAAGAGAGAGGATAGAGAGATCACAAAAGAATCAAGACAACCTTAAAAAAGCAATTGAGAAACAGAATAAACAGATAGATTTAGAGAAGAAACAGGTCTCGGACTTAAGAAAAAAATACCCTTTCATAGATGATATAGTTCCGAATAGAGATTAATGTTCATAAGGCGAGGAAGATAGAGATGAAAAAAATAACTATAACTACAATTCTGTTAAGTCTTTCTATTGTTGTTTTTTCCATGGAGCCTGGTGACAAGGTAGAGAATTTTAGATTACTAGATCAAAGAGGAGGTTCTCACGAACTTTTTTACTACAACGATCAAAAAGCTTTAATTTTTTTAGTTCAAGGAAATGGCTGTCCCATAGTCAGGCATGCTGCTACTCGTTTTCAAGAACTTAGGGATATTTACAAAGACCAGGAAGTTGAATTTTTCATGATCAATTCAAACCTTCAAGATGATCGCTTAACAATAAGGGAAGAAGCCAAGGAATATAATTATGACTTGAGAATACTTGTCGATGACTCTCAAATAATAGGGGAGTCCTTAGGGTTAAGTCGTACAGGTGAAGTCTTCGTAGTAAATCCGAAGAATTGGTCGGTGGCTTATATAGGTGCCATTGATGACAGATTGACTTATGAAAATCAGAAAGAGAAAGCTTCAAAGCATTTTCTTAAAGATGCAATTAACGATCTACTGGAAAATAAATCTGTATCTGTACCTAGAACGGAATCACTGGGATGTCTAATTAATTTTCCGAATAAAGCAAATAAACAATTAATTTCTTATGCCGATGATGTTGCGCCCATACTAGTAGAGAATTGTACGGTTTGTCATAGAGAAGGCGGTGTAGGACCTTGGGTAATGTCAGATCACAAAATGGTTAAAGGTTTTTCTTTGATGATGAGAGAGGTTATTAGAACCAAAAGGATGCCACCCTGGCATGCTGATCCACTCATAGGAGAATATAGTAATGATAGATCACTCAATGCCGAGGAAGTAAAAACAGTAGTTCATTGGATTGAGGCGGGTGCCAACAGGGGAGATGGACCAGACCCTTTAAAACAAGTCAAGCTATCAAAGTCTGTTTGGGCCAATGAAGAAAAATTAGGACCGCCTGATTATGTTATTGAAATTCCGTCTACTGATGTTCCAGCAACTGGTGTTGTAGATTATAAATATCAATATGTTAAAAATAGCATAGCTAAGGATATATGGGTTAAGGCAACTGAGATTGTTCCTGGTGACAGGCAGGTTCTACATCATGTAATTACCAGCTTTGGTCCCACAGAGACACGTGGACCAAGAAAAGGGAAGCTTAAATTTAGGGAACGTAGGGGTTTGAGAGGATATGCACCTGGAATAAATAGTAATCCTTTCCCAGATAACTCAGGTACATTTCTTCCTGCAAATACTACTTTTGAATTTCAGATGCACTACACACCCGTTGGTAGAGCTACAGTGGATGCTACAAAGATGGGCATATGGGTAGCAGATGAAAAGCCAAAACATGAAATTTTTTCAATGATTATGTTAAACCCTCAGATTCGTATTCCAGCAGGTGCAAAAGAACATAAAGAATCTGTTTCCAGGGTGGTTTCAAATGATTCTCTTCTCTACAGTGTTTTACCCCACGCTCACTATCGGGGAAAAAAAATGGTAGTGACCGCTTATTATCCTGATGGAAGAACAGAAATTCTGCTTTCAGTCCCCAATTATGATTTTAATTGGCAAACTTCTTACGATTTTCAAGAACCAAAATTTATACCAGCAGGAACAACATTAATTCAACATCAGTGGTGGGATAATTCACCTCAAAATAAAGCCAATCCTGATCCTACTATAGAAGTAACTTGGGGTGATCAATCTTTTGAAGAGATGTTATTTGGAGCTTACATGATGAGGGTTCTAAAGGCAGAGGAAGTTCCTTATTACAGAAACCTAGTTTCCAAAAACTAAATATGAAAGGCTTAATCTTAATTTTTTCTTTATTTCTAAGTTATGGATTATCTACAGAAGATGAAGAGAAGATTCAGGCTACCAGCCAACTAGAAAGTATCGTCCTTGGATCAGGTTGCTTTTGGGGAGAAGAAAAACGTTATGAGTCTATACCTGGAGTGGTTAGCGCTATATCAGGCTATGCTGATGGCAGGGGTGTTAAACCGACTTATAGAGAAATAACAAAACCTAAAAATAGATTTAACCCGAATAACCACGCGGAAGTAGTCTTGGTAGTCTTCGATAGAAATATTGTATCTGTGGAAGAAATCATAATGGATTACTTTGAAGGGCATGACCCAACACAATTCAATCGTCAAGGTAATGATATTGGCACCCAATACCGTTCAGTAATTCTGACTATTAATGATGAGCAAAGAGAAATAGCTAAAAGGCTGTTAAAAGAATTTCAACTCCTTATGAACGATAAAGGTTACGGTAAGATTCAAACGAGAATAAAACCTTTAGTAGAGTTTCATTATGCAGAAGAATACCACCAAGATTATTTAGCAAAAAACCCAAATGGATATTGTCCAGATCATTCAACAGGAGTGGTTTTTAACCGTGGTGAAATTAAGAACAAAATTGATAATTCTCTTCTCCTAAAAGGAAAACAGATTGTAGTCATTGAATCTGAATCATGTGCTTACTGTGAAAAATTTAAACTTGACGTACTTTCTGATTACCAAGGCACTATACCCTTAACTTATCGTTCTTCCTCTCAGCTAAATGGACTGAATATAAAAACAGAAACTTGGGCTACTCCTACAATTTTATTCCTTGAAGATGGAAGTGAAATATATGGAAAAAGAGGTTATTTGGAGCCAGAGAATTTCTATAAATTGTTGGGCATATTTAAATTGGGAAACTCAGAAGCATTCAATGTTGCTTTTAATCAAGGAACAGACGCTAGGTATTGCAAAGAATATCAAATTTTTAAAAATACCCCTGACGGTGTTTTTACAGACAAGTTAAGCGGCGTGGCTCTTTTTGACACTAAGGATAGGTTCAATTCTGGTACTGGTTGGCTATCTTTTACAAGACCAGTAAAGGGAACCGTAACTGAACATATAGATAGAAGCTACGGAATGATTAGGACAGAAATAAGATCAAAGAGTTCAGGAATCCATTTAGGTCATGTTTTTCCTGATGGTCCGAACGGAAAACCTAGATACTGTATTAACGCAACAGTTCTAGATTTTAAAACAAGAGAAGCTTATCTTGCAGCCAATTCAGGGTAATTCCATTGAATTGGTTTGTTTATATCCTAAAGTGTTCTGACGATTCTTTATACACGGGAATTACTAATAATATTGATAAAAGACTTCTTGCTCATGAAGAAGGAAAAGGTGCTAAATACACTAAAGGAAGAGGTCCATTCAAGATTGTTTATAAAAAAAAGTTTAAATCTAGAAGTGAAGCGACGATTAGAGAAATGGAAATTAAAAAATTAAACGCCAAAGAAAAAAAGAAATTAATCTGTTAGTCTATTGCATTAAGAGAAATCAGAATGATATGAAGAGTTTGTTACCACTATTAATTCTAATAATAAGTTTTGATGCAAGCTCTGCTTATAGGCCAACAGTTGAGCATTGGAGTCAAGGTTATGGTGGGGCTTTAATGATGGGTGAGATGTTTCCTGTCTTTAATGATGAATCTTACACTTCTAGTTCTAGCCCTGACCAATTTCAACAACCTCTAGTAATTAAAGGATTGCAAGTTGAGAAAGTTGTAGACGGAGATACTGTTTACGGTTTATTAGGCGAGAAGACTTACAAAATCAGGTTAGCCGAGATCGATGCTCCAGAAAGAGACCAACCGTTTGGAAGACAGTCCAAAGTTTTCTTAAGGAAACTCTTAGTAGGTGGTGAGTTTAATGCTCATATCTCTAGTGAAGACCAATATGGCAGATACATTGCTAAACTTTATAGCAATGGAGTAGACGTTAATAGAAAGATGGTCTCCGAGGGCATGGCATGGGTGTATGATTATTATGTAATTGATAAGACCTTTTATCTAAACCAAGAAGATGCTCAAAAACTAAAAAAAGGCATTTGGTCTAAACGACATCCTGCCCCTCCATGGGAGTGGCGAAAGGCTAAGAGAAGATAAGTTGCAACTAGCCAAAAGGTTCTTGAAATTCTTTTTTATAGCACTAGTCAGTGTTATTGCTTGTGCTTTTATTCTTTTCCTAATTTTCTTTTTTATGGATATCTTTGGGGTTTCAGGAGATGAAGATTCCAATAACTTATTGGATCATAGAATACTTTTAATTCTTTTAGCTTTTGCCTCTATGGTTGTTTCTTACTGGTATCTTTATAAGAAGTAAAACTTATTTTTAGTATTTGTCTATCCAGGCCAAAGTTTCTTTTATCATTTGATTTCTGGGTAAAGGCCAGTGGCCAGAGTCATAAAAAATTATTTTCTTATCTTCAGAGGCAGTGCCTAGAAAATTATAGAATGTTTGAGCAGAAATTTTCGGTACTAAATAGTCCTGCTCTCCATTCAACATTAAAACTGGAGTAGTTATTCTAGGGATATGATTGAGACCGTCAGATAAAGGAGGGGTTGTTGTAAAAACTCCTCCTACGTAAAGAATAGCAGCTTTAAACCTTTTTTCGAATAATAGTGTATGTGTAGGAAATAGAGCACCATGACTCATTCCCATGTAAAAAATGCTTTCATCATCAAAATCTTGTCTACTTTGTATATAGTCAAGAGTTCTGAAGGTATCTACATTCCAGTGTGAAAGTCCTTCACGATAAAGTCTTGCTCTTTCTTCAGGAGATGAAGGGATTGTTTGACTTAATCTGTTCATAGAACCTTTGATAGCAGGCCATACAACTGCTCTCCCGCTTTTTATAATAAAGTCTAAACCAAACTCACCGATACTTGCTTCATCAATATCTGGTGGTGTCATGTAATAGTTAGCACCAGGGAAAAATACTACTGATTCTAGTTTTCTATAATTTTCTTTAGGCTTAAAAATTAGAATATCCATTTTTAAGGAGTTGTAACCTAGTTCTACGGTTACTCTCTCTTTATCCCATAGAGGGTTTGAAGTATCTTCATAAATAGTTTTAGCCTTCATGTCCATTGGGCCAACTTCAAAATTTCTAGAATAAATCTTGAATACCTCATCATTCATGGGTTTGTAGAAACTTAATGGTTTTGGCTGTACTCTAATTAAAGGATCCCCATAAGGACTCATGTCTCTAGGGTTTAGTAACTTAACTGTCCTAAAACCATTTATAAGAGATCTATCAAATCGAGGAAGAGGATTTTGCATTGAAGAGGTATAAATGGGATCACTAAAAGCACCCCCCAAACTTAATCCAACTCCTCCAAAAATATTCCATACCCATTCTCTGGCATTGCCAGCCATGTCATATGTTCCATATGGACCTCTGCCTTGAATACCTACTTTGTTTAATCCTTTATTATCGAAATTACTATTAGGTAGTAGCTTAGGAGCAATGGGCGCTAAACCTTCATCAGGAGGGTAAGCAGCTTTAGCCCAATGATGCATTGGAGGAAGAATATTTCCTCTAAATCGAGCGTAAGCAAGGGCTTCGTACCAAGTTATTCCAGTGACTGGATAATCTTCTTGTCCTTCAAGATACATACCTACTTCCCAGCCCGCTGGTCCATTTACTCCAGTAGAATCTATCATTAATTCTTTAGCTTCACTTAAAGATAAGGTTATTCCTTCCTTTACAATTTCCATATCAACCCAATATTGAGAGTTGTTATACCCTCCAGCGTCAATAAATTCTTTAAATTGCTTGTTAGTAATTTCGTTTTTGTCTATGTAGTAGGGAGATAGGTAAATCTCGTTAACACCTTGACCAGTTATAGCTGGAATAAAAGGTCCTCCAGGAATATAAACCATACCTTTTGGAGTAGAGTCCTTATCTTGAAGTTTTAATGGATCTAAAGACCAGCCCATAGAAGCTGAAAAGTTATCGAATCTAATACTGGGATTAGCAGAAACTAGAAAAAAGGTTTCATATCCTTCCTTTTCAAGTTTCAGCTCTACTAGGCCATTAGGCAATCTAAATTCTTTCTCTGGTGAAGTTCCTAAATACTCCCATTGCAAAGATTCTTTCTCTAAATAAGGTTTCCAATAAATCTTAACTCCGTCCTGTTCAATTTTTATATTTGCAATTGTACTTATTTCATCATTTAGCCTTTTCGTTGAAGAGAAAAAGGGTGCGAAGGAATCAATTGTATTTGTAGCTACCCATGCAGAAACATAGTCATCTTCAGCAATTAAATTTTTGATTTGTGGCATCATAAAAATATTGACCCATAAGTAACTTCCTGAGCCATAACCAGTTGTAAGAACAAACAAGAAGATACCTAGAATTTTAAATGTACTGAATTTAGAAGAAGCAGCCCAAGCAATTATTCCTAAAAAGGGAAAACCTATAATAAAAACCCATATCAAGTTTTTCATAAATTGCTGATTTAGATCAAAAGTATCGCTAATCAGACTAGCAACCTGAACAACAACAAAAGCAAAGACTGCATAAGCAGCTATCGCCTTAAATAAAGAACTTTTCTTTAATTTGTCGTATAGGCTAGAAATCTCATTCATAATTTATGTAGTTAAACTTTAATTCCAAGTGTCTTTTATTGTACCTATTGATAATATAATTTCTAATATTTTAATTTATTACATTTTTTTGTGAGTTATACAATATTGCCAGGAGATAGGGCACCTAGATTTGAAAAGCTATTAGCTACTGATGGCAATTACTACAATCATGAAGACTTCGTAGAAAAGCCCTTTAAGGTTATCTTTTTTACCTGCAACCATTGTCCATATGTCACTGGGTCAGATGAATTAACTAGAAGGGTAGCTGAAGAATTTTCTAAAGATGCTCACTTTATTGGAATAAACTCAAATAGTAAGAATACTTACGAAGAAGACTCCTTTAAAAATATGGTATCAAGAATGGAGGAATTTAATTTTCCTTGGACATACCTTTACGATGAAGATCAAAGAATAGCTTTATCTTTTGGTGCTTTAAAGACACCTCATTTTTTTATCTTTAATCAAGATTGGACTCTTCTATATACAGGTAGAAATACTGACAATCCCAAAGATATTAATTTAAAAAAAACTGACGATCTTCATAACGCATTAGAAGAGGCAACTGAAGGAAAAAAGATCTCTGTTCCAATAACTAATCCCATTGGATGTAATATTAAGTGGGAAGGAAAGCCAGCCCATTGGATGCCTGCTGAAGCATGTGATTTAATTTAAATTAAGAGAGGAATATATAGTAATGACTTATTCATATTTAGGAGGAGAGCCGAGAGAGTCTTTTAAAAATTTAGAGGATAAATTTAAATCGATAGAAAGCTTTATGGGATACTTACCTAATTCTCATTTATCAATGGCAAGAAACCCAAAACTACATGATTCTTTTTCAGCTTTAGTGCTATCAATTTTTGGAAGTGAGAAGGTTCCTATGGACTTGATAAATTTAATTGCGTTAGCTTCAAGCTTATCTTCAGGTTGTAAGTATTGCCAAGCGCACACTTCGCACGGAGCAAATAGAGCAGGAGTAAGCCCAGAAAAGATTTCTGATATTTTAAGATTTAAAGAAAGTAGTCAATTCAGCGAATCAGAAAAAGCAGCACTAGATCTTGCTTTTGCTTCAGGCTCGGTACCCAATGCCTCAACAAAAGAACATTTCATTGAACTGCAAAAGTTTTATACTGATGAAGCTATTATTGATATTGTGGGTGTAATTGCTCTTTTTGGCTTTCTTAATAGATGGAATGACACTTTAGGAAGTGTCTTAGAAGATGTACCAAAAGATTTTGTTGAAAAAGAATTAGAACCTCTGGGTTGGAATAACTAAGGAGAATATTATGGAAATACCTTATGAAAAAACTATGGTAGAGATTTTTCGATGGAGGGTCGATAAATCTGGTGATGAGATAGCACATAAGTTTGAAGAAAAAGAGACTACCTTTAAAGAATTAGATTCCTTTTCTAATAAAGTAGCCCAAGGCCTTATTAAAGAAGGCTGCAAACCTGATTCTAGAGTTGCTTATTTAGGTAAGAATTCAGATATTTTCTTTGAATTTATGTACGGAACATTTAAATCAAGAACAGTAACAGTTGGAGTTAACTGGAGGTTAGCCCCACCTGAGGTTGCTTTCATCTTAAATGATTCTAGTAGTGAAGTTCTTTTTGTTGGCCCAGAATTTTTTGGTCTCATTGAAGAAATTAAAGATCAAATTCCTTCGGTAAGAAAGATAATCACAGTAGGGGGTAATCATGAAGAATGGCAAGACTATAGTCATTGGAGAGATTCTCAGCCTGATGAAGATCCTATGCTTGAAAGTAATGGTGATGATGATGTTATTCAGCTTTATACCTCCGGAACAACAGGTCACCCAAAAGGAGTTCAGTTAACAAATGATAACTTTAGTGCTTGTTTTATAGTGAATGAAGAAGCGATGTATAGAGACATGGACGAAGGGGGGGTGAATCTTGTATGCATGCCAATCTTCCATGTTGCTGGCACAAATATGGGAATAGCCGGAATGGTTACTGGGGCTAAAAGTATTATTATTCCTGAAGTTGACCCTAGTCTTATTCTTAAGTTAATTGAACAAGAAAAAATTCAACACACGATTTTTGTACCAGCAGTTATCCTTTTCTTAATACAACATCCTGATTCAGCTAATACTGATTTCTCTTCATTAGAAACTGTTATTTATGGTGCCTCTCCTATAACTGACGATACTTTGTTAAAAGCAATGGAATTAATGGACTGTAATTTCTGGCAAGTTTATGGACTTACGGAAACCAATGGAGCCATTACTTTTCTTTACCCAGAAGATCATGATATTTCTAGAGGTAAGCTAAGGTCGTGCGGAAAAGCTGCTTTAGGAGTAGGACTAAGGGTTGTAGACTCAGAAGATAATGATGTACCAACAGGAGAAGTTGGTGAGGTAATTATCAAGTCAGATCTAAACATGAAGGGTTATTGGAATAGACCGGAAGCAACAGCTGAAGCTATAAAAGATGGCTGGTTTTACTCCGGAGATGTAGGCTACTTTGATGAGGAAGGATTCTTATACATACACGACCGAGTAAAAGACATGATTGTTTCTGGTGGTGAGAATATTTATCCAGCTGAAGTTGAAAATGCTCTGATGAGTCATGATGATATTCTTGATGCAGCAGTAGTTGGGATACCTGATGATAAATGGGGGGAAGCAGTAAAGGGGTTTGTTGTAGTGAAAGAAGGAGTGGAATTAAAAGAGGAAGATATTATCTCTTACGTAAGAACCCAGGTTGCTGGCTACAAATGTCCAAAATCTATAAATTATGTTAATGAACTTCCAAGAAACCCCTCAGGTAAGATACTTAGAAGGGAAATAAGAGACCCTTTTTGGGAAGGCAAAGATAGAAAAGTCTCCGGAAATTAAAATAATGCAGAAATTTGACCCAGATTCATTTGAGAAAGAGTCTCATCCTTATGTAATTAAGAGGTTAAGCCCCTCTATTGGTGCTGAACTTTTAGAAATTGATTTAAAACAGACCTTAACTAATGATTTAAAGGATGAAATTTATAAAGCTCTTTTAGTTTACAAGGTTATTTTCTTTAGGGATCAGGACTTAACTATTGAAGAGCACCTAGATTTCGCTAGAAATTTTGGGGAACTAGAGATTCATCCTTTTGCTGTAAATGATGAGACCTATCCAGAAGTTCTTAAGATTACTCATAATGAAAAGAGCAAAGGTAGAGAAAATACTTGGCATTCTGATGTTACTTGGAGGCTAGAGCCTTCTTTAGGTTCTATTTTAAGAATGAAAGAATCTCCTCAATTTGGAGGTGATACCTTATTTTCTGACATGTATTCTGCGTATGAAGATTTAAATGAAAATACCAAAGAAAAACTGGAAGGAGCAATAGCAGTGCATGATTTTTCAGGTTTTAGGACTAGACTTGAAAAGAAAGGTGCGAGTAAAGAAGAAATAGAGGCTTTTAATAAGAAATACCCTATGCCTGAACATCCTGTTATAAGAACTCATCCAGATACTAAGAAAAAGTTAATATATGTAAATGCTGCTTTCACTCAGTACATAAAAGACTGGGAGCAAGAAGAGTCAAAAAAAATGTTGGAATTCTTATATTCAAGAGCTTCAGTTCCAGAATACCAATGCCGATTTATATGGAAAAAAAACTCTATTGCTTTTTGGGATAATAGATCTGTACAACATTACGCAGCATCAGATTACTGGCCTCAAGTTAGGAGGGTTGAAAGAGTAACAATCAAAGGTGATCGACCAATATAACTAAACCTAAGTTTATCTACAAAGTTGTTTAAAATATTTTTACCAAAGTGAGTAGCTTTCTTATAAATATTCTCTTGATTCTAGCCATTGGTTTAACATGGGGTGCCTCTTTTATGTTTACTAAGATCGCGTCTCCAGTCATAGGGCCAGTAGATCTAGTTATTTCGAGGTTAATAATAGCTGCAGCCTTCTTAGCTCCAATTTTTTTAAGAAAACATCATTTCAAACAATTTAAAGATCACATAAAACCGCTAATTATTTTTGGAATATTTAACGCCACTTTGCCGTTTTTCCTATTTTCTTACGCTGCTTTGGCTATAAATGCAGGAACACTTTCAGTAATGAATGCTACTTCGCCATTGTTTGCTTTTGTAATTTCAATACTTTGGTTGAAATTTGCTTTCAGCTGGGCACAACTAATGGGTTTAATAATTGGATTTACAGGACTAATTGTTTTTATAGGCTTTGAGGCTCTTCAATTTTCTTGGATTCCCATTGCTTGCTGTTTATTAGGTGCTTTTATGTATGGTGCCTGCTCTAATTATCTTTTTAAACTTAGTCATATAGATCCAGCTTACCTAGCTACTATGACTTTAATAGTTGGAACCATTATGTTTATTCCATTTAGTGTTTACGAGGGTGGAATCAGTTTTAACTTATCAAGAGAAGTGTTGATCAGTATTCTATTGTTAGGATTCCTTTGTACTGGTTTGGCTTATGTAGCTTTTGTTATCTTAATAAGAAGGATGGGACCTGTAGGTGCTTCTTCTGTCCTTTTTATAGTTCCGGTAGCAGGAATGATTTGGGCAAATATATTTTTAGATGAATCTATAACAATTTCTATGCTTGCTGGTTGTTTCCTTATTCTACTTGGAGTAGCTTTAACTAATTTCTTTGGACCAGAATTAAAAGAAGATAAATTGTAAATCCCCAAGATATTAGATACATTAAATCTTCAATTGATTGGAGAATAACGTGAGTGAAAGTAAAGATTGGAGGAAAGTCAGGTCTGAAGTTAAGAATTTTGTTGAGAATGAAGTTTATCCAGCAGAACCTATACTCAATCAGAGAAGTGAAGAATCTAATAAAAAGCTAAAAGAGCTTATGAATAAAGCTAAAGAAAGGAATCTTTGGGCTTTAGGACATCCTGTTGATATAGGAGGTCAGGGCATGCCTTTTATGGAGTATGTCTATGTGAATGAAGTTGTAGGAAGATCTTCTCCTGCAATGGTAGCTTTAGGAACTCACTCCTTACAAGATTCAATCATGTTAAGAGAGTTTGCATCTGATAGGTGGAGAGATGCTTATTTAGAACCTTTAGTAGCAGGAGAAATATTTCCTAGTTTTGGTATGACAGAACCAGATACTGCCAGCTCGGACCCCACTCAACTTCAAACTTCTGCAATTTTAGAAGATGGAGAATGGGTAATAAATGGAAGGAAGTGGTTTACTAGTGGAGCAGCAAGAGCGGCTTATACCACTGTTATGGTAAGAACAGAACTCGATACTCCTGGGCATGGTGCCTTCAGTATGATTATAGTTCCTACAGATAATCCAGGTTATAAAATAGTGAGAGAAACACCAGTCTTAGGAATTAACGGAGGTCACTACGAAGTAGAATATGACAATGTAAGAGTGCCGGAAGAAAACCTTCTGGGTCCAAGAGGGCATGGATTTATTATTGCACAAAGAAGACTTGGTCCAGGGAGAATATTTCATTGTATGAGGTGGTTAGGGCAGGCTCAAAGAGCTTTTGATTTAATGTGTAGTAGGTTACATGAGAGAAAAACTTTTGGATCTTCGTTAGCTGATAAACAATTAATGCAAAAATTTGTTTTTGATAGCGCGTGTGAGATACAAGCAAGCAGACAGCTTACATTAGATGCTGCAAAAAGAATTGATCAGGGAGATGATGCAAGGATTGAGATAGGAATGATTAAAGTTGTTGGTGCTGAAATGGTTCACAATGTTATAGATAGAGCTATACAAGTTCATGGAGCTAAAGGACTGACTGATGACACTCCTTTAAGCTTAATGTATCGTCATGCTAGAGAGGCCAGAATCTATGATGGACCTGATGAGGTGCATGTTCAATCTGTAGCAAGAAGAATTCTAAAAAATTATGATAATAATGGAGTAGGTTGGGATTTTGGAGAAAGGGATGCAAGCTTAGAAGAGAAATCTTGAGCAGATAACTCCTATTGAGGACCAGTATCTTTAATTATTTCTCTGTGTGCACTCCAAGTATTAATAATAGCCTCTGGAGTTCCAATTCCAGCTGATCTTGGATCACCTGAGGGCCCAAACCAATGATTTTGGGGTGCTCCTGTTGTTCTCGCCTTCATTCCAGTATAGGTAGTTCCGTTAACAGTGTTAGCTAATATATCTTGTTGAAAAAAAGTATCATCACTAACTATAGCGGCAGTTAAGTTTTGAGTTATTTTTTCAAGAACCTTCTTCATCTGATTAATTTCTTTATCTGAAAAGGATACTATTACCTGAAAAGGTCCAAAGACTTCTTTTGTTATTAGTTCAAAGTTAGTTGTTAAAAGCTCTTTAATGGGAACTTGAACTGCAGTTGGTTGAATAGACCCATAGTTAGTAGGTATTGAATGATCATTTAATTCCTTTCCACCAAATAATAACTTAGACCCCTTTATTTTAAGCAAGGAATCAAGGTGGTCTTTTATTTGTGAATTCGACCAAGTTAGCACAGGTCCAATATCTAGATTTTCTAATTTTCGCTTGGAGGCTAAGGTAACTAATTTTGGAATAAGATCTTTTTCCCAGTTCTCATGAACAAACAAAATACTTTGCGCTGAACATTTTTGTCCTGAAGCGTTATAAGCATCTTCATCAGCTTGCCAAGCTACATATTCTGACCATTCTGGGTTGTAATCAGGCCCAATAATTTTCCAATCAAAACCAGCATCTTCTATTTTAATTTTACCTCTACAAGTAATTGCTAATTTATCTGCCACTTCTTTTGAACCAGTGAATTGTAATAGTCTGATTTTGTGCTTACCTTTTTCTATAAGCTCGCCCATAACCTCACCTTTACAATGAATTAAATCAACGTCTTCAGGAGGCAATCCACAGTAAATTAACAACCTTAAGAATTGTTCAAAAACAACACTAACTTTTGAATCAACCTTTACTAAAGGTCTATTACCCATAAATAAAGCGCCCATAACTTGAAGTGCAGGAATTTCAAGAGGGAAATTAAATGGTGCAATTATGCAAACTGAACCAAATGGCCATCTATAACCAGAAGATTCTTGCCCAAAATGGTCACCAGGATTAGAAAAACTTCTTGCCAGAAACCTTACATTATCACCTGAGAAATTCTCTAAAAAAATTCTTGTTACAGTAACCTCACCTAGACATTGAGTGTTGCTTTTTGGCATTACCCTTTGAATTAGTTTAGTAAAGTAATTTTCTACTTCAACATTTCTTAATATCTCAGCAGCTTTGGTACAAACCTTTCCCAACATTAAATACCTTTCTACATTCTTTAAAGGATTATGTAGACCGCTCTTGGGGCAAATATCTAAGTTATTTATATAATCTAAATATTCAAACGTATCGGGGATACTTAAGAAATCTTCTCCATTCAGCGGATCAGGTATATCTGTTCTAAATGATTTGCCTCTTATCCATCTTCCATTATTCAGGTTACAAACTTCTCCAAGATCATTTTTTTTCATTCCCTTAAAGGGATCCACTGTGAATATTTTGTGGAATTCGGTACTCATTTCTTAGAGAAAGGCCTTCTTAGATAAACGACACTATTTTTTTCAAAGTCATTAGTTCCTATTTCTTCAAAACCCATTTTTTGATGGAAGGTCAGGGAAGGCTCATTGGAAGGCTTAGTATTAACCTCACAAAGAATATCTAGATTATTTCTTTTCCCTTCATTTATAACAGTTAAGTAAATCTCTTCAGCTATTCCTTGTCTTCGAAATTTCTCTTGAACTGCTATTCGATCAACATATAAGAACTTTTTGTATTCATTTGAAATATATTCGTAATTTGGTGACTTATAAGGCATTCCTTCACGCATACATAACACAAAAGCCTTTATAACATCTTCATATTTATAAACAAAGATATTTGCAGACCAAGAAACACGGTCACCAAAATCCTTTATTTCCGGTAGGCCACCAACTTCAGGAATATTTTCCTGATTAATAATGTGCATTTCTCTAACTTCTTTCTCACTAACCGGTTGAGTGAGATTAAGAATGTCCACAAGATAAACTTTTATTTACGGGTTAGTTAACTCTAGGCCTTCCAGGGCCCCCTTCGATCTCCATTTCTTCATTAGAGCAAAGAACTCAATTGGACCAGCTCCATAAGTATTATTTTGTGGATTTTGGTTAACCTTACCTTCATTATTATAGTAACCAGGAGTACATTTTTCTTGAAAATCAGCAGTAAGTCGTGCTTTTTCTATAATTGTTTGTACCCACTTATCTTCAGCTTCTTGGGAAGCTTCTATTCTGGAAAATCCCTTTTCTTTTGCTGATTTAAGGATGTATGCTAAATGAATACTTTGTTCGTCTAATGAATAAGTATAAGTAGCAGTAAAGCCGGATTGAGCTGGACCAAAAAAGAAACAGTTTGGGAATCCTTTTGAATGCATTCCGTGAAATGTAGATAGACCAGCTTGCCATTTTTCTGAAATAGAGACTCCGTCTACTCCATATATTTGATAACCAGCTCTTCTGCTGTAATCAGTCCCAACTTCAAACCCGGTAGCAAAAATAATACAGTCTACTTCGTATTCTTTTCCTTCAAATACAATTCCTTTTTCAGAAATTTTACTCAAACCCCTACCATCGGTATCTATAAGTTCAACATTAGGAAGGTTGAAAGTTTGAAGGTACTCATCATGGAAACAAGGTCTTTTACAAAATTGATTATAGTAAGGCTTTAATGATTCAGCTGTTTCTTTGTCTTGAACCACTTCATCAGCTCTAGATCTAACCATCTCCATTTTTTGATAATCAGCCATTTGCATGGCATTCCTTATATCCATATGAGCCATGGCTCTATTTGTCATGTGTTGTTTCAGACCAATTTTATACATTTCCGGAGAGGCAATTGAAGTTAGAGCCCAGGATAACATCTTCAATTTAGAAGGTGCTTTGGCCCTCACGCTTCCAAAAAGAAGCCTAAAAGCTTCAGTCCAACCATCAGAAACTAAATCTTCTTTTATAGGAGCACCTGTTAAAAGAGACTCGAAGTTGTTTCTTCTTTCGTTATGCCAGCCAGGTTTTTGACTAGTTAACCAATTTGCATCTGTTTGTTTGTTATTTCTTACATCAATAGAAGAGGGGGTTCTTTGAAAGACATAGAGTTTTTCTGCTGCCTCACCTAAGTGTGGTACGCATTGCACTGCAGTGGCACCTGTACCTATAACAGCAATTCTTTTATCCTTTAAGTTTGATAAGTTTCCATGGGAAGAGCCACCGGTATATTTATAATCCCACCTACTAGTATGAAAAGTGTGGCCTTTATAGTCGTTTATACCTTTTATCGCAGGAAGTTTTGGTCTGTTTAAGGGGCCATTAGAGTGAACGACATACTTGGCTTTCATTCTGTCTTTTTTATTTGTTTCAATAATCCATCTTTGGGTTTCTTCATCCCACTTTGAAGAAGTTACTTCAGTTTGAAAACATGCATTCTCATAAAGTTTATATTTTTTTGAGAGTATTCGACAATATTCAAGAGTTTCTGGAGCATCGGTATATTTCTTTTTGGGGATAAAGCCTGTTTCTTCAAGTAAAGGAAAATAAACATATGATTCAATATCACAAGACGCTCCAGGGTATCTATTCCAATACCAAGTTCCCCCAAAGTCTCCCCCTTTTTCAATAATCCTAAAGTCTTCTATTCCAGCTTCTCTTAATCTAGCAGCTGCTAACATGCCGCCAAATCCACCGCCAATAATTATAACTTCCACTTCATCTTCAAGAGGCTCTCTAGATATTTCTTGAGCTATGTATGGATCTTCAACAAAGTAGGAGAACTCTCCC
>CEUS01020283.1_pt1 | contig 24804 bp, 16 predicted proteins | sample 427031 | NCBI WGS metagenome assembly CEUS01 (sample SAMEA2622837, study PRJEB7988) | marine metagenome | biome: marine biome (ENVO:00000447); feature: marine epipelagic mixed layer (ENVO:xxxxxxxxx); material: "saline water (ENVO:00002010), including plankton (ENVO:xxxxxxxx)" | depth 140 m | reverse complement strand
ACCTGGACCTACTGGGGCTGGAAGTATGGCTACTTCGCAAGCGAGGCGGATGCCCGCTCCTACTTCGATGAGATGTGCTATCTAATCGCTAGCCAGCGATCGGCACCGAACAGTCCCCAGTGGTTCAACACAGGCCTAAACTGGGCCTACGGTATCGAAGGCCCCCCCCAGGGGCATAGCTTCGTAGACCCGGTGACGGGGGAGGTGGGGCTATCTACAAGCGCTTATGAGCGGCCCCAGCCCCATGCCTGTTTCATCCAATCGGTCTCTGATTCCTTGGTAGGGGGAACCGATTCGATAATGGGGCTCTGGAACAGGGAGGCGCTTCTTTTCAAGTACGGCTCTGGAACGGGCTCGAACTTCTCAAACATTAGGGGTGCTGGCGAACCCCTCTCGGGAGGGGGGACCTCAAGCGGCCTGCTTTCATTCCTCAAGATTGGGGACAGGGCTGCTGGTGCGATAAAATCTGGCGGGACAACCCGTAGAGCCGCAAAAATGGTCACTCTGGATCTTGACCACCCTGACATAGAGGAGTACATTGACTGGAAGCCCTCGGAGGAGGAGAAGGTCTCGGCCCTTGTGATTGGTAGTTCCATTCTTCAGAAACATGCAGATGCAATTATGGAGTCTATCTGGTCGTTCGGAGATGAGGAGGGAAGGTTCAGTCAGAAGACAAATCTCGGTCTTCGAACGGCAATGGTCCGAGCGATAAATGACAGTGTCCCCCAAGCTCACATTCAGAGGATTCTCGATCTAGCCGAGCAGGGTTGGAAGGGCTTGGAGTTTGAAGCTCTAGATACCGACTGGCAGGGAGAGGCATACGTGACCGTCTCGGGCCAGAACAGCAACAACTCGGTTAGAGTCCCCAACTCGTTCATGGATGCAGTCAAGTCCGGAGATGAGTGGGGCCTCTACTTCAGGACCGAGAGGGAAGCAGCAAAGCTGGACGAGAGGGACCCCGTCCCCTGCAGGACCGTCGACGCGGGCGCTCTATGGGACAAAGTGGCATACACCGCTTGGGCATGCGCCGATCCGGGAGTCCAATTCGACACTACAATCAACGAATGGCACACCTGCCCTCAAGCCGGTCGGATCAACGGCTCAAACCCCTGCTCCGAGTACATGTTCCTAGACGATACAGCGTGCAATCTCGCGAGTATCAACCTACTCCACTACTACGATCTGGACACCCATGAGTTCCAGATTGAAGACTTCAGACACAGCGTGCGCCTCTGGACCACTACTCTGGAAATCAGCGTTCTGATGGCCCAATTCCCTTCCGAGTCTATCGCCAAGAGATCCTACGAATACAGGACTCTGGGCCTGGGATACTGCAACATAGGGTCCCTTCTGATGCACATGGGCATACCATACGACGACGAGCGGGCCTACGCAATCTGCGGTGCTATCACCTCGATAATGTGCGGCGAGACGTACGCGACTAGCGCTGAGATGGCATCGATACTGGGTGCCTTCCCCGACTACAAAAGAAACTCCGACGATATGCTAAGGGTTATGCGCAACCACAGAAGAGCTGCTTACGACGCCCCGGCTGATGAGTACGAAGGGCTTACCGTGCCCCCAATGGGGATAAACGCGAAGAAGTGCCCCAAGGATCTCCTCGAAGCGGCTAGGAGCTGCTGGGACCGAGCCGTCATGGAGGGCGAGGAACATGGCTACCGAAACGCCCAGACCACCGTGATTGCACCCACGGGTACAATTGGCCTAGTGATGGGTGCCGATACAACTGGAGTGGAACCTCAGTTCTCTCTAGTTCAGTTCAAGACCCTGGCTGGTGGCGGGTCCCTGAGAATAATCAACAGGGGGGTTCCAAACGCTCTCGGCAGGCTCGGCTACTCCGAGTCCGCAGCCTTGACCATAGAAGAGTACATCATGGGGACCAAGCGTTTGGGCGGGTGCCCCAGCCTCCCCACCGAGAAGCTGAAGGAGGCCGGGTTCGACTCAAACCTCCTGAATTCAATAGAGGGCAAGCTAGGAGACGTATTCGACCTCAGGTCAGCCTTCGCCCCATCGATATTGGGGGAGGATTTCTGCGTCGGTACCCTAGGTATCACTGAAGACCAGTTTAACAACCCGTTCTTCGACACGCTGGAGCATCTGGGTTTCACCGCTGAGCAGATCAGCTCCGCTAACGACTACATATTCGGGTACAACACCATAGAGGGTGCACCTGGGCTGAAGGACGAACATCTAGCGGTTTTCGACTGCGCCACTCCGTGTGGCAAATACGGGAAGCGGTCAATCGCCTGGGAGGCACATGTGAAGATGATGGCTGCCGCCCAGCCGTTCATCTCTGGTGCAATCTCCAAAACTATCAACATGCCATCAGACTCCACCATCGAGGACGTGAGAGAGGCATACAACCTCAGCCATGCTACCATGAACAAAGCCTGTGCTGTCTATAGAGATGGAAGCAAGCTTTCCCAGCCGCTGATGAGCCAGCTGGTCGACTCCATGGAACTCGATGAAGAGGGCGAGGAGGAAACTGTGGTGGAGAAGATGGTCGAAGAGGCAGTCAATGCCATGCCAGTCCCGGAGGAGGAGGCCAAGCCGGTCGCTCAGGCCCTAGTTCAGAACTACATCGCAGCGAGGAGGCCGCTACCTGACATGAAGTCAGGTACGAACTTCAAGGCCAGAGTCGGTGGGCACAGCGTCAGGCTAATCACCGGAGAGTACGAAGACGGGAAGCTCGGTGAGATATTCCTTCTCACCTCCAAAGAGGGTGCGGCATGGAGGGCCCTTCTGTCCCAGTTCGCAATCGCCGTGTCCATAGGGTTGCAGCATGGCGTTCCCGTAGACGCGTTCGTCAAGTCGTTCACATTCTCCAAGTTCGAGCCAAGCGGAATGATTGAGGGTGGCAGCGGCCGTGTCAAGATGTCCTCCAGCATAATCGACTGGGTGTTCAGGGAGCTGGGGATAAAGTACGACAGCAGGGACGACCTCGCTCACGTCGAAGCGGTTGACCTGGATCCCTTCTCCATAAGCAGGCCAGAGGTGACCGAACAGGGGCTTTCAAGGAACCAGGGCGAGAAGAGAGAGGTCCAGATGACCTTGGAGGCTGCAATAGCGCCGATAGTTGACTCGGAGAGCGCTGTCAGACAGGCCGCGAAGGAGAGGGGTTTCACTGGAGACATATGCGACGATTGCGGGGGTAGCCAGATGGTCAGGAACGGCACCTGCCTGAAGTGCAACGAGTGTGGCTCAACTACTGGTTGTTCTTGAGTCAGACTGTCTATATTTCAAGCTCGATGTTCAGGTTCTGAATCAGTTCCTTGTACCTGTTCCTGATTGTAACCTCTGTCACGCCCGCGACCTCTGCAACCTCTCTCTGGGTCCTTCGCTTACCACAGAGAACGCTAGCGATGTAGATGATCGAGGCTGCTATTCCCGTTGGCCCCCTCCCACTAGTCAGCTCCTTCTCCTGGGCCGCGGCAATCAACTCGTAGGCCTTGGCCTGAACCTCGGCATCTAGGTCCAATCCAGAGCAGAACCTCGGGATGTAGTCCTCCGGCTTAGTTGGTGGAATCTTCATCCTGAGCTCTCGGACCATGAAGCGATATGTTCGGCCAATCTCCTTCCGGCCGGTCCTGCTTGCCTCGCCTATCTCGTCGAGAGTCCTCGGATTCTCGCAGATTCTGCAGGCCGCGTATAGGCTAGCAGCGGCTACTCCTTCAATCGACCTTCCTCTGATCAATCGAGCATCAACGGCCTTCCCGTAGGTTACAGCTGCTGTCTCCCTGATTGTCTTTGGAAGTTCCAAGCGGCTTGCCATCCTGTCTAACTCCGCAAGGGCCATGGCCTTGTTGCGCTCAGTGGCATTGCTTACCCTGGACCTCTTCTGCCACTTCCTCATCCTGTAGAATTGGCTTCGGTACCTGCTTGAGATTGACTTGCCAGAGTAGTCCTTGTTCTGCCAGTCAATGTCGGTTGAGAGGCCCTTGTCGTGTAGCATGACAGTCATGGGAGCTCCGGTCCTTGCTCGCTGATCTCCTTGCTCTGGGCTGAACACCCTCCACTCTGCTCCCTGATCTATCACCTTGTCTTCAAGGACTAGCCCGCAATCATCACAGACCACTTCTCCCCTTGACTCATCCTTACTCAAATTTCGGCTTCCGCATTCATCGCACTTTACTGTGTCCTCAACAAGATATGACATTACATCCTCACCCCCTTTCTAAGAAAGGTATTAAATCCGCGATTGACATCTTATTTAAGGCTATTATTTGCATTTCCTTTGGCTCGAGAACCCATTAATAGCCATCACAATTAATCGAGAATCGTGAAATACGAATCTTCTCTGGCAGATATGAGGGAGAGGATGTCTGAAGCAGAATGGCCGCCTGATAACGTGGCACTTACGCCCGAGAAAAGGGTATTGTTTCTGACCAAGGACTTGGATCTGATCAGAAGGCAACTATACGAAGGTCTCAATCTTATGATGGAGGACCTTGAGGTTGAGGACCTGCTGGATGATATTAACACGGATGTGATGACTCCCGCATGGGTCTGCTTTGATCACGAGCCGGGAGTTATTGCCGAGAATGCGTATGCGGGACTGATGCACGATGGGAGGAGGGTCTTCGAGCCAAGGGCCCTGATGGATGGCGGGTTCGAGGTGATAGTTTCTGGACACAGGAAGGGCACCGGGTCCAGCAGGGAGACAGCTCCCCAATGCGAGCGTTGGTCGGGAGTACGGATTGTGATTGCCGCGTCCTTCGCTCCCATTCACGAGAGGAACAATCTGAACCTGGGACAGTTGATGGGTGATCACTCTATGTTGAGGAGGCTGCAAGCTGGGGAGTCGTTGCCCCTTTCTGAGTTCACTGAGAAGTTCGATCCGGTTAGCAGGCTTATTCTCGAGAACGGGGGTATCCTACCTTTCGCAAGGAGGATGGAGGAGGGGGGAGTGGAACTCCCGGAGTTAGACTCCAACGTGCGCCCGATGACGATGGTGGAGAAGTTGATTTCTAACAAACTGCTTGGCACGAATGGAAAGAGGGGTTTCGTCAAGCCGGGTGATGCTGTGCTAGCGCAAGTTGATGGTGGTTATTCCCATGAGTTCACCACGGCCCAGGTACACACTTTTCTCGCAGAGGAGTACGGTCAAAGCTACCGAATACCCAACCCATCGAAGTTCGCTGTCTTCGAGGATCACCTACTGTATGCTACTGATGTTCCAAGATTTGGTAGGTTCACGGAGAAAATTCAGACTCTGAGGGACATGCAGAACTTATTTCAAGGCCACACCGGAGTAAGGGACTACTCTGCGGAGGACGGGATTAGCCCGGGAATCTGCCACCAAGTTGCAAGGGAGGAGTTCATCGACGTGGGGGACTTCATTCAAGCAACCGACTCTCACACTTGCATGGGAGGGGCGTCAAACGCACTTGCCTACGGTGTGGGATCCACGGAGTACGCCAACCTGATTCACAACCAGTTCGCGTTCGTCAACGTGCCTGAGAGCATTCGCTTCGAGCTTATTGGCGAACTAGATCCGGGTTGTACTGCAAAGGACGTTATTCTGCATATTCTCTGGCGGTACGCAGCGAAATCTGAGACTCTGGACAGGAGCATGGAGTTCGGGGGGCCCGGTCTCGCAAGCCTGTCCATGGATGAGAGGGCTACTCTGTGCAACATGGCTACAGAGTGCAGCGCTAAGACTGGAATCTGCGAGCCAGATGAGTTGACAGTGGAGTGGTTGTTGTCCAAGCGCGAAGACTTGACAGAGCGGGAGGTCAGAGAGCAGTTCGTTCTCCCTGACGAGGGAGCATCCTATGATGGAGGAGTGCATGAGATAGACCTCAATCAGATTCGCCCTATGGTCGCTCACCCCGGCGACCCTGACGAGGGGGTGCCCTCGGATCCCACAAACGGCGCATATATCGACGAAATTGGAGAGGTTGCAATAGACATAGCCTATGCGGGTTCTTGCACTGCTGGGAAGGACGACGACTTCGCCTACTATGCAATGGTTTGCGAGGCTGCCCTCGAAGCCGGTCTAACGGTTTCCGAAGGAGTTGCCTGCTACATCCAATTCGGGTCGAAGTCGGTAAAAGAGCTCTCGATGCAGAAGGGGTGGACTGATTCCTTCGAGAGGGCTGGAGTGAAGTTAATCGATCCGGGGTGCGGGGCATGCATTGGAGCCGGCCCTGGAGTCAGCGACAATTCCGAACAGGTGACGGTATCAGCGATCAACAGAAACTTCCAGGGCCGGTCAGGTCCAGGGCGTCTGTATCTAGCAAGCCCTCTGACAGTAATGACGAGCGCGTTCACTGGAAAGATTACAGCTTGGAGCCCGGATGTCTTTTCACACTAAGAAAATATACCGTATTTCGCTAATGCTTCAGCAGAATTCAATAGGCGCCTATTACCGCTGCTAGTCTACCATTAGCAGGCCCCGTTCCATCAGGGTATCGGGAGGACCTGGTTGGGTGATTCGCATGGGTGAAGCAGAAGAAATCTCAAGAAAACAAAAACAGGTGTCGATAAGCGAGTTCTTTGAGAAGAACAAGCACTTTCTGGGTTTTGATACCCTACAGAGATCGATAATTACCGCCGTGAAAGAGTCTGTGGACAACTCTCTTGACGCGTGTGAGGAGGCTAGGATACTCCCTGACATCAGGGTTGAGATTCGAAGAACCAAGAGTGATGAGTTGAGACTTGTAACCCAAGACAATGGCCCGGGCATACCAAGAAATGCAATAGAGAATGTCTTTGGGAAATTTCTCCTAGGGTCCAGATTCCATGCAATTAGGCAGACTCGGGGCCAGCAAGGTATAGGGATTACAGGTGTTGTAATGTATAGCCAACTTACCACGGGCTCGAAGACGCACGTTGTCTCCAAAATAAAAAGTGACGCGTCGGCAGTATTCGTAGACTTAGGGATAGACACGAAGAAGAACAAGGCGATCAAATCAGGAGAAAGGAGGGACTCTTGGGTAGATGATGTTACTTCCGAAGAGATCGAGCAGGGACTCAGAATCGAGACTCTGATGAAGGCCAAATTCCAGAGAGGGAAGAAATCGGTCTACCAGTACCTCAGGATGACTTCAATCGTAAATCCTCATGCATCAATTTCGCTAGTAGTTTCAGATAATAATGGGGATGTGCTTGAGCAAGGAAAGTGGCTCAGGACCACAAACAAGCTCCCAAGAGCTGTCGAAGAAATCAGACCCCATCCCAGAGGCGTTCACCTAGGAACTCTACAACGATTACTCAGAGATGCAGAAGAAAGGAGGATGACCTCATTTCTTCAAAAGAACTTCTGCATGGTGCCTCCATCGGCGTCAAAGAGAATACTAGCGGCGGCACAAATAGAGGAGTCCAGAACCCCAAAGAGGATTCGTCCGGAAGAGTCACAAGAACTGGTGAAGGCATTTCAGAATGTAACGCTTAGAGACCCTCCTACAAACTGTCTTTCCCCAATTGAGGATCTTCTGATAAAAAAGGGCCTCTCCAAGGCTATTGACTCCAGGTTTGCATCAACGGTCACCAGAAAGCCAAAGGCCACTCAGGGGAATCCTTTCCAGATAGAAGTTGGCCTAGTATTTGGTGGGGACCTACAATCCGATGGACCGATAGAGATTCTGAGATTTGCAAACAGGGTTCCACTAATGTACCAACAAGGGGGATGTCTACTTACCAAGGCCCTGGAGTCTGTCAACTGGAAGAGTTATGGTTTGGATCAGCCTGGGGGGATCGGGATACCCAAGGGCCCAGCAGCGGTCCTGATACATCTTGCTTCCACAAACGTCCAATTCACCAGTGAGGCGAAAGAAGCGGTTTCCTACAATGAAGATGTGTTTGACGAAATTCGTAAGGCCATGCTTGAGGTTGGTAGAGGATTGAAGAACCACCTGAAGAAAAGTTCACAGAGAAAGAAGGCCAAGGAGAAATTCGAGCTGGTTAACATCATACTTCCTGAAATTTCGAGGAAGTCATCCGAGCTGCTAGATAGGGATGAGCCCGATTTGGCCCCTGTAATCACCCAGATAATGAACGCAGTATTCCTCGAGGAGGAGCTATCTTGGAACCCAGAGGAGAAGTTGGCTATTTGCTCTATAACAATACACAACTACACTGCTAGGGCTAGGGCGTATACGATCCTGGTAAAGTGGCCAGAGGGTCCAGGGACGTCAATGTCATACAACCCTACCGGGGGAAGGAAGGAGGCTGGTGGGCTTTGGGCATGGAGGCTGGATACCCTGAACCCGGGCTCTTCCACAATTCTGGAATTTGGAGTTTCTGGGCTCAGCAAAGGTGACTGGAACGAGACCGATGTCTTCTTCAGAGGAAACGGCGAGATTATCGGTGCCACTAAGATGGATGAAAAGCTACTCGAAGAGCAGAGAAAGTCAGAAGCGCTCGAAGCGGCTATGGAAGAGGTTCGTAGCAGAGAGGAGGGCTCTGCAATGGGTGGACTTATCCTTCGATCGGAGGAGGTAGGCTATTCATCGGAAGATTCAGAATCGCAAAAAAGACATCCAGAATCAGGGGGTAGAGTCGATTGGTTTGGCTTGGATGGTGAGGGACAATGAGTGAAGCTACACCCAGAAGAAGCAAAGAGCAAGTGGTCGAAGAATTGCATAACGTAGCAGCGGAAATGCACGATAGGATGCAAAAGGGAAGCCCGCCAAGAATGACTCTGCCTGTCAGGTCGAAGAGCAATATCTCATTCAACAACAAGTTGGGTGTTTTCAAGTACGGAAAGAGCAAGACTGTTAGAGACGCAACCAGCCTGGGCTCTGCACGTCAGCTTCTCAGGACTCTGCACATTACCGAGTTCATCGAAGAGATGATTGATTCTGGGAAATCATCCACTCTTAGGGAGATGTACTACATATCCGAGGGGTGGGGCCATGGAAAGTTCGGATCGCAGAATGAGAGTAATAATCTAGCAGAGGATCTGGAGATTGTCACAAAGTGCCTTCGAGAGGACTTCAGGCTAAGACCGGAGGAAGATGGTGCTAGAATAATCGGCAATATCACTGTCGAAGAAAGAAACCGAAGGGGCGACTGGATGAGAATTAACTGCAGAGATGACGTAGGAGACTCGGGCTATGGGGTTCCCTACAATGTCGAAATCGAGAAGTTGAGGCTCTTGGACGAGGATATCGACTTCGTCATGGCAATAGAGACGGGCGGAATGTTCGACAGACTGGTGGAAAATGGCTTCGACGAGGAATCAAGATGTGCTCTGGTTCACCTAAAGGGTCAACCAGCAAGATCAACAAGACGAATTATGAAAAGAATGAGTGAGGAGTGGAAGAAGCCGATTGTTGTGTTCGCCGACTGCGATCCCTGGTCATTCAGAATTTTTGCTAGCATTGCCTACGGGGCGATAAAAACCGCACATATCTCCGAATATTTGGCTACCAAGGAAGCAACATATCTTGGCATCACTGCCGATGACATACTTGCCTATGACCTCCCAAGCGATGACCTGACCAAGCAGGACCTTAATGCCCTGAATGCAGAACTTAGCGACCCCCGATTCTCTACTGGATGGTGGCAGGAGCAGATCGGCCTAATGCAGGAGATAGGCAAGAAGGCCGAACAGCAGTCCCTTGCGAAGTACGGACTGGACTTCGTGACGGACACCTACCTGCCAGAGAAACTCGCGACCCTTGGGCTGTCATATTGAAACAACCCTGATAGATACGTACACCTAGGGAGCATTGTGACAGACGGCAGGAGACGTTGGACAAGGATCACCACGGCTTCATCCGCAGTGCTACTGCTGATAGCAGTTGTATCGTTGCTCCAGTTGGAGGATGACTACCTCAATAATTACGACCCGGAAAAGAACAGCGTAGTTAGGCTGGAGCCGGGGGGGCAGCAGACCTTCGAGATTAGCACTGAAATGCTGACCGCTCTGAGGATAGATTCTGATTCCGGAGAGAACCCGGAGGAAGATATGAGGTTGTTTGATGATGAGAGCGTAGAGGTGGCTGGAAGGTCCCCTAGAGCAATCGATTCATCCCGTTATGGGTCGGATGATACCATTTACAGGCCCGTCAGGGTCTTCGAAGGAGTGAGTGGTCAGTTCACTGTCTACAACGACGCTGAAGCTTCGGTTCTTTGGCTGGTGGACGATGAAGAGGCTGCAAGCGTCATGTTTCAGAGCGCCTGGACATACCTCTTCCTGATAGGATGCTGCATCGGTTCGCCAATCGGAATAGTTGGCCTGGTTCTTGCGATAATGGTTTGGACTGACAAGAGGAAGAAGCCGGACCAGTTCGTTGTCGTTGATGACGGCAGCTTGATTGTAACTCAGGCGGGCGAGTATGTTAGGGTCGAGTCCGAAGAGTCCGAGGTTCCGGGGCCATTCTCAATCAAAGAATCCCAAAGTGATAGGGGGAGTAGGGGCGACGCGGCAGTCAAAGAGGAGTCTGAGGCATGGAAGGGCTGGGACGACGGTTGATTACAATAGTAAATTCCACAATTATTCTCAGATTGGGTTTTTAGAGGGGGCTTGACTACCCAACCCCGAGTTGGTAAGTGTGGTAGGGTTCGACGAGTCGTTGAGCATACTGGAGAACCCAACCAGAAGGGAGATTCTCAGGCATCTGGTGAAGGAGCCTCATTACCCGCTTCAGCTCTCAGAACTCCTAGAAGTCAGCCAGCAAGCTGTAGTCAAGCACCTGAAGGTGCTGGAAGACGCTGGATTCGTGGACTCGGAGACAAAGAAGTCAGACAAGGGAGGGCCACCTAGGAAGGTGTACAGGGTCAATCAGTCCTTCTCTATCCGTCTAGATCTGGGTCCGGATCTGTTCAGAGCCGAGCATAGAAAAATGCCCAAGGGAGGAGTCATGAAGCTCTCTGGAAGCCTTCCAGACAACCTATCGGATGTCGTTGGAAGGATTGGGAAAAGGAGAACGATACCCATGGTAGATGCGATGGGCATTCTGTCGGAGCTAGACAGCGCTCTAGAGAGAGTTGACAGCGAGAGAGACGCCATTATTGCCCTACATCAGCAGGTGATGCACAAGGTCTCACCAAGCGTAGAAGAGAGCTTCGAGTCGTATGAGGAGCGGCAGTTGGCTCACGAGATGATGAGTCACCCGCGTAGGCCACTAGACCTGGATGCCTTCTCGCATGGTATGCGAATACAGTCATTACAGGCGGAGGAGATGATGGATACCCTAAGAGAGCGGCTGATGCGGGACTTCGCATCTAGGAGCGGGGTTTTTGTAGCCAGCAAAGAGGAAATTCCAATGCCTTGGTGGATGGCAAAGTAGACCATCCGCAGTTTACTCTTGTCAGCTAGAGTCCCGCAGAATGCTCCAATTTGAGTAGGAAAGCCCCTGAAGGGCGCCTCCTGTGAGAAGGCCATACACAAGAGGGGCTTCCCCGACCTCGAAGAAGTAAAGGGCACCTAGTGCCGCTGAAATCCATATCCAGTGGTGGATGTGCAGCCTTCTAGTCTTCAACTGTGAAACTCTTGGTGTCAGGAACTTTGCAGAAGCATAACCAGCAATCAGACCGAGGCTGTACTCTAGCATTATATCGACTCAGAAGAGCATGTCATCGTCGTCAGAACCTGGCAGCAGGCTGCTGAGCTCCGTGAACCGGGCCAGAGCCTCAATCCTCCTGCCCCAGATGACGTATCCCGCTACCCCGATGAGGGAGAATGTGGCTCCTACAATGATTACAGGAACTGAGTACCTGACCACGACCTCGCGGCCCACGTCGAGCGCCCCCAGCGGGGAGCTCATATGGCCACCGGGAATCCTCTGAATGTTATTGTTCTCGTCGGTCTCTACTATGTTGTTGTCGGGATCGACAACTACCACTATCTCGTGCTTACCGGCCTGGACCATGTAGAGTAGGGTTATCGGGTCTGACTGCTCCGATTCGGACTGTCCGATTGGCATTATGGCAGCAACGATCTGCCTGTATACTATGTTGTGCTCTTTGCAGCCGTTCCTCTTTATGTCGGATTCGGACTGGTCCTTGCAGAGTATTATGTTGACGTCGGCAGCGTGGGCATTACCCCTGTTGGTGACGAAGACGTTTACGGAAAGCATCTCACCGATGGCAGCCTCGTTTTTATTCACAATGACACTCTCGAGCACCAGGTCTGGTGCCCTTAGGCGCATCTCTAGGACCTGTTCATTTGTATCGCAGTCTGGTGGAAGGTTGTCGGGAAGTCCGTCGGAGTTGCTATCTAGCGTGCAAGAGTCGGTCCAAACCTCTGTCTCGTCGTGGTCACCGCCCTCTTCAGAGGATCCGTGCATAGACTTCACCTTGATTCCCAAGTTTCTGTCGGTTAGGGATGCATCCGGGGCCACAGTAACAATCACCACTAGCTGTAATGTGGTGTAGGGTTGCATCATTGGAAGCGTCACTGTGTTTCCAGCCGTGACGAAACAGTAGTCTGGACCGTTGCCCTGCGTCTGCTGCTGCGAGACCTGGCTCTCTTCCTCAACCGTCAACTCTACGCAAGGTTTCTCCACGGGGAACTCCGTTCTGAATCCCTCCAATAGTGCGTAATCTATTTCCCAAGTGCTGAGGGAACCCATGCCCGGGCTAACTGACCAGACATTGTTGACATCGTCATACGTGTGATTGTGGATAGTTGGCTGGTCGTCGACGTTTCCGTAGTTGGAGACGTTCAATGTGTACCTAACTATCCTGCTCGGAGCCGTTGTCTTGATTCGGCTCTCGACTGATGGATCTAGTGAAATCCTCATGTCGTGGAACTCGATAATGGTGGCACGCAGAACTATTTGGTCCTGAATCCTAGTCCCTTCGAAGGGCTCCTCACTTAGCACGTAGAATGTTATGGTGTATTCACCTGCGAGAGTCTGTTCAGGAACGTTGACGTAGATTGGGACTACCTGGGACTCCTCTCTATCTAGCTCCTCGAAAAGGATCCTGGGTATGTTCATGTCCCAGACGTGAGACCCTCCTTGGTCGTCTACTATCGAGGCGATTGTGACGTCGAACCTGTCCGGTCCGTTTCCATTATTTGTGACGCTAGTGTCCATCTGGTAAGACTGGCCTGGATAGAGCTCCAGTATGGTGGAAGGGACCTCGGCTTCCAGATCGTACCTCTGCACGACGTTTGTCAGAATCAATACCGAGTCACGGACCCTGGGGGTGCCATCCAAATGGGCTCGGACCGTAATGGACTCGCCTATTCCCGCTGTGGCATTGAAGGGAGAGCACATCTCTGCAGTAACGGTGTATGTGTTTTCTATCTGGGCCCAGTAAATGTCCTGATCTGCAGATGAAGAGCCCCCAGGCCACTCGGAGAAGTCTAGGTCAACAGTCCAGTGATCAAACCTCCATGAGTTGATGTCTGCGCCGTCCGGCCTCTCCCCTGGAGCTCCGGGGGTAGAGAATACTAGGTATCCGGGAGTGAAGTATTTGTTTACTTGGATAGGGAACCTAGCACACTCCCCGGGTAGTACGTACAACTTAGTGTCCCCGATGTCGAACACAATGTTGCCAGTTGTCCTGATAGACACGTTGATCCAAAGCTCTAGCACGTCGAATGTTCCGCGGTCAATCGAAAGTACTGGCTCACCGAGAGACCAGCCCTTGAGGTATATTGCGAAGGTACCTGGATCCTGCGACTCGGGTACGCTCACCTTGAGATTCCTAGTAACTGACTGCCCTGGGTCAAGAGAGATTGACAGTGGGAAGTCGATGCCCCATCCAAAAGGAAGCGCCCACTCGTTCTGCCCTTCCAGAGTTGCAGGGTCATAGAAGGCGAAGGTGTCATACACGTTACCGGTGTTCTTTATCGATATCGAAAAGACTGCTGACTTGCCCTGTTCAACGTCTACTTGGAAATGGCTGGTGTCTAGTTCAATGCCGTGGACTACGTCCATGAGCGTCAACAAGGTTAGCTTGTTCCTGATTGCAGGATCCTTGGCTGAAGTAGCAATAATGCTGATTTGGGCTAGTTCGTCCTGCTTGGCCTGGTAAATTGTTGGCGATCTGACCCTTAGATAGAGTGGGTCTATTGCTCCTCCTTCGAGGAACACCGGCGTCGAGTCGAAAATGGGGGTGTTGTTTGTCATGTAGAAGAGTGTGGCAGTCCAGTTGTTAGGGACTCCTTCCATGGTTACTGTGAATGTGTCCTTGACCAGCTCAGCGGGGCCAGGAGTGGGGTTCGCGATTGAGATGTTGAACGTTGTAAGTTCCCCGGGCTGGATTGTGTGATAGAACGTCTCGGCTTCAGCTGGGCACTCGTAAGGGTAGCCTTCTATGTTGGCGTTCGTCCTAATCTTATTGTCGCAAGCTAGGGAGAGGTCTACTAGCCCAGTAAGGACGTGCACGTAGCATAGTGTCCACTTGGCCCCATTGGAGGCCTCCCAATCGCACCTCTTATCCGACCAGCCCATGTGGGCTCCGCTTCCAAGATCGTTTGCGAATGCTGGAGGCATTCCTCTGTCTAGGTTGAAGTCTGGGTACAGGTGCTGGCCGTCGGCGGTATCGCATTCTGGCTGACAGGTGGCAGGACCAAGTTTGTCTGAGGTCCAGTTGGTGACCTCACGAATCTCCCACTCATCCAGGACCGAAGATGCCGCAGAATTCAATGGGAACCCTTGGGGGTACTTCTCGTTGGTGTTGTTGAGTCTAGTGTACATGAGTGTCTCCTGCCACTCAGTGTTGCTGTAATCCAACCATGCCAGGTGGACGTTGTCGAACTGGTCGGTTAGGATGGAGGGGAAAACTGAGCTGGGGGCATAGGGGTAATCGTCTGATGCTCCTTCGCACTGCTCTGCGGTAGAGATCGAACTTGACGCAATCTGCTTGATTCCGTAGGCAGGAAGGCCTTCGGGGACGCCGTCCCATTCCGCTGCTCCCCTTAAGCGGAGCCTAGTGTAGTAAATCTCGTAGGCGCCTTCGATATCTATCCCTCCGGTGGCTCCATCGCAACCGGGGTAGAGACGTCCGTCTTGCCAAGCCAGATGTGTGTTTCCGGATGTGTCCAAGGCTATGGATGGATGCAGGCTATATGCGGGATTGTTGGTTATTTGCGTGTCGTTAACGACTACGAGGTGCCCGTATCCCTGTTCGTCCTCAGATGGGCCGATATCCTCAGTGTAGTATCCTTCCTGGTTGTTGGCTTCTGTTCCTGGATCTCCTCGAGTCCAGCCAGGCCAGGGGTTGTCCAACAATGAGTGTGGGTCCAGAACTGTCATGTATATCTCCCTAGAGTTATTTGTGGCTAGGTAGACCATCGCTTCGACCATGATCTCGAGCTCGCTAGACGACCCGGAGGTGGTTGGGAACTGATACATCTGACCCTCTGCGTTCGTTGTTCGAGTAGTTGCCCCGTTGCAGCTCCTAGTGTTCAGGCCTGAGCCCACGGGACACTGGGCCATGTCAAGCATGTAGCTGCCCACCGCTGTGTCGGAGCCAGCCCACAGAGGGTAGGGCTTTGTCTGTGCAAGTACGCACGCGTCATGAGCCTGGTTGATGCTCTGGGTATCGTCGTTGTCCATCGGGGTTCCGCCGTAAGGGCCCTCGTCTGAGATCGGGATTACTACTCTTGTTGCGTTGTCGTTCCACCGATGGTCGGCTGCCGTGGGTGGATTGGCAGCGAGGCCCTGTCTGCCCTGAATATCTCTGTATGATAGGCAGGCCCAGGTTGCTGCAGGGCCCCAAAACTCGCTGTAATACCCCCCATCGGCGGGGAGGTTAGTGGCCTGGTTGTTGTACACAACTTCCGTCAATTCCCTTATTCCTCCGGACGCGTCATTTTCACCGAGGGGAGTGTTTCTTGGCCCTTGGCTGCCTGACCCCCCGGTCTGGTATGCTGTAGCGCAGTTTCCGCTGGTTGCGGCTGCCGGCCAGTTTCCGCTTAGTGCGTAAAGAGTCTCGTAGACCGTCATGTTTGCCTGAACGAGTAATGGCTTAAGACCGGGGAAGTATCCTCCGCTAGCGAAGTTTCCTCCGTAGAAAACAGCACACATGTCGGCCCATTCAGCGTTCATGGAGCCGGATGTGTCGATTGGGACTACCATCTCTACCTGACCTCCTCTGGTGTCGTCCCAGACGATTTGAACGAAGTCGTTCACGTCGACGGCTATGTCAGGGTGACCCTTCTGGCCCAGAATTGGTGTGAGTAGGGTGTTCCCAATCTCCTCAATCACAATTCTGGCCGGCTGATCTATGGATAGCATTTTGTAGAATATCTGGGACTGTTGGTAGTATAGCTCGAGGGGCTCGAAAGAGTCTTCCCAAACGATGTGGGGGTTGTTGTCAGAGTCGACGTCTATTGCAGGCCAATCTCTGTTTTGGGGATTGTTTGCTACCTCGTAGTCATCTGGAACAACTGATAGAACAGAGTCCAGAGAGGAGTCGCCACTCTGATCATCTAGTGATGGGTCGAGCAGAGTGTACATGATCTTGTACTGGCCGGCCTTGTCGGTCCAAACTACGTGGACCATGTCGTCGCTGTCTACGCGAATATCTGGGTGCCAGGCACGATGTGCCCCTGGGTCCGATATCTGTGTCTGGTCGATCAGAGTCTCTCCCCTCGGATCGAGCATCTTGTAATACAGGTGGTTTGTATTGCGGCTCCATACAACGTGGACGTTACCACCGGAATCCGCATCGATGGCTATCATCCTATCATTGTAAGTTGAGCTCTGAACTATCTCTATCGGATCCGTAAGGACAACATCGCTAGCAGAAGCGGGCGATGAGAAGGATCCTAGGATGCTGACTAGCATCAACAAAACTATGGCCACGCCGGTTCTCTTGGATTCCTTACCCCCTTCAGACAGGTAGCCAGCAGGCAGCATCAACTTTTGTCGGGTTTATCGGATACTTAACCTAAACCCCTTGCGGTCACTTTCCCTAGTTCTGAAGGTGACTGGATCTAGGCCCATTCGAGGGGATCGAAGTCCTTGCCGAAACCCCCAGTCTCATCAGTATCTATGTCAGAGGGCCTGGTCTGAGTCTGACGGGAGGATCTCTTTGACTTTCGTCCTTCCCAGTCGTCTACAGGGCCAGGCTTGCCCTTGCCCGGTCCAAACGAGTATTTTATCTGATGAATCAGTGAGAGTTTTGTTAGCCATACTCTCCTCATGCTCTGCATGAATTCGTTCTGGGTAAGGCCGTCAAGCCATACCGGTCTGGACAAGTTGAATGCCTGGAGAGGGCCTGCTACTCCATCTTTGCTTAGGCCCACGTGCAGAACCCAGTCTAGATCAGAAGATGTCATGCTGATTCTTGTCTCATGAAGCCATTCTTCCCATCCATCCGAGTCCACCGAAGCCATTTCGCGCATGGCTTCCTGCTGGCCTTCATCCACCCTAGTAATGGAGTAAACCAAGACCAGGTTCCTCTTCTTTGGAATTACCACGTTGAACAGGTGTCCCTGTTTTGTTGGGGGGTACCTGACGTGCAGATGAATGAGTGCTTGAGGGTCTTTGACTTCTCTGGCTTCGAGCCTTTCCCCTTGCAACCATTCCCTAATCGAGTCGGTCGCCTCCCTGTGATTCACGCTCATTCCAATCGACGGTCCTATTTAGAGCAAGTTGAGGTTTGAACGGGTCTCTTCGATCAGCTTTTCCAAACTTTTTCCCTGTTCGGAAGAAGCCAGTTTGGCCCTCTTACCAGAGTCTGCGAAGTCGGTCCAAAGATCATATCCGGTCAAGAATAGAATGTTTAGGAGGTGAATTCCTACCATGATTGACAACGATATTGGAATTGTCAGAAAGGATATTGGAGAGACTGAGGTCGAGGCCAAGACAGCCAGAGGGGGCCAAAAAAGGATTGGAGAAAACATAGCTGCAAGCATATGGTACGTTGTCCTAGCATCAATCCCCTCGTCTGTTCGGTCTCCGAGAAACCATGCAAGAAATGCCTGAAAACCCGTGGAGGGGATGGTTACTGGGGCCGCTGCTGCCATCATAATCATCCCCAGCAATCCCTTGGACCATAGCCTCCCATAGCCAAGCTGTCCATCTATTATTGAACGGGCATCCAGATCATGAGAGTGAAGTATTCGTGCTGCCTTGATTGATGGTTCCATCACACCCTCGGCATCCTCTCTTCCAGAAAGAGAGTCTCTGACGTCCCTCGCTGCAAGAACCTCCTCCCTTAGAGACCTTAGAGGCTCTCCATCCTTCTGAGCCCTGAGGTGGCCAATCAGGTGCCATGCTCTGTGCGTGTCCCAATCAGGGGCGTTTGGAGTTACTACTGAAACGGCTTCGAAAAGTTCGTCTCTAAGGAGATTGACTTGTTCGGCTGGGGGCTCGACCCATGTCCCTGATGAAAGTCGATTCCATAGCTCTGGATCATCGGGTGCAGTAACGGGGATGGGGTTTGGAAACTCAACGAAAACATCTGTCCTGAACCAGAAGTGGCATCTGTAGTGTAGGCCAACTGGTTGGAGTGCGGGTTTGGTGAGTTCTCTGTGTTCTGCTATGGATGCGGCATTAAGGGCGAATCTCATTGGGCCTGTCTTGAAACGGTGAAGTCTGGAGTCTTGGTGAGACTTGCCTTCGGGCATAACTATTGCATTGTGCCCTGAAGCTATGCAATTGGTCATTGTGAGCAGCGTTCTGTCGTTTATTTCCTTGGCGTATTTGTGGTCTGATACCCCACTCTCAATCTCCGGTCTCCTAATTACTGGCTGTGATCCCATCCTCCTAGCAAACCAGCCTATCAGGGGCATTGTCATGAGGTCGTGTCTTCCCATGGAAATCACCCTCCTGTCTTGGGCGTGGGTCAGAGTCATGGGGTCTACAAGCCCGTTAAGGTGCATTGCGCATAGAATTCGCCCGCCTTCGTAATCTGGTAGCTTGTCTGCCTGCCTCCTCCTGAAGATATATCTCGAGGCAATTTGGTTCATGAGCATAATTAAATGCCAGAAAATAGGAGCCCCTGGGTGTCTTCCAGAATGATCCCAAGGAAGTTTGTCTAGCTTCCTTTTTCTCAGTTTGGTAGCTCCACGTGATAGTCTCGGGTCGATGTCAGGTGCAGCCCCCATATCCGGCACGTTAGACCGAGAGAGCCGGAGGTCTTGATTATTGATAGTGAGTCATTCAAGCAGTTCACTGATCGAGTTAGCTAGGCGCGCGCCCTGATCGTTGTCTATCGGTTCCGATTTGAATGGCCATGAAAGCCCGCTTCCGTCTTCGAACTTCGGTATAATGTGGAAGTGTACATGAAAGACACTTTGGAAGGCATTGGGGCCGTTGTTCTGCAGAACGTTGAACTCGTTTGCGCCTGTTGCCTCCAAGACTGCCTTTGAGATTCGTGGAAGAACCCTCCCAAGAGCCTCGGCGGATTCCTCGGATAGCTCGTCGAGCGTCCTAGCAGGTTCCTTTGGGACAACCAGAGTATGACCGCTGCTGAATGGGTTGATGTCCAGGAACGCGAATACAAGCTCGTCCTCGTACACTTTGTGACAAGGGATCTTCCCCTCGATGATCATGGTGAAGATGCTCGGGTTGACCTCTCCCACTAGTTCACCCCGAGTTTAGGATAGCTTCTGCTACCGAAGCAAGGCCGTCTAGTCGGATTGCGTCAACCATCTCGGTATTCATTACTAAAGAACCGTCAGTGAGGCTTATCCCTGAGTCCTTAATTGCTCTAATTTCCCCCAATGCATCCTCCTTGGAAGGTGATGCTGAGGATACGGCTGATGTCAGCTTAGACGCGAACTGACCGACTGGGATACCCCCCGAATTATGGAGGGAGGAGATGCGGTCAGATGCTTCGGCAATTGCATTTTCGATATGCGACGAGCCGCCGAAATCTGCATCGGCTGACCAACTCGAAGCATGGGAACCAGCAGCCTTGCCGGACACCAAGTCGTCCAAAAGTAGGTTGCCCGCTAGAGGAGATTCTCCATGCATTCCTGTGTATGAGCTCCTACCCGCTGCGTATAGGCCAGTGAGCCACAAATTCGCTGGTAGTCCCTCTTGGGTGAAGCCCTGAAACGTTACTCTCCCGTACTCGTCGCATGGGGCGCCGCCGGTTGTGAATGCGACCTCTGGGGATATGGGGATCACTTCCCTAGAGATGTCTATTCCTAGTCTATCCATGACTCTAGAAGAGGTCTGGGAGAACCATGTAATTGCATCTGAGTCCATTCCCCTGAGATCTAGAACGCAGGGCTCTCCTTCCAGTACCTCCTCAGGCCCGACGTCCTCTCCGCTCTCCCTCCTGATTCTTCCTCCGGAGCCAAGGACGTCGATAGGAATGTGGATTCCACAGTCCTTTATTGAAAGGGGGTGCATAGGGGTATTCTGCATTCCTTTCAACTCCACGCCCGCCGACAGTGCTAGAGCAGAACCCGTGCCAGCTCCTTCGCTTGGGGATGACCATAGGCCCTGATGGCCTTCAGTAGCAAGTATCACTGCTTTGACCTGAATTGGCACTATCTCCCCATTAGTGGCATTCAGTGTAACAATCCCCCTTACCTGATTATTGTCAGAGACTATTGCTAGGGGCAGAGAGTCCGCGTTTCTCTGGATTCCTCTCTTGATTGCCTGCTCTTCTAGGACTCTAGTGACCTCTCTGATTGTGGAGTCACCGCAACCGGTTAGCCGTGCTACCTTGTGACCGGGGGCCATTGCGGCATGTGGAAGACCTCCGTCCCTCCTCCTCAGCACGAGACCCCAGCGCTCTAGCTCTGCCAATGTAGAAACGCCCGCTTCGCAAGTTCTGGAAACGACCTTTTGCTCTGAAGAATCCCCCCCTGATACCATTGTATCCTCTGCATGAGATTTGGAGTCCATTTCGTCTATGGAGGCAGCCAATCCTGCGACCGGGGCCGAGCCTGAAGCAGAGCCCACCCCGTACTCGTCTACCATGATTGGGGGCGTTCCTCCGTCGGCGCAAGCTATTGCCGCTCGAAGAGCCGCTGGACCCGAACCGACGATGGCTACGTCCCAGGACTCCATGCTACCAATATGCTCCAGATGTTACAATCTCATGAACGTGACGCCCTGAGGAAGTCAATTTGCCCATCACTCGGCGACGGAAATTGCGATTCTTCTTACTGCCACAGCTGCATCTAGCATCTTCTCTGCAGCTCCCTCGGGGTTTACACCCGACGAGAGAGTTGTGGTAACTACAAGAGATGAGAGCGTCTCACCGTCGGGTCCTCTGAGAGTAACTTGCACAGGCCTCGATCCTGTGGCCCCCTTTGGCCAAGCTAACCCAATCCAAAGTACGAAGCAGTTGTCGATAAGCCTGCCCAGAACATCAACAAGATTGTTGCCCTCTTCTCCAATCCTAGCTGGCCCCTTTGGCTGTCTGGACTTTGGTGGATTTAGACCGAGTGTCTGCTGGTGCGGTTCCCCGTCGGCTGCAATGATGTCTATCTCAATCTGGGAGTCCTTTCCAGAGTGGTTGTGGACCATCACGAAGAGATCCCCCTGGCCTTGGGAACACCTCGGAGGGATATCTAGATCCATCCTCCAAGGTTGGTCGACTAGCGATGAGTGGCCCCTTAATGCCGCGTCCTCAAGCCTGTCGATCAGCCTGAACAGACCCGGTTGCCATGCTCTTGTATGTGCCATAATCCTCTTCAGGGCTCTAAAGGAGAATTTTGACTCGTCGTCATTCAGATCGTCTATTGCTGCCACTCTGAAGACCCTCTTTGACTCTGAGACCAGACCACCATCATCGAGAAGGCCCAGGTGATTGAGATGAAGGACCCGTAACAGGTGCTCTACAGCAGACTCAGAGGTCTGGCTGGAACGGACCTTTTTCTCCAACCCTCTGACCCAGTCGTCCCAGGCCCCCGCGGTCTCGGGGTCTAGGTGGGCGATGACCAGATCGGAGAGTACTCTGTCCAAGGTACTCTGATGCAGTGAGGGGGCATGCATTGAGAGGAGGGGGAAATCTTCGTCCGTCATTGGTATCCTTCTCTCCAGCTGCAGAGTGTTCAGTAGTGAGACAGACCCGGAGAAAATTGCCAAGCCGTAGAGGATTGATTCTAGTGTATCACCCGTGTCGAAGTCACCCACCGAGTTTATTGAAGCCGCTGCTATAATCGCACAGAGGAGCCTTGTTCTCTCCCTTAGAAGTCTCTCATGCAGCGTGTTTAGAATTCTCTCAACCCCGGGGTAAGCCTCCATCGACCTATTACCTCCGGCCTTGAGCTGTAGCCTGTCCCTTGCCGACATCTGGGCGAACGAAGTTGCCGCCAGAGCGGGCAAAAAAAGCAAAGATTGGATACCAAAAAGGGCCGTTCCCAGATGCACGTTAAGATTGCCCCACCCAGATGCCAAAAGGGAAATGTAGACTAGCGCCAATGCTGATACCCCTATTCTGGCCTGCTTGCTCCCCCTCAGGGTAGTGATGTAAGTCCAGAGGACCCGCTGAGAGTCCCTTATCCTGACCCTTCGATTCAGTGCGGACTCAGATGCCTGTCCGAAAGTGCTCTCCTCGCCATACGGGTTGGGTAAGTCCGAAGAGCTCTTTGCCACGGTCACACGGGTGGCTTTCTGTGCTTCATGGCATCGGATACTAGGACTAGAGAGAAGGCGTTTAGACGGGGCAGATTTCTTCAGCGGGTCGTGCTGGCGAGGGCGGGCGTGTAGCATAGCCTGGATAATGCACCGGCCTCCTAAGCCGGGGACCGCGGGTTCGAATCCTGCCGCGCCCGCCATCAACCGATGGACAATCCGTGGAACTTTCCTGCCGCGGCAGTCCGGTGAAGGAACCTCTCGAAGTGTATTCTGGGGTAAGTCGACCTCTGGAGGCTAGCATCACACTCAGAAAGTGCGACCAGCATCTTCTCCCTCAATTCCTGGGGAACACTGAGGCGCCGCCCAACTATCACGCTGTGGATCTGCGAGGCGAGATCATTTGCGTCCAAGCCATGGTTGTTCATCAAATTGTCAACCTCTGCCATTGCTCCGGCCAGAACCTTTCTGTTCTTCCCCCCTTTCTTCTCCCACCTCCATTCCACTACCTTACCCCTGAGGGCCAATTCCAGGAGATGCCTCCCCGCTTGCAAGGTTGATGCCTGCACCATTTTGTGGACCGATGACCTGTCAGAGGAGAGGCCTCTTATTTCGAGAAGTTCGAGAATGAAAATTGCCTTCTTTAGGTTTCCCTCGGAAATGTATGCGATGTCCTCCAGAACGCCCTCGGCCGGTTGGCAGCCGTTCCTTTCTGCTATGGATGACATGGTTGATACCACCATATCACGATCAGTGGGTGGGATCCTGACCATCTGGCTCCTAGACCTGAGTGCATCTATGATTCTAGATGGGGCTCTAGCCACTAGGACGAACCTAGATGCCCCCCCAATGGTTTCCATCATCCGCCTGAGGTACGACTGACGGATATGGCCCAAGTAGTCGGCGTCCTCAATCACTATCAGACGGCTGATTGGAACTTGGCCTGATTGCACCTGGAGCTCGGAGCCAGCTGGGGGAACTCCCTCGGATCGTGATTCTGATATCCCTCTGTCGAATGCGTCTAGGCTCATTCTTCCTGCAAGAGTGTCAGAGTTCGATCCGCTTGGCCTGAGGAACTCTTCGAAGGAGGCCATAGCCCCTCTACTTCTTTGTAGGTCGCGGGCCTGTAGGACGTGCGTAGTAGACTTCCAGCCCGGTCCCAGAATCTGCCTCGCGAATAGCCTCCAGCACGCTGTCTTTCCCACGCCGGCTGGCCCTGTAATCAGCAGATGGGGGGGTTCAGGGGAAGTGCTCGTCGAAACCAGCGTTTGCCGGGCCCCCGCGGGTACGGCCAGCTCTTCGAACGTAGTTGGTGCCTCGGTCTCTAGCCAGCTCGCCACGAACCGATGGGGAGGCGGAGGGACTTGAACTCCGCGATTGTCACTCAGCCTTCAGTACCTTTGCCATGCCGTCCTTCCGTGGCTTGACGAAAATCCTGTAACCGCACTTGTGGCACGACTTGCCGGTGGATCCTGCCTCCCCCCAAGTCATGAATCCGCAGTTAACGCACTTGTAGCGAATCTCCAGTGGGTCCATGGGTGAGTTACAGTGGCTGCACTGCTCCTCGCCAGTGGGGTTGTACGTCCTCTTGTCGGTTCTGTTGCAGTTCCGGCACTTGTGTAGGATACTCTGCTCTTCCTTCATTGCTACCGAACCGGCGACCTGCCGGGCCTTCTTCAACCTGTCCTATCCAGATCTGGCTGTCGAGCAGACTCTAACGAAGTTCTCGAAGATGTTCGATCCATATTCGGTGTCGTTTACCTCGGGGTGGAATTGGAGGCCGAAACGGTCCATTTCCCCGTTCTGCATGCCCTGGACTTGGCAGGAGTCACTGAACGCAGTTACATCGAAGCCGGGTGGCAAGGTTGTGACCTCGTCATTGTGGCTCTCCCATACCGTCTGCTCTGGGGGGGTGCCGTCGAACAACAGACCACCGCCATCGACTAGGGATATGGTGGCAGCACCGAACTCGGGCTTTGGAGCCTCTCCGGCCTTGCCCCCGTAGTGGCTAGCCATGAATTGGTGCCCGGCGCAGATTCCCAGTATAGGGACATCCAAACCAAGGTAGTCTGCGCAGTTTCCGAGCTCTCCCGTAAGACCGACCCTGGCAGCCCCTCCAGACAGTACCAGTCCGTCCACCTTCCTGAAATCCTCTACTGGTGTCGAGTTAGGAAGAATCTTCGTATCAACGCCGAGATACCTCAGCATCCTCCACTCCCGGTGGGTCCACTGGCCCCCATTATCGATGACGTCGATGACGATCCTGTCACCATCCATGCAGACGCTGCGTGCTGATGGACCATCAATGATACCCCCTCAAACCTTGAAAAAGGGAGGCGATCTCGACAGAGGGCCGGCCCCGATGGTGTAGTGGCCTATCATGCAG
>CEUS01253547.1_pt1 | contig 24831 bp, 19 predicted proteins | sample 427031 | NCBI WGS metagenome assembly CEUS01 (sample SAMEA2622837, study PRJEB7988) | marine metagenome | biome: marine biome (ENVO:00000447); feature: marine epipelagic mixed layer (ENVO:xxxxxxxxx); material: "saline water (ENVO:00002010), including plankton (ENVO:xxxxxxxx)" | depth 140 m | reverse complement strand
GATGCCGTCGGTGACCATCGGCGAGATAATTACCCCTTCTACGCTGGCACTAGGAAGGGTTGTGCCTATACGGCTTGTGACCGAAACAAAGGCTTGGCTCACCGCCAGGGCTGAGCTAAGTCCAAGTTTTACGCCACCGACTTCGGTCTTGAGAGCTACGTCTTTCGATGAAAGTTTGAGTGCGACGGGATAACCAAGCTGGTTTGCGACGGTGACAGCCTCATCAGCTGTTGTGCAGAGATGTTCTTCGACGACTGGGAAACCATGGTCTGAAAAAATTTGTTTTGCAATGTGTTCGCTGATAGGTGAAGTGGGAAGTCGTGTGCTAGATATAGGGACGATGGGCATCTCGACAGGGCGAGCAAAGGCTTCGCTGAATCGAGCTAAGGCCTCAACCGCACGCACCGCACGAGTTGGGTCTGCAAATACTGGACATCCAATACGTTCATAACTTCGGACGATTTCTGTGGGACCAATGATCGATAGGACCAATAGGCACTGGGGATATTCCTTCTTGGCCTCCGCTAGCGCATTGCTGATTGGTTCGACGAGAACTTTAGCAGCGGCCACGAAGGTGAAGAAGGCTACTATGGCGGCGTAGGTGCCTTCTTCGAGCATGGTTCTAAGGTTCTCGCGAATCAGTTCGAGGTCATTAAATGCTTGGGCGGTAATGTCAACAGGGTTTCGCGGGGAGGCATAAGGTAGTAGCACCTTGAGGCGGTTTTGGGCAGCCGTGCTCATAGGAGTTACTTCAAGTCCTAGCTCGACTGCCTCGTCTGCCATCTGGACCCCTACACCACCTGAGATGCTCAACAAACCCACACGCCGGCTAGTTGGCAGCATGCCGAATGTAGCGGCATACGCTATGTCGAGCATCTCTTCTGTGTCGCGGGCCCGATGAACTCCAAATTGTCTGAAGACGCTATCGTAGATGGCGTTAGAGCCTGCAAGGGATGCTGTGTGGGACCTTATGGCCTCAGCGCCAATTGAGGTACGGCCCACTTTCTGAAAGATAACTGGTTTACCTTCACTATGGGCTACTGTCAGTGCGTCAAGGAGTCGGTTGCGATCCTTGATTCCTTCAGCGTAGGCTATGATGACCGAAATATCTGGGTGTCTTGCGAGCCATCCGATGGTTTCGGCGACATCGATGTCGCATTCGTTGCCGGTCGTAATCCAGAAGCGGATTCCAATTCCTCGCTGGGTGGCGAGCAAAGAAAGATGACTGCCGTAAGCTCCGCTCTGGCTGACCAATCCAACGTTACCACTAGTCGGGAGTGTGGACTCTAATGTTGTGGTAAAGGTTCCGAAAAATCCGATGTCCGAGTTATAGACCCCGAGACAGTTCGGTCCAATGATACGCATGCCACTGGTCCGAGCTAATGTGGTTAGGCTTGCCTGATTGTGTTTTCCGACACCTCCTATTTCGGCGAATCCGGCACTGAAGATAACGGCTGACTTGACCTTGGCCTCACAGCAAGCCTTGACGGTTTCGACCACAGCTTGCGCTGGGACAGCAATAATAGCGGTATCGATAGGTTCTGGAGCTTCAGAAATACCTGAGATGGTGGGCAGGCCTTGGGCTGAGTCACGGTTTGGGTTAACTGGATAGATTTTTCCTTTGAAACCAGCGTCCTGCATGTAGCGAATTGGCCGTCCTCCGATCCGCGCTGGATCATCGGATGCGCCGATAATGGCTACCGTTGAAGGATGAAGGAGCGGTGCAAGTGAATGCTGTGAAGGGTCTGACTGACTGGTAGGCATGAGTCCGCTGGTCCCTATCTAGCCGAGTGCTGGAGACTGTGTAGAGCTGCATGTCAGCTACACTAGCTGTGCGGAAACTTGGTGCAAGGAGACTTACTACTCAGCCGCCACGTGTGTGCATCTCAAGGTGGGGTTCGCCCTGCAGTGTTTCGATTGGGATAAGAGCAGAACGATCTGCTGAGTTTAGGCGGTTTTCGGCACCACGATCGTTCCTTTCGCCCCAGATTCTAGCGATAAGTCCGCGCAGATCGTCTGGTGAAATTCCTGCGCGCAATGGTCCACGGAGGTCGGTCCCGGTCGGAGCATAGAGACACCGGTACCACTGACCATCTGCGGTCAAGCGACTTCGGTCACACTGCTGGCAGAATGGTTGCGTGGTAGAAGAAATGATGCCGAAAATGGTTCCGTCCGGAAGCACGAAACGGTCGGCTGGGGCGGAGGTGTCTTCGTCGAGTGCTGCTATTGGTCCGTAATGGTTGGTGAGTCTGTTCAACATCTCCTGACGCGATAAGACTTTCTGCATTGACCAGCGGGTTGCGCCTCCAACATCCATATACTCGATAAACCTGACCTCGACGCCAAGTCGTCGTCCATGTTCAAGCATTGGTACCAACTCGTCATCATTCGTTCCCTTGATTACGACGGTGTCTACCTTGACGCTGTCGAACCCACACTTACTGGCCATTTCAAGGCCCCTCAGGACTACACTGAGGTTGTCGAAGCGGGTTAATTCCTTAAAGCGTTCAGGCCGAAGGGTATCCAAACTTACGGTTAAGCGAAGAAGACCGGCTTTCCGCAAGGCGGTGACTTGATCAGGCAACAAGACGCCGTTCGTGGTTAATGCTAGATCCTGAAGTACAGGCTTCTGAGCGAGTAGCGCAACTAATTGCGGCAAATCCGTTCTCAATAATGGCTCACCGCCAGTGATGCGAACCTTGTTGACTCCAAGTTCCCCAAAAATATCTACCAGGGTGTCGATTTCTTCAAACGTTAGGATGTCGGTGCGTGGCAGCCACGCGTAGTCAGCTTCAGGCATGCAGTACTGGCAACGGAGGTTGCATCGGTCTGTTACTGATATGCGCAGATTCTGCAATGGTCGCCCCACCAGGTCCTGAACTTTCATCAGGTTCATTATTGCATCAAAGCGGAAGTTTGGAAGATGTAATAACAAGGGTTCGATCTGGTTCAGCGTATAATTTCGTAGATGCTTCGCGCTCACCAAGCTGGTTTTCCCAGAGTAGATGCAACGGCTTTTGTCGACGACAGCGCACAGGTAATTGGCGATGTTGAGATTGAGCAGGAAAGTAGTGTTTGGATGAATGTGGTGCTGCGTGGTGATGTTAACAGCATACGGATAGGGGCTCGTACAAATATCCAAGATGGTACGATTGTCCATGGTATGCGTGATACCTACTCGACAGTAGTTGGTTATGAGGTTACCGTCGGACACGGTGCTATTTTGCACGGTTGTACCATTGAGGATCGGTGCCTCATTGGGATGGGAGCGATTTTGCTGAACGGCGTCGAAGTGGGAACAGGCTCCATCATCGCTGCAGGCTCGCTGGTTGTCGAAGGGACCAAGATACCTTCAGGATCACTCGTCATGGGCAACCCCGGTCGTGTCAGAAGGGTGGTGAACAAGGGTGAGGCGATGTCCATTCAACGATACGCGGCAAACTATGTCGATTACCGATGCGACTTCCTGGACGCCGAAACAGGGACTCCGCCCGATGTTTCGACGACCCCTGGATTGTCAGAGTAGTCTCAGGTGAACAGTGAAAGAGATGGATCAATAGGATACGGTAGGGTTGGTTCTGGAAGGAGCTTGTGTCGAATAAGTCTGTATATGTTGGAAGTTAGATTTAATGTTTTCGCCCCTTGAGTGGAGTGAGGAAAGGAAATAAGAGTTCTAGGTGATCTCCGGTATACGTGGTACCCGTGACATTCTTCCTTCTGAGATCGGACGTTGGCAGCACGTTGAGCGTGTGGCAGCCGACGTGTGTGCTCGCTATGGATATTGTGAGGTTCGGACCCCTGTCATTGAGAGAGAGGATCTGTTCGCAAAGGGGACAGGAGAATCAACCGATATCGTTCAAAAAGAGATGTACGCTTTCACTGACAAGGGTGGAGATCGAATCACCCTTCGGCCTGAGGCTACACCTAGTATGGTCCGTGCATTTGTTGAGCATAGCCTCGAGCAAGACCTCCTCTTTGCAAAACTATATAGCTTGGGTCCGATGTTCCGGTATGAACGTCCGCAGAAAGGCCGTTATCGGCAATTCCACCAACTCGATGTAGAGGTGTTTGGTTTGGCCGATCCTGCTATCGATGGAGAGGTGATCGATCTAGCCGTGACTTTTGTGGAGGAGCTTGACATTGCCTCTGCTGAGCTGGTTATCAATTCTGTAGGGTGCGGAGATTGTAGGCCAGGGTATAGCGCTGTGTTGTTGGAGGCTTTGGGAAGCCGTTTGCCAGAGCTGTGTGGCGACTGCCAGCGTCGGGCTAGCACTAATCCGCTACGGATCTTCGATTGCAAGGTTCCGGCAGATCAACCTCTCATCGACGGGTTGCCCAAGTCCGAAAATTTTCTTTGTGAAGCATGTCGTGACCACTTTGAAGAAGTGAAACGCCATCTGGAGATTTATGGCCACCAGTACCGTGTCTCACACCGATTGGTGAGGGGGCTCGATTACTACACTCGTACAACATTTGAGATTATCGGTAGTAGTCTTGGAGCCCAAAATGCATTGTTAGGTGGAGGTCGTTACGACCATCTGGTTAAGCAACTTGGTGGACCAGATCGGCCTGGTATCGGATTTGCTGCAGGGCTCGAACGGCTGGTTCTCGAGCTGCCAGACGAGAAAGGCTCCTCAGGGCCTGCTGATGTGTTCGTTGTAGCCTTCGGGCAAAGCACTTGGTCTGAGGCTCGAGTGTTGGCTCGTGACCTGCGAAGAGCTGGGTTTCGAACTTTAATTGATTATGGCGAGAGATCCTCCAAATCACAAATGAAGAGGGCGAATCGAAGTAACGTCCAACGAATGTTGATCCTGGGTGAAGATGAGTTGGCCAGTAATAAGGTGACCATCAAAGAGATGGAAACTGGCCACCAGGAGACCCTGCCTCGTGATGAGGTCATTGGATACCTGGCGTTGCATTGCCAGGGTGTAACCCTCTAACGTCGACAAGTTATAGGTGGCACTTCAGAGTTACGCAATAGTTGAACCATTTTGTAAGGGTTCCGGAATCGGGCTTTCGACTCTATGAATGGACTGAAGAGTGTTTGAACAAGAACGGACACACACATGTGGCGCGCTTCGCGATACCGATATGGGGAAGCACGCGATTCTGTTTGGCTGGGTTCACCGGATTAGGGATTTGGGGTCACTGATTTTTGTCGACATACGTGACCGGCATGGTGTTACTCAAGTTGTAGCCCGTGACAATGAGAAGTTGTTGTTGTTGGCGAAACAACTCAAACCAGAGTTCGTTATAGCTATTGCTGGGACGGTAGAGCGTCGTTCGGAGGACACACTAAATAACAAGATCGCAACCGGGGAAGTTGAGGTTGCAGCTCAATCTATCACTGTGCTGAGTGAGGCGAGGCGGCCACCTTTCCAGATAGCCGAAGAGAGCCCAGTATCCGAGGATATTAGATTGAAGTTTCGTTACCTCGATCTTCGGCGAGAACGGATGCAGAGAAACCTGAATCTTCGTCACAGGATACTGATGGCCGTGCGTCGTTCGCTAGATGAGCAAGGATTCTTGGATATTGAGACTCCGATTCTTGCTAAGTCGACACCCGAGGGTGCGCGGGACTATTTGGTGCCCAGTCGAGTACACCAGGGGGAGTTCTTTGCATTGCCCCAGTCACCCCAAATCTTCAAGCAGATCTTGATGATCGGTGGAGTAGACCGTTATTTTCAGATTGCTCGTTGTTTTCGTGACGAGGACCTTAGGTCGGATCGACAGCCGGAGTTCACTCAGGTTGACCTAGAGGTATCTTTTGCAACTCAGGAGATTATTTTCGCTATTGTTGAAGGCCTAATGCAGTCGGTATTTGAGGCTGCCGGCGAGTCGCTAGACCTGCCGTTTCCGCGGGTGTCCTATGCTGAAGCGATCGCTAAGTATGGCTCAGATAAACCTGACTTGCGGTTTGACATGGCCATTCTTGATGTCTCCGATCTCTTTGCGCAGTCGGTATTCCGTGTATTCAGGGACACGGTGTCTGATGGGGGTGTTGTTAGAGCGTTGGTGGTCCCTGGAGCCGGGGGATATACACGCAGTCAGGTCGATAAATTGGCCGACGAGGCTATTGCACTGGGTGGCAAAGGTCTGGTTTGGGTTCGACGTGGCTCAGGCGGCGAGGTGCAAAGTTCTATTCTTAAGGTAGCTGGTCCAGAAACTTTGGAGAAGCTTCTTGATGCGGTGGAAGCAGGTAAAGATGATCTTGTCCTCGTTGCTGCTGGTTCGTCATCTGAAGCGTCTGGACTCCTTGGGCAGCTTCGACTTAGGCTAGCTCAACGCGAAGGCCTTGTGGATGAGAGTCGGCATGTATTGAACTGGGTTGTCGATTTTCCAATGTTTGAGTGGAGTCAGACCGAAAATCGTTTCATGTCGATGCACCATCCGTTCACGGCACCTCGTCAGGAGGACCGGCCTAAGCTAGATACCGACTTGGGTTCTGTACGAGCTAATGCCTATGACCTAGTGCTTGATGGCTGCGAGGTCGGAGGTGGTAGCATTCGGATTCACGATGCTGGGCTACAGGCTCGTATATTTCAACTCCTTAAAATCAGTGATGAGGAAGCTAGATCGCGGTTCGGGTTTTTCCTTGAGGCGCTCCAGTATGGCACGCCCCCACACGGTGGTATCGCTCTTGGTGTAGACCGAATTGTTGCCTCACTGGCAGGGGAATCGTCGATTCGTGACGTTATAGCCTTTCCAAAGACCTCTGCAGCTGTTGATCTAATGAGTGGGGCTCCTTCCACTGTGAGTGGGCAACAGCTTCGTGAACTGCGTTTGCGGACCGATTCTTGACCGACCCAACACTCCGTGTCAGGATTGCCTCGCACGTGTCAGAAGAACAGCCTGAAACCGGAATAGTGTCGGCCGCCAGGATTCCGATCCTGGACGAGGGGGTTGAACTGTTCTTTGGTACTCACGATGAGAATTTGAGGGTCTTTGAGGATCTGCTCTCAGTCACGATCCAGACGGACGGGAATCAGCTGCTTGTCAAGGGCAAAAGTGGCGACATAGCTGTTCTTGAAATGCTTGTTGGTCAACTAACTACCTTGGCTGCTGAGGGGTTTGCGCTCTCGAATCGTGATGTACGGCACGCCATTCAACTTTTGACCCAGGATGAGACTGTTCGGCTTCGTGACTATTTTGTGCGGTCAACGGTTAAGGCTTCTGGAAAGCGTCACATTGCTCCGAAAAGCTTGAACCAGCGACTGTATCTCGAGGCTATTGAACAACATGACATTGTTTTTGGGATTGGGCCTGCTGGAACTGGAAAGACCTATTTGGCGATGGCTCAGGCAGTCGCATTTCTTACTCAAAAGAAAGTTAGTCGGATCATTCTGGCGCGCCCTGCGGTTGAGGCTGGGGAAAGACTCGGGTTCTTGCCTGGGGATATGCAGGAGAAGGTTGACCCATATTTGCGACCGCTTTATGACGCCCTGTATGACATGCTTGAGCCTGACCGAGTAGACAGGCTGCTGGAACGCGGCAATATCGAGATCGCTCCACTCGCTTTTATGAGGGGACGGACGCTAAATGATGCCTTCGTGATCCTTGATGAAGCTCAGAACACAACCTCTGAGCAGATGAAGATGTTTTTGACAAGACTCGGATTCGGTTCCAAGACTGTGATAACCGGAGATATCACGCAGATTGATCTGCCGACTGGGAAAATCTCTGGCCTTGTCGAAGCGCCGCATGTCCTAGAGCACGTTACTGAAATAGCGTTTACGCGTTTCCAAGATCGTGACGTTGTTAGGCACCCATTAGTTCGACGCATAATTCAGGCCTATGAAGGTTCTGTTCCTGGAGATTTGTCCAGGGATTCAATGTCAGTTATCCGCCTGAAGGATTCATGAGTGATAGCCATGAATTCTGTCGTTTGAAAGCATCCCAGCGAGAGCTCCATGTCTCGGTGACTGATGGGCGTGGCCGGACTCGACGGGATGGAGGATTGGCAGGCTGGCTATGCCAAGTTGCCCCTTCATCGGCGACAGGGTTGGTGGTTGTAGCCCTTGTCTGTGACCGTAAGATGAGAGATCTGAATCGGCAATTTCGGACGCTCGACCGAGTTACTGACGTGCTCTCTTTTTCAGTTGGTTCGGTAGGGGAGCACCTCTCGTTAGAGAGAAATTCATTTCTAGGAGATATTGTTATCGCCCGAGGTAAGGCTAGTCGTCAGGCCCGCGTGAATGGTCTGACTGAGCAGCAGGAATGGCGTCGTTTGGCCTTGCATGGATTGTTGCACCTGCTCGGATACGACCATGAATGTGATGATGGCGAGATGCGAAGGTTGGAACGCCGATTGCAGAAACGTGGCGGGTTGCCTGTCTAGAGATTGAAATTGTCAGTAATTGGTGCTTGTCTCATGCTAGCTTTCAGGGTCTACGGTGTCGTGTTGCTGTAGTTCACGTGAGCTACTACCCCCGGTGTCATAGGGAGGCATAGTCGGCTTCTAGAAGCTTAGGTGGTGAAGGTGTTGGTGCTGTAGCTCTATGATCTTGTGGTTCTTTACGCTGCTTGGATGTGTAGCGATTTAGGTGGAGTTATAGGTTGTGTGTTTGGTGAGGTGGTCAGCCTAGCATGACGCATTTAGGTCGTTTTCCGGTTTCGGTCAATTCCGATGGATTCGAGCTAATTGGAGGTCGCCTGTTGACCAGGTTGGGTTTGTTGCTGGAGTGTGTCGAGATTATTGAAGTCGACGGCCTATCGGTCGAAATGCTAGAGGTTGAAGCCAGGCAGATACGAAAAGTGCATGTTCACGATCCAAGCTTTAGTGGCGTTTGAGGTTCAGGAATGAAGGCTGGCCTTGTTTCGTTTATCGGTCGTCCCAATGCTGGAAAGTCTACTTTGGTGAACCGTGTAGTTGGCACGAAATTGGCTATAGTCTCAGATAAACCTCAGACAACGAGGAATAGAATCCTCGCGGTGCGAAACTATCGTGGAGTGTCTGAAGCGCAAGTTGTGTTTGTGGATACTCCAGGAATTCATCGACCACTACATAGGATGAATGTGAGGATGGTGGACGTGGCGGCCGAATCGATGAATGGGGTAGATTTGATTGGACTTGTCCGTGATGCTACCGATGGTCTTGGTTCAGGCGACCGCTTTGTGCTTGAGTTCCTCGAGTCAGCACCGGTTCCGGTTATCTTGGTTCTTAATAAGGTTGATCTGATTACCAAATCGCGACTGCTTCCTATTATTGATTGGTATCGCCGCCAGCGGGAGTTTGAATCGATTGTTCCACTGTCGGCCTACACCGGTGATGGGGTTGAGATTTTGGAACGTGAGATCATCGACCACCTTCCAGAAGGTGAGCCACTCTATCCTGAGGAATTTCTGACCGATCAGTCAGAGCGAGTGCTGGCAGCCGAAACGGTTCGGGAAAAGGTTCTTCGACATACTCATGCAGAGTTGCCTTTCACAACAGCTGTTGTTGTGGACCGTTTTGACGACGAAAGTGAGCCATCCTGCCTTCAACTTTATTGCTCTATTCTTGTAGAGCGACGCTCTCAAAAACCGATCGTTGTTGGGCCAGGAGGAGCTATGGTCAAGCGGATTGGGACCGAAGCTAGGCGAGAACTTGAGGAATTCTTCGGAACATCAGTTTACCTGGATTTACACGTTAAGGTTCGTGCTGACTGGCGGGAGAATGATCGCATCCTTGATGAGGCTGGTGTGGCGCGGGCGTCTAGCAGGACGGACTAGAGGGTAGATCAGATGGTAATAAGCTTAAATGGAGGAGAAGGGCTTAGCTCATTATGTTAGACTGGGAACGTTTGGTTCAGATTCTGGAATCAATAGAAAACCCTGACCTACCGCGCTTCTGCGCGCTCTTGCTTCGACGAGCGAACGATGTCTCCCCAGCGCCGATTAGATGTGGTGCTAGATTCAGTCAAACGACTGTTGCGTATCGGTGCGTCTGCTAACCTGCTCAACCTTCTTCAAAAGCAGCACCCAGCTGACCTTGCTGATGTCCTGAATCAACTCCCTGACAGCGATTGTCGCGGAGCGTTGGGACTTCTTTTAGATCATAACAGTCGTCTCGCAATGGAAGCATTGATTGAATATGGTGCCGAACCTGGTGCCGATCTGCTCGAGGGCTATCCTCCAGAGCGTATTGCTTTGTGGCTGAATGAGTTGCCATCTGATGACGCGGCAGCCTTGATTGACGAGCTGCCAGATGGTCTGTCTGAAGCTGTGCTTGAGCGAATGAGACCTCAGGAATCTGGGGAGGTTGAAAACCTGCTTGAGTACTCTGAACAGACAGCTGGCCGGATTATGAACCCGACGGTCTTCGCTTTGTCGGAAGACCTTACGGCCGGAGAGGCAATCCAGGCACTGCAGGGGTCCCGCGAGGTAGAGATGGTGTTCTACCTCTATGTTGTCGATGAGCGTCGCCACTTGGTTGGCGTGGTGTCGCTTCGGCGCCTTTTGCTGGTTGCCCCGGAAACACCATTGCAGAGGATTATGACTACCGATCTAATCACTGCAAGGGTCGATACTGACCAAGAAGAGGTGGCTCAAAAGGTTGCTAACTACAATTTATTAGCTATACCAGCGGTCGACGAAGCTAACAAATTGGTGGGAATCATCACCGTCGATGATGTTATCGACATCATTAAGGATGAGGCTACTGAAGATATCTATCGATTGGCTGGAGTTAGTGGGGACGAACATGTTTTCACTCCGGCTCGAGAGTCGGCTCGCAAGCGGCTGCCTTGGCTTGCTATGAACTTGGTTACCGCTACGTTGGCCGCCTTTGTGGTTCGGGCGTTTCAGGGCACCATTGACCAGGTTGTAGTGTTGGCCGTGTTGATGACGATTGTTGCGAGTATGGGAGGTAATGCGGCAACTCAGACATTGACAGTCATTGTGAGAGGAATTGCCTTGGATGAATTGACTTGGGCCAACTCCCGTAGGGCGCTTTTGAAGGAGGCCATTGTTGGACTGGGTAACGGAATAGTTTTGGGAGTGGTCGGAGCATTGGTAGCTTGGCCCCTGTCAGGTAGTATCTTTCTCGGTCTCATTCTGGCGCTGGCCATGGTTATCAATATATTGGTGGCGGCCGTGGCGGCTACATTAATTCCGATTGCTCTTCGGGCAATGAAGGTGGATCCGGCACTGGCTTCGGCAGTGTTTATAACTACTCTGACCGACGTTTTTGGGTTTTTCGCTTTTCTAGGGTTGGCTACTCTGTTTCTGGACTATCTGAATCAAGCTGCCTGATGTGGTTCTGGCTAGATCATTTGTGGTCGCGGTGCTTGGGTGTCTATCGTTGATTCGCCAGATGCCTAACACAGGCTACAATGGGGCTTCTTGAGGGTGTTCGACGTTATTCGTCTCGATGCCACTTTATACGACAGACGCGCTAATATTGCGTACCTACCAGCTCGGTGAAGCGGACCGTATCGTCGTGTTCTTGACACGTGATAAAGGGAAGAAACGTGGTGTGGCTAATGGAGCACGGCGCCTTCGGTCTCGATTTGTAGGAGGGTTGGAGCCTCTTACGGTGGTAAGGCTCGCCTACTACGAGCGTGAAAGTCGTGACTTGGTTCGACTGAACTATGCCGATCCAGTTCAGTCTCCCATGAGGATGAGGAATGGCGTCTCGCTCGGTTACGTCGAATACTTCGCTGAACTTCTTGACGAGTGCTCACCGGATGCTGACCCGAATGCGACATTGTTTCGTCTTGGAGCTGCCGTGGTGGATGCCTTGGCTGCGGAAGTTCCCGTTGAACGTTTAGCACGATATTTCGAATATTGGGTTCTTCGATTACAGGGAGTGTACCCGCCGCTGCTGTTGTGCCAACGTTGTGGGCAGAAGTCGAAGGGTGGTGGTCGTCTTGATCCTGGGAACGGTGGGTTTAGTTGCTTGGCTTGTGCAGATAAGAGGGGGGTGCTGTTGTCTGCGGAGGCTCTCCGGTTTCTCCGTGACGCGGCTGGAGTTCCTCCAGAGGGCCTTTCCCGGATCGGGTTGTCCATAGGAGCCGGACTGCAACTCGAATCCGCCCACCAGCAATTGATTACTAGCCACTTGGAGAAGGAGTTGAAAGCTTCGAAGATACTGCGAGCTATGTCGCGTGAATCATAGTGCTCTGGCGTCGTTTTACGTCAGATATTTCGAGAGAGGGTCAGGGTGACTCTGCAAGATTTGATCACTTCTTTATCGCGTTTTTGGGCAGTTCGGGGTTGCTTGATTCAACAACCGCTAGATGTTGAGGTGGGTGCCGGCACAATGCATCCAGAGACTTTCTTGCGAGTTCTCGGTCCTCAGCAATGGAGGGTGGCTTATGTTCAGCCGTCGAGGCGTCCGGCTGATGGGCGATTCGGTGAGAATCCCAACCGCCTCTTCAAGCATCATCAATTTCAGGTGATTTTGAAACCCTCGCCGGATGCGGTTCAAGGGCTCTACCTTGATAGTCTTCGAGCCTGCGGCATTGATCCTGCTAAGCACGATGTCCGCTTTGAAGAAGATAACTGGGAATCTCCTACGCTTGGGGCATGGGGGATTGGGTGGCAGGTGCTTCTCGATGGGATGGAGATAACGCAATTTACTTATTTCCAGCAGGCAGGCGGCATCGATTTGGCGCCAATTTCAGTTGAGTTGACATATGGACTTGAGCGAATTGCAATGCATCTGCAGGGTGTGGACGATGTCTACGACCTCCAGTGGTCGGCTGCTGTGAAGTATCGAACGGTTCGCCATCAGGAAGAGGTGGAGCAGACCAAATATTCCTTCGGGATGGTCGATATGCCTGAGTCTGAATTCTCGGCCTACCATCGAACCTTATTTGATCAATATCACCACATGGCTAAGACTCTAATTCGTTCAAAGCTAGTTCTGCCAGCCCTAGATATGTGCCTCAAGTGTTCACATGCTTTCAATATCCTAGATGCAAGCGGTGGTATCGGTGTGACGGAACGTGCAGCTTACATTCTAAAAGTGCGTGAGTTGGCCGTGGCAATAGCCGGGGCGCACCTGATTGGCTTAGACAAGGAGGTTCCTGGGGTCTCCCAAGGCTGAGCTGACTCCTAAGAACGTCATGTACAAAGAATTGCTTCTTGAGATCGGGTGTGAGGAGTTGCCGGCTAGTTGGGTGCCGCCATTAAGTGAACAATTGAGGACATGTATAGGTATTCACTTGAAGGAAGCACGGCTTGGTTTCCAGACTGAACCCGAATCGTTTGCTACCCCGAGGCGGCTGGTCGTTCACGTAGCGCGATTAGCTGAGCGGCAGGAAGATCTAGAGCAAACAGCCACTGGCCCGTCTGTCCAGGCAGCCTTTGATGCCACCGGACAGCCGACGCCTGCAGCACTTGGATTTGCACGCAAGCACGGCGTTGCTGTTGGCCAGTTAGTGCAGGTTCAAACATCTAAAGGCGTGTATCTATCTTGTCGTCAAAAGCAGCGCGGGGCGGCAGCACGGAAGGTGTTAGCGGGTGTGCTTGCCGAGACACTTCGTGGTTTAACTTTCAAGAAACAGATGAATTGGGATGCGCGGTTGAATGATGGTCGCGGCGAATTCCTGTTCGGTCGACCCATTCGCTGGCTATTGTTCTTATTTGGTGGGCGTGTTGTCCCGTTCGTGATCGAGCGATCAGGTCTGGCACTGTCCCGTGGAGTGGCTCCTGTGAGGGCAGGTTCGTTAACGTACGGGCATAGGTTTTTTGGAGTAGATGGGAAACCAGGACGACCAGTTCGGGTGAAATCATTTTTAGAGTATGAGAAGGCTCTCTCGCAGAACTACGTTCTTTTGTCTCGAGAAAAACGTCGATCCCGAATCGAAAGTGAACTTAAGGCCAATGCTGAACGAGTGAATGGTGTGGTGGCTACAGAAACTGGCGAATCGACACTGCTCGATGAAGTGCCAGACCTAGTTGAATACCCGTCTGTGGTAACGGGAAGCTTCCCAAAGGAATTCCTAGCGCTGCCAGAGGAAGTGTTGAAGACAACGATGATTCATCATCAGCACTATTTTCCGGTTATCAACAAACAGGCCGATCTCACGGAGCACTTTCTGGCAGTGACCAATACTCCGAGGGATAACGTAAGCGCTATTGCTCGAAACTCTGAGCGAGTGCTGGTTGCCCGGCTGCGTGATGCCAGGTTTTTTTGGGAAGCCGATCGCAGCGCCGCGTTGAGTTCGCGACTGGATCGTCTGGATACATTGGTGTTTCATGCAAAATTAGGAAGCTACTTGTTAAAGGCTAGACGGATTGAGCAGCTTGCTGGTCTGGTAGCTAGGGAGGCTTTAGGCAGGGTGGAGCTTGCGAAAAATGCATCTCGCGCTGCGCTGCTGGCGAAGGCGGACCTTACTACCGATATGGTAGGCGAGTTCCCAGAATTACAGGGAGTGATGGGTGGCATTTATGCCCGTGAAGATGGTGAATGTGAAGCTGTCTGGCGGTCTGTTTATTTACATTACCTGCCTATTGGTGTGAGCGTCGAAGCGGCGCCTCAGCCAAGTGATCTTGGAGAAGCTAGGGGTTGTTGGGCGGCGACATCGATAGCCGACAAGCTTGACACGCTTGTTGGCTTGTTTCACGCAGGAGAAAAACCACGAGGTGCCAGAGATCCTTTCGGATTACGGCGTCAGGCCCACGGCTTCTTCCGGATTCTGGTTGACCTACCCGAACTTGTAGGGTTGAAAGCTAGGCCAGAGCTGGGGAGTCTTGTGTCGGCTGCGGAGTCGGTTTATGAGGTATCGCTGTCTCAAGAGATAATTGATCGCTTGTATCCATTCCTGTTAGACCGGCTGCGTTTTGTACTTGAGCAACGTGGCCATAATGTTCGCAATGTGCGTGCAGTCACACAGCCACTTCCATCTTGGCGGCAAATCAGGCCACTCGATGTTAGGCGGAAGCTTGAAGTTTTGCCGGAGTTCACTAGCTCTGCTGATTTCTTGCAGCTTGCCGGCCTGTTTAAGCGTGTGAGAAATATTGCAAAGGAGTTGCCGGAAGAGGAGTTCGGTTCGGTTGAGTCTGGAGAAACTGAGATATCGGATGAACCGTTGGAGTCGGCAGAGGCGCATCTAATCGAGGAGCTGGACCGACGGCGCCCAAAGATTGAGGCTGTCTTGGATGCGGGAGTCGACTATCGTCTTGCCTTTGCTGAAGCGGCTGGGTTCGGACCAGCGGTGGATCGGTTTTTTACTGAAGTGTTGGTGATGGTGGACAATCCCTTCCTGCGGCGTCGCCGTCTGGTACTCCTGAAGCGGCTCGAAGAACTTGTGTTGAAGTTGGCTGATGTGTCTGAGCTTGTGAAACAGAAGTAACTGAATCGAGCGTCAGTCCCAAAACGAAGCGGTGCTGGCCCTAGCGGCTGGACTGGGCATCGCACAGCTCGGTGAGGGTGTCGACTATGTCTGTCCCGCGTAAGCAAACACCGATACGAATCACAAAGTTGCCAACTGAATTAGCTAATCAAATCGCGGCTGGTGAGGTTGTTGAAAGACCGGCTTCTGTTGTTAAGGAGTTGGTTGAAAATGCTTTAGATGCTGGAGCGACACGGGTATTAGTGACGGTTGAGCTCGGGGGTAAACGTCTGGTCCGAGTTGAAGATGACGGTGAAGGAATGACATTGGAGGAGGCGCTTCTTTCACTGGAGAGGCATGCTACTAGCAAGATCAAGCGGCTTGAGGATTTGGCTGCCATAGAATCTTTGGGTTTTAGGGGTGAAGCGTTGCCGAGCATCGCATCAGTATCGCACCTATCGCTACGTACAAGGTTGCGCGGAGACCGGCGTGGCTGCGAAATTAAGGTATCTGGTGGCGCTATTATTGAAAACTACGAGGTCGGCGCTTCAGAAGGAACGACTGTTGAAGTGACGGATCTCTTCTACAATGTGCCGGCACGTCGAAAATTTCTCAAATCTGACGGAGCTGAGACAGCACAGATCTCTAAATTGGTAACACAGTTGGCGTTGGGGCATCACAAGGTCGGGTTTGGTTTGGTTAGTGGTACTAGGCAGCTTCTGCAATGTCCGCCAGCCCGTAGTCTCTCAGAACGGCTGTTTCAGTTATACGGCGACCGGAGCAATCTAGTGCAGGTAGATAAGACGGCTGCCGGTGTGCGTATTAGTGGTTTCGCGACGGGTCTTGCTGCTATGGGAACGAGTGTGCGCCGAGGTCCACAGAATGTTTTTGTAAATGGGCGTGCCGTAAAGGACCGAACCATAATTCATGCGATTCGGCACGCCTACGATTCTGCGACTAATAAGGAGCGGACCCCTGAAGTTCATCTCTTTCTGGATTTGCCTCCAGATCGTGTTGACGTGAATGTCCATCCTGGAAAAGCGGAGGTCCGGTTTCTTGAGCAGTCATTAGTTCACGAGGTGTTGCGACGGGCTCTTGGGGAAGCACTGGGAAAGGAGACTGCACCGGAATTGACCCTTGGAGGGCAGAATGGAGTACAAAGGCAAGGTTTTAGCCAGATCCCAGAGGGATCATCAGTCTATTCACGAGACAGTAAACACAGTGCTCAGAAGGTCCTGCAGGTGGCCTTGCGGGATGCGGGTGAGTCTATACAGAGCGGCTTGGTGCCTGAGTTATCTCAGGCAGCTGTTGAGGCTTCGCCGTTTTCTTCAAACAGTCAATTAATTCCGCTCGGTCAGTTTCGCAATACGTTCATTGTTGCGATTGACGATGAAGGAATCGCCATCATCGATCAGCATGTAGCTCACGAGCGTGTCCTGTATGAGCAGATGATGGAGCGGTTGACCGAGGGTAGCCTGGAGAGCCAACGATTGTTAGCACCGATGGTACTGGAATTGCCTCCTGGTGAAAGGTTGGCGTTGACTGCGAGGGACTCGGCCCTTTCGAGGCTGGGGTTCGAGTTGGGAGAGTTTGGCGGTGATAGCGTGAGGGTCTCAGCCCTTCCAGTGCTGGTGCCGCAGGCTGTCTGCGAAACCGCGATCAGGGAGCTAGCGCAAGACTTGGATGGTCTAGACCAAGGTAGCGCCGTTGACGATGTTTTGAGGCAAATTGCTGCGACCACGGCCTGTCACGCGGCAGTTAAGGCGAACGACCGACTGACTAGGGATAAGATGGTATACATCCTTGACGAGTTGGGGCGAACGGCGCACTCATCGGTCTGTCCTCATGGTCGCCCAGTGGTGCTTCGGCTTTCCCGTCGGCAGTTGGAAAAGCACTTCGACCGAATATAAAACAGGGGTTGATCAAGAGCGAATGGAAGCGGAAACATGCGTTGTGGCTAATCGATAGCCCGTTTGACCAGCATATATCCGACCAGGAAGACTGCGACCCCAAATCCGAAAATGCGTGGACTTGGTCCAAGTGGTCCCGCTATGAGAATCGATTCAAGTAATGCGGCCATGCCAAGTAACTGAAGGCCGCGGCCGACATAGTAGAGGATGCTCATCTTTCAACCTTGGTTGTCCGGAGTCGTGTCATCTAGAGGTGACTTAGATTTTCTGTCGGTTCCTGAGTCAGCATCGGTCTGCTGTCTAGATTTGACCTGTCGCCATGCGTTAAGGCGCTGACCTAGTTCCTTCTCAAAGCCACGTGAGGTCGGTACATAGTATTGTCGAGTGCGGAGTGTGGGGGGCAGGCAGGGCATGGTTGCAACGCCTGACGGTTCGTCGTGAGCGTATCTGTACCCCTTTCCGTAGTCGAACTGTTTCATCAAATCTGTGGGGGCGTTTCGAAGGTGAAGAGGGACTGGTTCTGACACTTCACGGTGAGCGTCTGCGGCTGCCTCTTTGTATGCTACGTAAACAGCATTGCTTTTCGGCGCGGTGGCTAGGTAGGTAGCTGCTTGTGCTAAGGCGGTGTTGCCTTCTGGCATTCCGATGAAGTGCACCGCGTCCTTGACGGCAACAGCCAAAGGCAATGCTGCGGGGTCGGCATTACCGATATCCTCAGATGCGAATCTGACCAGTCGACGAGCTATGTAGAGCGGGTCTTCACCCGCTTCCAGCATGCGTGCCAACCAGTAGACAGCGGCATCAGGGTCGCTGTTGCGCATTGACTTGTGCAGTGCTGAAATTAAGTTAAAGTGCTCTTCACCATTTTTATCGTAGCGCAGTGTCCGTCGTTGCATAACGGCCGAGGCGAGTTCGAGATCGAGACGAGCATTGTTCGTTTGACTCGATTCGCTAGCCTTGGCTAGGGCGGCGGTTGCGCTAAGTTCGAGCAAATTAAGAGCTACTCGAGCGTCTCCACTGGCTTGTCGAGAAATAGCTGTTAGTGCTTCATGATCTACCTCGATCATTTTGTCACCTAGTCCTCTACTTTTGTCATGTATGGCTCGTTCAAGGAGGGCGGTGATTGCTGGTGGTGTTAGGGGGTTCAGCATGTAAACATGCGACCGAGACAATAGGGCACTGTTGACCTCAAAGGAAGGATTTTCTGTGGTGGCACCTATCAGCACGATATCGCCAGTCTCGACTCGCGGAAGAAAGGCGTCTTGCTGAGCTTTATTGAATCTATGGATCTCGTCGATGAAGAGGATAGTGCGCCGGTGGTATTGACGTTTGGCTTGCTCTGCTGCCGCCATTACTGTGCGGATTTCCTTGATGCTGGATAGGACGGCGCTGAAGGCTACAAAATGAGCTGTGGTTTCGGCGGCAATTAGTCGAGCTAATGTTGTCTTGCCACAGCCTGGTGGCCCCCACAGAATAATCGAGCTAAGTGCGTCGCGTTCGATTGCTTGACGAAGCGGGCGGCCTCGACCCAGAAGATCGTCCTGACCGATGATTTCGTCGAAGGTTGCAGGTCGCATTCGATCGGCGAGTGGTGCATTTAGTGATCGTGGCGCCTCGGGGATGTCGTCGAATAGAGATTCCGGAATCATGATAGCTGTTTGAGATGGCGAGCCAGACTGGCCGTTCCTGCAGTTGAGGCACAGCGCTGTCTGGCAGCTTCATAGATGACAAGGGCTGCTGTAACAGCAAGATTTAGGGATTCAACCGGTTCACGCATCGGGATTGAGATTACCTCGTGTGCAGCATTGATGGTGTCTTCGTTCAATCCCTGGCCTTCACTTCCAAGTAAAAGCAAACAGGGTTCTTTGAGATCGGTTTCGGTCATACATGTGCCACCATTGGGTGCCGTAGCGATGATTTTCCATCCGCGTTTAGTCGCCTCGTGGATAATAGGTTGACGGTTGATGACGCGAGTTACTGGGATTCTGAAGATGCTACCCATTGAGCCCCGTAAAGCCTTCCAGCTGTATGGGTCAGCTCCGCCGATTGTGACGACCCCAGATGCTCCTCCAGCTTCGACAGTGCGAATAACAGCTCCGGTATTACCTGGGTCTTGCACACCGTCTAAACCAACCACGAAAGGATGCGAGCTTGCCAGCATATCTTCGATGTGAACCGGACGTGTTGTGGCAAGAGCGATTAAGCCACTTGGGCTAGGGACAGGACTAATTGCGTCCATAACAATTGGTGAGACAGGTATGAGTTGAGTCGAAAATTTCAGTTGGGCGATCAGTTCAGCCGCCGGCCCGTCTTGGACCAGCGAGGTGCTGATCGCCACCAATTCAAGAGGAACACCAGCGCTGAAGGCGTCCGCAATTAGGGTGGGGCCTTCCAGAACGATCGTTAAGTCGCTTGTCGCCCTTGGCCCAGAGGCTTTGCGGAACCTTGTGACGATTGGGTTGCGGCGGCTGGTGATAGGTTCCACGCTGTCCCCCTAGGGCCATCAGGCTTGTGGTAGCGGTATGAAGGTAGCGAGGTCCTGTCTTACGGTGTTTCTGTCTTATGTCAGGATGAGCATAACAGATGTGCTATCTTTAGCCATCGGCATGGTGGACCGTAAGCCTCAGGTCCACCTCGGCAGACACTAGGTAAACGCGATTTGTAAGAGTACGGATTTCTGGTGTGCATCACCTCATTGCTAAGTAAAATTGGTAGGAAATTCTAAGGTATTGAGGGAGGCAAGGTTCACCATAATGGCTTTTTCATTGGTCTTGTAGAAATGAAAGACGAGTTGCTTAAGCGGTTCGAAAACGAGATTCAAGCTCTCGAACGGGAACTGAACAGCGAGTTGCCGAAGGAGATCAAGATCGCTCGTGAATTGGGAGACCTGCGCGAAAATGCTGAATATCAGGCCGCAAAGGAACGGCAGGGACTCGTGCAGGCGAGGCTAGCGATGCTTCATAAGAGGGTGTCAGAGCTGGCAATGATCAACTTAGACCGGATTCCGGATGACCGTGCGGCTTTCGGTTCTACAGTGCATCTCCAAGAGGTGGGCGGCGACGAGGTAGTCTATCGATTAGTCATGCCAGAGGATGCCGAACCAACGAAGGGATGGATTTCTACATCTTCACCGATCGGTCGGGCTTTGATGGGGAAAGAAGAGGGGGATGAGGTATCTGTGCCTACTCCAAGCGGCCTACGTGAGTTTGAACTCGTAAAGCTCATTACTATCCACGGAAAGTGACCGATCACTCTGCTTCAGTTTGGTGGCTGATTCATGACACGCACTCCTGAGGCGCCAATCTCGACGGTTCCAGCCGGATCGGAAACAGGCTATTCTCCCCACAGGCGGACAGCGTTGGTGCTGACTGGTACCGGAACAGCTGGGGCTTATCACGCCGGGGTATTGAGGGCTCTTCATGAGGCCGGTGTGAAGGTAGACCTTGTTGCTGGCCGTGGCATTGGAGCGGTTGGTGCATTGTTTGCGGCAGTTGATGGTGCTGCTCACCTATGGGAGCGGTCTGGAGTTTGGTCGGCTAGTACTAGGCTCAGGCTTTATGGCTGGCGAAGGCCGCTTCGTGCAGCGTTCTCAATTCTTGGCCTCACGTTATTGACGCTGCTACTGCCGCTCGTCGTGGTCGTGCTCGCGGCGTTTGTTTACCCCGTCGCATATCTTCTTCGTGTTGTTGGGCTTGGAGATGATGTTGGTCTGACAGACGGGTTTGGCTTGTTGGTTCAGCAGGTGTTCGCCACTGAGGCACTGCCTATCTGGTTGCCTCGAGTGGTGGTGTTAGCACTGTCGTTTTTGTTTACGGGGTTAGTTTGTACAGCAGTGGGAGCTTGGTTTAAGCACAGGCCGAGACGCCGGTCGCGGGGTGCGTTCTGGTGGCTGCTGCTCGGTGCACCACTTGATGCAAGTGTGGTGCGTCGCTGGTTTAGTGATGGTCTGTGGAAGTTGATGCGTGGTGCAACTGCTATTGCTCAACCTGGACCTGAAGATTTGGGACGTCGTTACACCCGTCTGTTATCTGAAAATCTCGGTCAGCCAGGATTTCGGGAATTGTTGATTGCTGCACATGATTTGGATGGTCGTCGGGACTTGGTTTTCGGGATCTTATCTGAGCCATACCGGCGAAGGTTTTTCAGTCGTCGAGCTGGCAGTGACCGACACCTCGAGGCATTAGACCTAGGAGGACGTGCTGGGCGGCACGGCTTCGACGCCGTCGCGGCGGCGCTCAGTTTGCCTGTGGCGACAGACCCTTGGCTTGTCCACTTTGCAACGGCCAGTGGCTGGCGCGGCGAAACCCACCGTATGTGTGACAGACCGGATGCGGTCGGTAGGCTCCTCGATGAGGTATCTGAGGCCGGTGCCGAACAAGTTGTCATTGTTTCTGGGTTGCCTGGGCCTGCCGGTCCTCATGAGCTTGCTACTAGTCGCCGAGATGGTCGTGGTTTGCTTGGCGAGTCGTTGGCTTCACTCGAATTGGCTGGGTTGAGAGATGCTGTTGCTGGTAGGTCCGGTTTGTTTAAGGCTGTTTTCGAGATTCGACCGGTTTACAATCCGCTGGGACCTTTCGATTTTGCTGGTTGCTATGACGAACGGTCTGATCGGCTGTGGTCATTATCTGAGCTTGTAGAATGTGGCTATAGTGACGGTCACCGCCAGTTTGTGGGGCCGGTAGTTGGTGCTAGCGGTGAGCGAATATCCCCGGGGTCTAAATCGCGGTCTTCAAGTACCTAACTACGTGGGAAGCAGCAGAGCTACCACACTGATTTCAGTTGCCTGGCTAGTTAGCTAGCCAGGGGCAGTCTCGATACCAGAGCGTGTTTGAAGGAATTGCTTGGAGAGCCTGTGAGTGACGGCGTGAATATTGTTTGGTTCACTTGCACCAAACTTCTCTTCGAATCTTGTGACTGGAGTGATCGCTTTAGCCATCGAAAGATGGCCACCGGCGTTGCCGATGTCGCTGAAATAGTCGTTCACGAATTCACCTGCATGCGCCGTGGGATCAAGATTTCTGACTGAAATAATAAGGTTGTTATTCAGTATTCCTGATACGACCACCCATGAGATTTCTTCGACTTGAAGAAGAAAATCGGCGACATAGGGGATGAGATCTTCCCGGGGAAGTAATCCTAGATGACTCGTGTATAACGGAGCATCCACTGTTTTGGTTCTGGCGCTCTGCGCGATGTAGGACAATCGCTCGAGGTTTGTTCTAGCGCCTTCTATCTTTCCGATGAGTGCGGTGTTAGCCAGTGGGTACAGAAACCGAAAAGCCTCAAGGTCTGGAGCGTTGGTCTCACGTGACAGGAATAGTGTGTCTGATTTGATTGCATAGAGCATCGCCGTGGCGGTGCGCTCGGAGATCTTGGCGTTTACGGAGCGAAGATGTTCGGTCAAGATGGTGCAAGTGGAGCCATACTTTGGCCTAATATCCTTGAATGCAGTGTTATATCCTTTGCGGATGGGGTGATGGTCTATAACAAGATCTACACTGCTCATAATCCCACCGAAGTAATGTGGTTGTACGTCTACTGTGGCAATTCGATCGAATTTATTGATATCTTTCCGACTCAGGGTCTCGATCTGAATATCGAGGATTTTGGTCATTCTGAGATTTTCTGGCCTGGTAGGGGCTTGGAATGTACCAATTATGGCTGTTGTCTTAGTTCGGTGGAGAAGGGTGCGAAGGGCGAGGCCGCTGGCCAGTGCGTCTGGGTCTGGCTCGTTGTGCAAGACTATTAAGACCCTGTCCGCATCGGCCATGTGGCGTTGGTATTGTTCGACTCGCGATCGTGTAATCGAACGTTCTAGTTCTGTGCATAGAATCTCACTCAACCGGTCGGTTAATGACAAACGTGAAGTGTTCCAGATGCCTTGGGGTGGTTGTCTGGTGTGAGTCCTGGCTGGGTGTCCCACGTCCAGCAAATAGATTAGGCTGCCTCCAGCATCGCGAATGGTGTTTATGGTGCGCCGAGTGTTAACAAGTGGATGGTCTTCGATAAGTACGCAGGTGGTTGGATCGAGATCGGCATTGAGGTAGGTCCCTATTTTGTGTGTGTCACCGGTATGAACTAGAACACCGGCAGCAATCAGCTTTTTCGACAACGCTTCGTTGTTAACTATAAATTCAATGTTTAAAGATCCTTGGAGGGCTGCTGACAACAGATGGATGACAGACTCACTGTTACAGATGGCCAAGCAGTTCATGTTGATATACCGAGGACGACCTCGACCATGATTATATTACTTGAGTAAAGGGGATCTGATTACCTTGGATAGGTTCCGGTAGACGACATTTTGGCTAGCTGTTAGTAAACCAGAATTTTATATTTGACCCGGCCTAGAGTCATCGACCGCCCTGTTTGGTGCCCACTGGGAGTTCTTTGGTAAAGGTGGTGGAAGCTGATTCATTCAAAAACTATCGGACTGCGCTGTGCCTCGTACTAACAACGAATTTAAGCTGGTTAGTGATTTTGAGCCGAAAGGTGACCAGCCTCGGGCGATCGAAGAGTTGACCGACGGTTTGCTGAGGGGGGATCGTCACCAGGTGCTCCTCGGTGTTACTGGATCAGGTAAGACTTACACAATGGCACAGACCATTGCTAAGGTTAGTCGCCCAGCATTGGTTATGGTACATAACAAGACATTGGCGGCTCAGCTATTCATTGAGTTCCGGCGGTTTTTCCCACACAACGCTGTTGAGTATTTCGTGAGTTATTACGACTATTACCAACCAGAGGCCTATGTCCCGTCTACAGATTCCTACATTGAGAAAGAAGCAACGATCAATGATGAGATCGACCGGATGAGGTTGTCAGCGACACGGTCTCTATTTGAACGTCGTGATGTGGTCATTGTTGCGAGTGTGTCCTGTATTTATGGTCTGGGTTCACCAGAAGCCTATTACGGACTATTACTGCCTCTTGAGTGCGGACAGCGAGTCGAGCGAGACTGGGTCCTTCGAAAATTAGTTGAGATTCAGTATGAACGGAACGATTCAGATTTTGAACGTGGAACATTCCGTGTTCGTGGGGACACTATAGAGGTCTACCTGTCTTATGAGAATGTAGCGCTTCGAATAGAGTTGTTTGGAGATGAAGTGGATGAGATTACTAGTTTCGACCCGATGACCGGGCAAACACGCCTCCGGCATGACAAGGTGACCATTTTCCCGACGTCACACTTTGTGACTCCTAGGTCTCGAACTTTACAGGCAGTAGAAGGGATCAAGGCTGAATTAGTAGAACGGCGTGGTGATCTTGAGTCAATAGGAAAGATATTCGAAGCTCAAAGACTTCATGAACGCACAATGTTCGATATTGAGATGATGAAAGAGATCGGGTACTGCCATGGAATTGAGAATTATTCGAGGCATTTATCAGGTAGAGCTGCAGGCGAGCCTCCGACCACCCTTCTCGATTACCTGCCTGATGACGCCCTGACAATCGTCGACGAAAGCCACCAAACTGTTCCCCAAGTTCGTGGAATGTATCACGGTGACAGATCTCGAAAGGAAGCCCTTGTCGAGCATGGGTTTCGATTGCCGTCAGCTCTTGACAACCGTCCTTTGACGTTTGATGAGTGGCAGAGTCGGCTAAATCAGGTGGTGTTCGTGTCAGCGACTCCGGGCCCTTATGAGTTGGCTAGCAGCGAA
>CEUS01015214.1_pt1 | contig 24890 bp, 27 predicted proteins | sample 427031 | NCBI WGS metagenome assembly CEUS01 (sample SAMEA2622837, study PRJEB7988) | marine metagenome | biome: marine biome (ENVO:00000447); feature: marine epipelagic mixed layer (ENVO:xxxxxxxxx); material: "saline water (ENVO:00002010), including plankton (ENVO:xxxxxxxx)" | depth 140 m | reverse complement strand
ATTTCAAATTCATATGATACATCTGAGTTATTTGCATCATAAAGAACATTATTTACCGAATACAATTGAATATTCAAACGGTGGAGAGTAATTGGTGAAAAATAGTGTTGTGTCTTTGATTCATCGACATTAATTCCATAATGAAGGTACTCACCATGACCAGCTTTTAACTGTATTCTTTCAACAATATCTCTTCCAGATGAGTTCCTTTTACACCCGATACTTGGTATTTCTGGAATCGCAAGATCAACAAAGTGAGTGGATACATCAGGAGTACGGTCTGAATATAGTTTTTTGTTAACAGTTGTCAATTCTTTTGGTAAAAAACCGAAAAGACGTGCAGCACCACGGGTAATATTATCATAATCCCATAGAATTGTTATTTCCTCATTACCATGATATGTTAATTCAAAAAGCATAGACTTATTTCCATTTGTTGAGGTTGATTCATTGGACGTTTCACCAATAAATATTAAGGAAATAGAATTTGTACCTTGAGTATATGTTTCTCCACCATAGATGCCATTTGTCATATTATCTTTATCGCTATATTCCGAGTATTGTGCATAAGTAGCTATATCCACTTGTGTTGATGACCCTGCTTCAACCGATGGAAAGTATGAATTTTGATATTTTTGAAAGACATTCGCAAGATTATCCATATTATAAACACCTTTATTAATTGTAATTGTATGAATAGTATCACTACCAGCTTTCTTATATTTAATAATATTATTGGTTGAATTAACATTGTAGGGGGGAGTTCGAATCGTTGTTCTAACTAAACGAAATCCAATTACATTGTGGTAAATGTCATAATTAGTAGTTACTAATGAAGACCCTTGACCTGGGGGAGTATCAAAATCAAAGATCACTGTAAAATTAGATGTATTAAACCCTTCCGGTTGAAAATAATTATGTGAATCAATCACAATTCTTTTTCTTAAGATATCTTTTGTATAAAGACGATTACGATTTTTTTCATAATCTTCAAGTTTTGTCATATTCATAAAGTGTGTTTGTTTCGTAAATTGTTCTTCTTCTTCTTCTGATGAATCTGATTCATCTGAGGAGGTTTCAATGGCTTCAAATGTATTATAATGCATTTATTATAAAAGTTATATTATTTCTTTAAATTAAAAAAAAACGTTACCATGTTTTTTTAGCGTCTTTCATTGCATCTTTGTATTTGTATCCTGGTTCTGATTTCCTACGTTCTTCCCAATAAGCTTTTACATGTTCAATCCAAGACCCCTTCTTCTTGGATGGTTTTGAATCAATTCCTGCAAGGAATGAATCCATTTCACTTTGCATTGATGGGAGAGTAAGAGTTTTTGATGACTTCTTTTTCTTCTTTTTCCCTTTGATGTTTGATGGAATCGGGGGATGTTTTGGTTTCTTATATTTATCTTTTTTTGCTACACGTTGTTGTTTGTATCCTTTTTCATCAACTTTCATCAAATTACCAAGACCATAGGTGGATGAAAGGACTTGTTTTACATTTTTACTTTTTTTACCTTTTCTACTCTTTCTTATCGATTTACGCTTTACACCCTTTCCTTTACTAGCTTTACGTGATACATTTCTTTTTGTCCTCTTATTTGTTTTTCTAGGCATCTTTTATACTATAAACAATATTTTAATTTAATTTTTGAAGGGATTGTAACGCATTACGGATTTCATCCAATGAGGGTAGATACCCCCCCTTCTTTTTTTCCATTTTCTTTGTTTTCTTAAGAACTACATTCTTTAAATCCGATGCTTGAATACGATCAATTTTTTTCTTATGTTCAATTGCATTCATTGGTATTCCTATTTTCTGCATTTGTTTGTATTTATCAAGAGGTGGAGGTGGTGGTGGTGGAGGTGGAGGTGGTGGAGGTGGTGGTATATTCTTTTTTCTATCTTCATCAATGAATGCATATTCTTTTAGCTTGATTGGTAGGTTGAATTTTGCTTGAAGAATATTCCAATTGAACCAAATCCTATTATTCATTAACCATAAACCGGATAATTGAATAATAAAAATACCAAATACTTTGGGTTCAAATGATTCAATCCTCTTTTTATGTTGATCAAATAACAAACAATCATCATCGACTTTAAAACGCATCATATATTTCGAATATTGATTTTCTTTAAGAAAAGATTCAACTTGATATTTTGAAGAATATTGTTCAATAACCTTTTGATAAAAAACATCAAAACAATTAGTAATAAAATCAGAATGATTTTCTTGAAATGAAAGATCTAAATATTTTTTTTTTGAAACCGTAGAGTATTGATTAAATCCAAAAGGGACAAAACAATGTGGTGTTTGAATAAGTATATCCTGTTTATTATATTGGATTGGTATGAATATAAAATCGTTTGAGCAATATTTCATTTTTTTAAATGATATCTTTTCCTTCTGGATAATTAGTTTTTGATATGGTAAAATCATTTAAGAGATCAATATAATATATATTATAATACTTAAATAATGAATGATGAACAAGAAATATGTTCCATTTGTGGTGAAGGGGGTGATGAGGTTTTCCATACATTAGAATGTAATCATAGATTTCATTATCAATGTTTATTATTATCATTTCGAAATATGAAAAATAATAATTGCCCTTATTGTCGTTCGAGTAAAAATTATTTGCCTGTAATTAATGGGGTTAAGAAGATATATCCACATATCCACAATGTTGATGATAATTATATTTTATCCTATCAAGTTAAAAAATGTGAACACATTCTAACAAGGGGGAAGAACAAAGGAAATCAATGTAGTAAGAATTGTAAGTTAGGAAAAAATTATTGTTCAGTACATTCTAAGAATAAATAATGATATAAAGAAATGATTGGAAGGAAGAGTGATATACTATGGACGATTGTCCAATCTGTTATGAAACTATTGAAACTGACCATGTTAAGAAAGTATTGACATGTGGACATGTATTTCATTACCGTTGTTTTTTAAAACTTGTCTATCGAGAAGTTAATATGTTTATACTCTGTCCAATTTGTCGTATGATAAATGAAGATATTTCAAAACCCTATACAGATCCTGAGAAAAATATACGAATACTATGTTCAAGTAAGGTTGGAAAAGTAAGGTGTTTATGTAGAACAAAAAACGGAACAATATGCAAAAGAAAGGCTCGTTTATTCAATTATGGGATGTGTACTCAACATCATCCAAACGTTTTAAAGAAAGAATTTTATCCTTTAATGGAAAAGTATTTATATTTTATCCTCTGTCAAAGATATAATTTCATATCAAGATTATATTCAATTGATATTGGTAAAAAATTAATTCTTAAATATGCAAATAAAGATACATCAATTGAGGATATCCTAATTTATTGGTTGAAATATATATCAATAAAGGGGGGAAAATATATTAAGGATTACAACAAAGTATATGAATACTATGATTTAGAAAAACCTCATCAAAATTGGGTAGAATATTGTTCAAAAAATTACATGTTAATTTAAAGTAAGAAGTTAATAATTAAAGAGAGACCTAATAAGTTCATGAATCCAGGTTTTGATTTAATACTTGAAGAAATAGCTGGCATTACTCTCGGCCAGATGAATCGACTGATAACATAAATCATAAGTAGTTTGATTGCTACAACTAAAACAAAGAATTGTATTTGATAATCATATTCATCTTCTTCAACATCAGTTTCTAAAGCAAATGTAGCGAACCCTTCAATAATACCCATTTTATACTATTAACAATATTTTTTTTTAAGAACTACTTGTAACCGAATGCCCTCTTACCGGATCTTTTAGCCATGAGTATTGATTTACATCAACATTATTTATAATACCTCCTGGTATGTTCCTTGGTTCATATGGATAATGTTTTATAGATGGATTATTAAACGTACAACATTCATCATCGGGTAAGTTAATCCCTTTTGAATCCCAATCAAACTTTTCTTTATTACAGAAGAATGGTGATTTTTGACTCGGAGCCCCTTTGGGCATTATTTTCTTTTTAAAACTTGTAAACGAGAATGTGTTTGATAAATCTAATATTTCTTTGGTGTTTAGAGGAATAACTTTATATTTTTCTTTATAATAATTGTCAATAAGAACCTCTACATTTTGATCAAATTGATTATAATTTGTTAAGATTCCCATTGATTTATATTTGATATCATAGTGTTGAAGCACGTTCTTAATACCACTTTCATCAATATCAATATGATTAATATACATTATATTGTCAAAGTAAACAACATCAATGATTAATTTAATTGTATGGAAATTTTGAATATCATGAATAAAACAACTAATAATTGTTCTGAAGTTACCATTCTTATCTTTCATAACATATACATTTTCTATATCCTTAGTAAAAAACTGTTGTTTCGAGAGTAATCCAATATTTTTCATGACATCTTTTACAATTTCTAATGATTTTCTATTTGTTTCAATATCAATTGTATTTTTATTGAGACTCCATTTTTCTTCAACATCCGTAAGGATTACTTTATCTGACAAAGATATATTTTTAAGAGCATCAATTAATCGAACCCTTTTTTCTCTTTTCGTTGGAATATCAAATTCCTTTCGAAACGTATCTAAAAAGGGTTCTCCCCTCGATGCACTATTCAATGGATAGTCCTTATCTTGAAACTTACTATTCTTCTGTATTATGAAGAACACCACTAATAAAATGACAGTAAGGGTTATAACATTCATTATATATAGTATTATAATATTATATTTTTTGAATTAAGAACATTCTTTCTTTGACTTTATTATCCCTCTCTTTTAGATTTCTCGACCCTTTGTATACATCATAATCAAATTCATATGTTTTGATCTTATATTCCTTTAATAATTTTTCCCATTCATCTCCTTGAATAATACCTTCATCATTATAGGATAGTAGTACATACTTTGATTTATTCAATGATTTCTTAAGAAGGTCATCGATAGCAAGGGACGCACTCTTCTTATAATTATACATTGAACGATTCCAGTCAACCGGAATACCTGATACATTCGAAACTTTTTCCGGTGCTTTATTTTCAATGATAATATTGAACATAAAATAATTATTTGAATAACCATGCATATTATACGGGGGATCTAAATAGATTAAATCAAAAGTCGATGGAAGATCATCAATTAAATGATTAATATCTTTTTTTGTTATATGTGGTTGATAGGTAAATCTAGACCATACGGGCATTTCTAAACGAATGAGTCCTTTAATACGTTTTAAATCATTTTCTGCTGTTCCTCCCCATTGACCTATCCCAGTTTGTTTATTTTTATGAAATCCTAAGAATACACCACTTGTATTGACATGGATACTTGCTTGAATGAGCAAAGGTGTGATACAATAAGCAAATAAATGACTTTCAACACTCATTTCAATATAGTCTCTCAATGTGTCAATAATCAGAGCATTTTCTCTCGTATAGAAACATCTCTCTCCTTTTTGAATGTTATCAGAATCTTTTGGAGCATAGAGCTTACAAATGACACCTTCTTTATACGGACCTTTTTCAGCTAATTCATTCATCGTATGGATGTGATGACGAATCATTTTTATTTGAAAATCTTCGGGTTGGATAAGAAAACATTGATTCATAATCATTGAGTAAAGCTCCAGATCATTAGAATACAACTTATCTGCATATTTGGTAAATAGTCTTGAGACAACAGATGAACCTGCAAAACCATCCAAAAGGTTTAATTTATCCTTCTGTAACACTTGACATACTTCTTGAAGAATACTTTCTATTTCCGGAATGAGTTTTCTTTTGTTTCCTAGATAAGTGATCATTTTTTGGTAAATAAATGTATCTGACATTGATATACTTACTAAAAAAAAGTTTATAAAATAAAAGATAAAACGAATTTAATCTCTCTCGACAATTACAAATTCAAATATTATTCTCCCATTTTCTCTGAACATTGTTTTTCCTTCTAGATCCGTTATTTTTATCGTCAAACTAGAGATAGTTGATGGATTTAAAGTACATACTTGATTTAATTTTCTACCTTTATGGGTTTTAGTTCTAGTAAATCCCGCGCCATCATCGGCATTTGGAATAACTATTTTATTAAAACTATTTGTCAGTGCGAAGGGGGACAGCTTCCGATATCGATTTGTTGTTGTATTAATATTAAATTCTTTAATGTCAACTACAAAAGCGAGTCTTTCTTGATTCGGACCTGGGTACGCATCATATGTTGTAAATGTTTCGATATAAACATCTGATAATTTATCAATTATTAAAGGTTCGAATAATGGAAGATTAATATAGGTAATTGTTTTAGAAATTTTATAATCAATTACTAAATTTTGCTTCTTTCTACGTTCAAACTGATATCCTGGATTTTGATAAAAAGCTAATTTAGCATCAGCTCGACCCGTTTGCATTTGTTGATCGTATTCCATATTACTATATTATTATATTTAATATTATATTAAAACGAAAATTTCTTTTCTTTCATCAATGAAGTTTTTAATAAAACGGATTTAATCTCTCACGATAATTACAAATTCAAATATTATCCTTCCATTATTCCCGAACATATGACCTGTGCCTGGTAGATCCGTTATTTTTATCGTCAAATTAGAGATAGTTGATGGATTTAAAGTACATACATAATTTAATTTTCTACCTTTATGGATTTTAGTTTTGCCCGTCGACGTCGTGCCACCCCCTTCGCCTTCATTTGGAATAACTATTTTATTAAAAATATTTGTTTGTGCTTGTGGGCTTCCATTATCCACATATCTATTTGTTGATGTATTAATATTAAATTCTTTAATGTCAACTACAAAAGCGGATTTGTCGCCGTTATACGCGGGGTAGTCCCCTGAGAGCGCATTAAATGTTGTAAATGTTTCAATATAAACATCTGATAATTTATCAATTATTAAAGGTTCAAATAATGGAAGCGATAAAGTTGACGAGGCGATGTCCCATAAGTCTTGTTTATAATCAATTACTAAATTTTTCTTCTCTCTACGTTCAAACTGATATCCTTGACTTTGATAGAAAGCGAGTTTAGCGTTTTCTTGTGCTTGTTGCATTTGTTGTCCGTATTCCATAGTATTATTAATATAATAATTATAATATTTATTTTAAAACGAAAAGTTCTTTCCTTTCATCAATGAAGTTTTTAATAAATCTGTACGCTTTTTCAAGTTGATCTGTATGTTGTCCTCCTGTAATAATAATTTTTCCACTTTTGAAGACAGCAATTGTTACTTTCTTACAATCTCCGTTACCATCAGCCCTTCCTTTACCATTACACATTGCTGAACAATTACATATTCCATCAAAATTGGTAGTATTCATAAAATACTTAATATTCACACCAGGATAAATACAGGGTTCATAGGAGGAATACACTCCGGCATCAACTATTTCTCTATGTAATACCTCACGATTTATCTCATAACCAATATCAAAATCGCTATTAATTAATACCAATTTATGATTCATTAGGAATGTATCATAATCGAGAATTGATAAATCTTGGAAATATTCAATTAATGTTTGAATTAGTTCTGGACCTTGATGAACTTCTTTTAAACCTGTAATTTGTATTTTTCCATTATTAAATAATTTTACATTCATTATTTTACCATCATGGACAACATGAACGGTTGCTTGATTGTAGAAACTTTTCTTTTTTGTTTTCTTTCTTTTTTTTCTTAACATTTTCTTTGAAAATCCCTTGGGAATATTTTCAGATCCATATTCAATAAAAGGAATGTATTCGGTAATCGGAACAGAATCATAAATCTTCTTTAAATTAATATCGGATGATATTTGAAGGATGCATGTTATAGTAGAAATCCTTAAGTGCTCCATTATTCAACAAAATATTACAAGGAAACCTTTAAATAGGATTTCAATTTTTTAAAATAAATTATTAAAGTATTAAATTTGAAACTACTTTAAATTAAAGAAAGTAAAATAGTTAAAATGGAAGCAGAAATAACCTTTGTCCCGCAAGACTTTTACTGTCCAATTACTGGAGATTTAATGAATGAACCAGTGCTAGGTAAGGACGGACATTCATATGAAAAATCAGAAATCCTTAAGTGGTTAAGTACAAATAGTACTTCTCCAATTACACGAGAACCACTTAACAAAGATGATTTAGTAGATAACCTACCGCTTAAGAGAAGTATTGAAGAGATTCGTGATCATTTGAAGGAAGAACAATTGAAAATCGATGCCCGTATTTCAGAAGAAGTAATGGTTCCATTTGTTTCGGCATTGGATGAGATGAAGTTGAATTCTTATTATTTGAACAACAAATTATTCGTTAATATCGATGTTCCTAATGTTGATCAGAGACCCCCGGTTGATATTGTCCTTTGTATCGATGTTTCCTATTCAATGAGTGAAGAAGCAACACTAAAAGGTGGTAGTAATGAAACAATTGGACATGGATTCTCTGTCCTTTCCTTGACGGTTTCAGCTGCGAAGACAATTCTACACAGTCTGAATGAAGATGATAATGTATCAATAGTTACCTACAGTGGTAAGGCGCATGTAGTTTGTTCAAACCTAGCATGTACACCAGAAAATCGTCTAATTATGGAAACTGAATTGGATGCATTGAAACCAATTTCAAATACAAATATGTGGGATGGAATCCATACATCGCTTGATATATTACGTCAAACATCTCCACCACCGAGGGTAAAAGGTGTATTCTTACTCACGGATGGTATCCCAAATGTTGATCCTCCACGAGGGCATGTATATATGATGGAAAAATATTTTAGGGATCATGATTTTAAATGTATGGTTTCATGTTATGGTTTCGGATACAACCTTAATTCAGATCTACTACTAAAACTTTCGAATGCTTCAGGTGGTGATGGATTCTCTTTCATCCCGGATGCATCCCTCCTAGGGAATATCTTTATCCATGGTATTAGTAACCTTCTAACGACTGCCCTAACAAATGTAGATATGAAAATTAAGTTATCCAAGAATGTTACCTTCCATGGTTTTCCTAATCCTCAAACGAATGAAATCGATGTAAAGATTGATTCATTGAAATACGGTCAATCAAAAAACTTTGTCTATGATTTAAACACATCATGTAGTAGTAGCCAAAGCCTTGATTACTTAAATGATTGTGCTGAAATTACTCTTGATATTGGTGGTAAAATGAGAAGGACGAATGGAGATGGCCGCCCCCCGAGAGATTATTATTTGGAACAGACGTTTCGACAAGAAGCAATTCAGGTTTTGAACCATTGTATCGATTTGAAAAAATACAATGACGATTCATTTGAAGTGGGTATAAATGACCTTATCTCACGGATTAAAGGGGAGGTAGGAAAGTGTAATAATGTTTATATTTCGAATATACTCTTTGATTTATCGGGTCAAGTCAGGGAAGCACTCAATATGACAAGTCAAGGGAGGAAAGAAGACTGGTTTACCAGATGGGGTATTCATTACCTTCGTTCTCTTCAGGATGCCTATAGACATGAATTATGTAATAATTTTAAGGATAAGGGTGTTTCAAACTTTGCAGGGGAACTGTTCAATCAGATCAGAGATAAAGTATCAGATACCTTCGATACACTCCCACCACCCAAGAAGGATGTGAAGCAAGCGCCACCAAAGTCTAGAGAAGGATCAACCTTTACACGTCAAGCTGCCCCTGAGTCAATGGCCACCTATAATACCTCTGTAGGCCCTTGTGCAGCAGAAGGTTGTCGTGTTCTAATGGCTACTGGTGATTATAAAAATGTAGAAGATATTTGTAAGGGGGATCAAGTAATCACTTATCACACAGAGAAAGATGATTCTGGAAGACACAATGAATCCTACACTACAAGTTCAATTGAATGTGTCGTAAAGACAAAGTGTAATAATAATAAGGCAAATATGGTTAAATTGGGTGAGTTATTGATTACTCCCTATCATCCAATTATCGATATGATGAATTTGGAGAAGGATTGGTGTTTTCCTGTAACGAAGCATACTCCTCGAGAATATGATTGTAATTATATGTATTCATTTGTGACTGAAAATCGTCAATCACTAACGATCGAAAGATATATCTTTGCAACCTTTGGACATAACCTGAAAGAGAACATCGTTTACCATAACTATTTTGGAACCGATGCTGTGATCAATGATCTTAAAAAGTTCAATACTTACAATGATGGATATGTTGAACTAACACCGGATATGTTAAAGAGGGATCCGAACAATAAAACTGTATGTCAAATATCAATGGAGTAATTAAAAAATTTGAAAGATTGAATAAAAAAATATTGAAACAAGTAATGTTAGAAGGATTACCAAATGATATATTCTATCAATTTATTTCCTGTCATTTTCATACTATCAAGGATATTTATTCTTTATCGTTAACTTCAAAGGAATTGTATAAACTATGTGATAAGGAAGATCTTTGGAATATGGCTTATAAAAAAACAATCGCCTACAAGTATTATGTAAATGAAAGAATCAATTATCAAATAAAACCAATTAATAAAACAATCATTAATGATAAGTATACAAAATGTCTATTAATGATTGATAATAATCATGAAACCGTATTTGATATTTATTCATTTACGTTTTCACCTTCTGAAAATAAGTTTAAGAGTAGTAATCATTATACAATTGAACCAGGATATAATATCCAAATTGAGACATATATGTATAGTGTTTGGTTTATTGCGCCTATAAAAAGTTGGTATATAGGAAATGGTTATTTAGAACAGTCGAGAGTAGTAAGAGTATGGGAAAATCCATTATTATCACGTCTTATTGATCGAAAATACTTTGGGAATGATTGGTCCCATAGACTATATTATATCCAATTAACTATTCCAAAAGAGAAGAATTTTATTCCTAATTTTTATAAAAATATGTATGCGTTAAAAAAGACACATTTTTAAGATATCTTTTTTTATAGGGGATGTAGCTCAAATGGTAGAGCGCTCGCTTTGCAAGCGAGAGGTACAGGGATCGATGCCCTGCTTCTCCATATTTTAAGTTAAAGAACCATTTATTTCGGACTAAATGAAATCCCACAACCACAACTTGTCATTTTATCTTTATTAATGTCAAACTTAAATTTACTTTCAAATATACCTTTTCCATAGTCTTCCTGAACATAATCAACAGTTGTCCCTAAGAGATACATTTCACTTAAAGGATCAATATAAAGTTTTGTCGAATGATCATTCAATACAGTATAGTATTTACTTTTAATAATTTCTTCATACATATTTTTTTCTAATAGATTTAATTCAAAATTAAATCCATTACAACCACCACTAGAAGCAGAGTAAATGAATCCATATTTATTCTTGGATACATTCATTATTTTTGACATTTTAATCCATGCATTTTTGGTAACTTGAATCGCATTCATTATAGTTAGTAATATTACTTATTTTTTTTAAGTATTCTTTGGATGAATTATAGATTGATATTCCAATTAATTTTTCTTTGTCATTGATTTTTACTTTTATCTTCGTTTGATCATCATTGACTTCTTTGCTGATATCATAAATAGTTTGGTTTATCTTTGTATTTGTCATATGAATACATTTATCAATTAATTTTAGAATTGGAGTTTCTTTCGTTCCTTTATTCTGAATCCCATTGGTGGAAGAAGCTAGATTAAAATGAGTTAACCAGAATTGAGTTGAATAGTACTGATACAATTTAATTGCTGACAAAAGGTGCTTATCTCTCTTTTGATTTATAATTGTATCATGAATATCAAAGGTAATGAATGTGTCTAATTTTTGTATTCTTTTCTGTATTTTACGAAGATTGATTGAATCACCTCCCGATGTTCCATAGATTAAATTACGATATTTTTGATATTGGAGTTCATCCAATGATGATAATAGATTAAGTAATTCAATTAATTCGCCCCATATTGAGATACTATGATAGATAATTTCCTTCACAACTTCATTTTCTATATTTAATAACGTTTCAATTCTATCTTGTCCTTTCATAAGATACAATAAATTAATTTCTATAATTTGGTGAATCCCTCGAAAGAATACTTCAATGGGTAAATATTCTTCATCAACGCCGTAATCGGTTAATAGTTTCAAGGAATGATCTATTTTGAAAATATTGTAGTAATAAAGTAAACCATAATTATATAATTTATAATCCTTAATATCATAATGAAGGTATAGATTATGATAGATTCTTTCAAACATACTTTGATAGAATTGTAGTTGTTGATGATCTGTTGTAAGTAAATGAAAATAATTTTTGATATTTTGATAGATAACATCGATCATCAGCATATAAATTAGATTCTTATGATCATTAAATAAGGATATTTCATTTGAATCTTTGAGAATAAGAAGCATGGTTTCTTTTTTAATCCAATTTTCATAGAGGTTAATTGAATCCATGATATATAGTATATATAGTATATATAGTATATATTGATTATTTATTTAAATAGGTATTAGACTTGATGGGCAATGACTACTTCTTCATCTTCATTATTCATGTATCTTTCTTTACACTTCTTATAGATATTACGAATGAATAATTTTCCAATAATAAAGTATCCGACACCAGAACCCATTACAATCCATACAAAATCATTTGTAGAGATTCTAATATCCCCTTTACAAAAGACAGATTCTATACCATCATTCATAGTATTATTATATATTAGCACCATAAATATTTTATGAGAATAAATAACTTTTCCGTGAGGAATAGACATTGTAAATATTTTGGATTGAATATTGATAACATTGATTCCTCCAATGGTAGGGGTCATGTGTATCTAAATCTTTTATTTTTGTAAAGCATTGTATCATTTGATTGTCTAATTTATCAAATACTTTTTCTTTGGTCCATGATTCATTGGATATATTCTGAATCCATTCATAATAACTAACTACAACACCCCCAGAATTACAAAGTATGTCTGGTATAATTGGTATTTTTCTATCTTTGAGTATTTTTTCTGCATCGTCTGAGATGGGTCCATTGGACCCTTCAACAATTAAATCACAATTTAATAACTGTGCTTCATTTTCTTGAATAGTAAGTTCTAATGCCGCTGGTACGAATATGTTACATGGGGCTTGTAAGAATTCTTTTTTTGTTATTTTTTGAACTGAACACTGGAGGTTTTCATTTTCGATATTTTGAAGAGAACGATATTTCTTTTGAAAGTTTAATACTTCATTTAATGAATCAGTAGTATTGAATTGATTATAATTTATTTTATAGTAACCTGTATGGTCATTAATATACTTAATTAAATATGTATTCCCAATTTTGTTTAAGTAATCAGATAAATGATATCCAACATTACCTAATCCTTCAAGTTTAATAATACATTGATCATCTGATCCTATTAAATTGAAGGGATAGTTTTCTTGAATCATATAATTGATCAGGACACCGAGACCTCTCCCTGTAGCTTCTGTTCTTCCTAGACTTCCCCCACAATGTGGAGATTTTCCTGTTACAATATGTTTAATATGAGTATTGTTATTAATTATATTATATTCGTCCATAATCCAATCCATGATCTGTGAATTTGTCCCAACATCTGGGGCGGGTATGTCGTAATCTGGTCCAATATGGTTGTTAATTGCATCAGTATATCCCCGAGTGATCTTTTCTAAATCAACCAGAGAATAATCCATTGGATTAAATTCAATCCCACCTTTTGCACCACCGAATGGTATATCTTGAAGGGCACATTTAATAGACATTAAAGATGCCAATGCTTTTACTTCATCTAGATGAACATCTTGATGAAAACGAATACCACCTTTATAGGGTCCTAAAATATTATTATGTTGGATACGATATCCTTTGAACATTTCAATAGTTCCATTGTCGAGTTTTACAGGGAAATTAAAAATAACTTCATTGGTAGGTTGAAGTAAGATTTTTTGCATTGTCTCAGGAATATTTGAATGAATGAAGCAATTATTCAATTGTTTTTGAACTAGATTTAAAAAAGTATTTCTCATAATATATTATATAGTTAAGATTAAGAGTTATTTAAGTAGTTACAATTTAAATTTGAAAAATTATTACATTTAAGTTTATTAAAAAAAAAATGCCACGGTATCCAAATGATGAATCCCTTATGAAAGATGAAAATGTCCCACTCGTTATTACTCGACGAAAGAGATGTAATTGTTGCAATTGTAATAAGAAGGATGTATGTATTATGTTAAGTACGTTTTTATGTATTATTCTCTTAATTGGTGGTTTAACGATCTTGAATGTTTATTCCATAAAAAAAGAAGATGGTTCTTTATAAAAAATAGTTACAATTGGTTCTTCATTTGATAACCGAGTGTTATGTAGGGTTGTCCTATTGCAGGGCATCTTTGATGATCTTTAAACGTGTATATCTTATTCCCATAATTAAACTTATGAAGTAAATTTGTACAAGCTCCACAACAAAAGACAGGTTTTATTTTTCCTTCTTTTGAATATCTCCAAATATATATTTCATACTTATGTCTTTTATCATGGGTACGACAAAACTCAAGACATCGTTGCTCAGCATGAATTGATATTTTATTATGGTTTTCACCACACGCTCTGGATGTCCCCATAGATGCTATCGTTTTTCTTTTTTTATCATAAATGCAGTAGACAACAGCAACAGCACATGATTCTATTGTATAGAGGGGCTTAAAACATACATTCGTCTTTAGCGAAGGGAACGGTGGTATCTCTAGAGTCATGCCATAAAAGTTTTATTAATATTTTAAAAAATATAAAAATCAAATTTTTAAATAAAATGAAGGATAAACTCGAAGATAGTCTCTATTTTGAAACGGTCTTGTCACGGTTTATATTAAGGGTGTTGTAGAAAGTATTAGGACGCTCATAATCCACCAGGACAATTATCATCACCACCACTGGATGATTGAATTAACGGAGTTGTATCATCATCTTCTTCTTCATCCATACCACTAATATCTTGAATAACCATATCATTGATATCTTCTTCATCATCATCATCCTCTTCAAGGGAAATTGTATCGAGGACATTATCTTTATTCACATCATCACCGGGAGCAAACATATAAGTTAGATCAATTAAAGAATGGGCTAGAATATCTCGATCAATTGTAAAGAGATAACGGTCTCTAAGCATACCGAGATAGACTTCTTTCATATCATCGTAGTTTTGAACGATAATATTATTACCGTGGATGTATTCAGGAATAACTTCGTGGAGGTTGTCAAGAGTTACTTGTGTGATATTACGGATTGGAGGCATTTTATTAGTATTATTATTTTAATTTTATTTTAAATACTTATTTAAAAGAAGAAACTTAATTGGACTATGGATCTTGATCAATTAGAGAAGAAGTTAAAAGGTATAAGTGAAGATCTAGGAAAAGAAGAAGAATCATTGAAAGATTTAGTAAAAAACCTTTCTTTAAAAGATGAAACAAATATGTCCTATGATACATTTTTTTCATTCCTTACCGAAGATGAAAAAGAGTATCATAGAGCAAATGAAGCATACAAACATTATATTTCACAGTACTCAAAAGAATATATTGAAATGTCGGAATATTATTATGGACAGGAGTTACCTTATGATGTATATTGTCGTGAATTTAAAAAGAATGGGGGTACTTATTTAGACACACCTCAAGATGTTAAGGATTTATATTCACTCTTTATATTTTTTATGTTTTTTGACATGTATACTAGAACCGTTCATCTTCTTGAATAGTTTTTTTATGTTGTTCTACAAAGTCATCATTAAATATAACTGGATAAAGGATTGCATAATTGTCCAATGGTTTTGAGTGTTTATCCTCTATTGGATTAATAATAGGGGGTTTCATATTTTCATCATAATCAACAATCTTATTACCATAGAATGATCGTAATGGTAATTCCTTCATTAATGAACAAGTTGGTGGTCTAAAATAAGATGAGGAATCATTTTCCCCTGTTGCTTTTGTAACTGAAGAAAAAAATCCTTTCCCCTTTGTGGGTAATTTATTCTTACTAATACTAATATTTGTTTCCCCCTTTTCCTCTTTATTTTCGGAAGGACATACTGTAAATTGGTTCTCATTTGGACGAAAATATTCATATACATCTTTTTTATGAAGGATGATTACAATCAATAAGAAGAGAATTAGTAGTATGTCCATAATATATTGTTTAGATAATATTCAAAAAACTACATAAGAAAAGTATTAGGAATAATATCGCAAAAGAGTACATATAACGGTTACGTGTTTTATTTTCTTCATCCAATTCCATTTTTTCATTTTTAAATGATAATTCTTCATGAAAATAACCAAATAAATCCTTAAACATATAATTATAATTACATTTTAATCTTCTCTATAATTACCACTATCATCGTGGTCATCTAAACCTTCACCTTCTCTATCATGATCCTCTGGAGTATATTCTTCTTCTTCTCCCCCTTGAAAACCTGGTTGAAGATGCGATGTATTAATACCCATACCTTCAATGAATTCTAATTCGACTTCATTTTGAAAGAATAATTCTTTTGCTAATTCTGACCTTTCATCATTTGTTTTTAATTGATAAGATTCTGTTTGAATATGAGAAGAATTCTCTTTTTCTGCATTTCTAAAATGATTACTTAATCCACACTTCTGCTTATGAATCATAGCATGACGTTCATCATCTGTTTTATTATCGAGGGAGTCAAGAATGGTTTGTTTTTCCCTTTCTCTTTGACGACTTAATTTATCCGCTAAATTGCCAGATTGATAAATCCATAGAGGATCAATAAATGACTCAAATAGATCGATTAAAATGTCAAATGTAAACTTCGTGCATAGGTGGATTGAATCACTTCTTTTGAAACTATCCTGTTCCTCGAGTGAGGCGAAAAGGGTATTTGCATGGTTTGATGCTTCAGATCCTTCATCTTCTAAATCTTCAATATAATCAATCATTTTACAAAATAGGAATAAAATGATAAAACGATTCATTATATTACTATACTCTTCAAGAAAGGGTGAATTATCTCTTGGAATTAATGTGTGATATCCTTTTTGATAGAATTGTTTTAAGAAATCAAAGAAACCTTGGAAACACAATGCGTAATTTGTTCCTTTTTGATATTGATAGAATCCTATTTCTTTTCTCTCTTTTTGAGGGATAAATACATCATTATGATATGAGAATTCATTATTATCAAGGAATCCTTGAAGATGTTCTTTATTTGTATCACTTAACTTCCATTGTTTAGGTATGTAGCTATGAAAATATGTTCCATGTTGAACTAATTGTTCATTACTTAATCGAGAAAGGATATGAAATAAATGTGTAATCATTGAAGGGATTTTTTCGGTTGATTCAAGCATCTTATTCATTGGTACACTCATTGAATCAATGCCTCGTCCAAGACTATGGCGATATCTTTCTAATTGATCCTTATCTAAATGATCATTATTATGAAAGAACCCTTGTATTCTATTAATCATAGACGAATTATGTGTAAACATATCATTGAATAAGATACGGTATTCTTTTTCAGAAGTATCTTCTGTAAAATCATACAACGTCCGAAAAATAGTATATGTTACATCAGCATTTTGAGACAGAAGATTATTGTCCCTTATAAATTCCCTTATCCTTGATTCAATCGAGTGATCGTATTGAATAAAGTTAGGAAGGGGTAATTTGGATTGTTGTCTCTTATGGTCTAGTATTTTATAAAAATTTTCTTTTGTCTTAGGCAATGGTTTATGACAAAATTTTGACCGTTCAATATCTGGATCAGGAAGAATGTTGAAAATAAATTGATCAATGCTATATTTTTCATTGATTTGACCCTTATCATCAAGACAATAACGATTAAACAATTCATTGACAAAATTCTTTGTAAGCGTTTCCTCTTTCCCTTTTCCTTCCCCTTCTTCTTCTTCGACTTGTAATAAATCTTCATAAGATTCATTTGGATAAATGATCGGTGATGTATGTACATAATTTCTCTTTGAATGTCCATTCAATAACATACCATTCCAATTATTCATATGGGAGTGTATATAAATATTGATTGTATCCTTATCGTCTGGATTTTTCTTTTTAAAGTAATCAGTTAAATATCTGATAAAAAAATCACGGAATTCAGAGTATTCAATATTATTCAGTTTCTTAAAGGAAGAACTCCATCCTATTTTTTCAAGCATATTCTCAATGTTTGTATCTGTAATGGTTTGAATAAAACGATGAATTAATAGATTAATAATTGGTATTGATGGTGCTTTACCATGTAAATGAATCGCATAATTGAATAATCTCTCATAAGATTCATTTTTCATAATCTCAGAGAAAGGTATTTTTAATTGTTTAAATCTTGGATTCTCATAGGCATCATGGAAGGGTCGTATTGATGAAATATTTTCATACATGTATTCTGTTCCATTCTTAAGAAGGTAATCCTTCATTTCATCGAGTTCTTCATTTGTTTTTTGATTGATGGATAAGACGATACGGTTATCAAATAAGGGTTTGTATGTGACCCAATATTCTTTCAAGTAAGCATTCCTAATATTTGTTTTTTTGAAATCAAAATAAGTTTTCAATTTGTCTCTCACTTTTGCACTCTTAAGGATAAACTCTGTAATATTTAAGAATTGTTGATGAAAAGAAGGTATTTCTTTGTGTAAATCAAACTCTGTGAGTAATTTATGGATATTATTCCAGAATTTATTCTTACGATTAAATTGAATCATTCTTTGGATAACTTTTTTAATCGTATCAATTGTTTTGATAACTATTTTTGAGGTTAAATCTTGTTTAATTTCCTCCCATGAATTAATTGTTGAAAAATCCCAAAGATCAACAGATAGTTTTGGACTAGTGGGATATGATGGAATAGATGTTTGAATGAAGAATAGGATAAAGAAAGTATCAATAAATACTCCATTACTATCTAATAAATATTGCTTGAAAGGTGATAAGTCTTTATTAAATAATTTATTGTTACTTATGTTTTTTAATTGATCCTTCTTTGTTAAAGCTTGTTTAATGAATTTATAATTACCCTTTATCTCCTTATACTCTGGATGTTCCTTTATTGAAAAACCATATCTTTCATTAATAAATTCTTCATTATTAAATAAATCATAATATTCAATAATTTCGTGTTTATCATGGTTATTTAATTGAATCCCGAAAACGGATGTTATCTTATGAATTCTTTTTTTTATTTTTATTTGTTCTTCACTTAATCCATGTATTTTATCTTTATTAACATCAAGGACTTCACGTGAAGAAGTAGGGGCACCATCACTAAAACCTTCGAGTAAAGAAAATTCTTCGTGACAAATATAACAGTTACAAACCTTACATGTTATTATACCATCAGAAACTTCATCTCCATAGATAGATTTTAATAAATTGAATGATTCTGGATCCTTATGTGATTGACACTCATAAAGATAGTGTTTACATAATAATTTATCCTGCGAGCCTTTTACATACAAATAGTTTTGATTTTCATCAATATGAGGTTCTCTTGAAAAAACATCAAAAAACCGTTTTAAATAATGATTCCTTAATGGAATAACATGTAAATTCATAATGAAGTCAAGACCCGAACGAATACGATCCTTAGTTGATAAAATTACTTTTTTCTTCTTCATACGTTGAACGGGTGCTCTCTTTACAGAACGATTGTAATGATTAATATAATTTCTTATATTTTTTTGAATAAGTTCATTAACAATAATTCGGCTTCCTTTATCTAAAGAGAAATAATCTAAATCATAGGATAGATATGCCCTTCTTAAATCCGAGAAATTATAGATAACGTTTTGAATATGTTTCGGAATTGATTGAAGTAACAGGGTATATCCTGGTAAATTTTGTTTGAGTAATAGACTTAATTCATCAAGCGTAATATCATTATCTTCTAGAATATAATAATGGATATTCTCCTTTAGATTATCCCCTTCATTGATTGTTTCTTTATTGATGATATAAGGTAAGGCTTTATCATGGACTCTATCTTTCAACGAAAGATAAGAATATTGAAAATTACTCAAGAAATAAAGTTCATGAAGTGATAAATGTTTTGTTATCATTGTTTTATCTAAGAATGTATGTGGTAATGTATAAAAACCATTCAAAGATAATTGTTCTTTCGATGAAAGAGTTTCCAATGTTGTTTTATCCTTTCTTTGTAAAGGTATGATAAATTCATTTTTTGTTTGATTCATATCAAATGATAATGATCCACGAAGGCCATTGCAAGGTGATTTACAATTCCTTAAATATGGTCCATGATAAGGGATTTTGAGTGTATCATAACTTTCGTATGGATTATAGGAATGAACTATACTTACTTCTTTTTGATAATGAATATCTTCTGTTGAAAATAACTGATGTTTTTGAACTATTTCTTCATCAAAATTTTGGATGATAATATCTTCTTGTACCCCTTGTTCCTCTTGTTCCTCTTTCCCTTTGTATAATTTTTTCTTATTATTAACTACCGGTAAAATCCATTTCGGGAGTGTATATGTAAGATTGTTCATCATTCGTTTCACAAAATAAAGTGTATCACTATCATCAAGGATTTTATCTTCTGAAGTATATATTTTCATTAATTGTTCAACCATATCTGTAATTTGGTAAATTAATGAATCATTATTGTAAGCTTTGTAGATTGCGATTAACTCTGTAATAAGATTTTCTTTTTTTTCTTTGATAGAATATATTTTATCTTTTATTTCTTCGACTTCAATATCGATATCAGGATACATTTCTTGAACCATACTTAATTCGACTTCATCAATATTATCAGTAAATTCTTCTACTTTTTCAATTTCAATAATTGAATAGAATTCATTTTTCAAAATTAAAGTATCATCGGTATCAAAATATAAGAATTCATCATTTTCGTTTTCATCTTTGAGAAGGATCTTATCTTGTTCATCACTTTCTTTTTCAACGATTAATAATTTATCAATATATTCATCATCTTCTTCATAAATAAGGATGAATAATGAATTAACTGTAAAAAGATCCCTTGTTATTTGACTTATTCCTTTCTCACTTATAACCTTTTCATTTATCCCTAATTCATAATCAACGACTTCATCATCCTCAATATCATTTATAAGGGATGTATCCATATTACTTATATATATATAAATTAATATTTAAAAAATTAAAACAAAATAAATATATTATGGAATTACAGGCCTTTATTAATACTAATAGTGATTATCTTTCACACTTTAAAGAACATAAACTATATGTTCGTAATTATTCAAAGTTGGGTTTATCAATTGTTAAAGGATACAGGAATAATAAGTATGATTATGAAAATCATCCATGGTTAAGATACTGCAGGGGGGCAATCATTAATACAAAAACCAATCGACTGGTTTGTATTCCTCCTCAGAAGGCTGAAGAAAGTAAATGTGAAGATTTAGAGAAAATAATAAATGATTATAGTGAAGAAAATTCTTATGAACCTTTAATTGATGGAACAATGATTAATTTATTTTATCATGATGATGAATGGATGATAGCAACAAGAAGTAATATTGGAGCTAAAAATTCATGGGATAGCAAACAACCATTTAATAAAATGTTTTTAGAAGTTCAAGGTTCAGAATGGTTTAATGAATTAAATAAAGAATATTGTTATTCATTCGTATTACACCATGTAAAAAATAGGATCATCACTCCAATCGAAGAAAATGCCATATTTCTAATCGAAAATTACCATATCAATGAAACTACGATTGAAAGGAAAGAATTAGATAGGATCCCAAATATTACTAATATATTTCAATTGACAAAGAATATGATAAAGGACTATCAAGGTGATTTATTCTTTCCCATTAAAGGATTTACGATTAAAACTAAAAAGGGAAGATTAAATTGGATCAATCCAAATTATCATTATGTTGAAATACTAAAGATGAATTACAACAATAAATTTCTAAACTATATTGCCTTACGTCAACAAGGATTATTAAGTGAGTATTTAACTTATTTTCCTGAAGATAGTCATCTTTTTGACAAATATCGTAATGAATTTAATCAAATTAAGATAAAATTGTATGAAAGATATGTATCACGTTTTATAAAGAAAGAGATTGAAACAAAAGAAATCGAATATCCATTAAAACCACTTGTTTATGAACTTCATGGATACTATAAAGAAACAGGTGAAAAAATAAATATTAAGATTGTTTCCGATTATTTACATTCATTGGATGGTAAAAGAATATTATTTATTAAAAATAAATTATAATATAATATAATAATATAATAATGATTACAATTGATACGATGAACCTTTTTTTAATAATTGTGATATTCTTTTATTCTTTTGAAATAATTTGCAAAAGCCAGGCGATCAAAGAAAATTTTTCACTCCCTTTCTTCGGTGATGATGAAGAAGGAGGAGATGAAGGAGGAGATGAAGGAGATGAAGGAGGAGATGAAGGAGATGGAGGAGATGAAGGAGATGAAGGAGATGAAGGAGATGAAGGAGATGAAGGAGGAGATGAAGGAGGGGATGAAGGAGATGGAGGAGATGAAATACTTATAGGTGGACAACCATTATGGGTGGTTATAGCTATTGCAGTTGCCGTTATACTATTAATTGGTATAGTAGTATATAAACTTACAAGTGGTGATGAGAATGATGATCAAATTGGAGGGACTATAATAATAGATATACTAGAACGTCTTTTCTAATGAATAAATATAATATTTAATAAAATATAGTATTAATATAAATGATTACAATTGATTTGGTGAATCTTTTTCTAATGATAATCATATTCTTTTATTTATTTGAAATGATCTGTACATCCTTTTTTGTAAAAGAACCATTCTTTTGGAGTTCTGATGAAGAACCTCGTCGGAGGGGGAGAAGAAGGGATAATGATGATGATGATGATGATGATGATGGATTTTGGGATGATGAAGGATTACCTTCGTGGGTTATTATCATGATAATCCTTGCTATACTTGGTGTTATTGGTTACATAATATTCACACGTTCACGTAAAAAAAATGCAGAACAAATGGCAAATACACAGAGGGAAGTAGAAGCTCAAGAAGTTAAAGAGACAGATGATGCAGCTAAGAAAGCTGAAGATAAGGAAAAAGAGGAAAAAGAGGAAAAAGAGGAAAAAGAGGAAAAAGAGGAAAAAAAGGAAAAAGAGGAAGATGATACAGCTAAAAAAGAAGAAAATGAAGAAGTAGAGGAAGGTAAAAATAAGCCCCTTTCAGGGGGAGGTTTAAATACGATTGAAGGGTCAGTTGGAGCAATTACAGATTTTATTCGAGTATTAATGCCATAAAATTAAAGTTTATTATCTGCTTCCCCTTTAATAATCGAAAATATTTGGATAAGACTATTACAAGCATTATTAAGTTCTTCAACAATTGTAACAACTTGTTGTGGTTTATTTAGCTGGAATACATTATTATTACGATTGAGTGAAATAGTGAAAATAATAATATCTTCTAATGGATGTTTCTTTTGATAACCACAAATGGAAAGAGGTGATGTATCACTAATCATATGAGTAGAAATATAACTTTGAATAATATTACCAATCGTATCATCAGAACCATTGATAAGTATTTTGAATATTCCTTCATCTAGATCTTGTAGAGTGAGTATTGATTTTTCTCCAGTTGATATTTTTGGGAATTCTTTGATTAATTTTTCGAGATCTTCAATAATGATTTGATTGGCTAAAATAAATAGTTCTTTTGATTTCATAAAATGAACAGAATTAATTTTAAATGTATACCAATAGGGTTCGGCATTTATATCTCGATGAAAGTATCTTTCTGATTCACTTATCCATAGTTCTTTTTTATACTTTTTTTGATTTGATTTTGCAATGTTATTTAATTTTACTTTATCATTAAATACCTTTTCAAAAAGTTCATCATTCCTTTTGAATGAATAAGTAGCACAGGATACAGCTTGCCACTTTGCATCTTCATAAGCATATGAAAGACTTGGGACTCCAAATATTTCCAGTGATTGTTTCATTGATGAATTAGTTGATTTTAATTCTGTAATAATACAATATTCTTCTTTACCTCTGAATTTAAAGGGTCTAAATAATTGTGATTTTTCTTTCGAGGATAATTTATTTTCTTTATCGTAATCAGTGATATTGATTTCATTGATTGTTTCAGGATCAATATCTTTTTTAAGAGGATAAATTTCAAAACTTTCAGCTGTAATCGTGGTTAAAGGTTCCATTGGATTATTTTCAACTTGAAGGTGAAATAAGTACTGTTTCTGGTAATGATGAGGATCAATATAAAGTGGAATCAACCCTATACGATCAGAAATAAATTCATTATGAAGGGAAGTATTGTTTTTTTTAATAATTAAATCCGATTGATTAACCTTCGTACGGAAAGCAACCGTAGGGATGGATGAAAGAAGTGTTCTCCGTAGAGCATTAATTATACTTTTATCAAGACCAGTTTCAAAACTCCCTTGAATATCAAAGATAATTTCATTTGGTTTACTTTTTGGATCAAGTTCTATTTTGATTTCTATTCCTGTCGCCATTGTTTATAATGAATATATAAATAATATTTATCAAATTTTAAATATGTTTAATTATAATAATTCTTTTTCTAGTTATAATAAATGAATAAGGAAAATCTAAAATCAATAATTTATATTAGTAAACGGTGTCCTCATTGTCGTAAATTACTCTTATTACTTCAAAGTAAACCCGATCTTATAGGGTCTATTCAAATAACATGTATTGATGATGAACCATTTCCAAAGGTGATTAAGAGTGTACCTTCCATGATTTCAAATGGTGAAGTATGGAATGCTGATGAATTATTTGCTGCATTAGAAGGTAAAGGTGA
>CEUS01175271.1_pt1 | contig 24901 bp, 25 predicted proteins | sample 427031 | NCBI WGS metagenome assembly CEUS01 (sample SAMEA2622837, study PRJEB7988) | marine metagenome | biome: marine biome (ENVO:00000447); feature: marine epipelagic mixed layer (ENVO:xxxxxxxxx); material: "saline water (ENVO:00002010), including plankton (ENVO:xxxxxxxx)" | depth 140 m | reverse complement strand
GCATGGCGACTAGGTTACCGGGCACTGACGTGGTGGTTATCGGTCTCGGAGCGGCTGGTGGTGTTGGCGTGTTGCCACTGGCGCAGGCGGGTCTTGACGTCGTGGGCCTTGAAGCGGGTAGTCGTTTAACGGCCAAAGATTTTGCCCCGGATGAGATCAGAAACAATTTGCGTGATTGGCCATTCGCGGTGCAGAAGGCCATGCAAGAGATTCCGACCCTGCGGCGAAATCGATCGCAGCAAGCTGTCCAGAGCTCGGGTCAGCCGATGATGAATGGCGTGGGCGGAACCTCACTTCATTATTGGGGACAGAGTTGGCGGCTTAATCCGTGGGATTTCAAGGTTGTCTCAGAAACGACTCGCCGTTATGGCAAGTCTCGTATTCCAGATGGGTCTACCGTAGAAGATTGGCCATTTGGGTATGAAGAACTTGAACCGTATTACGATCGTATTGAGCACGAAATCGGCGTGTCTGGCCAGGCGGGGAACGTCAATGGTGAGATAGATTCTCGCGGGAACACTTTTGAAGGACAGCGAAAAAGGGGCTACCCCATGCCGCCCCTGCGTTGGACTAGTTTCCTTGAGAAGATGGGTGATGCGGCTCGGTCATTGAATTGGAAGCCATTTCCTGGTCCTGCATCAGTAAATTCCGAATTCTACCAAGGTCGGTCGAGTTGCCAATATCACGGTTATTGCAACAAGGGTGGCTGTCACGTCGACGCAAAAAATTCCACCGCGGTAACGACGATACCGAAGGCCGAAGAAACAGGTCGTCTCAACGTTGTCACCCACGCGCATGCTACGCAGATCGATGTGGACGACGACGGCCGGGTGACCGGTGTTAAGTATTTACGAGACGGTGAGGAGTTTTTTCAGCCGGCCGCAGTTGTTCTCTTGGCGAGTTACACCTACGAAAACGTGCGGTTGCTCTTACTGTCAAAGTCAAGGCCATTTCCGATCGGCTTGTCGAATAATCATGCCCAAGTTGGGCGACATTATTTGAGCCATCACCAGGGTGCAGGTGTGTCGGCGTTGTTCCCGTTTGATCTAAATGCGTGGTACGGACTCCCAGCACAAGGTGTCGCAGTTGACGATTGGGCAGATGACAATTTTGACCATAGTGACCTTGATTTCATTGGAGGTGGGAATCTTTGGGTGTTTTCAGACCGCCGACCCATTCAGGCCGCAGGAATGAATACGTTCGGACGTGCGCCAACTTGGGGAACAGCTTGGAAGCGGTTTCTCAGGGAGAATTCTGATCGTTCCATAGGGTCCTATATTCAAAAGACCACACTGCCGTATGAGACGAACTACCTCGATTTGGACCCCGTGGTGACCGATCCGTTCGGGGTGCCGGTCATCCGGGTGACCGCCGAATATAAAGAGAATGAGCTGGCTCTTGCGGACTTCATGCAGGAAAAGATGGAACAGTGGTTTCGTGAGGCTGGTGCCGTGGAAGTGGTCCGTGGTGGACTGGGTGGTCAGATGGGAGTTTCTACCCATGCGTATGGGGGTACACGGATGGGAGACAACCCCGAAACAAATGTGGTTAATCGCTATGGATTTTCACACGAAGTGCCAAATCTTGGAGTTCTCGGTGCATCGGTTATGGGAACCAGTGGTGCTCGCAATCCCACACTGACGGCGCAGGCCCTCGCATGGCGCACGGCGGACCATTTGGTTGGGAACTGGTCGACAATCGCCAAATAGAACAAGCGGTGGCTAGGGACCTCGTTATAGCGATGTTCCCTACCGAGACTGCCACTGCTGAAAGTTCGGCAGGATCAGCGGCCCCGTTCGAAGCGACTTTCCTTGGTGCGTCGAGAACGGCAGGCTTCAAGTTCGGGCTAGTTTTTCTCAGGGACTGCTAGCTCTGGGAGGCTGGGACTACCGATTTAGGAGATGTTCACCTGAACATGGGCGGATGTCCAACAGCACTGAAATCCACTGCCTCCTTCTCCGGTTTCGTCAAGCGCTTCAACTCTGAGCACATATTGGCCAGGTGCGCTGAATGTGGCAGTTGTCGAGGGATTCTGATCTGAAGAATCCCTAAATTCTTGCTCTGGTTCTGAAAATTCAACATCGCCGGGTCCACGTAGAAGATGCCACTTGAGAATTAGGGCCGGGCGACGGGATCTTGCAGCAGCAGCAGAAATGGACTCACCAGTAGGTTTTACGTCGGTTGTCCAGACGGTCAATTCCATTGGGGTTCCGACTGACCCCGAGAGGGAATGGGCTATGCCGATCGGGGGTCCCGTATGACCCTCGCCCATCTCTGAAAATCGAATCGTGGGTGGAGCATTGCCATTACCCTCGTCAAGGAGGGGCTCAAGGATCCACTGGGTGTCAAGGTGCATCGGAACGGTCACCGTTTGGTCATTCGTTGTCAGCGTCCAACTGACTTGCTGGTCACCGAAATCGGCCGGAATATTAATGGTAAAGATGCCGTGTCCTCTGCCAGGTTGGATGACCGTTGGCTGGCCTTGGTCCGGTACACCTGGGGAGATAAAATTTTTTTCCCCGATTGGGATTTTCACGACTTCGTCGGTGTTTGGATTGAAGTAGCCGACCAGTAGCGTGATGCTGCCGTCTGGCTGGTTGTACCAGCCTTCGTAGGCTGGGTAAACAGGGTTGCCGAATTCGGTTCGCGTAGTCGGTACTTGGCTGGTCACATTGACTGAACCAGTTATGACAAGCATGACGACCGCGATGGTGACCACTGAACGATACAGATACATTCCGATTCCTCCTCGTACGTGACGGGAGCCGCTCTTTAATTTATGAAAAGAGCGGCTCCCGTTTTCTAGCTGTTTACGTCAGTTCCTGAGTTACTGGCCACCATCGTCGTCGTTGGCTGCGAGAAGCTGCTCACGTTCGGCCACGGCTGTCTCGAAATCCTCATCATCAAAATATGTAATGTTGACCCACGCATGACCCATTTCGTCCACTGTCCGGTCTCCGTATCCCACCCACTGATTCGGGTCAGGATTAGACCGCTTCGCCGTCGTGTTGTCATACCAAGATTTAAACTGTAGCACTGTACCTTTGGGTAGGAGCGGCGCAGATAGGTCCGAGTAAACGTAATTGTTGTGCCAGTTGAAGTTGAAATCGCTGACACGGCTAAGCACCCGGGTTGAGCCGTCAGGGAGAATGGCTGTCATTTGCATTCCTTGGCCCCGCAGGTGCATGTGGGGCTGATAGTTCTCCACTCGACCATTCTGTTTGAGTACGTGGTGGTACTCAGTTGCCGTGACTTGGTTCGGTGGAATCGAGAGGAATTTACCGAAGCTGCCGCCTTCGATCGAACTGAATGCCGAGAGGACCTGACGGTGTTTCGGAGGTGCATCCTTGGGATAGAGATAAAGCCCCAACTCAACGGTGTCGGTGATCTCTTCGCCAACCGCATGGTAATGGATATCAAAAAGGATGCTGGAGTCAGCCTTGATCAACTTGCCGCTGTTCTCCCGCATGATTTCGCCCTGTTTGCCAACGGCCCATTCCATCAGGAGGCCTGGTCCTACGTCTGATGCTGCACCGAGGGCACCATCTTCTTCTTCCTGCTGAAGTATGGCGAGTGCGTGATGGGTAACCCGACGCCCGTCAACGGTTGAGGGTCGAATTTCGATGGCCTTGATCCAACGGTCTTCGGTCAGGCCGGTCGGGACTTCCGGTTTCCACCAGCGGTCTTGGGCTACAGCTGGCGTCGTGTACGGAGTGGAGTGGATGATGAGGTCCGGTGGACCACCGAACAGCTCAGCAAAGTTCCACACGTCATCATCGGCGAACACTGCCGGTTCTGGCAGGTCAGCCGGGTTACCGCGGGGGGAGCCATTGTCTACCCACTGGCCGACCAATGAGATCTGCTCTCTACTCAGTGAGCGATCGTTATCAAAATCCTGAATGCCGACGTTCTGGTCAATATGCCACGGAGGCATCTGTCTTGCTTCGACACGATTCTTGATTGACCGTGCCCACGGACGAACCTCTTGATATGTTTGAAGTGACATCGGTGCGATGTATCCCGGACGATGGCACACTTCACATTTTTCACGAAAGATTGGCGCAATATCCTTGGTATAAGTTGGTGATTCTTGAGCCACTGCGTTTGTCGGAATCAGCATAGTGACTGCTATTGCCATAAGAATCATGGCGTGAAATCCTGTCAGGCGCTTCATGCGTAGCCCCTCCTCAGATTGTGAAACTCTAAGTGTCCCTCTAATTTGACCGAGTATCGTAGCACTAATTTTTAAGACTTTGCCACCAGAGAACCGTGCTCAAGTAATAGACCATGGTTCGAATTGCCACGGCCAGAAAAGTTGCCTCAGCATTCACGGTCATGGTTTCATGCTGAAGTCGTATCTATTCTGGCGGCGACTATTCCAAGACGGTGCGCTGGGAGCGGCCCTACGTGTTTTTTGCTTTCTGTGCGTCTCCGCGTGAGAGAATGATAGGAATATAACCGAGGCTCATATGCAGAGATCTTCAGTGTCGTTGGCTTTCGTGGTTACCGGGGTCTTACTCGGAGCGGTCCTTATCTTTTTCTTGGGGAGTTCACCCGAATCGCCGGCTTTAGTGGAAGCCAGCGGGCGAATGGCGACGCAGCCTGCGTCGACGACATATTCACCAGTTACTGATGAACGCTTGCAGAATCCTTCTCCCGATGATTGGCTGATGTATCGGAGAACCTATGACAGCTGGGGCTACAGTCCACTTGACCAAATCACAAGCGACAACGTTGCTGACCTAGTTCCGGTCTGGACGTTTTCAACTGGCGTCATTTCTGGGCATCAGGCACCACCGCAAGTGAATGATGGTGTGATGTTTGTTACGACCCCAGAATCACAGGTGATGGCCCTGGATGCGAGGAGCGGCAATTTGATGTGGCGGTATGTTCGTCAGTTGCCTGACGATATTCGCCGCGGGCATCGTACCAATCGTGGTGTCGGGCTCTATGGAGACTTGGTGTTTGTGACGGCTCAGGACGCGCACGTGGTAGCACTGGATGCGACTTCCGGAGAGGTGGTCTGGGACAAACCCGTCGAAGACTACCGACTGGGATATTACATGACTATGGCACCGTTAATAGCGAACGGAAAAGTGCTGGTCGGGGTCTCAGGCGGTGAACGAGGCATTCGTGGATTTGTGGCGGCACTGGACCCGGAAACCGGTGAAGAGCTGTGGAGAACATATACCGTGCCAGGTCCCGGTGATCCTGGGAACGACACATGGCCAGGAGACACTTGGCGGACCGGTGGTGCTCCGGTGTGGATTACCGGTTCTTTCGACCCGGCATTGAATTTGACATATTGGGGAACTGGTAATCCTGGTCCGTGGATTGGTGATGCTAGACCCGGTGATAACTTATATACGAATTCCGTAGTAGCACTTGATGCCGATACGGGTGAATTGAAGGGGTTTCATCAATATCACTGGAATGGGTCGTGGGATTGGGATGAGGTATCCGCTCCCTTACTGATTGACGTCAATCGCGAAGGGCGGACGATCAAAAGTCTTGTCCATCCGGCGCGGAATGGATATCTCTGGATACTGGAGCGGACTGCCAACGCTATTAATTTTATCGATGCCGAGCCATACGTCTATCAGAACGTATTTTCGAGCATCGACCCAGAGTCTGGACGGCCCGCATACAACTCGGAAAACAAACCTGGAACGGGCAAACGCGCCACATTCTGTCCTTCATTGTGGGGCGGGAAAGATTGGCCACCCGCAGCCTATAGTCCTCAGACCGGATATCTCTATATTCCGGCCAATGAGAACTTTTGTTCGAGCATTGAGGGTGTGCCGGTGGAGTACGAACCTGGACGAGGCTTTACCGGAGCGTCAACTCAGACCTTTGTCCGAGACGGGACCGACCACCTCGGTGAGATTCAAGCGTGGAACTTGGATACCGGAGAGAAAGTGTGGACGCAGGAGTTCGCCTCTCACAATTGGGGGCCGATTATGACGACGGCGGGGAACTTGCTTTTTTCCGGTGGCACGAACGACCGGTACTTCCGAGCGTTCGATGCCGAATCGGGAGATTTATTGTGGGAACAACGGACTAATTCTGGTGTCACGGGTGTGCCGTCTTCGTATGCGATCGACGGAGTGCAATACATTGCCGTGCAGTCGGGTTATGGCGTAGACGCACAGTCTATGCAGGGTGTCATCAATCGGAGCCGTGGTACGAATGTGCAGGTTCCCCAGGGTGGGGTGATCTGGGTGTTTGCGTTGAACCAGTAATGCAGAGGGCGAGGAAACTGTTGTGAATTCGTTTGTGACGAGTGTTGTAACTGTGACGATGATTCTTGCGGCGATGCCGGCTTTCGCCCAGTTGCCGAACTTTTCAGGGATGTGGACGCTGGACCAGATGGCGAGTGATTTTACGGAACCTGGCTTCAGTGGGGGTAGAGGCGGCCCAGATGTGGAGCGTCTTTTTATTACTCACGCGAAGAACGGCACGGTTGTTATCGGTGCTGAGACGAACGCATCCAAGGCCTGGACGTACACACCAGGCCGAGAACTCTCAATTCCTGTGGGCCGCGACACAACGATGATGGTCGCATCACGCTGGGAAGAAGATCGGCTTGTAGCAGAAGGGCGGCAGGGCGATATGGTGATGCACGAAGTGATGTCGCTTAGTGCGAATGGTGATGTCCTTACAATACTTGTCACGACGACCACTGCTGAAGGTGAAACGATTAACCGCCTGATTTACACAAAAGATCAACCGGTGGGGCCATGCGAAAATTGGGCAATGCCCTGCAAGGACTTTCCTCAGCACGATATCCGCCGCCAGTAAACGACCCGGAGAATCCGTTTACTGTGAAGCGAGGTCGAGGGCAACGATCTGCTCTCGGTCACGAGCATAGAGGGTGCTACCGACAAGAGTTGGCACTGTCCATGATGTCGTGTTGAACAACTCCGTTTCACCGAGAATATTCATGCCGCTTGGTGAAAGCGTCACCATACTTAGAGTCCCGTCTTCTTGAAGCACGAAAGCCTTCCCGTCCGCATAGAGCATATTGGCGCGACTAAACCCACGAGCTCGCCACGCTGTTTCGCCCGTGGCGACGTGAGTGGCCGTCATGATGGCGGTTGCACTCTGACCGCTTGTGCCGTATATGAAATCGCCTAGTCTGAGTGGGTTTAAAAACGTAAATCTAAGCCTCGGGTCGTACCAGAGTTCATTGGTTGTCGTTGTATCACCGTCACGTGTCAACTGAATAGCTCGGCTTCCACCAATATAGCCGGATGACATAAATAGCACATTGTCGTCACCCCACATCGGCACCTGAAAGTTGAAGTCGTTGCCAGCATCGTGTGCGTGTGCCCACAGGATCTCACCCGTATCAGGGTTGAGTCCGTGAACCGCTTGGCCAGCAAACACGACGAGCTGGAGCTCGTTATCCACCATGATTAGCCCGGCTGGCGAGTGAGACACCATGAAATAACCGCTCTGCCAGACCACGCTTCCATCATCTTGACGGAGTGCCATGACTGCCTGGCCAGGGCCGCCCACTTGGATGATGATCGTGTCCTTGTAGGCTAGGGGGCTTCCACCGTACCCCGGTTTGATCATCGACCGAATGAGTAGTGGGGGAGCATCAAAATCGCTCACTAAGTTTTTCGACCAGAGCACTTCGCCAGTCGCAGGGTCAAAGACAAAAAGTTCTTTGTTTGTACCTATGGTAAAGAGGCGGCCATTGACGAGCAGTGGCGTGGAGTGAGGACCCGCACCTTGACCAAAATCTTGCACTTTTGACGGGTACGTATGTTCCCAAATAGTTTCACCCGTCACTGCATCAATCGCGATAACGCTTTCTTCAGGCTCGAATGGACCACTTCCACCTTGTCCGTGCGCGACCCGATACATAGTGAATAAACGTCCGTTGCCCGCCAGAATGGCCGAGTGGCCCGCGCCAAGCGAACGACTCCAAATTTCGGGCGGTCCGTCAGGGGGCCAAGTATCGGCCAGTGGAGGTGCGTCCACGGTGAAGTCACCGTTCGGTCCACCCCACTTTCTCCACTCAGTCTCCACGACATTTTCCTGAGCGTTGAGAGTCCAATAATGTTCTGTAGCCGTGAGTCCTAGAAGGAGGACGCCAAGTAGTGCTACCAGTTCTACACGTCGCATGATCTTTCCATGATACATAACGTGAGAATCCTACCTGTGCTGAGACCGCTTGTGCCAGTGTTGATCTAAAAAGAAGGCCGTGTGTTATGACAGTCGAGGGTAGGTTTTGTGCACGATCAGTCGACCGGATCGCGGACGCTTTCAGTTCGTCATGTTAGAGTGTCGTTTATGCATCCGCGCGGTCTGAGTGCGGCATGTGCCGCCCTACTTGTTATAGCTAGTGTCACGGTATTGTTGGGTCAGCGCGGTGTTCCGTTTCGGGGCTCTCGTGACCACCCGGCGATTGCGTATTCCACAGGGCTTGCCCACAATGGAATCACCGAACTCAACCAACAATTGCGTGAAGGTGTAGTCACACTTGAGGCCACCGGGTCTTCTGGCTATCTTCGCTCTGTGCTGACCGCACTCGATATTTCGTTGACCTCTCAGGTTGCGGTGTTTTCACCGACAAGTTTTCAGGCGCGACTGATCAATTCCAACAATCCTCGAGTCATTTATTTCAACGACAGTGTTTCGGTCGCCTGGGTGAGAGGTGGGGATATGTTGGAAGTTGCTGCACAGGACCGGCAGCAGGGCGTCTTGTTTTACACGTTGGATCAAAATGACGCAAACACGCCGCAGTTCCAACGGAATGATAGTTGTTTAGCCTGTCATCTTTCTTGGGATACGCTCGCCGTACCAGGCTTGCAGGTTCTTAGTACCGCTCCCTTATCGTCTGACCCTCTGGCGTATGCGAGTGGTTATGTTTCCGATCATCGGAGCCCCTTGGAGCATCGGTGGGGTGGTTGGTATGTCACTGGACAAGTGGGATCGGTCTCCCATATGGGCAATGTCGAGGTCACCAATGTCGATGAACCAACATCGTTTGCGAGTTCGGATGTGCCTCAGTTGGATTCTTTGGCCGATCGGTTTGATGTTACCGGGTACCTTTCTCCTTATAGTGATGTCGTGGCTCTTATGGTCTTGGAACATCAGACCCACATGACGAACTTGATTACACGACTAGGGTGGGAGACACGTCGGATAGGTTTTCGCGAAGCTGCGAACCCGTCAGTGTTTGATCAGTTAATGGCTGAGGCGGCTGTCGAATTAGTCGATTATCTTCTGTTTGTCGATGAGTTTTTGTTGGAGACGCCGGTCGTCGGGTCATCTGGTTTTACCCGGCAATTCGCAGACCGTAGCCCACGCGATCGGCAAGGTCGGTCACTGCGCGACTTCGATCTTGAAACCCGCCTTTTTCGGTATCCGTGCAGTTACATGATCTATACAGACGCATTTGAGGCACTACCGGCTATGGCAAAAACGGCGATTTATAAAAGGATGTGGGAGGTGCTTTCTGGCCGTGAAACTGCCGAAGCTTACAAACATTTGACGCAGGCGGACCGCCAAGCTGTCGTCGACATTCTCGTCGATACCCTACCCGGTCTTCCGGACTATTTCCAGGCTGCCATAGTACGGTAGGTAGGCAAGCGGATCGGTGGGGCTGCTTTTTGTCTGATTCATTACGATTCTTTGAGTTTTGTAGGTGACGATGTTTGTTTTTATCGCATCCTACGTGTGAAGCGCTTTCGATCAATAATTTTGTGTCGGTGTCACTTCTTGTCTGGAGGTAGGAACGATGATCGCGCGACCCGCTCTTTTCTTCATTATGTGCCTTGTGTGTGCTACTGAAACATTCGCACAGGGACCGACTCCAAATGTAAATGACGGTAATGCTTTGCAGCGAGAGTGTAAAACCGCCTTGGAAATGAACGAGGTTGAGGAGGTTGGGGAGCTTGAGGAGGTTGAGGATGAGGTAGGTGCTGGCGCTCTTGGCCGTGGAAGCGACATGGGTCAGTGTCTGGGGCTGGTGTCTGGGGTGTGGCACACCCACATGATGATGGTTGACGAGTTTGATAGTGGTTCTGCGTTTTGTCCGACTAACTCGATCAGTGCGGGAGAAATGGCCCGTATTGTGGACCAGTACTTGGAAACGCATCCAGTTGAAATGGACCAATGGGACACTGTGTTGGTCTTGCGGGCATTTATGTTGGCCTATCCCTGTTCTTGAGATGACTATGCGCATTTTGAACAACGTTGTTTTAATGAGGGCACGACGACTTGTATTCCTTGGTGTTGGATTAGCCATCGTGTTCGCGACTTTGAGTTCGCCGTTGCAAGCTCATCCTATGGATGAGCAGAACGCCGCATTTGTACAGGCCGTCGATGGGGTCGCGGTCTTTCCGTTTATGTATCTAGGTGCCAAGCATATGGTTACGGGATACGACCATTTGCTCTTTTTAGTGGGTGTGATTTTTTTTCTCTACAAGATTAAAGACGTAGTGCTCTACGTCAGTCTGTTCACGTTGGGACACAGTGCCACTCTCTTGTTCGGTGTGTTAGCGAACATCGGAGCCAATGCTTATATCGTGGATGCAATTATTGGTCTGTCGGTTGCTTATAAGGCTTTTGACAACCTCGGCGGGTTTGAACGTGTCTTTCATATTCAACCAAATCAAAAAACCGCAGTCTTGGTCTTTGGTTTGTTTCATGGATTCGGCCTCGCGACGAAGGTTCAGGAGTTTACGCTTTCTCAGACTGGACTGATCACTAACATGCTGAGCTTCAACCTTGGCGTGGAGGTGGGTCAGTTTTTGGCTTTGGCGCTGGTGTTGATTGGATTTACCTATTGGCGTGAACGTGACAGCTTTGGACAATATGCGTTTGCGACCAATGTGGCTTTAATGACGGCTGGATTTGTTCTTGCTGGTAACCAGATGTTGGGTTATGTCTTCTATTCGTGATCTGAGGTCGGTGGCACGTGAATCAATCGAGCTCTAAACCTTCAGCGAGGCGTTTAGCGTGGGTGACGATAGCATCGTTTGCGGTTGCTGTTGTCGTCGTTGTCGGAGTGGTGTTACCCGCAGAATACGGACTTGATCCACTCGGAACTGGAAGTGCCTTCGGACTCCTGGGTTTATCGCGTGTTCAGCCTATCGCTCCGGAGGAAACGGAATACAAAACCGATGTCCTGGAGTTGGAATTGGCACCGACGGAGTGGGTTGAATCAACTTATCGATTGGCTGAAGGTGCAAGCATGCTGTTTTCGTGGGAGGCGACCGGGGCGGTGAGCTTCAACTTTCACAGTGCGCCGGATGGTGCCCCTCCAGGCTATGCCGAGAGTTTTGATGCTGAGGAAACAGCGGGCGAGCATGGTTCCTACATAGCACCATTCTCTGGGATTCATGGTTGGTACTGGGAGAATCTAGGATCGGATTACGTAACGATTCGTTTGGCTACTGCGGGGTTTTACAGTGAAGCTCATTTGGCTCGCGACCGTGTCACAGGCGTTCGCCCCCTAAGGGACGCCCGCGGTAAATTATTGGACCGAACGGACGAGTAGTTACCTTCGCTTTCACCCGACTTTAACTAGTGGACCACTTCGTCAGGCATCTCATCAAAAACTTCGAGATGCGGAATTTCAAGAGACCGAACAGCCTTAATTGCCATCGTTAATACTTCTTCGGCATTACTCGGCTGAGGTTGATCCCGAAGCTGGCGTCGCGTTGCTCTCAGCATTCGTAATACCTGCGCACGGTCAAAGCGTTGACCTTCACAATGTTCGCAAAAACCCATTACCCATCTTACTCCGGTACACAAGCAGACCAGTTAACAATGAACAAGATAGGTCACAGCGGACGGTCTTCATCATGGGGTGGTCGAACGCGCTACTGTGAGAATGTTCAATAAACCATAGTTGCCTTCGTGGCACGCATATTCGTAAACAGGATCGGTCGTGCGGGTCATGGGGAAGGTTACTGTCCAGGGACTGATCCAAGTGGTTGGGTCCGTGACCGTGAACTCGTAACTTACTGTCTTCGGTCCAGTCCGCCTGAACCGTTCTATCAAATGAAGGTCGTTGCTCGCTCCACGAAAATCGGTGTGTTTGGAGAAGTTGGTTGTTTCAATCACAAGTATGTCATCTTCCCACCACGCCCTAGAGTCACCCCGCCACTGACGAATGGAGTTGTCTAGGTGCGGACGACCATCCAGCGGAATGATCCTGGTATCGTGGATCATTTCGTTGAAGATCACGACGACACTGGGTGTCTGCAAAAGTTGAACGTTGTTGTTATAGCCTGCTGGCAGCATACCGTTGGGCAAGCCGCGAGTGATGCATCGTTCCCAGAGACTTCGGGAAGTATAGGAATGTGCAGGTCCGCGAGCCGATCGTTCTGCTTGTCGGCTCTCAACTCGATCTTGGCCTTCGTCGGAGAGCGGAGGGATACGGCCATCTGGTGGTAGGGTGACCAGCGATGTTCGCCTCGTTCCAACTACGGTTTTTCCATAATCCAACCACTCAGGGGCGTGCACTGACGGCGCAGTTCGAGGGTCGTCAGGAGGTCGTCCGTCGGCACGGGTCGCGGCTCGGTGTTCATAGGCTGCGACCTCTTCGTCAGTCAAGAACTCTTGTCCCTTGAACTTGACTGGTCGCTCCAGTGGTGTAGCGGTTCTGTAGTCCCAGATGCCTTGAAGGTCTGGATCGCCCCACGAAGTACGAGGTGCCGTCCAAGTGGGAGCAGTCTGCGCCTCCAGCGTAATTTGTGATGAGGGACGTGGTCCGAATACGAGAAGTACGACTAAACCTCCGACAGACAACTGACTGCGCATGAGTTTCATGATGCTTGCCTTTTCGAAGTTTCGGTGCAAACTCATTCTACGCTGCCTGCGTGTCGACCGTGTCGATAGGAGTTGTCTCACAGCAAACCAGAAGATCGAACGATGAAACAGGTAGAATGACTAACCTAGCGAAAATTATAGTGTGCTGGTTCGGACTCGGACAGGAAATTAGGAGGCAGGAGTTATGAAACGTGTCGTGATACCGATAGTGGCAATCGTATTCGTGCTGGTGTGTGTGTCGACCGGATTTGCTCAACTAAATGCAGCGAAAGATGGCCCGGTCGTTTACGGTCATCATCATCTAAATGTCACCAACGTCGACGAACAGATGAAGTTTTGGGTCGATACGCTTGGTGGCACGACCGCGTCGTTTGGCAGCGGTCAGCTGGTCAGGTTTCCGAATGTCCATATTTTGTTGTCTGAGCGGGCGCCAACCGGTGGAACCAAGGGGACTACCGTTAATCACATAGGCTTTTGGGTGCCAAGTGTGTCTGATGCGCTGGCCGCAGTCCGAGCCGCTGGATACCCGATTGTGACGCGTGAGGAACTACCACCCGCGCTTGAGGTAGAGGACGACATGGCTTACATTGCCAACCAAGATACGTATGTGGCGTTCGTAATGGCCCCTGACGACATCAAGGTAGAACTGGTCGAAAACCGGACGCAAACCGATCCGGTCGCGTTACACCATATTCATTTTTCCACCCACGATGTTGCTGCCATGAAAACATGGTACGTGAGGACGTTCAATGCCGAGGCTGGGATGCGTGGTTCATTTGAAGCGGCGGATCTGCCTGGTGTCAACCTGACGTTTTCAAATGCGTCCGAGGCTCCGGAGGGTACCCAAGGTCGCAGCCTTGACCATATCGGGTTCGAGATTGATGGGCTGGAAGCCTTTTGCCGGCGTCTAGAGGGTATGGGTGTGACCTTCGATCGACCTTACCGTGAGATCGAAGGGCTAGGAATTGCGATCGCGTTCTTCACGGATCCATTTGGGACTTATATTGAACTGACTGAAGGATTGGATAATTACTAGGAATCTAGCGTTGTAGTTAACGCTCCCGCGCTCTCGTCCTGTGAGGCCACGGCGGAGAGGTCCTTCAAAAAGTTCACACGACCAAACGGCCTGGCCTGGGTCATCGCGACGGCTACCATATCTTCGACTGGGTCAACCCATGAGATCGTGTTGTACGCACCGGTCCAGAAAAAGGTCCCTGGTGAGAGTCGGTTGCTTTGCCCGGGTCCATCAGGATGCAATAACCCAAGCCCCAGCCATACCCTGGCCCCGACACATACACGTCTTTGTCTCCAATGTGATTGCTGATCATCAGATTGATCGTTCGTGGGCTGAAGAACCGAACGCCATTCAGTTCGCCACCGTTGAGCATCATCTGCTGAAAGAGAAAGTAATCTTCGACCGTCGAGTTTAGTCCGGCCAAACCACCGTAATAGGTATTCGGCTCAAGGTAGACCGGCGGACGGAGAAGCTCGATACTGTTGTTTGGCCCAGTGTGTTGATAGACCGCGGCGACACGATCAATTTTCGATTGTGGCACGTTGTAGTGGGTATCCTCCATGCCGCGTAATGAGCGTGACCGTACCGGCCAGCTGATTGCTATCGATATATCGCTGCATGGTGGAATCAATCCGCTGGAGGCGGTCCGATGACATTCCGACGTCTTCGGGTTCAGACCTTGGCAGATCCACGAGACCAACGCTTTTGAGATCATCGGTCGGGAGCACGATGGTCAAGATGGCGACGATGGCTGAAATGGCGAGAACTGGTCTTTTGGATTGGTGGGAGCGCATTGATTCTCCTTGCTAGTGCGACGGCCGCGTTATATGACCGATCGATTATGAGGGGGAGTCGATATAATTCGAGACATTCGGTTTCGAATGAGATGATGTTTCGCACTGGAAACTAGGGAGGCTTCATGACGAGCAGAAAGCTGCAGGTGACAACGTTTGGAGTCGGCGTAAGTTTGTTGGCGATGACCTTATATGGGTGCGACGTCGAAACGCAGGCCGATGAGCGCATGGAGACGGAAGCGGATTATTTACGTGCGATGGATGAGTTATCGAATTGGGGCCGATGGGGTGCGGACGACGAGCTAGGTGCGGCCAATCTAATTACGCCTGAGAAACGGTTGCAGGCGGCGGCACTTGTCCAAGACGGCGTCAGTGTTTCCTTGGCGCACGACATCGTCCAAGAAGAAGCGATTGATGCCACAACAATCCTCAACCGGGAAGTGCTACGTGCGACAGAAACCGGAGCTTCAGACCAGCTCCAATATACCGGTAGCTACCACGGTGTGATTCATAGTCATTTGGATGCTCTCGATTGCCATATTATGGTCGATGGCAAGGGCTATAACGGGGTTTCACTAGAGGAGATCGAGGCTGCGGGTGGGTGTCCCAGAGGTAGCATTCACGCGCTTAGAGATGGCATCGTGACTCGCGGTATTCTGTTTGATGCCACACTGCTACCTGGGAAGGCCACCGCCGATGGATGGCTTGAACCAGGCACCGCGATTCGGAAAGCAGATTTGGAGGCTTTGGAGGAGATTCAAGGGGTGTACGTGGAGCCAGGAGACGTGATTTTACTCCACACTGGGCGGTGGAAACGCCGGGCGTCTCTGGGACCGTGGGACTCGTCTGAGGGGGTAGCTGGTTACCACGCAGACGTCGCCTATTTTCTGAAGGAACGAGGCGTCTCCTTTATTGGCCATGACATGTGGAATGACGTGTTTCCCCACGAATTTTCTGATGATGTACGGTTGCCACTGCACCGCCTCGCTCTGGTATCGCTCGGAGTTGGAATCTTTGATAACCTTGATTTCGGCGATGTGGCGGAAGTTGCGCGCCGTCTCGGACGTTACGAATTTCTCTTTGTGGCGGCACCACTTCGGATTGAAATGGGGATGGGGTCGCCGTTGAACCCAATCGCTACTTTCTAACGAAGGGAAATTTGTTGGGGTGCCGGCGAACCACGGCTAATAATCCGAGTTCGGCCAGAGTTCAAGATGCTTTGCCGCGATGGCGTCATTAAGGAGAGGAGAATCCCATGGCCGCACAATATTCGGCTGGCGTAATGAAGGTTAGGGTTTTTGCTGGTGCAATTTTTTTAATCTTGGTTTTTGTTCAAGTGTGGGGCACCGCAGAACAGACGGAGACCCGTATCTACAATACCGTCAAAGAGAAGTTGATGAAGGGTGAAAAGGTGGTTGGTGGAACCGTGGCTACCCCCGACCCCGACATTTATTGCGCAATGGCAAATTCTGGTTACGATTTTCTGTGGATTGAGATGCAGCACAGTCCGTTGAGCTATCAGGATGTAGCGCGAATGATTTGGGCCTGCCGAGACGCACCAGCCATTCCCTTTATTAGAGTCCCTGATGCTTCAGAGGGTGCCATCCAAAAGGCAACCGATATCGGAGCTCTCGGTATCATCGTTCCTATGGTGTTTGATGCTGAGAAGATGGAGCAGGCGGTCCAGTTTGCGAAGTTTCCACCAGCGGGCCGCCGGAGTCAGGGCGGTGGTCAGTACGGCGCGTTATGGGGAAGAGATTACCGTGCGACTTTCAATGATAACGTAGTCATCGTCGCGATGATTGAAGCCCCCGTCGGCCCAGCTGAAGCGGCCGCGATTGCCTCCGTGCCAGGCGTCGACGTGGTTTTTGCCGCTAGTTCCGACATCCGAAGTTTTTCCGGCCACAATCAAGGTGAGCCAGAATACGAAGAGATCATTACCTATCTCAAAGACGAAACACTTGGTGCGGGCCGAAAGTTGGGTGGACCCCAGGCGTGGATGGATCGGGAGGGCTTCTCATTTTTCCAGGGATCCAGCACAACTGCCTTAATCAGGTTGGGCGCGCGAACCTCTCTTGAGAATGCACCCACCGGTGTGGCGCCTATTGAAGGAGCCCCTGCGCGGTAAGGAGAGATGAAACAAGTAGTGGTGGATTGGTTCGGCCGGCTTTTCCCAAGGATTGTAGGTTTTGTTGTTGCGATGTGTGTTGTTGCGATGTGTGTTGTTGGGTGCGGCCAACCCTCAGCGACAGAAGTTGACGTATTGGTGCAAGAGAGTGCTGGACCAGCGAATATTGTCTGGATAGTTGTTGACCAGCTAGCTGACGGTGAAGATGTCGACTACGAGACGGTGCTGAGGGAAGGGGTGCGCGTGCCCACCGAACCGGCCCAGGGGACATCTGCGTCAGTTCATTCTGCCCTGCTGACAGGGCTTCACCCGGCTATTTTTTCTGGCGGCGATAGCTACATGGCGGCCTCGTTGCCGGTGGGTGTCACAACACTTCCTGAGCAATTGCGCCGGGCGGATTACTATACCAGTCGTTCTGGACCGGCGCTCCACAACTTGTCGCTGGATTCGTTCGAATCAGGTCGCGTGTATCAAGCCGCGGAAGAGTATCAGACTGGGTTGTTGGGTGCCTGGGATGTCGCTGGTTCGGACGTGGATTGGCAGGGACGAGACTTCGATTGGGATCTCCCATGCACGGTTGCCTTCGGTTGCGATCGTTCCGTTTCAAGTGGCCCTCGTCCGTTTTTTAGCGTTTTTAACATGCGGGCGTTGGATGAGGCGTCGCTGAGTCGTACTGTGACGGACATTCTGACGGCTTTGGAAACTGATGGGTCGGTTGACAACACAGCGGTGTTTCTGATGGTGCTTGGTGAAGAGACGCTTGACCTGGTCGTGCGCTGGCCAAAGTGGTTACAGGCGTTTGACGCGGCCGTGATGGCTAGAGACGTCAATGTTGTTGACTTAGCGCCGACGGTGCTTGCGCTCGCAGAAGTGGCGGTGCCACCGTACATGGACGGCCAGCCAGTGGGTGACAGTTTAATGAGTGCTTACTCGAAGCAATCCTCCAAAGAACTAGGTATTTCGCCGAATGTGGTACCGAGCACATGGCCTGATGCGCATCCACCAACTGCTGCTGTTCCAGAAGCTTATCCCCAAGGGGGGTTGTTTCATGTTGCACCCAGGGTTGAGTTGTCATGTGCGACTGAAGGGGCCACGATTATTTACACGACTGAACGGATGGACCCGTTCTATTGGCGACTTTACAAAGGTCCGTTTCGGATGCGTTTTTGGACGCTCAGAGCTAAATGTGGACGGCTGGGCTATTTGGACAGTAACGTCAGTACGTATGACTTTGATATTGAGTAGCGTGGGCAGAGTCGACAATGCAAACTTCTTTAAGCGCTATTTCGTAGCCGATGAATTACAGACTGCTACTCGTAGGCATGGCTATCGGTCTTGTTTGGCTGGCCGGCCCCATTCTGGTTGATGCACAATCAGGACGTTCAATTTGGGACGGTGTCTACACAGCGGAGCAAGCGGATCAAGGGGCACACCTGTATGAAACGTGGTGTGCCGAGTGCCATGGGGGTGAACTTGAGGGTGGCGAAACGGCGCCAGCGCTTCTCGGTGGTGAGTTTATGTGGGCGTGGAATGGTCTCTCGGTGGGCGACTTGTTTGAGCGGTTACGGATTTCAATGCCGGAGGGAAATCCGTCTGATATGAGTCGGTCAGAAAAGGCCGATGTGTTGGCGTTTCTACTTTTCAGAAATGATGTGCCATCGGGAGACGAGGTGCTGGTAGACCGGACAGCCAGGCTCAGAGCGATTGCCTTCGCTGCAATGCGTCCTTAGTTCGGAACACGACAGTTTGTGGGATTCGTCTTACAGCAGAAGTATTACGATTGTGAGACCGGTTGCCAATTGCCACCAGAGTTGTGTTCGGTCCTTAAGAACAAGTGTTCCCATACAGAGTAATCCTGCCGCGGCGGCCAGAAATAGCCAGTAGAGTTCTGTGAACACGTCTTCCTGTTGAAACACCTGTGCCCGCTGTTGGATGTCAGACAGAATCTTCAGTGCGATCACCTCGTCACGCTCTGTTCCCAACTCAAAGTATTGACCACCGCCGGCCTCCGCAATGGCACGAAGCGAACGTCGATCCAGCGTCGAATGTATGGGTATCGGCGGCTGTTGGTATGGCTGTGGCGGAAGGTCGGGAATCAAGCCACCTGCAGTTGTACCCACTCCTACCACGTAGACACGGACACCGCGGGAACGGGCGAGTTCGAGTGATTGTTCGACTTCACCACTCCAATCTTGACCGTCAGACACAACGACGAAAGCCTTGGCGCTACGCCGCTCTCCATAGAGTTCCTCATCTAGGTCGATCATCTTGATTCCCCAAGCCATTCCTTCCTCAATATTGGTGTCCCAACTGGTGTCGTCTTGGAGGCGGAATGGTGGTTCGGCGTTCAGATGATCAAGAAAAAAGAAAAACGCGTTTGGATCGCGCGTAAGTCGAACTTGAGGTGCTGGACGGTATGCAAATAATGCCAGTGCGACACGCTCATTACTCCAGCTGAGCGTTTCGGCGAACGTTCGTAACCAGGCGGTTGATCGTTGCCACCGGTCCGGCAACACGTCGTCCACACGCATAGAGGTTGACCCATCCTGGAGGATGACGAAATCAATGCCGGCACTGCGAATCGTATGGACCAGCGCTTGAGGTCTTGCGAGAGCAATGATTACGAGGGTCAACGCCAGAATCACAGACAACCAGAAGGACAACTCGCCTGCAAACGGATAGCGTTCTTCCACTGGTACGACTCGAGTTTTGGTGTACAACCGAATAGCGACCCGTCGCTTGTACAGCTGCCAAATCCAGGTAACTAGGAAGATGGATGGGATAATTAGTAACCACAAGAACTCAGGCGCCAGAAATTGGATCGATCTAGAAAACATCAGTTCAGGTCAACCCCTTCTTCGTAGTGGCGCGTCTGACCCAAGCGTTGGTTCATCGCTCGCTTCGCGGTCCAGCATGTCGGTTGGGACGTATACCTTCATTTCATTGATGTCCTCCATATCCATCTCCTCGTTGTTTCCTGGTCGACCAAGAGGCGTACGGGGACCACGGTCCTGGACTTCGGCTCCGGCGGCGAGATTATTACGAAGCCGAACAAGATACTCGTAGTTGAAGGCAGCGTGACGGTCGCCATCAGTGTGTTGGAGGACTTGCAAGTGAATATTGATCGCTCGGTCGAGTTCGCCAAGTAAAACTCGCCGGTCGCCGTTAGCGGTTGCTTCTCCGTTACGGACATACGCATTTGCGAGAATTAATTGGAGCGTCAGGTTCTCTCGAATGTCCGGTTCTCCCACATCGGGATATGCGGTTACAAGAGCGCCGTATTCCCGCCGCCAATAGCGGACCGATGCTCGACGGCTTTCGATTTCGCGTCGGGTGTCTTGCAGCAACCATGGCATGGGTTCTGTGAAACGAAGTTGCTCGGACAGTGCGTCAAAAACCTGTGCTGCTCGATTGAGATCAAGTGTCGCTACGTGACGTTGACCCTCAGCCACCTGACGTTGGATGACCGCTCCTGCAAAAATGGTAATTCCGACTAATGCCAAGAAGACAGCAGTGAACAGATGGCGCACGACAGTTTTCATAGCATTTTCTCCGCACGTAAAATCTGACTTGGCGACACGGCACGTGACATGCTCCGACTCACGGGAATCTCCGAAATTGTCTAAAACTCAATACTAGGGCTAATGCCATTGACCAAAAACCGATCGCCACCAGTGCAAACGGTGAGAATTCTGGGTGACGAGTAACATACTGTTGAACTTTGATTTGACCAGGAGTCAATCGGTCTATCTCCTCAATGGCCTCGATGATGGCGTTCTCATTGGCGGCGGGAAAAAATTTTCCGCCGGTCCGTTCAACCGCCAGTTTCCAGGTGATATCTGGTAGCAGGTCGCCAAGCTCTTGGTTATAGCTCGTCCGAATAAAATAAACAGGGATGTCATTGTCCGCAGCTTGTTGCAAGATGTCATCGAGGGACAAGTCTTCGTACACGGCGTGGGTATCCTGACCGTCACTGAAAATGACCATGAGATTGCCCGTGGCACGCAGAAAATTGAAGGTTTCAAACATCTGAACCCCTCGATTAATTGCTTCCATGATGAGCGTGCCGTGATCTGGAAACCGGTCATATTCTTCCGGAGTTCCGATTAACCCCATGCTCAGTAAAACGTTTTCATAATCGTTAGTGAACGGCGTTACGATGTAGGCCTGACTACCAAATTGCACCAGTGACACTAGATCGTGGTACGGTCCTTCCATTCGTCGGCGCACGAAATATTCAGCCGCCGCGACATTTGCAAGAAATGTATTGCCTGCCCGCAGTCGTTCGGTGGAGAACGCTGTGTCCATGCTAAGTGACGCGTCGATTAGGATGGTAATGCGGTGTCCCGGAGATGTTTGTTCTTCTTGGATCAGCGCGGCTTGTGGCGCAGCCAGTGCGACAAAGAAAAAGGGAAGTCCTCCCAAGAACAAGACGAAGGCTCCATGACGAAGGACGGCTAACGAGAGTACTGATGCTGCCCGACGTCGGTGTGGAGGGAGCGCCGGAACAGAAACGTCGGTTCGTCCGGGGTGTCTGGTGCGGACGTAACGGAGAACCAGCATGCCTATCACCGCGAGCAGAAGCACTACAATACCTAGAGTGGCCTCTTGCCCGCGAACGTAATTCAACTCTTCCCGCAAAGGGTTTCCAACCCTTTCGAACACTCTTTGAATGCTGCCAATGAACTGTTGGATTTCGATCATTGGCGATACCGCCAGTGTTGAATCGATTCAATGAAACGAGTCATGTGTTGGACTGGTGTTAACGTGCGAAAACGGAGTGGGCGAATCGCAGCGATAGTTTGATCCAGCTCAGTCGTCATCTGAGCAGTCGGAATGTCATCGTTCCTCGCGTACCGAACGACCGTGAATGCGTTGAGTGCTTCCCTGAGAATTTCCAGGCAGTCCAATTTGGGGTCATCTGATTTTATGTGCCGGCGAGATTCGACCGCCTTTGCGATTGTGGCCTTGGTGATTGCTGAAGAGACCGCCGTCGTCTTACGCCGCCAAAGACTGCTTTCGACTCTTAGTTGCCCGTCACGGTGACTTTGCGTCGATCCGATCTGAGTCTGCACGATTGGAGAGGCTAGGGCGACGGCGCTGGCCACTCTCAGGGCAGTCAAGGTTCGGCTTACCAATTCTGGATTCCAGCCGTTTTCTAAAACTGCTTTTTGTAGGGCTGTGAGTTCGTTTAAAACGCTTCGGATAACCACTGACGGTGCCAGCAATTTCTGCTCTTTAGGTCCTGCACCTCGCCACACCCGGCGCAGTTGGACTAGCGCGAGCATTAAGAACCCGATTGCGACTAAACCAAATGCTCCAGCGACCAACATTACTAGATCTGCCCGAAACCCTGTTTCGTCAGAAGCGTTAAAGGCTTCAACGCTTGGTTCGAGAATGTCCTCAGCATTGTCTGGGACCAGCGAAACGATCCGTATGGTATGTGGCGGCAATGTGTATCGAAGTTCACGACCTGGAAGAGTTGAACCTTCTCCTAAAGTTCGCTCGATGTGATACTGAAGTTCAAGGGCAGGAATTTTTACATCCTGACCAAAGAATTCTTCGTCGATGATCCGTAACCTGTACTGGTACTGGAAGTATCGCCACGGGCCATCACGAACATCTGTGAAGCGTTGTCCTTCAATAACTTCAAATGGAGATACATCGATTGTTTCCGGAGCAAGAGCTACCTCGTTTGGCACGGTGGTCGCCGTGTCGGTTTCCACGACGGCACAGGTGACTAACATGGCGAAAGGTTCACCAATGATCGTTGATTGAACAGCTATATCGCGCCAGCATTGAAGAGCATCGAGTTGGACTTCTTCAAGTTCGGGAGACTGACCTGCATAAAAAACCTGACTGGTCGGTCCGACGAGGCACACTAATATGGTCAGCAGCTGGCGTAATGTCATCGTCTTCGCACTCGTCGCTGGGCCAGAAAATTGGCTAGCTCTTCGTGTTCATTATCCGGTTTGACACGTACTACCTCCAATCCGGTGTCGGTAGCTAGTCCGATTACTGCGTCTTGCCACTCACTTATTTCTTGGGCGAGTCGATCAAGTTCTCGTGCCGACAGAAGACGAGTCTGTTGAGTTTCGACGTCGTAAGTTTCGACCCAGCCCGCCGAGAGAGTCGGAAGTTTGTACACAAACGTACAGTCGATTAACACCAGAAACACGTCATGGACAGTCCCTAGTTGCCCCAGTTCTTGAATCATGTTCGAGGCATCGGGAAGCAAGAAATCTGATATGACAGGAACGAGCGACCGGTGACGCATTAGGCCAATCAGGCTAGCGGGCGTATCGGCGTGATTGTGTTCGGTTGCAAACACCTCTTTTTGATACGTTTCGATGCAGTGAATGGCGTGATTTTTTCCTGCCCGGGGGCGGACTGCCAAGCGTCTGTTGTGCTGGTTCAAGGTCACGAGTCCCACTCGGTTTTGGAGGAACGCGCCTGCAAGACCTAAGGTCGCGACAGACCGGGCGACCACTTTGGCAATTGACATATTCCCCGCGCCGAAACGTGTTGACAGTGACGTGTCTGCGACAATCACCATCGAAGCGGCACTGTCCTCTTCAAATTCTCTACTGACCAAAGGGCTGAAGTTGGTTAGGGTTGACTGTGGCCAATCGATGTCGGATGGTCTGTCTCCAGGTTGCCAGTCTCTCAGGCCAACGAAGTCAAATCCGAGTCCCTGAAAGACGCTCGGGTGAGTGCCAGCAGCATAGTCTCGCATGCGTTTCAGCACGATCAGTTCTATTTTTTTGAGGTCTGCCAGATTCACGAGTGTGCTGGATCGCGTTTCAGACGCTACCAGTGAGCCAGTCATGGGATTGGAACCTGAGCGATGATGTCGTCAATTATTGTTTCGACGTTGAGTTGCTGGGCTGAAGCTTGCGGTGCCAGCCAGAGGCGGTGTCCTAGGACATACTTGGCTAGTTCTTGCACGTCGTCCGGATAGACTTCTGACCTGCCGTGATTGATTAATGCCCAGACCTTGACCAAGCGCCCCCAGCAGATCGTGGCGCGTGGTGATCCGCCCAGTTCCACAAATTCTTCGACTAACGTAGACGGCGATCGCTCAAGCCACTCCGCATCGGCGTTGTACGGTCGGGAAGCAGAGACAAGTCGGCGGATGTATTTTCCGAGGGCATCATGCAAAAATACTCGTTCGGTGATGACCGAGCGAAGTTCGATCACCCGTTCCTTCGACATGAGACTGTCCAGTTGGACCTTTTTGAAATCAAAGTCGACTAATTGTTCTTCTTGATCTGGTGGGAGGTAACCGATCGTCACCATAATGGCGAACCGGTCCGTGGCGGCTTCTGAGAGCGGAAAAGTACCCTGGCCTAATTCGACCGGATTCATTGTGGCGATGGCAAAACTGAAGTCGGGTAATTGATAGGTCGTCTTACCGACTGTGACGGCGCGGTCTTGTAACCCTTCCAGGAACGCGCTCTGGGACTTAAGTGGGATCCGATTGATTTCATCCAGTAGGATCACTTCCGCTGACGCCAGAGGTCCGATTTCCGTCATGAACTCGCCCGTAGCCGGATTGACCATCTGGAAGCCTACGACCTCCGTCGGTTGTAGGTCAGCCCGGCCCTGAAGACGCGCGAATTTAGCACCACTGATAGCAGCCAGAATTACACCAAAGAACGTCTTACCCACCCCTGGGACGCCTCGAAGCAACAAATTTCCGGCGTTAACCTGTCTTTGTTCCTTGTGATCGTACGTTGTTGGAATCTCGGCCAAGAGCACCATGTTGGCAAGAGCTTTCTCGGTCTCGTATCCAACAAGGGCTTTTCCGCCTTCGGCAACGATCGTCCGATGAAAGTCGATGGCTTCTTGAAGATCCGCGTCCATGGCAGACTTGGGATCGTAACGGAAGGACACGCAGAACCGAAATATATGTGAGGACTCTGCCGCTATGGTGCGTGGTTGGTTGGCGACTGGCAGGAGTGAAAACAGAATATTTCGTTGCAAAACAGCGTATCCACGCGCAATTACTGCAATTTTGACTAGTAGGAGATGTTCATTGACAGGCTGTAGCTTAAGGGATAAATTTACAGTGTAAATTCATCTTTCTCACGGGTTGTCTAGGCTCATTGGCTTAGTCGGATCTTGGAGGTTATCGACATGCGAAGTGCCACATTTGGTGCAACGGTT
>CEUS01025797.1_pt1 | contig 24927 bp, 22 predicted proteins | sample 427031 | NCBI WGS metagenome assembly CEUS01 (sample SAMEA2622837, study PRJEB7988) | marine metagenome | biome: marine biome (ENVO:00000447); feature: marine epipelagic mixed layer (ENVO:xxxxxxxxx); material: "saline water (ENVO:00002010), including plankton (ENVO:xxxxxxxx)" | depth 140 m | reverse complement strand
ATTAAGAGTCAGTTGCTCTGCCAGTTGAGCTAAGGGGGCGTCGAACGCAGTCACAACAACGAATCGACATCAGGGCAATATCCTACCGCGGATTCCCAGCGCCACAAGTAGCCGCCGTGGTCACCGGCACTTATTCGGGCGACTCCATCCCCAGCTGCCGCATCTTGCGATAAAGGTTGGAACGATGCAAACCGAGCTGCCGTGCCGCCTCGGTCATATTCCCGCGCACTGCGTCGATCCGTTGACGGATGTACTCACTCTGAAACTGCCGAGTAACGTCATTCAAGGAACCGCGGAAGGACAGGAATCCCGGCTCCTGCGCCGGTGAGAGAATGAAGGACAAATCCTCAGGAGCAATCCGCTCCCCCGCAGACAAATAAGCCAGCCGCTCCATTAAATTGCGCAATTCACGCACATTCCCTGGCCAGGCATGCTCCAACAAGCGGCGGCGGGCTGCCTCAGAAATCTGGGGCACTGCGCGCCCCGCCTGGCCACAAAACTCGGCCAGGAAGTACTCTGCCAATTCCACAATATCAGCGTCCCGATCGCGAAGTGCCGGCATCTCGATCGTGACCACGTTGAGACGGAAATAGAGGTCCTCACGAAAGCGTTTTTCCCGCACCATTTCCACCAGTTTCTGGTTCGTAGCCGCAATTATACGGGTATCGGTATGGATCGGACGGGAACCGCCTACGCGGACTACGACTTTTTCTTCCAGCACGCGGAGTAATTTGGCCTGCCCGTTGAGCGTCATGTCACCGATCTCGTCCAAAAACAGGGTACCTCCTGAGGCCAGCTCAAATTTGCCTTCGCGCATCTCATGCGCGTCGGTAAAGGCACCCTTCTCGTGTCCGAACAACTCGCTTTCCAGGAGCGTCTCAGAGAGGGCCGCGCAATTCACCGTAACGAAGGGGGCATTGCGCCGGCGACTCAAGTAGTGGATCTGCTGGCTCACCACCTCCTTACCGGTCCCGTTCTCACCCAGGACCAGGACTGCCAATTCTGTATCGGCAACTTTCTGCACCGTCGAACGCAGCGCCTCGATCGCGGGACACGCGCCGATGAGTTGTGCCTGGGAAGCAGCCTGTTCGGTCATTTGATTCTGAGTCTTGACCAATTGCTCATGTTGCTGGGTTGTCTCCAGGGCAATCGCGGCGTGGGAAGCCAGCTCGGTGAGTGCCTCCTCGTCGCTGTCATCGAATCGCCCTTGCTGCTTGTTGATCATCTCGAAGACCCCCAACAAGCGTCCCCCTTTTCCACGTAGTGGCACACAGAGCAGGGAGCGGGTCTGGAACCCTAGCTGGCGATCGACCTGACGATCCACTTGCTGCTGATTACCGTCACTGTCGACGCGCTGCGGCTCACCTGTGGCCAATACCTGACCGACGATGCCGGCGTCATCCGGAACCTCCAATTGCCCCCCCTCCACACCCAGCGCAGGTTTGCCCACGAGCGTCTTGCGAGCGCGATCCCAAAGAAAAATACTGGCCCGTTCCGCCACCAATAAACGGGTCGACGCCTCGGCAATTTGCGTGAGCAGGGCGTCCATCTCGCGCGTCTGCTGCCAGTCTGCGGCAATCTCCAAAATCGCTTCCAGACGGCGGATGCGGTGCTGGTCCGCCTGTCGCTCACGAACAGCTGCCAAAGCCTGTGCCAAACTCTCAGCCACTGCGTCCCAAGGCAGTTCCGTTGGCTCGGACTCACAGACCGCCAAAATCTCCGTCGTGTGGCGGTCGGATCCCAACGGCAGACACACCCACCCCTGCTCCCTCACTAACTCGTGACGATCAAGCGCTTCGGCCAGCAGTTCCTCACTGAGACCCTGTCCTTGCCCCACTTCTGCCAGCCTGCTCCAGGTTCCTTTGGCGGCGCGAGCGACGCAACCTGCAGTGGCGCCGGTCAGCGTACAGCAAGCAGCCAGCGCTTCGGCCAGGAACACCTCCACCGCATCGCTCTGGCGGGCGATGTGGAACAAACGACCAGAAAACGCAAGTACGGAATCAGGCAATTCGGCCATCACAACAGTACCCACTAACAGAGAGACAAGTGTGGTCCATACCGCGGCGCATAAGAGAAAAATTGTCGTCAACTAGATACTTGGATGCAATCGTCAATCTGGCAACAATCTGGTAAAATCGCCTACACGCCTGCTGATACTCGTTCTTCTGCGGCCGAATTTCGTATTCCGCGACAGACGGTTGCCCAAACACACTGCAAAGTGCCTTGCTTTAGCGGTAATGCCTGGGCGAACCATACCGCAGAAGCACGCCGGCCGCCCAGGGGCACCGACACCGTATGGGCCCAGGTCACAGTATTCGCGGGTGACAACCAAACCGCAGTACACTCGCCGGCTGGTGCGATCGTGGATCCACCAGCCGCACGATCAGATCTTGATGACGGAGATACCAATGGGATTATTCGATGGAAAAAAAGGGGTCGTGCTGGGTGTTGCCAACGACCGGTCCATTGCCTGGGCGATTGCCAAAGAGATTCTCGAACAAGGAGGCGAGTGTGGTTTCACACATCTGCCCGACAAGGCCGACGACCCGAAACAAAAAAATCGTCGCCGTGTCTCGCGGTTAACCGACGACTACGAGAACGCCCGATTCCTGATCCCCATGAATGTCCAACAGGACGATGATATCGCCAGTGTGATGAACACGGCTGCCGAAACCTTTGGGAAGATTGACTTCCTGCTGCACTCGATCGCTTTTGCTTCACTCGAAGACCTTCGTGGCGATACCGTGGAAACAAGCCGCGAGGGCTTCAAGCTGGCGATGGAAATCAGTGCCTACAGCCTGGTCGCTGTTGCCAACGCAGCCAAGGACATCATGAATCCCTCTTCTGCCATCGCCACCATGACTTATTTCGGTGGCGAAAAGTGTGTGCCGGGTTACAACGTCATGGGCATCTGCAAGGCGGCACTCGATGCATCCGTTCGCTATCTGGCCTACGACCTCGGACCACGCGGCATCCGTGTCAATGCCATCAGTGCCGGCCCCTTGAAAACGCTCGCCAGTTCGGCTGTCGGTGCCAAGGGCATGGAATCACTCTACCAACATATGTCGCCACTGGGTCGCAACATCACCCATGCCGAAGTCGGGCGAGTCGGTGCCTTCATGTTGTCCTCGATGTCAGATGGTATTACTGGCGAACTCCTGCACGTCGACGCTGGTTACAACGCCATGGGTTCACCCGGTCGCCTGCTCGATCAACTGGCGTCGAACAAGTAACGCGCACCGCGACCCGTCCACAATCTGGATTTCCCTGACTGCGGTGCGTGCTGGCATCGTTCGTAAACTGAGGGCGTTCGCGACACGCGTGACGGTACGCCCCTGTAGAGAGCCTGTTCATCATGCGAACCGCTATCCCGATCGCCATTGCCGTCGTGGAACGCGACCAGCATGTGCTCGTCGGGAGGCGTTCGCCGGATCAGTCGCTGGGTGGCTATTGGGAATTCCCCGGGGGCAAAGTAGCACCGAACGAAACACCTGAGGACGCCGCAATCCGAGAGTGCCGGGAAGAAACCAGCCTGACCATCGAAGTGACACATCTGCTGGACCGCTATCAGTATGACTACGAACACGCAACTGTCGATCTGCACTTCTTTGCGGGGCAGCTCGTGTTTGCTGCGCAGCTGGACCCCAACTCCCAGCCTGCTCCGCCGTTCCGCTGGGTACCACGCCGGGACTTGAAACACTATGCCTTTCCCCCGGCCAATACCGCCGTGCTCGGCCAACTGCTGAAACCTGAATGACGTTCCGCCTATGGATTCTTGACCCGACCACACTGGACTGCGACACTGCTTCGTTTGCTAAGTCCATTTAGCTCGCTCCTACCGTCCCGCGACACTCCCACAAAGAGAACACAATGGCCCGCACGTTCAAGGAAATGTTAAAAACCGGGGACCTCGTCAACGTCTTCGCGCTCGGCCGTATTCCCAATCCCATCATTGTTGAAATGTTTGGCTTAGCCGGGAAGTACGATGGTTTCTGGCTCGATCAAGAACACACCCAACTCTCGACCGACCAGATCATTAACCTGTCACTGGCGGCGCGAGCCAACGATTTCGATTCTTTTGTCCGTGTTCCCCCAACGGGTTACTGGCAAGTCACACAGTGTCTGGAAGCGGGCGCAGGCGGTGTCATGGCAGCGCAAATCCACACCGCCGACCAGGCTCGTGAATTCGTCTCGTGGTGCAAATTTGCACCGCAAGGAACCCGTGGCCTGAACGCAGGCGGCCGCGATGCCAACTACACCCACAAACCACCCGCGCAGTTCGTCGAAGACGCCAACCGCGACCACTTTGTGGCCATCCAGGTCGAGACCATCGGCTCCGTCGAGGAAGCGGACGCAATTGCCGCCATCGAAGGTGTCGACCTGCTCTTTGTCGGTCCGGCAGACCTGTCCCTGGCGTTGGGCGTCGTCGGCCAGTTTCACCACGAAAAGCTGTGGGAAGCAATAGGCGCAGTGTCCCAGGCATGTCAAAAGCACGGCAAGGCATGGGGTTGCGTCGCGCCAGATCCTCAATTCGCCGATCGGGCTGTCGAAAATGGCTGTCGAATGCCGACACTGGGCAATGAGATGCACGTGTTGCGCAAAGGCATCGAAGCCTTCCACAGCGCATTCCAGAACCAGTTCAACTAAATCAATTGACCAGTCATGCAGGCAAAAGAAATCAAGCCAGGCGCCGTACTGAACTACAACGGGGCTCCCGTTTTGATCGAAACTGTTTCGGTCCAGACGCCGTCAGCGCGCGGTGCGGCGACCCTTTACAAGTTCCGTGGTCGGCAGCTGGTCACCAAGCAGAAAACAGATATCACGCTCAAAGGGGGGGAATCACTGGAGGAAGCGGACTTTGAAAGACGTCCTGTCAAATTGATGTACAGCGACGCGACCCACCTCCATCTGCTCGATCAATCTGACTACAACCAGTACGCTATCCTGCTGGCCGAAGTAGAACGGGAACAATCCTACGTAACTGAAACGCTGGAAGGAATTCTAGCCCTGATTTACAACAATGAGTGCGTAGGCCTGCAACTCCCGACGGCAGTCGAACTCACGGTCACCCAATGTGACCCGGGTATCCGTGGAAACTCGGCGACGAGCCGTACCAAACCCGCCACACTGGAAACCGGTCTGATCGTGCAAGTACCCGAGTATCTGGCCGAGGGCGAACGCATCAAGGTAGACACCCGCACGGGCGATTTTATTTCACGCGCGTAAGAACGCCGTTGCCAGCAACTCAGGACAGGGCCGCGCAAATACTGGGCTCGTCCACACACCCAGTGCTAGTCCGTGGCGATCATCTCGGGTGGCACTTGCTGGGTTTCCCGGTATCCGCGCTTGACGCACGTCAGGTTATCCTGCACAACGCGCTCGCCACGTTTACCGAAATACTTGCGAAGGGCCTTTTCCACCCCTTCCATCACCTGGTCGTCATTCATCCCGCTGGAGTCGGCGTAGGGCGTCAATTTGAGGAAAGCCCCCAACGTGACAATACCCTGCATCCGCATCTGCAAGTCCGCAACCGAAGCCACTTCGCGGGCAATCTGCACCGTGTCACAGAAGTAGAGCCGGACTTTCTTTTCGCGAATCGTCGACTTGTGGTGCTGCGGAATTCGTTTCCAGACTTCGCCTGGATCTGAATGCGAGGATTGCATGAAGACCGCACCCCCATCTACCAGACCGGCCAGAGGGTTCGCGAGAATGGCGTTCACATCATTCAAGATCAAGAGATCAATGAACTCCAGCTCACTATGCGTCTTGATATGTTCGTCACCGATCGTCAAGTAGTACGTCGTCGGTAGACCTTTTTTCTCCGACCCGTATTTAGGATACGCCTGCACGTCTTTACCGAACACCTGTCCGGCAATCCGCGCGATGACCTTGTTGGTAGTCACCGAACCGAAGCCACCTACCGAATGACCTCGCATGGAAAACCCGCCCGAAGGACGCAAATCGGGATCGTCGGTGCGGCCGAGTGCCAAGGCGTGATCAATCCCCACGCAAAAATAGTCCTGGCCATCCTGGCCTTTCTGCATATTATCGAAGGCTGCAATAATGTCCGCCGGGCGAACGTCGCGACTGCCCAGTCCCGCAGCACCGTGGAAAATCCGCGGCACTCGGTCGATAGGCTCGTGACCCATTTGACCTGTCAACGCGTCACAAAACGCGGCCTTGATCTCGCGTGTGAGGTGATTCCCCGTGGACGACAAGGGGTCATCCATGCGTTCAAAAACCGTCACGGCCTGGCAATCTTTGAGCAGAGTAACGATCTCGTGCATGGGGAAAGGCCGGAAACAAACCACCGTCACACAGCCCGCCTTGATACCCTTTTCCCGGAGGTAATCGACCGTAACTTCGGTCGTTTCCATGTAGCCGCCGATACCGATCAGAATGTATTCCGCATCCTCACAACGGTACGGCAGTAGGAAATCGTACTTGCGACCGGTCTTCTTGTGGAACAACTCGAACGCCTCTTCCAACGCCGGAGTGACGCGATCGTAGTACCAACGCTGCGCAATCTTGCCCTTCATATAGGAATCTTGATTCTGGACCGTACCGGTCATGACCGGGTTTTCCGTGTCCATCAAGTTCATCAATTTGTCGGCGGGCGCACCGATGTAATCTTTCATGAACTCGGGTTCCGGCAAACGAACCGTCTCCACCGTGTGCGTCGTCAGGAAACCGTCCTGCACATTGAAAAAGGGTGTGTTACAGTTTTCTGCGGCACGCCTGGCAATCAGCGCCAGATCACCTGCTTCCTGTGCGTTCCTGGCAAACAACATCCCCCACCCCACGTCGGCTACGCTCATCACATCATCATGGCCAGCGTGCACGTTCAGCGAGTGACTGGTCAAGGCACGAGCACCAATGTGAAACACAACAGGCAGTCGCTTGCCAGCAATCGTATAGAGCACCTCCTTCATCAGGACCAGACCTTGGCCTGACGTGAAGTTGGTTACACGACCACCCGCCAGGGCAAAACCCTCGCAGAATGAAGCGGAAGAGTGCTCACTCTCCGGTTCCATGAAGATCAACGGTTCATCCCAGAGATTCACACCACCGTTCTGGACTGCCGCATTGAAGCCACTTCCCATCGTGGTCGAACTGGTGATGGGATACGCTCCCGTTCCCTGGGAAATGCGAATTTCGGCCCAGACAACCGCTTCTGCCCCATCACAGGTGTCCGGAATCCCAGGGTATTCGAATTTGGACTCGGCTGAGTCCTGATCGGGTACACGGGTTACCTCTTCGTCGGCTGGGACACCCAGTTTCGGATCAACAGTTGCTTGGCTCATCGGATATCTTTCTGGAGATTCTGGCGATGCATGTATCGACTTCCAGCGGAGCTGCATGGCCATTTGAACCACACAACTGACCGGCCCAACACAGCAAGCTCCCCCTGCAGGAAGCGGGCCGGTCGGTGGAAAGTGACACCGCAGTAGCAACAAGCAAGTATAACTGCTTGCCACGGTTTGCGGTACGGTACAGATTCCGGCCGGCTGTGGCAAACCGAACTCTACAGGCTCTGTTTCGACTGCTTTCCCAAACCACCAAATCAACACTAAGTCCTTTATTATAAATGACTTACGAATCCACCACGGCAACTCTTTTACCCGAGAGCGTGGATTGACTCATTCGCTGCGATGGATAAACTCCCAGACATGTGACCTCCGGTTGTCGGACAAACCGTCAGGAGAGTCGGTTTGTGTGTCACGCCAAGGCCCCCTGCTGCCCCGCGTTTGCCCTGCAGGGTAACCCTCTGTGACTGCAGCCGAAAGGAATCCTGATGTCGCTCGTGCAATCCGAAGAAGTCCTCGTCATCCCGACAACGCTCTTGCATCAGCTGGGCTATTTCCAGGGATTTTCTCCAGACATCGACCGCTACCTGGACGAACTCTTGAAACCGGAAAATACGAGCTACCGCCGACGCGGTGAAATGGAATCGGATCCTAACTTCAAACAGTTGATTCCCTACGTACTCTTCCGTCATCGGGATGCGCAGGGCCAAGTGTCTGTTTTCCGTTACACCCGTGGCAAAGGCCAGGGCGAGCAACGGCTGCATCAGAAACACAGCGTGGGGATCGGCGGCCACATTTCCTCGATTGATGCGACCGAAACCAATCCTTATGAGGAGGGCATGCGACGGGAACTTGAGGAAGAGGTTTCGATCAACACCCGTTATGAGGCGCGTTGTGTCGGCTTGATCAACGACGACGAGACCGACGTCGGCAAAGTGCATCTGGGTGTCGTGCACATCTTTGATGTCGCGACACCGGATATCGAACCGCGCGAAGCAGAGATCATGAATACAGGATTTATTCCGGTCAAACAGCTCTTGGAGGATCTGGAGGGCTTTGAATCATGGTCGAGAATCTGCCTGTCCGCATTATTCCACACGTCTGAGGACCAATAACGTCAAGGCCGCTAAAGCGTTCTTGAACCGACACAAGGACTGCCATAACAAAGGCCTGCAATAACAACGCGGCTCGGGAAAACCAGCACGCCGCCCGTCGCGCTGGCGTCTTTTCTGTGGTACCCATGCATGGTCAATACTCCCGTCTACATGGACAATCATGCGACCACGCGCGTCGACCCTCGTGTCGTCGACGCGATGCTGCCACTTTTTGACCAGGCCTTCGGAAACGCGGGCAGTACGAGTCACAGTTTCGGCTGGACAGCTGCAGAGACGGTCGACGCCGCGCGGCGTTCGATCGCCCAACAAATTGGCGCCAGCGAGCGCGAAATTGTGTTTACCAGCGGCGCCACCGAAAGTAACAACCTGGCGATTCGGGGTGTTGTGGAGCGGCAGGCAGGCCAAAGCAAGACAGGGCAGGGGGGGCACATCCTCAGCGTTGTCACCGAACACAAAGCGGTCCTCGATCCCTTGCACCGCGTAGCGCGGCGTGGCTGCGACCTGACACTCCTGGAGGTAGCGGATCAGACTGCCGACTGTCCTGGCCAAGTTGATCTCAACCGGTTTTCAGATGCCTTGCGCGACGACACGGTATTGGTGTCGATCATGCTCGCCAATAACGAAATCGGTGTCCTGCAGCCCATTGCCGAAATCTGTGAAATCTGTAAACAAAAAGAAATCCTGGTACATACCGACGCAACTCAAGCCGTTGGTCGTATCGCACTAGATGCCGCTGCCTTGCAAGTCGACCTGATGAGTTTTTCCGGCCACAAGATATACGGTCCCAAAGGCGTCGGCGCGTTGTACGTTCGGCGCGGTGCGCCGCGTGTCCGGCTGGCTGCCCAGATCGACGGCGGTGGACAAGAAAACGGGCGGCGCAGTGGTACCCTGAACGTCCCTGGTATCGTCGGCATGGCAACCGCATTGCAGCTGTGCAACGAGGAACTGTCTGCGGAAACAAGCCGCTTGCTGGCGGACCGAAACCGTCTCTTTCACGGACTGTCCGATGCCCTCGATGACGTCGCACTCAATGGCCCAGCGCTTGACACCCCTGGTACGCGACTGGCCGGAAACCTGAACTGCAGCTTTGCCGGCGTGGATGGCGAAGCGCTGATGATGAGCATGCGCGATCTGGCGGTCTCCAGCGGCAGCGCTTGCACATCGACCAATCCCGAACCAAGCCACGTGCTGCGGGCATTAGGACTCAGCGACGATTTAACTCGCGCCAGTTTGAGATTTGGCCTGGGACGTTTCAATACCAGTGCCGAAGTAGATTTTGCTATCCAGCTTGTCTCCGAAACCGTCGACAGGCTGCGCCAGATGCGCAGCTTAACCTGAACGGACCACAGCGTATTGAACATGAGTATCCTCGACACCATTGTGGCCACAAAACGCGAGCAGATTGCTGCTGCCAAAGTGGAACGCCCCGCGCCATTACTCCGAGATCTGATTCGGGATGTGCCACCAACACGCGATTTTTTTCAGGCCTTGGCGACACCCGGGCCCATCCGGTTGATCGCAGAAGTCAAGAAAGCGAGTCCCTCCAAAGGACTTATTCGAGAAGATTTTGATCCTGCTGAAATCGCTCAGGCATATGCACAAAACGGCGCGACCTGTATCAGTGTGCTGACGGACGCATCCTACTTCCAGGGGAGCCTGGAAGACCTGCAGACCGTCCGGCGCAGCGTCGACCTGCCCTTACTGCGAAAAGACTTCATCCTCGATCAGTACCAGTTACTGGAGGCTCGTGCCTGCGGCGCTGACGCAGTACTGCTGATCGCCGAGTGCCTTGATGACTGTGCGCTGCGAGGCCTTCATCAGGCGGCACTCGAATTGGGCCTGACACCGCTGGTTGAATTCTACGAAGTGGCGAATGCAGCGCGCGTCCTGGCAGCCGGCGCCACGCTGATCGGCGTCAACAATCGCAACCTGCACACCTTTCAAACGGACCTAGACCACACCCTTTCGATGCGCTCCCAGATTCCACCTGAGTGCCTGCTGGTCGGAGAAAGTGGGATTCATACCCGCGACGACGTGTTGCGCCTCGAGCAGGCTGGAGTCGATGCCATCCTCGTTGGCGAACGCCTGATGGCAAGCCCCGACATCTCTGCCGCCGTTCGCTGTTTACTGGGCACCAGCAACGACGCGTGAGCATCGCGAACCAGTACTACGCAGCTGGGCCACAACGGTCAATCAGGCAAATCGGCACAAACCGCGCGCGGTCCGAAATCGGTAAACGCGTGTTGAATCGCCAGTCGATGAACTAAGATGGAGAAACACCAGGCTGACGGATGCAAGGTGCTGGCTTGCACGATGCGCTTGCGGGACAATGGATCCTCCGCCAACCGGGGATCCTGCGGACACCGGACCGGTCCCAGACAACGTGTTCCAAGATCAACTTCCACAACTGGAGTGAGTGCCATGTCTGCTATTGAGTCCATTGCCACAATCAACAGTTTGATACGCACACTCCTGGTATTGGCCGTGGTCGGCGGGGCGAGCATGATCGGCTGGGAAACCTACCAGAGCATGCACGAAAGTAAGGGCCAGCAGCAAGAGCTGCGTGAGGCTCGAACACGTTTGAAAGACACCAACGAACAACTCGACTCCACCCAGAAAGAACTCGAATCCGTTCAAGCAAACCTCAATGTGCGGACCGCGGAAATCAGCAAACTGCACGACCAATTACGGGAACAGGAGCTGCGGTACCGACGTCTTGACACCGCCATGCGTTTGCTCAAAGTCGATCGTCGCGCAGCGCGCCTGACAGTACTCAAACAAGACCAGGATACGGAAAGCGACTCGGTGATCTCGGAAATCGAATTCGTAGAAATCGATGACCGGGGAGAAGAGGTTGCTGAAACCAAACGCCAGTTCTCGATCCAGGGTGATTTAGTCTACATCGACAGCTGGATCGTCAAGTTCGAGGACAAGTACGTCGAACAGTCCGACCTGCACCGCTCCACCTCGCTGGTCCTGTTCAAGAGGATCTTTGGTGAAAAGCAAAAGCCCATCGATGGATTTGTCCTAGATCAGGAAGGGGTGGCGCCACGTGTCTACCGACGTGACGAAAAATCCAACGACCTGGAGTCCAAAGTCTTCGGTGACTTCTGGGACGTCGCCAATGATTCGGAAAAACAGAATGCGCTGGGAATTCGCGCGGCCCACGGCACTGCAGATTACATCAAAGTCGAAGCGGAAAAATCGTACCGGGTGGAGATCCGTGCCTCGGGAGATGTCACGATTGTCCCGGAACCTGCGGCACCGCCAACAAATGCGCCCACCGGTTAAACTTGCCGGAGCCGCTGCCAAGCGGGACGCGCAGCGACCGCACTGGCACGCGTGATCGCCTGCATCCAGCGCGTCCGATCCAGCCAGCTAGAACAGCTCCGGCGTCGCCTGGTGACCGAGTTCCTCAATTCGTTGGCGATCTTCGTCTGCCATTGAGCTCGCCTTGAGACGCGACGCAACCAGCAAGCGATGGTAGCGAATCGTTGCCAGTGAACGACAAAAAGAACGGCGTTCCCGCTCTAATTGTCGCAAATCAGTTTCCTTGCCCCGTTGAATCGATAGCCACTCACTGGCAACCGATTCACCAATCTGCACCGCCAAACGAACGTCCTGAAAAGCGGCCGCATATTCCTCGCGCTGGTAGTACAAGAAACCCCGCGTATCGATGACCATGGCATACAGGCGCATCATTTCAACCAGATCCTGCTTCGTCGGCAGGGGGAGGTCTTCCCCTGCTTCAACACCACTCTCCAACTCGTCTGCAAGGCGTGTCTCCACACTGCCTGCCAGGCCTTGCTTGTCCGCCAATTGCTGGGCCAGTTGTTTTCTCTCAGAAGCGTTATCAGACGGTATTGCCGCGAGCCGATCCTGCAGCTGGCCGACCTGCTTGCGTACCACCAGCAAGCGATAATACAACACCCGACCGAGACTTTTCTGCAAATCGCGAATGCGACTACGGATGTCATCCTGACTGACCAGACTCTCCGCACTCTCCAACGCAGCAATTTGATTCTGCAGGCGATCTGTATAGATTTGCTCTGAGGCGAACAGCATTTTCAGTGCCAGCGGATATTGCTCCTGCAAAAAACAGAGGTAGGCATAGTCCATGAAAATCCGCGGCTGGCCACCCAGCAATTGAATCGCTTCGGTAATCTGCGGCAGGGCCTCATCCAGTTCAAGCTGAGCCACCGCCCGAAAGTAGGCAACACCATTCAAGACCTGCGCGTTGCCCAGTGCACTCGTCGCAGCCCCCGTCTGCTGGAACGCATCGAGCCCTTCGCGCGCCGCGGCGACCGCCTGTTGTCGGCGCCCCAACAGCATCAGCAAATCGGCTCGCTGAAAGTGACTCCACGTCTCCAACGAGCGAATCTGAGCCAGGCGATCGTATTCCTCCAGCGCCCGTTCATGCTGACTCAACTCACGGTAACATTCCGCTCGCCAGCGATAAAACTCCGGATTTTCGGCGTCATAGGCGACCGCATTGTCGAGATGGGAAAGTGCCCGCTGTGGATTACCTTCGAGCTGCTGCTCGCGGCCGGCAGCGGCATGCCAACGCGCCAGTTCCGTGGAAAACTCAGACGCTCCTAGCGTCACATAAGCAAACAGCAGGGCTGCCAGCGCGAGCCACGGCCACTGCGGTAATAAGTACCAGGGCAGGGGACGGCGGGCCGAAAGTTCACCGTGTTGTCTCAATGAGTCTGACATCGTTCGGCATTCCTGATTTATTCCGCAGCGCCCGTTTAGCTCGTAGCACCGACACTCGCTGCACAGGCGTCAGTAGACGGCCCAAACGAGGTGTCCCGGACAGGGCCGCCAGTCTTCCGGCTCCCCCGAATACGAAAACCTGGTCAAGGTGAACTGGAATTATCGGCTCTGCCGGCTGCCTGGCAAGCGGCTATCACCCAGATCATAGCGGCGGTGCCCCGGCAAACCAGCAATACCAACAACGTCGTCACCACCAGGCTTGCAACCCCGCCGTGAGCTTGTCAAGATTGGGGCTGCGAGTGGAAACACTGAGAATGGAGTCCGATTGGAATCTGGCTGGAGGAACTCGCCGATGCCACTATTTGAAGTCGAAACCGACGCGCACATTATTGTGACCTGGGCAGATACGCAAGAAAATGCCCAGGAGGTTGTGCAAGACGCGTATCCAAGTGACCAGATCATTCGGATGACTCGCCGGCCACGCGACACTTGGGTCATCTCGAAATCCGCACTTGGCTTACTGGATCAAGAAGGTCCCTGTCACGTCGCACGAGACTGTCTGGCAAAGGCAAGTGGTGACAAAGTGCACGCGATTCGTCGCTATATGCATGAAACGGGGGTGGACTTGGAAGCTGCCCGCAAAGTCATCGAATCGAACATGGTGATGGGCTGGTAGTCCCAGCGGCCAGCAGCGACGACCGATTCGGCTAACGGGACCTGATAGCAGACGGCACGCATCATCGTTGTTCAATGTGGTCATAAAACGTGGCGGTCGGTAAGGGACAGGCACACATGCCCGCAGTGACTTTGGAGGTGTGACTCCTCCTCGACATTCGCAGAACCCGGCAGTCAGACCATCCGAGACCCCATGCAAATTTGCTTGAAATCGACCCGGCTCCACCTGCGCAACTCAATCTTGCGAATCCCCTTCCGCTATGGCTCTGCCTGTCTCACACGTTGTCCGCAAGCGATTCTGCGAGTCACGGTTGAAAGGGCCGGAAAAACCCAGGACGGTTACAGCGGTGATTGCCTGCCGCCCAGTTGGTTTGACAAAACCGCAGGACGCAGCTTTGCCGACCAGATTGACGACATGATCGAGATCATCGATCAAGCGGCAACGGCATTTCAAGCGTGCTTGAGCACGTCTGGACCACTCTTTCCCGCCTGGCTGGAGGTCGACCGCACTCTCCATCAACAAACAGCCGAGCGTGGGCTCCCGGAACTCCTGGCGAGCTTTGGCGTCAGCATGGTAGAACGCGCGCTGATGGATGCAATCGCGCGGCTGGCGAATGCCAACTTTTCAGAAGCGGTACGATCCAACTTGTACGCAATCCAACCCGAACTGGTGCACCAACAGCTGGCCGGCTGCACTTTGTCCGATTGGCTCCCAGCACAACCCCGACAGCATGTCTACGTGCGCCACACTGTGGGACTCGCCGATCCCTTGACCGCGGCAGATGTCTCAAGTACTGACCGACTGGATGATGGTTTTCCGCAAACGCTGGAGCAGTACCTGCGGGATACCGGCATTCGCTACCTGAAAATCAAAGTCGCGAATGAACAAGAACGCGATCTGGAACGCCTGAGGACAATCGCATCGCTACTGGAACAATTCCGCAGGGACAACTTTTCGATAACCCTCGATGGAAATGAACAGTACAAACGGGCGGACGATTTTTTGTCCCTGGTCGAAGCAATCCAATCCGACCAGGGACTCCAGACACTGTGGAACAATGTGCTGATCATCGAGCAGCCGCTCGATCGGCATGTCGCCCTGCAAGCGGAGCACTCCGCAGGACTCCGCGCACTGTCCGCACGTAAGCCCGTCATCATCGATGAATCAGACGGCAACAGCCAGGCCTATCTGCAAGCGGTGGAACTGGGCTACCGCGGTGTCAGCAGCAAGAACTGCAAAGGCCCCACCCGCAGCCTGCTGAATGCCGGTTTGACGTGGCTGTACAACGAGCAAGGGACACGTCGCGACTTCTTGATGACCGGAGAAGATCTGTGCTCGGTAGGTGTGATTCCAGTACAAGCGGATCTTTGCCTGGCGGCCACACTCGGGTTGGATCATGTTGAACGCAACGGACATCATTTCCATCCCGGCCTCACTTATCTCACAGAGGTAGAGCAACAAGCCGCCTGGAAAGCGCACCCAGACTTCTACACCCGACAAGCGGGGCGCATCGCGCCCCATCTGGTCGATGGGCAATTCAAGATCAAATCGCTTCAATGCCCTGGCTTTGGATTCGCGGTAACCCCCGACCTGTCTGCCACGGTGCCGGCAGACGAATGGGATTTCGCGTCGCTCGGATTGCCTGCAGAGAGGTGCTGATGCGAGTCAACAGGGCCCGACTGACTGGCCGGCCAATGGATGCCCAGCGGGCACCGGACCAGTATCTACGGGTCGTTGACACGGCGCGAAACGCGCACACCGTCGGTCGAGGTGGCCGTTGTTTGCCCCGCGCGCAATCCCTGTAACCGCTGCTGTGCATTGACGCGCACCTTGGCGGCCGTGGAACGGAAGCGACTCTGCACGTCCGGTCGAATCTTGATCAATCGTGGGCACAGCTGCTGCAATCCTGCCCACTGGGTTTCCGCGGCACGTGACACTTCTCCGACAAACCGATTGGTTTCCAGAAAATTCCGGTCCGACGCCTTCCCCATGAGCGGATAGAGCGTCTTGGCAACCAGGTCGGCCGCTGGATTGTCCAAGCGAGCAAACACATCCAACCGACTACTCACGTAAACGCGTCCTTGGTCGGTTTCCGTGAACCCGGTGGAAAGCACAGCCACACAGCGTCCCACAATCCGCTGTTTCAACAGGGGCCCTTCGTAATGCCCGACTGCATAATAGACGTGGACATCCTGCGTACCATAAACCAGTTCCAGATTGCCAGTTGTACCCGCACCATCCACGACGCGCATCGTGTAGTCACCGGTCCGCTCCAATTGCAATTGCGTCACCCCCATCAACTGCCACATGTTGACAATCACCTCGGGGTACCGAGCCAACAAAATGTAGAGGTCAGGGTCGGCATCAACGATTTGGATGGGCAACCGCCGGTACATGGTGGGATCTTCAATCACTTTGCGAAGCTTCTGGCCCACCGGTGCATGAATCCGGTCAAAGGGAATTGCCCGAATTGCCTCTTGGCGAGAGCGAAAACTGGAACTTGCCTCTCCCGGCAGCTCTTCCGCGTAGCCAGCCACCTGGCCATAAACCGACAGCGCGCACAGCGCGGCGGCAAGAAACAAACGCGTTCGTTTGCGTCTGATCCCTTGCCTAGCATCACCGAACCAAGATGCGTATCGAAGAAAAACCGCCAAAGCAGAACTCCAGGAGAACCGGCCAAGCCGCCGCTCAGGACACTCGTGTAGAGTTCTTCGACCAATCGAGCGGCCAGTCCCCAGTCTTTTCGGAACCAATAGCATTGCTAGCAGGAGCTCTGAAGGTACGCCTGAAGAAATGCATCACACTCTTGGCCTGAACCAGCCGGAGGTGGATTCCCAAACCGCAGTGAGAAGATCAGAATGGGCAAGCCGTCGTCGCTAGGTGCCAGCGGTACGTCTGTCGCGCCGTTCGGAGTCGCACCTGGCCCACACCCGGAGCAAGCGCTCGGAGACAGTCAACCAATGATTCTGCTGGAATTCAGTATCGCGCCGCTAGACCAAGGGGAAAGTGTCAGCGACCACGTCGCCCGCAGCCTGGAAATTGTGGAGGCCAGCGGATTGGATTACCGTTTCCACGCCATGGGGACGATTGTGGAAGGGGATATCGACGAAGTTCTCGCGGTCCTCAAGCAATGCCACGAAACGATGGCGGAGCACTGCGATCGGATTACCTGTTCGGCAAAAATGGACTTTCGTCGAGGACACCGGAATCGACTGGAATCCAAAACAGCTAGTGTCGAAACCAAACTGGGCCGCACTTTGAAGAAATAACTCTAGGCTGGTACCTGTTGTCATGCAAAACACAGACGTGGCCATTATTGGCGGTGGCATTGTCGGATTGGCAACCGCTTTCCAACTCTCCGAGCGGTTTCCCAACTTGCGCGTGGTGGTCCTGGACAAGGAAGCCAGCGTGGGCGCCCATCAGACCGGACATAACTCAGGTGTATTACATTCAGGAATCTACTACCGACCAGGGTCTCTTAAGGCACTCAATTGCCGTTCAGGAAAAGAGGCAATGGAGCGGTTTTGTGAGCGTGAAGAGATTCCCCATGACATCTGTGGCAAAGTCATCGTGGCGGTCGAGGAAAACGAAATCCAGCGACTAGAGGACATCTACCAGCGCGGACAACAAAATGGGGTACGCTGCCAGATGATCGGACCAGAACGGCTAGCGGAATTGGAGCCACACGCGGCCGGCATTCAGGCCATCCACGTACCCGAATCGGGGATTGTCAACTATCGGCGCGTGACGGAACGACTGTCCGAAATTGTGCAGCAACGTGGTGGAGAGGTCATCACGTCCGCGCGCGTCCGCCGTATCGTGAAAGACCGCGAACGGACCGTCGTCGGTTCGACCGCTGGTGAAGTCAGTGCGCGTTACGTGGTGAATTGCGCCGGTTTACACTGCGATCGCGTCTCGGCAATGAGCGGCGCGCGGCCAGACGCCAAAATTGTCCCCTTCCGGGGCGAGTTTTATGAACTCAAGCCTGAAGTACACCATCTCTGTAGAAACCTGATCTATCCAGTACCCGATCCCCGTTTCCCGTTTCTCGGAGTGCATTTTACGCGGATGATCGATGGCGGTGTCGAATGTGGCCCCAACGCCGTACTGGCCTTCGACCGGGAAGGCTATCGAAAACTGGACTGCAATCCACGTGACCTGTTCGAATCAATCACCTATCCCGGCTTCCTCAGGCTGGCCGCCAGGTATTGGCGCAAAGGGCTGGAAGAGATGTGGCGTTCCTTCAGCAAGCGGGCCTTCGTCCGGGCGTTATCGCGATTGATGCCAGAAATTCGTGTGGAACACCTGGTACCAGCCCGGTCGGGGGTCCGCGCGCAAGCCGTGGCCGGAGATGGCTCGATCCTCGACGACTTCCTGATCCAATTGTCCGATTCAGTTATTAACGTCAACAATGCGCCTTCCCCAGCGGCCACCTCAGCACTCAATGTAGGACAGATGGTCACGGACAAACTGGCGGAGCAACTGGAATGAGAAGGCCGCGCCCCAGCTGGCCGGCAAACGGACATGGCCGGACCCGGAGTCCGCAGTGAGCGCTGGCCGACTCTAGGAACCCGGGAGCTGGCCTCGCTGATTTACTCTCCTATAATCAAACAGTCCCCGAACTAGCCCATCACGTACCAACGGCCGTGCGGATTCGCCACACTCTGTTTCGTCACCTGGGATTTTTATGCAAGCCGCACTTCCTGCTCAACTTGTCGATCGTTTGCAGAAAACACTCGGCACGGATCGTGTCTTGACCGCAGGTTCGGACCTGATGGCCTATGAGTGCGACGGCTTTACCATCGAAAAAAACAGCCCCGATGTGGTGGTGTTTCCTGACACGACCGAGCATGTCGCCCAGGTCGTCTCGCTCTGTAACGAATACGATGTTCCGTTTATCCCGCGCGGTGCGGGGACCAGCCTGGCGGGTGGCTGCTTGCCGGTCGGCGGTGGTGTCATGATCGTGTTGACCCGCATGAAGGAAATACTGGAGATCAACCTGCGTGACCGTTACGCGATCGTGCAACCGGGGGTCGTCAATGTGTGGCTCACCCAGGCACTAAAAGGCAGCGGCTATCACTACGCTCCTGATCCCTCCAGCCAGGGCGCATGTACGATCGGGGGCAACGTCGCCACCAACTCGGGCGGCCCGCATACCTTGAAGTACGGAGTGACCGTCAACCACGTGCTTGGCCTGGAAGCGGTCTTAGCCGATGGCCGCATCGTCCGCCTGGGAGGACCGGCTGAAGATGCGCCCGGCCTGGACCTGGTAGGCGCCATCGTAGGCAGCGAAGGAACTTTGGCCATCGTGACACGGGTGTGGGTCCGTGTGACCCGTAACCCGCAAGGCTATCGCACGATGCTGGGAATTTTTGAATCGGTAGAAGATGCCACCAACGCCATCAGCGAGATCATTGGGGCCGGTATCGTTCCGGCAGCCCTGGAGATGATGGACCAGGGGATTCTGGTTGCGGTCGAGGAAGCCTTTGGCTTCGGTTTTCCTCTCGATGCCCAGGCAGTCCTGCTGATTGAGGTCGATGGCTTGGAGGCCGGCCTCGACCATCAGCGCGATCAAATCGATCGGCTCTGTAAAGAATCCGGTGCCCGTGAAGTCCGCCAGGCAGAAACCGATAAAGAACGCCAGCAACTCTGGAAAGCCCGCAAGCAGGCATTTGGCGCGATCGGCCGTTTGAGCCCCAGTTACTGTACCCAGGATGGCGTCGTGCCCCGTACGAAGCTGCCGCAAATCCTCCAACGGATCACGGAAATCAGCCAACGTTATGAACTCAAAGTGGTTAATGTGTTTCACGCCGGCGACGGCAATCTGCATCCCATCCTGTTGTTCGATGAACGCGATCAACAACAAGTCGAGCGGGTATTGAAAGCCAGTGGTGAAATCCTGGAAGAGTGCCTGGCGTGTGGGGGCAGCGTAACCGGCGAACATGGTATTGGAGTCGAGAAGATCCACTTTATGAAGCGGATGTTCTCGGAAGACGACCTGGCAGTCATGGGACGGCTGCGGGATTCGTTCAACCCCAACAACAAACTCAGTCCAGACAAGATGTTGCCGACCGCCGGCGCCTGCGGCATGGAACAGACCCACCCCGGCCGGCGCGCGGCAATGTGATGATTTAACTGAAACCCCGTCGTGACTCCAGCAACCTGTGGAAGCCCCGTTGACCGAAATACCCGAAGATTTTCCAGTCGATGAGACGATCGAAATCAACGAAGCTACGGAAGTCGCGACAGTGATTTCTGATGCCTTCCAGCGCGATCAGGCGATCTACCCCATTGGCGGTGGAACCGCACTCGGCTGGGGCTTGCCCGCAACCCGTCCAGGCACCGGATTGCTGTTGAATGGTATGCAACGCGTTATCGATTATCCCGCTCGGGACATGACGATCACGGTTGAAGCGGGAATTCGCATGCAGACGTTAGCCGCGCAACTGGCGGCCGAAGGCCAACAGCTGCCGATCGATGTACCCCAGGCCGATCGGGCCACCCTGGGAGGAGTCGTGGCAACCAATACCAACGGTCCGCGCCGCTTCGGCTTGGGAACCGTGCGTGACTACGTCATCGGTATTCACGCCGTCGACGGACGGGGAACTCCCTTTCAAGGCGGCGGTCGGGTCGTCAAGAATGTCGCTGGATATGATTTCTGCAAACTGCTCACCGGCTCCATGGGAACGCTGGGAGTAATCACCCAATTAACGCTGAAATTGAAACCGATTGCGGAACAGCGCACCCTCGTCGCCTGTGCCGTCGATAGCTGGCAGACCGCGGAGACCCTGTTGGAAGGGCTCGTGCAGTCGCAAACGACTCCGACCGCCGTAGAACTGATCTCGGGATCGGCCTGGTTGTCGCTGGCCGGCTTGCCAACCGGAGGCTACGCGCCACGCCCCGGCAACAGCTGGCTCCTGGTAGCGCTCGAAGGAACGCAACCCGAAGTCCGCTGGATGGTTGACCAAACACTGCAAGAATGGCGTGCCCTGTCGATCACCACCGCCGCCGAATGTACCGAGGACGAGGCTGCGGCCCTTTGGTCAGCGCTGGTCGAGTTCCCGGCTGGCGAAAGTCCCCTCGTGCTGCAAGCGAGTGTGGTTCCCAGTGCCACCACTCGTATGATGGCCGCCTTTCAAGAGGTCGATGCCGATTGCAGTCTGCAAGCACATGCTGGTAACGGTACTGTGATCGCCCGCTTTTCCACCTTCCCCAGCGATGGCCTGTCACGCGCCTTGGTGGCTCACCTGCAGCCCGTCGCGACCGCCGCACAGGGAAATATCACGATTTTGTCAAACCCTGGAAAAACCGAAATGACGCCGCAATGCGTCTGGGGCGGCAACGTCGCACCGTTTGGTTTAATGTCTGCCGTCAAGCAGAAGTTTGATCCCCAGAACCTGCTCAACCCGGATCGCTTCGTCTATCGCTCCACGGCCTCGTAAGACGCCAACCTCGCAGCCTGTCCGACTTTTCATGTTCCGTTACGAATCCACTCCTCGCGAATCGACTGGTTATCCGAAGACTCGGTGTCACCCCGGTCAACCCTGCAGCAATCGAGCCCTCTGCGGATTCCTCAGGAGTCCAGAATGGTATTCAGCCCATGTCTGATGCAACCCTGTCCTCCGCCGACCCGCTCAGCAGTGACGCCACAGCGGAGGCAGTGCCAGCGGCCCCCGCAAACCCGGGCGCCACTATCGATTACAACTACTTCCTGGATTGCGTCCATTGCGGCCTGTGCACGGCGGCTTGTCCGACCTACGCCGAACTGGGAAACGAAAATGACAGTCCGCGCGGCCGTATCTACCTGATGCGGGCAGTCACCGATAAACGCCTGCCACTGGATCAACATGTACGCCGGCACCTGGAACTCTGCCTCGATTGCCGGGCCTGCGAAACAGCCTGTCCCTCCGGCGTTCAATACGGCAAGTTGATCGAGCCGTTTCGGGTCAACATGGAGTCGAGTGACGACGCCGAACGCAAGACGAACGACTGGTTTCACCAGTGGATCCTGTTTTGGCTGTTCCCCAATCCACAGCGGTTAAAGCTGGCACTGTGGCCAGCGCGGCTGGCCCAGAAGCTACGTCTTGATCGACTGGTCATGGCCACGGGACTCTGGAAACTCCTCCCCCCGCGTCTCGGCCGGTTGCTGACAATGCTACCTCCTTTGGACGCTCCCCTGCCTCCGTTGGAAAACAGTTACCCTGCCAAGGGTGACCGCCGCGCCCGCGTCGCCCTGTTCACCGGCTGCGTAGGAGATGCCGTTTTTCGCCCAACCCATATGGCGACCGTCCGTGTACTCCAGGAAAACGGCTGTGAAGTCGTTGTTCCCCCGGCCCAGCGCTGTTGTGGTGCGATTCATTTCCATGCCGGCCAGGCAGAACCCGCCCAGGACTTTGCCGATCAAAATCTGGCCGCGTTTACCGACCCAGAGTACGCCGACGTCGACGCAATTCTGGTCAATGTCGCGGGGTGTGGCGCCATGCTGAAAGATTACGGACACCATTGGAAAGACGCACAGCAACCCGCCCGCCAGGCGCTGGCTAACAAGATCAAAGATGTCAGCGAATTCCTCGACGAACTGGGACTGATTCCACCATCTGGAGAAATCCGCGCCAAAGCAACGTATCACGACGCCTGCCATCTGGCACATGCCCAACAGGTACGGGAACAGCCCCGTAACCTGCTACAGCAGATCCCGGGGCTGCACATGGAAGAACTTCCCGAATCGGAACTCTGCTGTGGTGCTGCGGGAACCTATAACCTGACCGAACCAGAAATGGCCGGCCGCCTCAGCCAGAGAAAGATGGGCAACATTGCCAAGACGGGGGCGGATTTGGTCATCACCGCCAATGCAGGCTGTCTGATGCAAATTGCTTGTGAAGCGCGGCTCCAAGACCGCCCGCTGAAAATCATGCACCCGATGGACGTACTCGACCGGAGTTACCGCGGACTGCCGCTGTAGCAAAACGGTGTTGCGGGAGTGCCGGCGCCATGTTTGCCCCGGATTCACCTGTGCCGCGAGCCAGTTCCTTATTGAGACAGGACTCGCATTTCTTATCTTCAATCCTATAATTACCCACACGGACGGTCTCAATAAGCGATCGAATGTAGAGGGGTTTCATGTCTACCGATTACACACTCGAAACCATTCAGGTTTCCCTTTCAGCCCAGGATCGTTTCGCAGAATACCTGCAAAGCCGCGGTATGCGCAATACCGGGCAGCGCCGCCGCCTGGTGGAACACGTTTTCAGCACGCACGAACATTTCGATGCCGACAACCTGATCGAAAAGTTACCCCGCAAGGGCGAAGCAGGCTATGTCAGTCGTCCCACCGTCTACCGCACGCTCAATGAACTGGTCGACGCGGGCCTGTTACGTAAATTTGAGCTGGCAGGCCGGGCAGTCTACGAACACGATTATGGCTACCCGCAACACGATCACCTGTACTGTCAGGAATGCCAGCAACTCTTTGAGTTTCAGAGTCAAGCCTTAATCGAACTCCGTGACTCCGTCGCCAAAGATCACCGTTTCCGGGTCACCGGCCACCGCTTGATTATCAGCGGCGTCTGTGAGGAATGTAGCCGGTCACGACAACGTAAAAAACGGCGACAAGACCTGATTTGAATGGACCGCACCTGGCAGGTTTTTCGTACTGGCCACCGCAGTGCTAGCCACGATAGGTCGCATAACAGTGGGGTGTCTCCCACAACTGCACGTTGATCACCGGAAAGCCCTGACTCTGCGTGAATTCATAGATCAAGCGGGCAATGTTTTCCGCCGTCGGATTGGTATCGATCAAGTGCAGTGGCTCTTTGAGATCCTCCATGAACGGCACAGCCGGATCGTCACGATGCAAGATCATACGATGGTCCAGATGATCATCGATCCAGGTGCTGACGACCTTTTTGATATCCGAAAAATCGAGCACCATGCCACGGTGATCGAGCTGCTCCGATTCAATGGTAATCACGGCCCGGCCATTGTGGCCATGCAGGTTACGGCACTTGCCTTCGTAATTCAGCAAGCGGTGCCCGTAGCAAAAATCGATTTCGCGACTCACCTGAAACATGCTACGTGGTCTCCCCAATTAAATAGCTGAGTGTCAACATGGAACCGCGTGGTACGCGGTCAGATCCGATCGGCCGGCGACCTGAAAAGCAGCCTGACGTTCGGCACACTTATTGCATTCTCCGCAGTGCTGCCCCTCCTGAGGCGCGACACAGGAAAAAGTCAGGTGGAGGGGCAAGTGAGCACCGAGTTGCATAACCTGTTGCTTTTCCAATGCGGCAAAGGGGGTCAGGATCTGCAACTCTGCAATCCCCGAAAGCCGGAACATCCGCTCCATACTCTGAAAAAACTCCGCCGACGCGTCACCAAACGGATTCCCTTTGAGCGGCCCCAGTGCCAGCTGGGGAACCCGGTTGAGATGACACCATAACCCTGCCTTGAGGGTCAGCAGGCCATTACGCACCGGTAAGCGCATCTCCGCATCGTCGGCCTCGGCAGCGGGAACTCCTCTTCCTGTCACACTCCAATGCTCTCGCACGACATCGTCAACCGGCTGTTCCAGCGTCACCAGCGGCTGCAGCCGCTGCGAAGCCAGTGCAGCCAGTACACGCGTCACTACCTGTTGCTCCGCCGCCTCCCAAAACAAACCAGACCGTACATACAGCGGCACGACGGAGCAGCCACGCTCCAGCAGTGCCGCGACCAGGATGCTGCTATCCAAACCGCCGCTGAGCAGTACCCCCACGGGGGCAGCAGCAACGCCCGCAGGCAACATGAATGAGGGTGACGGTTGCAAATCTATGACCATCTATAGCGAAAAGGGGACATTTTAGGTCGATTTCCCACTCCCGGTAGCCCACAGAGGCGGTAAATTCTGGGGGAAAATCAAGTAGCGAGGGTTATTTGGATGATATATTCCATGGGCGGGCACACCAGGTCTGCCAGGAACTGCTGGCCCCGTCTGCCCGACGGAGTTGCTAGTGGCCCCGGCTGGCTGGTCGTAACTCACCTGGATCATTGGACGAGCACGTGCAGGGCCCATGTGCATGCTGTGTTTGTGGAAAACGCTTGAATCCCGAAATTCGGCTTCTAGAATAGAACCTGA
>CEUS01012741.1_pt1 | contig 24966 bp, 22 predicted proteins | sample 427031 | NCBI WGS metagenome assembly CEUS01 (sample SAMEA2622837, study PRJEB7988) | marine metagenome | biome: marine biome (ENVO:00000447); feature: marine epipelagic mixed layer (ENVO:xxxxxxxxx); material: "saline water (ENVO:00002010), including plankton (ENVO:xxxxxxxx)" | depth 140 m | reverse complement strand
GGTCATTGATTAACGAATGAACAATATTGATGCAAACACACTAGAGAGAATCATATATGAAGGCAAACAATTCTTAGAATCAAGAGTTGACCACATAAATTCTCTAAATGTATTTCCCGTACCAGACGGAGACACCGGAACTAATCTTTTTCTTACATTGAGATCTGTTGAAGAAGAATTGGTATCGTTGGATAAGCGATCTATATACACTGTATCTAAAGCGATTGCACGAGGTGCCCTAATGGGAGCAAGGGGGAATAGTGGCGTAATAATGGCACAATTCCTTCGAGGTATCGTAGAGCATGTCGGTGAGAAATCAGAGATAACACCCGATGACCTTATCCAAGGGTTGTCTAATGCTAGAGATTTAGCATATAGAGCAGTGAGCAATCCTACGGAAGGGACTATGCTTACCGTAATAAATGACATATCGTCAGCTGCATTACTACATAGGGGCAAACAGATTCCCATTCAAGATCTCTGGGTTGTCATATGTGAATCTGCAAATAAGTCAGTAGCTGAAACCCCATTGTTATTACCTATATTGGATGAAGCTGGCGTTGTCGATGCTGGTGGTTTTGGTCTAGCTGTATTCCTAGAGGGTGCCCTGCTCGCAATAAGGCAGGATGCGAATCAATCAAACTATACCGGCGTAGATTCCATTAGAACAAGTACTAACGCTCAACAAATCATAAGTGATGCATTTATACATTCTACTGAAGGAGAATATTACGGATATTGCACCCAGTTCATCATTACTGGATCTAACTTAGATATAGAGTCAATACGGTCGAATATAGATGCATTAGGCACGTCAAATGTGGTCATTGGAGATGACCAAGTAGTTAGGATTCACACACATGCCGATGACCCTGGCAAACCAATATCTTATGCAATATCAATCGGAAACATATCCGAGGTAAATATAGCAGATATGGACCAACAGAACACACAATTCATACCTGATGAACATAGCTCTGCCGAACCATTAGATTTAGCTATAATATCCATAGGTTCTGGAGATGGCATAATCAAGTTATTAAGGGAATCAGGATCCAATGCCGTAATCAATGGCGGAGACTCCATGAACCCTAGCACGAAGGAAATACTGGATTCAATGGAATCTCTGAAAGCTGGACATTTCTTATTACTACCCAATAATCCAAATGTAGTGGCAGCAGCTGAGCAAGCAAGCTTGATATCAGAATCGCAAGTAACAGTGCTGCCAACTGTTAGTATACCTCAGGGCATAGCTGCATTAATTTCTTTCAATCCCCTACTGGATCCAGCGACAAACATAGAAAACATGCGTAAAGCCATAACATCTGTCAAATCAGGAGCAATATGCAAAGCAGCCAGGTCTGTACAAATTAACAACCTTGATATACGTTCAGATAACTTCATGGGTCTATTAGAGAGAGAAGTAGTAGTCACCAACAAACGAATCCAAGATACATCTGAAAGCCTTTTAGATTTGATCAGCCTAGAAGATTCACTTGTAACTCTATATTGGGGTGCATCTATGGATGAATCATTAGCAGAAGATTGCCTAGCCAAACTTATGACAAAATATCCTGACGCGGATTTCGACCTTGTCTATGGAGGGCAACCTTACTACGAATTCATAATATCTGTAGAATAGCATAGATATTCTTATCGACGATGCCTGCACATGCCTTCAAATACATTGCCATAGCAGAGAATAGTTAAATGAGCTCAACACCAGGATTAGGGTTAGATGTTCTAGCTAAGATAATCAAACTAGAGGTAGCTAAAGGATACAACAATCTGGCTGTCTCAGGTGGTTTGGATAGATTACTTATTAATCTAAAGGACAAAACAGGTACAGATTTTCCATTCCAGATGCCAGAAAATGGCTACATATCTTTAAGTAAGGCAAATCGCATATCTTGGATAAATGAATGCCTATCAATACTTGAAAAAATGGGCTACGAATCCGCTCCCTATCAAGTGGATGAATCAATAACTCAAATGAATCACCCTGATAGCTTGGAGTCTGTAGGGATAGATTCAGGTATAGGTAATATCCCAGGCATCGCAACAAAGTTAGCATCTAAATTCAAGAAACTCGGCATAATAACTATAAAAGATATGTTGTATACAATGCCTCTAAGATATAACGATTTTGGGAACATAAAAAATGTATCAAGCCTAAATCCTGACTCAGACCAGACTATAATATGTAATCTATGGGAAGCTCGCGAGATAACTCTAGGCAGAAATCTAAGGTCTACAGAAGCAATCGTAGGAGATGCCACAGGGAATATCCGTGTAGTTTGGTTTAATCAACCGTATTTGGCAAAACAACTGAAACCAGGCATCAAACTTGTTCTAAGTGGCAGGGTTAACACTTTTAAGGGCAGAAAGGTCTTAGAATCACCCGAATATGAGATCCTGAATGGAGCAGAACAACTTACACATACTGGAAGAATTGTACCAGTGTATAACCTAACCTCTGGATTAACACAAAGAAACACCAGAAGGATAATACGTAAGGCTCTTGAACAACACACAGGGAATATTGAGGACTTCCTACCTTCATCGGTCATCAAAAGAACAGGATTGATGAACCTTAGGAATGCTATATGGCAATCTCACTACCCAGATGACGAAAATCAACTAAGTTTAGCTAGAAGAAGACTGGCATTCGATGAATTGTTCTTAATGCAATTATACGTTTTCTCGAAACGAAAAACATGGCGAGAATCTGATGGAGGCGTCAGGATATCACCTAAGATTGCGACACTAAAAGATCTATTCTCAAGATTAGATTTTTCTCTCACAAATGCTCAGGATACTGCACTAAAAGAAATTCTGGCAGATATAAACGACATAAGACCCATGAGCAGACTATTGCAAGGAGATGTCGGCAGTGGCAAGACTATAGTGGCAATAGCGTGCCTAATCTGTACAGCCACAAATGGATATCAGTCAGCTATGATGGCTCCTACTGAGATATTAGCGGAACAACATTATAAAAACCTATTCGATTTGCTGGCCGACAAAGAAGCCGACTGGAAAACTAGCACTTTCAGTTTTTCCTTTGGAGCTAGTAACAAATCGATTACCGTAGGTTTGCTTACTGGAAGTCAAAGCAAGAAGGAAAAACAAAAGATCCAATACATGCTGGCAAATCAAGAGATAGATATAATTGTCGGGACTCACGCAATATTACAGGCAAATGTTGACATGCCTAGACTAGCATTGGCCGTAGTAGACGAACAACACAGATTTGGTGTTATGCAAAGATCACAACTTAGAGATAAAGGCATATCCCCTCACCTATTGGTAATGTCAGCCACTCCTATACCAAGATCTTTATCTCTAACTATATATGGAGACCTAGACATATCAATATTGGACGAATTGCCTAGTGGTAGACAAAAAATACAAACAAAATTAATACATCCAAACAATAGAGAGGCTTCCTATAAATTTATAAATGACCAAATATCCCAAGGAAGACAAGCTTTCGTAGTGTGCCCAATAATAGAAGAGTCTGATTCACTACAAGTTAGAGCTGCAACCTCAGAATACACACGGTTGTCTCAAGATATATTCCCCAACCTATCTATTGGATTAATTCATGGAAAAATGAAAGTCAGAGACAAGGAGAAAGTAATAGAAGATTTCCGAAGGGGTAATTTAGATATTCTGGTTTCTACACCAGTCATAGAAGTGGGTATAGACATACCGAACGCTAGTGTAATGCTGATAGAGGGAGCCGACAGATTCGGATTGGCTCAGCTTCATCAATTTAGAGGAAGAGTCGGCAGAGGGAAATATAAAAGTTACTGCTTGTTATCTACAGATTCTCATATGAGTCAGTCCATAGAACGATTGAAGATCATGGAACAGATGGATGATGGATTTAGTGTTGCTGAAGAAGATCTGAGATTCAGAGGACCTGGAGATTACTTCGGGACCAGACAAAGCGGCCTGCCCAGTCTTAAAATTGCTAGATTATCTGATACTGACCTACTGTATTTAGCCAGAAAAGAAGCGTCGAGCTTACTACAAGCAGACCCTAATCTTAATCTACCAGATAGCAAATCTCTAATACCTATCTTAGAATCTTATTCGTCATTTGCCAGCACTCAAGCAAGCTAATAAACTGGTCTTTGCTTTCCTTATGAGTTTACGGTAATATATCGTCCTGAAGATAGTTCTGAATGTAGAACTAGTTTAGGGGTGACTATGAATCTTAATTGGTCCAAGAATAGTTTCATATATCTGCTGATTGGAGTTGCTGTATTAGCAATATTCCTGTCACTGTTCAACACGCCAACCACGTCTAACAACATACCAATTAGCAGTGTGATAGACTTGGCGAAAAAGAACCAAATAACTACTATAGCTGTTGCCGAAGATTCTCTCAGAATCACTGATATATCTGGGCGTACATTCAAATCTAGAAAAGAACCAAGTGCGAACATACTTACGCTTCTATCTGATGCTGGCGTCGATACCGCATCAATAGATATAGACATCCAGGGTTCTTCAGGTCTAGGTAACCTGTTCGGAATACTAATGAGTTTCTTACCATTATTATTCTTTGGTGGCATAATAATCTTCATGATGCGCCAAGCTCAAAGTGGTAGTAATCAGACTATGAATTTTGGACGCAGCAAAGCCAGAATGCTTGTTGGCAATAAACCCAATGTAACATTTGCAGATGTAGCCGGAGTATATGAAGCAAAACAAGAGTTACAAGAGGTAGTGGAATTCCTAGTGTACCCAGAAAAATTTGCATCCCTTGGAGCCAAAATACCAAAGGGAGTATTACTTGTGGGACCACCAGGAACAGGCAAAACATTAATTGGTAAGGCTGTCGCAGGAGAAGCTGGGGTACCCTTTTTCTCTATCAGTGGTAGCGAATTCGTAGAAATGTTTGTAGGAGTGGGTGCATCTAGGGTCAGAGACTTATTTGACCAGGCTAAAAGAAACTCTCCTTGTATAGTATTTATAGACGAGATAGATGCTGTTGGTAGGCACCGCGGAGCAGGATTAGGTGGAGGACATGATGAACGGGAACAAACATTGAATCAAATCCTAGTTGAAATGGATGGATTTGATACAGGTGTCAATGTAATAGTACTAGCTGCAACTAACAGGCCAGACATCCTAGATCCTGCGCTACTCAGGCCAGGAAGATTCGATAGAAGAGTGGTACTAGATTCACCAGACATCAATGGCAGGGAATCCATACTTGAAGTCCACTCAAAAGGGAAGCCTCTCGAGGCTAGTCTAAATCTCAAGTCTATCGCACAACAAACCCCAGGTTTCAGTGGGGCTGATTTAGCGAACCTTGTAAACGAAGCAGCGATACTATCTGCAAGAAGAGGAAAGACTGAAATTAGTCATGACGAGTTTGCAGAAGCTATAGATCGAGTGATAGCTGGACCTGAGAGAAAAAGCAAGGTAATAACAGATAGAGAAAGAGAAATAACAGCATACCACGAAGCAGGACACGCTCTGGTAGCTAGGTTGCTTCCCAATGCTGACTCCGTCCAAAAGATATCCATAATTGCCAGAGGCGCTATGGGTGGATATACACGCCTATTACCTGAAGAAGATAGATATCTCATGACCAAGGGCCAATTCGAAGATATGTTAGCAACTGCCCTAGGGGGAAGAGTAGCCGAAGAAATAAAATTCACTGAAGTCACTACTGGGGCTAGTAATGATCTGGAACATGCTACCAACATAGCTCGTAGTATGGTTACCAAGTATGGTATGAGTGAAAAGTTAGGTCTGAGGACATTCGGTAAAAAAGAGGAACTAGTTTTCCTAGGCAAGGAAATATCTGAACAAAGAGATTATAGTGACAAAGTAGCTGAGGAGATAGATCAGGAAGTCGATAACCTAATAAAAAAGGCATACACCAAAGCTAAGAAAATACTTAGGGACAACAAAGTTAAACTCGATCAAATAGCTAGATACCTAGTGGAAAACGAAACCGTAGAGGGGAAGCCACTAGAGGATCTATTTGAATCTCAGCCTCAACCCAGCTAGACTCAATAGGTAGGATACTAATCATCTACAGGCCTAGACCTATAATATAAACCCCAGCGCTGCATAAGCTCCCTAACCTTACTGTCTTCAAGTGATACCAATTCTCTAAGGAAACCAGCTATAGCGTGAGCGTAGATGTGATCAGGATTGCAAACCCAACTGGCCTCTGCAGGAACCACATAGAGAATGCCACTCTGATGTTCACACTTTATATCGAGTTTTGTATCTCCAACACCATGTTTGATATCAATGCCATTTCCCATTAAATTCTCCTAACCTATTATGGATAAATATCTTGATAAGGATTACCCATCATACTTTTTATATACTCTATTGATTCTACTTTGGACGGGTCTTCACCATTAAGTATTCCTAAATAGTAGCTAGTATAATCGCCAAACATTACTGCACTTAGTATCTGAGCTGGCTTGCCTGCCCCAACACCGTCAATCATGAATTGCGTGATCTTAGATTTCTTGAATAACTCTGATGTATACCTATATCTCAACTTAATACGTTCGTGTAAATCTATAGATTGAAGCATAACCACAGCTATATTTTTTTTGACTTTATTAGGCCAATAAATACCTGAAACAGCATTATGGTCCGCCTCAGGTAATGTTTCCATAAATGCCCAAGTCTTAGCATTTTCATTCAACTGTGCCTTCCAGCGCCTAGCAACTCCAGCAAGTATTCCGGCTCCATATATAACAACTATCTTAGACTCAAGATTAAGTGCCAATTCTTTAGCTGGGTTTTCCCAAACCGGGACACTTAAACATAGTCTATCTCTTAGAAATGTAAGATTATCAATAACCTCTTCTATGTCACCTTCTCTACTTCGATAAATACCAAGTCGGCTCAATATGCCCATAGGGGCAAGGAAATTATATCCAACGGTAGTCCTTGGTTCTCCTGAATATCTAATCAAAAAATATGGTATCCCGTGTTCTGAAGCCATTTCACCCAACTTACCACCACTAGAGATAACGATCACTTTCGCATTCTTGTTAATTGCATCATAGCAGGCCGATATTGTTTCTTCTGTGTTACCAGAGTAGCTTGAGCATATAACAAGAGTGTGCTCATCCACATATGATGGCAATTCGTAATTCCTGCATACCTCAACAGGAATTACGTTATCACTTGACAATAGGTCTGCTACTAGCTCGCCACCTATCGCTGAGCCACCCATACCAGCTATCACTATGTTTGTAATCGAACCGTAGTTCGCTGGAACTTCTAATTGTATGCCCTGATTCCAAGCATCACTACACTGATCAGGAAAATGATCTAATCTATACCTCATATTATTTGGATCTAGCCTGGAGAATACAAGTTCATCATCCAATTGTGAGTAGTACGGATTGAATGTCATTCAAACTCCTAGCATATCTCTAACGTTATTTATAAGGGAATTAACTATATCAGTATTTTCAGATTCTGAGTAGATTCTCAGTAATGGCTCCGTACCGGAAAACCTGACAATCAACCATGATTCATCTTCTAATATGAATCGTCGTCCATCTAAATCATCTACCTTAGATACTTTTATCCCAGCTATGTGACTCGGCTGAAGAGTATTGAAGTTATCTAGGAGCCTTGACCTGTCGGACTCTGAAAATGTTACATCAACCCTCTTATAAGAATACTCTCCCACCCTGTTCCTTAGATCTAAAATAAGTTCAGAAGGATTCTTACCCGTTATAGACATCATTTCAACCATCAATAGTGCTGACAATATTCCGTCTCTTTCCGGAATATGGCCCTTATATCCGAAACCACCACTTTCCTCTCCTCCTATGATAGCCTGCTCTTTAATCATTTTGGGCCCAACATATTTGAACCCAACTGGAGTTTCAAACACCGGGACATCATAAATTGCAGCTAGTCTATATATCATACTAGTCGAAGTAATAGACTTCACTATCGGGCCCCTATAACCTTTAACGTCTAGTAGATATAAAGTCAACAAAGCGAACACCTCTAACGGAGTAATAAAATTACCCTTGTTATCAACTAAACCAAAACGATCTGCATCTCCATCTAATGCCAGTCCAGCATCGAAATTACTGGATGAGATGTATCTGCATAGTGATCCGAGATTTTGACTTATAGGCTCTGGTTGGTCTATATCTGGAAAGTTTGGATTAGTCTCACTATGTAATTCCTGTGCCTCTGTAGTCCCTCCAGAAATAATATCCGACAAATACCTTGCACCAGCACCGTACATACTATCTACAACGACCCTTAATCCTGCATTCCTTATGATATCCACGTTTACAATATTACTAATATGTGCAATATATGCTTGCTTTGCATCTATCACATCTAATAAACCTGTCTGCTTTATACCATCCAAGCCTTTTGAAACATATGAACGGTCTATATTCGCGGAGTTTATGTACCCCTCCAGAGACTCAACTATCTCAGGAGAAGCACTACCTCCGTATTGAGATTTATATTTGAATCCATTCCATTGATAAGGATTATGGCTCGCAGTTATAACCACACCCCCACCTGCATTCTTAGTTGTTATGTTATAGCTAACCACTGGAGTAGGTGTAGGTTCGTCGCACATAAAGACCTGTATACCGTTTTTTGTCACTACGTCTGCAACAGTCGTAGCAAATTCATTAGATAGAAATCTAGTATCATAGCCCAAAACAAGGCCTCTATCGTGCAACCCTGTACTCTTTAGGTACTGACTAAGTCCCTCTGCACACAGTTCTACATTGTCAAATGTAAAGTCACGTGCAATTAAACCTCTCCATCCATCCGTACCAAACCTTATTGGCATATAAGCGTTTCTCTACTACTAAAAAATTCGTCTCTAGAACGTATATTATGGAATTATTCTCTACTCCAATATAGACCCAGAGGGTATATTCTGACTATTCTCTATAACAACATCATCGCCGATTATACATCCAGAATCAACCACCACATTGTAACCAATGCTGACTCTGTTACCTATTACTGAATCGGTTATTGACACATTATCACCAATGTCTACACTCTCCCAAAATATAGATCCAGCAATAGTGCAATTATCACCTAGATTACAGCCATTACCAAATATTGATGGCCCATCTATAGTAGTCCCAGAACCTACTTTGCACTTATCACCAAATCTGACATTGCCATAAATCTTCGATGCAGGACTTATACTTGTATTCTCACCATACCTAGAGGATATATTATCACTTGGGTGCCTATAATTCTCATCCAGGATATCCATATTCACTTTTATATAGTTAGAGTAAGTACCAACGTCAATCCAGTATGGTTCTTGGCGAAATCCATAAACCGATTGACCGGACTCAAGAAGATATGGAAAGAGGCCTTTCTCAAACATATAAAACGTATCTGAAGGAATTGGATTAATGGTGTCTGGTTCTAATATATATATCCCGCCGTTAATCCAATTACTAGATGTAACCCCAGGTTCCGGTTTTTCAAGAAACTTACTGACTTTTCCATCTAAGTCAGTTTCAACCACGCCAAAAGAAGAAGGATTATCTACCTCCCTAAGAAATATTGTAGCCTTAGCCTTCTTCTCTTTATGAAACTGAATCATTTTAGATATATCTAGATCTGTGACTATATCACCGTTTAATACTATGAAAGTACTGTCTAATGCTGCCTCGACGTTTTTAACAGCTCCGGCAGTGCCGAGAGGAGAAGTCTCAAGAACGTACTCTATATTCATATCCAAACTATGACCATTGCCGAAATACTCCTGAATCCGGTCTGGAAGATAGCACAAGGTCATTATGACGTCATTGATGCTATGATTCTTTAAATTCGCAAGCATAATCTCTAAGAAAGGAGCATTGAATATAGGCACCATAGGTTTCGGCATATTAAGCGTAAGAGGCCTAAGCCTCACACCTTCTCCACCCGCAAGAATCACTGCTTTCATGGCAGAAGTCTCCTATATACCTGCTTCTCTCCTAATAGAATCAGCTTTATCCAGCCTTTCCCAAGGGAATGCCATATCATCTCTTCCGAAATGTCCATAAGCTGCTGTATTTCGGAAAATTGGTTGTCTAAGCGTAAGGTAATGAATTATAGATGTAGGTCTAAAATCGAAATGCTTGTGGATCAAATCAAGTATCTTGCTATTTTCTATGTGATTAGTACCGAATGTCTCTATGGACACCGAGAGGGGCTGAGCTCTGCCTATGGCATATGATACCTGTATTTCCAATCTATCAGCCAAACCAGCTGCCACAATATTCTTAGCGGCGTATCTTGCAGCATAAGCAGCAGATCTATCTATCTTAGTAGAATCCTTGCCTGAAAAGGCTCCTCCTCCATGCCTGGCTACACCACCATAAGTATCAACTAGTATTTTCCTGCCGGTCAAACCTGTATCTGCAGCAGGTCCCCCTATAGCAAATCTTCCCGTAGGATTAACATAATATTTAGTCCTATCGTCCAATAAATCTCCAGGTAATACATACAATATTACTTGATCCATAATGTCGCTTGAAATCTTTTCCTGTGATACATCTGGAGAATGCTGAGCACTAACAACAACCGCTTCTATTCTCTTAGGTATCCCATATGAATATTCCACTGTAACTTGAGATTTACCATCTGGTCGCAGGTAGGGTAGTATACCTTGCCGCCTTACTTCAGCAAGTCGAAGACATAGCTTGTGAGATAATGATATAGTTAATGGCATAGCCTCAGGCGTTTCATTGCATGCGAACCCTACCACCATACCTTGATCACCTGCGCCGATGTTATCTACATCTTCACCTTCAGGATTAAATGACCCACCCTCCTTTGCCTCACCAGAAACATTGACCCCTAATGCTATATCTGAAGACTGTTCCTGTATAGCTAATTCTACTTTACAACTCATGTAATCAAATCCAAGTTCAGGATTATCGTAACCAACCTCTTTTATTGTATCTCTGACTATTTGATCAAAATCTAGCCTAGTATTGGTTGTAACTTCTCCCATCACTATAACTAATCCAGTAGTAACACAAACTTCACAAGCCACTCTAGCGAGTGGGTCATCTCTAAGAATGGCATCAAGAATGGCATCGGATATTTGATCACATAACTTATCAGGATGGCCTTCAGTAACAGACTCAGATGTGTACAGAAAAGATTCAGATTCTTTAAAAGTAGAACTCAATTGTGTCTCCTAACCCTCATAACAGGACGATTGTAAGATACTATCATGATTAGGTACCCTCTTCCCAGCTTTCAAGATACCTTTTTTGCTCATCCGTCAGAGTATCTATATATATGCCCAAAGACTCTAATTTCAGTTTTGCCACATCCTTGTCTATCTGAGTCGGCACATTATACACGTTAGGTTGCAACTTATCGACCAATCCTGCTAAGTGCTCTATACACAATGCCTGATTTGCAAAACTCATGTCCATAACACTTGATGGATGACCTTCTGCAGCAGACAAATTTATAAGTCGCCCTTCGCCAAGAAGATAGATGTTTCTACCATCCGGTAATACATACTCTTCAACAAATGGCTTAACATACCTCTTACTCTGAGACATCTGCTCTAGGGCAGGGACGTTTATCTCCACATTAAAGTGACCACTGTTAGCAAGGATGACGCCGTTTTTCATAAGCTCCAAATGATCCTTATCAATTACATTTACATCCCCGGTTGCAGTAACGAATATGTCTCCTATTTGCGCTGCCTCAAGCATTGGCATAACCTGATACCCATCCATAATAGCTTCTAAGGCCCGCACTGGTTCAACTTCAGTAACTATAACCTGAGATCCCATCGCCCTAGATCTCATCGCTATACCTCTACTGCACCAGCCATAGCCACATACCACAACTTTCTTACCAGCCCATAAGACATTTGTAGCTCTCGTAATACCATCTATAGTACTCTGTCCTGTACCATACCTATTATCGAAAAAATGTTTCGTCTCTGCTTCATTAACTGCTATTATTGGGTACTCTAATTTTCCCTGAGCTGCCAGACTCTTAAGCCTTATTACTCCAGTAGTAGTCTCCTCCGTTCCTGCTAGTATATTCCCTAACAGTTCCCTACGGTCTCTATGAATTACTGTGACCAAGTCTGCACCATCATCCATAGTAATATGCGGTTCATTATCGAGAGCCATAGAAATGTGTTTATAGTAGGTGTCATTATCTTCACCATGGATTGCATATGTCGGTATAGAATATTCCGATACCAATGCAGCAGCTACATCATCTTGAGTGCTTAGGGGATTGCTAGCACAAATTTCAACCTCTGCTCCGCCAGCTTTAAGAGTTAACAGTAGATTAGCGGTCTCAGTAGTAACATGGAGACAAGCTGATATCCTTATGCCTTCTAATGGCTTAGATATAGAAAATCTATCCCTTATGTTTCGCAAAACCTTCATTTCTCTTGCAGCCCAATCTATCCTACTAACTCCTGTTGCAGACAATCCAACATCTTTTACATCACCTTTTATATTCGATTCCATATTAAATTACTCCTCCTGTGCTAGCAGAAACAAATTGCTGCCTATATATCTGATTTACTATTCACTCGTTAAACTTTATTGTTTCCTAGAACATTATGTACACTATCTCGAAATCCAATGCCAGGTCTGGCTCCAATCTGAGATATTACGTAGCCAGCCGATGCAGAGCCAAGCCTACCACATAAAGCAAAATCGTATCCATGAGTTATACCATACAAAAACCCGGATGCATACAAATCACCTGCCCCATTAGTATCTATAACCTTATCGATATCTATCATAATTGGTTTGACAGCATAAGTATCACCGGCATTCGATATAACTGATCCATTCGGCCCGAGTGTTGTCACTACAGTCTCACAATGCAAAGTTGATTCCCGAATAGCAACATCAATATCTTCGGCTCTATACAAAGAAATGATCTCCCTTTCATTCGAGAACAATATATCTACGTACTTGCCAATAAAATACTCAAACGCATTTCTGTTCCTATCAACACAAAATGAATCAGACAAACCTAAAGCTATAGACTGACCATTCGCCTTCGCTATATCGCATACTTTCACTATTGCGCTCATCGATGCAGGAGCATCAAAAAGATATCCCTCGATGTACACAGTCGTATGGTCAGAAATTATCTTCGGATCAATGTCATCCTCATTTAACTCTATAGAAGCACCCAGATAAGTGGCCATTGTGCGCTCACCTTCTGGTGTAATAATCACCAAACACATAGAGGTATGGGAATTTAGAGAGTAGTTACCACTGTGAAAAAGTACGCTGTTAGACTCTAGGTCAGCTTTGAAAACTTGGCCCATGCGGTCATTACTAATCTTACCAACGTAGGATGCGTTCCCACCTAACAGAGAGAACCCTAATATTGTATTGGCAACTGAACCACCAGACGTTTCAGTATAAGTACCGATCGTTGAGCGTAAGTTGCTGATAGTATCTAGATCAACTAAGGTCATAGAACCCTTTATAAGACCATGGTCATCTAGGAATTGATCAGTTCCATAACTGGATACATCGACAATAGGACTGCCTAGGCCCAATAAATCCTTGAGTTTACCCATTCTGTTTTAGCATTCCTAATTGTCAGCCGTAATTTCATGAACATCAGAATCAGTTAGATTCCGTCGGCAGTCCCTTCTCTATCCATACTGGGGTACCTTGTTCTATATTATAAAGTCTATCGGCTGATACTCCCATTGCAGCTGCAAATTCACAAGCCAGACCACTCCTAGCTCCCGCAGCACATATGAATAGAAGATCTCCATCTTGTGGTAGTTCGCTGACCCTAGCGGAGATATCGTCTACAGGTATGTGTATGGCCCCCTGAACATGTCCTGAGGACCATTCATCAGGTTGTCTCACATCGATTACAGAGGCATTACCCCCATCTATCATCTCTTTCGCTTCTTCAACGCTAATCCTCTTATATGGCTCACCTGGTTCCTGTCTAGGCATCACATAACCTCCAATTTATACATTTTATATATACCTATTGATTAATAGCCCCAACCTTTTCTTCGCCTCAACATCAATAAAAGCTGGGGACGTAATTATAGCGTTTTCTAGTGCATTACCGCAATTACAGGACCTAGCCTTAGATATATTAGATACAAGATCTCGAATTATCGATTTGGACACTTCTACGTTCCTTAATAAATTAGCGATCACCATATCAACAGTTACGACCTGTTCACTGTCATGCCAACAATCATAATCAGTAGCACAAGCCAACACCGCATAACACATCTCAGCCTCTCTGGCCAACTTTGCCTCAGGTAACGCTGTCATACCAATAATGTCACAACTCCATTCCCTATATAATAGAGATTCAGCCTTTGTAGAAAACTGTGGCCCTTCAATAACTACATACGTTCCCCTGTCGTGAAACCTGGCATCCGACCTCGATGTCGCATCTTTTATGGATTTTCTTAAATCTGTGCAAAAGGGCTCAGCAAAACTTATGTGTGCAACTATGCCAGATTCGAAAAATGTCGAGGCCCTTGACTTAGTCCTATCGATGAGCTGGTCAGGAATCACCATGTCCAGTGGTTGTATATCTTCTCTTAGGCTACCGACTGCACTTACGGATACTAATCTCTGAACCCCAAGTGACTTAAGGGAATAGATATTAGCTCTATTTGGTATCTCTGACGGAGAAAGACTGTGCCCTACTCCATGCCTAGGCAAAAAAGCTATTTCTTCCCCATTGAAAGTACCGATTATTATAGGAGCACTAGGTTTACCATAAGGAGTGTCTGGGAATACTCTATCTATTTCGACTAGTCCGTCTATTTCGTATAAACCGCTGCCCCCTATTATACCAATCCTTATCTCATCCATATTCGTTTAAATCCTTAATTGAATTAATATACGGCTTCTTTACTATCCCTAGGTCTGTAATGATAGCGTCTATATAATCGTTGGGTGTGACATCGAATGCAAAATTTATTGAGTCAATTTCTGGAGGAGATATAGATTCACCAAACAATTCGGTTATCTCACGAGGATCCCGTTCTTCAATATGTATCTCGGTACCCTCAAGTAATTGAGAATCTAGTGTTGTCACGGGAGCCACAACAAAGAATGGTATACCCAAACTATTAGCAATAATCGCAAGGTTTAACGTCCCTATCTTATTAGCAACATCTCCATTAGCAGTTATACGATCTGCTCCAACTAAAACGCAATCTATATAGCCCTGATTCATTAAATGTCCTATAGCTGAGTCAACTACCAATGTCGCCGGCACACCTAATCTTTTCAATTCCCACATCGTAAGTCTAGAGCCTTGAAACCACGGCCTGGTTTCAGTGGCAAAAACATGTTTTATTCTACCTAATTCCCAAGCCCTTCTTATAACTCCTAAAGCAGTCCCATAACCGGAAGTTGCAAGAGGTCCAGTGTTGCAATGAGTTAGAACAGTACTATCTATATCTATTAATTTAGATCCTAATTCCGCCATGTTCATATCAGAAACTAACGTTTCATTCTGTACATTATCCGCTTCTTTTATCAGCGCCTGAGACATTGATTCATAGGGCATTAATTTATCTATAACCTTTAGCATACGGTCGACTACTGTTATTAGATTTACTGCAGTAGGTCTTGATTTGCCCAGCAACGAACAAAATTCCTTCATATAAGCTACAGCTTCTTCGTGAGATTTATTAATAATAGTTTGACTCGCCAAAGCTACCCCAAACCCCGCAGTGACGCCTATAGCTGGAGCTCCTCTAACGACCATATCTGCTATTGCTCGAATAACTTCTTCGGGTTCTGATATTTCAACATAAATTTCCTTTCCAGGTAATTTACGTTGGTCAAGAAGTCGGAGGCTATCTCCAGTCCACAGAATAGGGCTAATGCTGTCCATAATAAAATGTCTCCATAAGATAACTAAGTAACATACAAAATTAATAGTTCACATATCTGTATCAATACTTTTCAGGTAATATCTTCAACGCATACTGGACGTCTCTCAATCTATCTACATGAACTTCTGGTTTTTCAATGGCTTCTTTTCCCTGAGCTGAGCCAACCAGTATTACCCTAACATCTGCATTATGGGCACCAACTACATCATTCACTATGTGATCTCCAACGTGAACCACTTTGTCCCTTGGTACACCTAACTGTTCAATAGTAATATCAAATATTTCTTTTGAGGGCTTAGTAAGTCCTACCTCATCCGAAAACGTTAGGACATCAAAGAATTTTAGTATACCCAAATCTTCCATGTATCTCCTGAAAAGCCTGCCTGGCGTCATACCAGTATTTGATATCAATCCTATCTTATATCCTTCTTTATTAAGAATATTTAATAAGTCCAAAGCATCAGGATCTACTGGTGGTAAGAAATCAAAAAAAGCCTCTGCGTAATGGTAGTTTATTTTATCTATGTACGTTTGATCCAGGCTTTTCAATAATCCATCTTCTATACAGTTTATAAAAATACGAACTTGTTCATCGAAAGAATAGTCCTCTCCTATATCATGCTTGGCATGACATATTCGATAGCAATTCCGAAAAGATTCTCTTAAATGCTCATACGTAAAATTGTATCCAGCCCTGCTAAGAACTCTTGAGGCACCCTCTATTCTCAACCGAGTCCTATCTCTTCCTAATTCTCTATTGTCGAATATTAGCGTCTGCCATAAGTCGAATATTATCGCCTCTACATTACTCATATAATAAGCATATCTCCTAACAACTTAAATGAAAAATCATATCTCCATTAAACTAAAACACTTGTAAGAGTTCAGTATATCTGAAGGATGAAGTTGTACCAAATCAATCAGGACGGCAGTACCTGCAACCTCCCCACCAACTTGCTTAACCAATTCTATTGTAGCCGCTAAAGTACCTCCAGTGGCCAAGACATCATCGACTATTAATACTCGTTGTCCTGTGTTAATCGCATCCTGATGTATTTCCAAAGTTTCTGTGCCGTATTCAAGAGAATATTCGATACTCGAGGTTGAATATGGCAACTTGCCCTGCTTTCTAACCGGTACGAATCCACATTTTAACTTAGTAGCCATCGGTGCTCCGAATATATATCCTCTTGCTTCTACAGCGACAACTAGGTCTATTTTGTCATCTAAAAAAGGATAAGTCATATCGTCTACTGCAGCCGAAAATGCCTCTGGATCTCTGAGTAATGGGGTTATATCCTTAAAAACGATCCCATTCTTTGGAAAGTCAGGAATTGACCTGACGAGATCAATATACTTATTCAAATCACCCTCCTTAAAGTAAAAGTATTATTGAAACTTTTCTAATTTACGAAACCACAAATGTAGAACCCCTTGATGTCTTAGAAACCTCTATGCGAACAGGAAATACTTCCTTCAGCTCCTGCATGTGCGTTATAACAATTATTCTTTGAAAGTCGTCCTGTATCATTCTTATAGCTTCTACCAATCGTTCAAGACCATATGAATCTTGAGTTCCAAATCCTTCGTCAATAAACAATGTAGGCATTGGGGCACCAGCCCTGCTAGAAAGTAATTTCGATAATCCTAAGCGTAGAGCAAAATTAACTCTGAATGCCTCCCCACCACTATAAGTTTCGTAACTCCTAGTACCAAGCTCATCTGAGATCCTTATATCCAAAGTTTCTCTAGGTTCTCCTCCAGAACTATTTTCCCTCTGCGTTTCTAGTCTTATATTCATACGATGATCAGTCATTTTACCTAACAGATGATTAGCGTATTCTTCCAACTCGGGTATTGCCTGTTCTATAACCAAGGCCTGTATACCATTCCGACCAAAAGCTATAGCTAATTGGTCAAATATCCCCTTGTTATATGCGTTGAAATTAAATGTTTCTGTTTTTTCAACTAATTCACTCTCTAACCTTGAACATCTATCTATAGATTCTTGCATAGCTCCAATCTCTCTCAATAACTCCTCCTGTTGATTTATAAGCTTTTGCATCTCGCTTTCAATCTTATAGACGTTCATAGATATTTCGGGAAGATCACTTATCTCACTTTCTAGGTGTGGAATTGAATTGGTAACCTTATCCAGCTCCACGATCAGGCCTTCTAACTCTAGCTTATCCCTCTCTAACATAGAGGTAATGTGATTCATGGATTCTCTAGATGCTTTCGCATCTGCAATTAATTGAATTAGGTGTTTCCTTTTCTGGTCCCTGGCCGATACCAAATCGTTGATCGTAGCCTTAGCTTTTTCAATATCAGATTTGAGTTCGTTTATTTGAAGATCATAGTCCCTAATTAATTTCTCGTTGTGGCGAAAGGAATCCACCTTGAGCTTGCCTTCCTGTTCATAAGATTGAGCCAAGTGTTTACATCCTTCCTCTCCTAAAGGTTGGCCACAAAGTGGGCACGGCGCTTCCTCACCCATAGAACTAAGCATGTCCACTTTTCTTCTCAGATCCTCCATCTCAGACCTCAAGGCGTCATTATTGGATCTCAAATGATTACCCTGCGATTCTAAAAGCTGAATCTCGGCTCCTTTTTGCTCATATTCCTGAGTAACCAAATCATCTTCACCCGAGCTAACATTTATCTGCATTAAGTCATCCTCAAATGTAGATAACATAAGAGACTTTTGGCTTATATCATCCAAGTGCTTGTTCTGTTCTTGAATCTTTGTTTGCAAACTCGTAATCCCTACATCAATTCTATGCTTATCACTAATTAACATATCAAGTTTGGTCTTTACAACCTGCAGCTGTTGTACCTGACCATTGAGCCTGTTCTTTTCCGTCTCTTTCTCTCTTTTGCTTTCCCCTATCAGAGTGTTATCTCTCTCTGCAGCATTTAGTCTGGCAATATACTGATCCTTGTTTGCCAATTCTCGGTTGATAGAATTTATCTCGATTTCAAGCCTACCAACGGATGCGTCGCTATCCCTTGACTTTATCCTGGATTTCTCAGCTAGCGTGTCATATCTACCCAACCCCAAAATATCTCCCAGAAGCTCTTTCCTCCTGGATGGAGTACTGGTAGTAAATATATCTGCCCTGCCCTGCATTATGAAAGAACTGTTGACGAATGTGTCGTATTCCATACTTAACAACGTACATATTTTCTGCTCAGTTTCTCTAACCGTATTGCCAGTTATTGGCTCATGGCCAGAGGCAGTTTTAATATACAATTCCAAGATAGTTGCACCTTGCCTGCCTCTACCTGACTTACGAAACCTCCTGGAAACCCTGTATTCTGTATCAGCCATAATGAATTCGAGTTCCACCTGCATCTCGTCTTCGCCATGAAATATTAATTCAGATTGAGATCTTGTTCTTGCTTGACCCCAAAGGGACCAGGTTATTGCATCCAATAGAGCCGATTTACCATGCCCATTATCCCCACACAGAGAGGCAACATGTATACCATTAAAATCCAAAACCGGTGCATCTGTCCTATAGGACAGAAAGTTTCTGAGGCTTAGTCGCAGTGGGATCATATATTTATATTCCTGACTAGATTAACTATATTTTACATGTTTGTTGAAAATTTTGTAGACTGGGGTAAGTAATAATTGGATAGTATATACTCTATTAAAATTATATATTTATATTGATATACCTAAAATAATTCGTGGTGTTTTTAATGCACAACAACGGCAACATAATCGACAATAAATTCCTAGGCCTTTTCACAGACCTATATCAGCTCAAGATGGCGCAAAGCTATCTGCGAGAAGAAATGCAAACCAAAGCCACTTTTCAACTGTTTGCCAGGTCGTTAAACAGTCATAGATCATATCTTGTTTCAGCAGGACTAGAGCCTCTTTTAGATCATCTGCAACAATTCAAATTCTCATCAGAATCCCTAAATTTCCTATCTGAAACTTCGCTATTCAGCTCGGATTTCTTACATTACTTAGAAGGTTTTAATTTCACTGGCGATATACGGGCTATACCAGAAGGAAGAGTTTACTTTTTTGACGAACCTATCATCGAAGTAACTGCACCTATAATAGAAGCTCAGATTATAGAAACTATCGTAATCAACCAAATAAATATCAGTAGCCTAGTTGCTACAAAAGCAGCTAGATGTGTCTGGGCCGCTAATGGAAAACCAATAATGGATTTCTCTGCTAGAAGAACTCATGGTATCGATGCTAGCAACATGGCATCTAGATCTACTTATATAGCTGGCTTCCAGTCGACTAGTAATGTACTGGCCAGCAAATCCTACAAAATACCAATAAGTGGAACCATGTCACATTCATATATAACTAGTTTTGCACATGAAATTGATTCTTTCAGAGCATTTGTAAAGAGTTTTCCTGACGATTCCATAATACTTGTAGATACCTACGATCCTATAGAGGCGACTAAAAAAGTTATCACTGTAGCACACGAAATGGAAATGTCTGGATCGCGATTAATTGGTATTAGGATAGACAGCGGAAATATCTTACGCCTGAGTAAACAAATACGTTCGATGCTGGACGAAGCAAATTTACATTATGTAAGGATAATAGCAAGCGGTGGGTTAGATGAATACAGTATAAAAGAATTAGTTGAAAACGCAGCTCCAATAGATGGATTTGGAGTTGGTACGAAGGTAGGTGTATCGCACGACATCCCATCATTGGATATTGCATATAAAATGGTCTCATATGGTGAGCGGCCTGTATTCAAGACAAGTCCTGGTAAAGAGACTATACCCTACAAGAAACAAATCCATAGGGTAATTGACCAACGCGGATTATTTAAGAAAGACATAATAACACTTGAAAATGACCAACCTGCTGAACTGAATACTGAACCTTTGCTGCAAACTTATGTGAAGAACGGCAATATGCAAAAAGAACTACCAAGTATTAATCAAATAAGGGATATATTTGACCAAGATTTCTATCGCCTTGGGGAAAATTACAAGAAGTTAGATACAAAAGAAATTTATCCAGTTGTACTTAGTGACAAACTAAGCGAAATGTATAATAGTGTGCGGAATCCAGTCTAGCAAAATTAATCCCGAAGGGCACCGACTTTTTAGAACCTATTGCTATAAACCCTGTATAGCAATGTTCTGAGCCTCAAAATGATATTTGACTCCAAGTTCGGCAAGCGAGATCAGATCGTCAACAACTGACCTAGGAAATGGATCCCCTTCAGCAGTACCCTGTATTTCAACCAGGTCACCTTTATCAGTCATAACAACGTTAAAGTCAAGATCGGCTCTTGAATCTTCATCGTAGCATAGATCTAATATAGTTTCGCCAGAAACTACTCCCACGCTTACGGCAGCAACTGCACCTTTAAGCGGATTACTCTGTATTACACCGTTCTTAAGCATTCTAGAGACTGCTTGATATAATGCAACATAAGCCCCAGAGATCGCAGCAGTCCTAGTCCCGCCGTCTGCTTGAATTACATCACAATCTAAAAATATGGTACGCTCCCCAAGTTTCTCCATATCAACTATAGCTCTTATAGATCTACCTACTAACCTTTGTATCTCTTGGGTGCGGCCCCCGAGTCCAGACGGTCCAATTTCTCTATCTCTGCGAGTCAGTGTAGCCCTAGGTAACATAGAATATTCTGCTGTAACCCAACCTTTTCCTTGCCCCCTTCTCCATCCGGGCACTCTATCCTCAACAGACGCAGTGCATATAACTTTAGTCTGACCAACTTCTATTAACGCAGAGCCTTCAGGGAAAGCCAAGAAACGAGGTGTTATACTTACAATCCTTGGATCTTGATTGGATCTACCATCAACTCTAAACAAAGTTATACCCCCAGCCATATATCTCGGCGACTCAGTATACCATAAGGACTGACTTATTAATGCGATGATCGCATTATGCCTAGATTTGAAAGAGTATAGTCTATGCTATAATTCTGTAGGTGATTTAAGTGCCCAAGATATACACTAAATACGGTGACGACGGTGATACTGGCCTGTTATATGGAGGAAGAGTCTCCAAAGCAGACCTTCGCTGTGAAGCCTATGGAACAGTAGATGAAGCTATATCCTCATTAGGCTTGGCACGTTCATTAGCAAAATCAAATGAAATAAAACCTATAATAAAGGAAATACAAGAGGATTTATTCACTATAGGGGCAGAACTTGCCACAGATTTAACCCAATATGATTTGTTAGTTAAACATTTCAGAATTACAACAAACGATATGATATCCAAGCTAGAACAATTCATAGACAGTCTAAACGATCAACTTACGCTGCCACGACAATTTATAATTCCTGGTGGTTCTCCCGCCTCAGGAGCCCTCGACCTCAGTAGGAGCATAATTAGAAGAGCAGAAAGAAGAGTTGTGAGCCTAAAGGATATGGATCTCCTAAAGAATAGTTTAGTGCTGAAATATCTTAATAGGTCCGCAGACCTAATTTTCATCATGGCAAGATTTGAAGACAAGGACCTACCAATTGAATCGCTTACTAGCCAAAGGTCTTAGCACAATATGTATTACTATTCTCTTGGCAGGGTGCTTATCAGAACCCCCAGGGAACGAGGTATTATTCTCCACTGAGGACGGAGTACTCCTATCAGGTAGAATTATTGGTAGCGGAGAAAAGTCCATACTAATGAGTCATATGGATGGAGGTAGTCAAGAGGATTGGTGGGAATTTGCACAGCTATTGAGCACATATGGATATTCTTCACTGACTTTCGACTTTCGAGGGTACGGCAAATCGAGTGGCAATATAGACAAATCCAAATTAGGTATTGATCTACAGGCGGCAGTAGATTACACAAGAAATACCGGCATAACAAAAATACTGCTTCTTGGTGCGAGCATGGGTGGAACTGCTTCTATAAGTATAGCAAGCGATAACGATATATCAGGGCTAATAACCCTGTCCTCGCCTGCGCAAATCGCTGGAGGACTAGATGTCACATCTGACATATACTCAATAGAGGAACCTAAACTATTTATAGCGGCCGAGGATGATAAGTTCCATGCAAGAAGTATCGATTTGTTTGCCCAATCTTCTATAAATGTATATGAAGCTTACAAATTACCAGGCAATAAACATGGTACGGACCTATTTGATGACGAAAGTGGTGATAAACTTAACGGATTAATTATAGACTTTCTGCGTAGGAATTATTGATGCCAAAGAAACAAGTAATGATAGTGGATTACGGAGCCGGCAACGTAAGGAGCGTTGGAAAAGCCGTAGAAAAGCTTGGATATGCAGCTAAGCTATCTGATAATCCAGACGATATATCAAATGCCAAAGCAATAATATTTCCAGGCCAAGGAGCCTCAGAACCTGCACTATCTAAGCTCAAAGATCGCGGTATTATAGATCCACTCAAGAATGCCATTAGATCCAATACACCATTTTTCGGAGTATGCCTTGGTCTACAACTTATACTTGAATCCTCTGAAGAAGGTCCATCACCCTGCCTTGGCATTGTTAAGGGAGATGTGAAACTCCTCCCTTCCAGTGTCAAGAGGCCTCACATGGGATGGAATCAAGTAGATATTTCCACTCAACATCCTGTGTTCAATGGTATAGAAAATATGTCTTACTTCTATTTTGTTCACAGCTATTATGCAAATCCATCTGACGAACATATATCTATAGGACACACGGACTATGGAATAAGATTCTGCAGTGTAATAGCTAAAGATGAATTAATAGCAACGCAATTCCATCCAGAAAAGAGTGGATCATTAGGACTGAGACTCTATGACAATTTCCTAAGGATGTCACTAGGCAATCCGTAGATATGAGAATATTATGCAACTAATACCAGCTATAGATATTAGAGGTGGACTGTGTGTTCGCCTATACCAAGGAGATTACGATAGACAAACTGTATATTCTGACAACCCCTTGGAAGTAGCGCTAAACTGGGAATCTCTGGGAGCCACTAGGATCCATATTGTAGATCTAGACGGAGCTCAATCTGGCATCCAGTCTAATATTGATACTATACAAAGTATAGTAAAATCGCTAACTATCCCAATTCAGGTAGGTGGAGGCATACGCAATATAGATAAAATCCGCTCTCTATTAGATGCTGGGGTAAATAGAGTTATACTTGGTACCATAGCAATATCTGATCCTGATATAGTTGAGAAGGGTTGCAATGAATTTGGTTCTGATTCGATAATCGTAGGCTTAGACGCCAGAAACGGACTGATATCAATAAATGGATGGGAGGAATCTTCCAACATGGATGCCAAAACTCTTCTGGCCCGCATGGAAACCCTAGGAGTAAATAGATTCGTATATACAGATATTGCCAAAGATGGGACGCTTGAAGGCCCAAACTTCACCTCAGTAAAGGAATTAATTATTGGCTCAGAAAGCAAAATAATCGCATCAGGTGGAGTATCAGACTTAGAACACCTCCTCAAATTAAGTTACCTAGGTGCTGAGGCGGCAATTGTAGGTCAAGCACTATATACAGGTAATATTAGCGTAAGGGATGCATTAGAATACGGAGAGATAACTTAATCGTTATTGAAGTCTGGGATTTAGTGGAGGAAAGATAGGTTCAATGGAACAATCGTACGAACCATTCAATGAAATGGACGTAGACCTACTGTTAACCCTCCTACCGATACGGCCGTATGAGCACGTAATGATAGCAGGTTGCAGTAATACAGCTCTCTGTATTTCCCTAGCTAAATATCTTAATCAAGGAAAACTATATGCACTAGATAGTGATAACGAGATATTGGATAAATGCAAAGAAATATTAACTAATATACCTCTAACCAATTTTTTGAATCTCAATTATGATAGTGTCACAGATTACTTCGAAGAACAATCGATAGACGGAATACTAATAGATTATGGTGAGACATCTCAGTCCAGCATAGATCAGATACTAGACTACATCAGCCTATATGCAGCCAAATCCGCATGGATATCAGTTATAGAACATACCTCAGCTAAAGGCAAACTGGCATCATCAGGGTCAATGGAACAGGATATAAAAGGCACACTGAATAATACATACAGGCACATAA
>CEUS01058272.1_pt1 | contig 25012 bp, 37 predicted proteins | sample 427031 | NCBI WGS metagenome assembly CEUS01 (sample SAMEA2622837, study PRJEB7988) | marine metagenome | biome: marine biome (ENVO:00000447); feature: marine epipelagic mixed layer (ENVO:xxxxxxxxx); material: "saline water (ENVO:00002010), including plankton (ENVO:xxxxxxxx)" | depth 140 m | reverse complement strand
AAAATGATAGAAATTAAAAAACTTTTAGAACAAGAAGTTGAAAAAGCTGAAATAGTTATTGCGGCAAAAAGTATAGTTGATGAATTGCAAAATATGATCGAAGACTTAGGCAAGTTACAAAATGATGAACTTGGTGCTATTGTTGATCAAATGTCATACCAATATGGTGGTGATGCGGCGGCAAACTTTAATACAGCAGTTGCTTCACAATTAGAAACTTTGTTAGGATCAATTAAATCGGCTAAAGAAGCTGTTAATAACGAAGTACTTGTATTGACAGGCGAAGCTCCAGCACAATCAGATATGTCAGCAACAGATTCAGATTTAGGTGATATGGGATCAGACATTGAAGATCCTGTAGATGATTTGCCAGCAGATGATTTAACTGGTGGTGATGATGCGGCAAGCGGTCCTGTAGATGAGCCACTAGGTAGAGCCAAAAAGGCTTAACCAAAATGAAAATCACAGAAGTCATAGGTAAGGCAAAATATGTCAGTAAATTAGATTCTGACATTAATGAACTTATTGTTACTATGATGGCTAATGATATTGATACAATTGATACAAAAGGCTTTGCAAGTGAATTAAAAACTTTAGGCCACGGTGTTAGTATTGATGCATTATTAAAACACTTAATGAGTAATGGAAAAATAAAATCAGTTAATTCATCAGAAATTAAATTAGATGTTCCATCAAATGATGCAACATTTAGTAAACAAGATAATACTGCCAATAAAGTTTCTAAAATGGCATCTAAAGCGGCCAAATCCGGCATTAAATAATTGACATATTTTATATTAACTGCTATAATGTTTTAAATAGGAGAACATTATGCCAGGAATGTGGATACCGAAGTTTTTTGAAAAGTTATTTGAGCTTACAACACCTATTAAAAAGAAAAAAAGAATTTATAAGGTAAGAGGAAAGAAATACGTTATTAAGGATTATGTTGGACGAAAGCCTAAAAACAGAAAACTCTACAACTAACACATTATTAGTTAATAAATTTGATTACATACAATATAAAAGAAAAAGTATTGATGGAACAAGATATTATGTTAATGATAATGGAGATCCTGTCCCATCGGTAACTACAATATTATCTAAAACTAAAGATATGACAGCAATTAATGCCTGGAAAAAACGGGTAGGAAAAGTTGAAGCACAGAGAATAGTTACAGAGTCAGCGAATCTAGGAACAGTTATGCATAAACATCTTGAATGTTTTATTGAAGGTGTAGAACGTCCTAAAGGTACAAATCAAGTCCATGTACAAGCAAAGCAATTAAGTGATACAGTTATTGAGCAAGGTTTATGTAATGTAAATGAAGTATGGGGTATAGAAACAGCACTTGCTTTTCCAGGATTATATGCAGGTACGGCTGATATGATATGTGTACACGAAGATGAACCAGCAATTGGAGACTTTAAAACAGCTCGCAAATTTAAGAAAAAAGAATGGATTAGTGATTATTTTATGCAGGCATCAGCTTATGCACTAGCTCATAACGAAGTATATGGCACAAATATTAAAAAAGGAGTTATTTTTATGGTAACTCATGACAATACTTACCAGCAATTTGTAGTTGAAGGAGCTGAATTTCAAACATTTACAGATAAGTGGCTTGATAAGGTTGAAACTTATTATAAAATGAATAAATAGTATTATATTGGAGTACTAACGTGGCAACTACATATACTAGAATTAAAAACAGACGTGGTTTAAGAGCAGATTTACCTCAGCCTTTAGCTGATGGTGAAATTGGTTTAGCAACAGATACGAGAGAAGTTTACATAGGTGCTGGTACACAGGACTTATTAAACAGCGATGTACAAGTTACACCATTTTTAGATGCACAGACAGTTGTATCAGGGGACCTAACAAATATAGATTCAGCTACTACAAATAATGGTTTATTGTTTTTTAATGTAACTGGAACTCAAACATTTACAGGTGACGGAACTAATAAAAATTCATATACTATTAGTTCTGCTAATGTATCTATTCCATCTGGTAAATCACCAATTGGTTCAAGTTATGAATCACAAGACTTTGTTGTAACAAAATATATAAATGGTAATCCTACGTTATTAGAAACATCAAAATATTCTATTGTTAATAGTGGTGGTAATTATCAAATTAACTTTATTACGGCTCCTGAAGCAGGTTCTAAAGTTTGTGTAGTTAAATGGACAGAAGCACAAACACGTGAACACGCAAGAGCAAGAGCAAGTTGGGAAGCAAGTAATTCAGCAGTATCAAGCTATAATAAATGGCAGGCAAATGATTTAGCAAACAACCAAGTATGGGTTGATATTACAACAGGAACTGGTATGGTACAGTTTGTAACAGCAGGTGAAAAGACAGCATTGGAAACTGCTAATGCAAATGATTCGATTAGTACAATTAACGAACCAGCAACTTATAGTTTCTTAGGAGAAAATACAACATTAGGTCATGTAGCAAGAAATGTTGCAATTGATTCTGATTTAAAAATTGATTTAGATACACCACAACAAGCATATAACGTTTCAAGATTTATTAATAAAAAACGTGGCCAAGTATCAAGAGTTGCAAACAATATTCAAATTTATACTGAAGCAAGTTATCCACAGTTTCAAACAAATCAATATGTATCTTTCATGAGAAAAGCAACATTGGCCGCTAATAGTAATGGAACAGTTTTAAGTTATGTAACAACAGAGGCTAACATATACAAAGTTGATTATAGTGTAAAATATAATAATGAATTTAGAGCAGGTACAATTTTAATTGCTACAGATGGAACTAATGCTACAATTAATGATAATTTCGTAGAAACCGGCGACACTTCTGCGGTGTCCTTTGCGGCGGCAATTAGTAGCGGAAAATTGCAATGGAACTGGGCAAACAGTCATGCAACAAACGTCGCGAACTTATCATACAAGATAGAACGTTGGTTACAGTCGTAACTAGTAGTTGTATTTTTTTAACAGATTTTTTCTGTTAAATCCAATTTAACTATTGCTTTTATGAATAAAGTGATAGTATAATTATTATTGTTATAAATGATAGGTTAAAAAGAATAATGAACGCACAGGGCAAAAAAGAAATCTATATAGTAAAACGAAACGGTCAACGTGAACCGTTAGATATTAACAAAGTACATAAAATGACAGAAGCCGCTTGTGGGGATCTCCCAGGAGTGTCAAGTTCACTAGTTGAAATGAATTCAGGATTACAGTTTTCAGATGGTATGACAACTGCTCAAATTCAAGAGATTTTAATTCGTTCTGCTAATGATCTTATATCATTAGAATCACCAAATTATCAATATGTAGCGGCAAGATTATTATTGTTTACTATTAGAAAAGAAGTATTTGGAAAACATATTGATGGTAACTATCAAGTTCCATTACAGTTTTTAGTTGGAAGAAATATTGAAAAAGGATTATATGATTCTAATATAATGAAATGGTATACTGATGAAGATTTTAAAAGATTAGATTCATATATTAAACATGATAGAGATTACAATTTTACATACGCAGGATTAAGGCAAGTTTCTGACAAATATCTAGTACAAGATAGAAGTTCCGGAAATGTATTTGAAACACCTCAGTATATGTATATGTTAATTGCGGCAACATTGTTTTGCAACTATCCAAAAGAAACACGTCTATCATATGTAAAAAGATATTATGATGCTGTTTCTACTTTTAAAATTAATATTCCTACGCCAGTGATGGCAGGAGTACGTACACCATTAAGACAATATGCTTCTTGTGTATTAGTTGATGTAGACGATACATTAAATTCAATTTTTTCTAGTGATATGGCAATTGGTAGATACATTGCACAAAGAGCCGGCATTGGAATTAATGCAGGTAGAATACGTGGAATTAATTCACGTATTAGGGGTGGAGAAGTAGCACACACAGGTGTTATCCCATTTCTTAAAAAGTTTGAATCAACGGTAAGATGCTGTACGCAAAACGGAGTACGTGGTGGTAGTGCTACGGTCCATTTCCCTATCTGGCACCAAGAAATAGAAGACATACTTGTATTAAAAAATAATAAAGGTACAGAAGATAATAGAGTACGAAAACTTGATTATTCAATACAATTGTCAAAAATATTTTATGAAAGATTTATTAAAGGAGGAAATATTACTTTGTTTTCTCCACATCAAGTACCAGGTTTATATGAAGCATTTGGTACACCAAAATTTGATAAGTTATATAAAAAATATGAACAAGATGAAACAATACCTAAAAAAATTGTACAAGCAAGAACATTAATTAGTGATGTTTTAAAAGAACGTGCTGAAACAGGAAGAATTTATATTATGAATATAGATCATGCAAACGAACATAGTTCATTTGTAGATAAAGTTAATATGAGTAATTTATGCCAAGAAATAACTTTACCTACTGATCCTTTACAGCATATTGATGGAAAAGGTGAAATTGCTTTATGTATTCTTTCAGCAATTAATGTTGGATTAATAAAAGATTTAACTGAACTTGCTCATTTATGTGATTTGGCAGTAAGAGCTTTAGATGAAATTATTGAGCACCAAGGTTATCCTGTTAAGGCGGCAGAACATTCTACAAAAGCAAGACGTTCACTTGGTATTGGATATATTGGTTTAGCACACTATTTGGCTAAAAATAAAGTTAAGTTTAATGATAAAAGAGCTTGGAAAATTGTAAATGAATTAACAGAAGCATTTCAATATTCTTTGATTAAAGCAAGTGTAGAGTTAGCAAAAGAAAAAGGCCCTTGTGATTATTTTAAAAAAACAAAATATTCAAAAGGAATTATGCCAGTTGATACTTATAAAAAAGATGTAGATGAAGTTGTTGGAGATAAGTTAAAACAAAATTGGGAAAAATTACGTACTGAAGTTAAGCAATATGGAATGAGGCATTCAACATTATCAGCACAAATGCCTAGCGAAAGTTCTTCTGTAGTAGGCAATGCTACTAATGGAATTGAACCACCTAGAGATTATTTGTCAGTTAAGAAAAGTAAAAAAGGTCCACTAAAGCAAATAGTTCCACAGTATAAAACATTAAAAGATTATTATACGTTGTTATGGGATATGCCAAGCAATGAAGGATATATTAATATTGTTGCTGTTATGCAAAAATATTTTGATCAAGCAATATCAGGAAACTGGAGTTATAATCCAACGCATTTTGATAATAATGAAGTTCCAATGAGTGTATTAACAAAAGATTTTTTAACAACATATAAGTTAGGTTGGAAAACGTCATATTATCAAAATACATATGATTTTAAAGGTGAAGAACCAAATATTACAGATCAAGAAAATACATTAACAGTTGATGAAGCTTTAAGTACTGCTGAAGATAATGATGAGGAATGCGATTCATGTACAATATAAACTTGACAATACAACGAGAGAGTGTATAATAGAATTATGAAAACAGTATTCAATAAAAACAGTAATATAGATTTTACAAAGCAACCAATGTTTTTTGGAGAAGATCAGAATGTGCAAAGGTATGATGTTTTTAAATATCCACAGTTTGATAAATTAAATCAAACTATGCTAGGATACTTTTGGAGACCTGAAGAAGTAAGTTTACAAAAAGATAGAGCAGATTATCAAACATTTAGACCAGAACAAAAACATATTTTTACAGCAAACTTAAAATACCAAACGTTATTAGATTCAGTACAAGGTAGAGGACCAAGTTTAATGTTTTTACCTTATGTTTCTAATCCTGAGTTAGAAGGCTGTATTGTTACTTGGGATTTCTTTGAAGCATTACACTCTAGAAGTTATACTCATATTATGAAAAATGTATATTCTGATCCAAGTGAAGTATTTGATACAATATTAGATGATAAAGAAATTTTAAAACGTGCTGTTAGTGTTACAAAAAATTATGATTCATTTGGAGAAGCGGCACAAAATTATGTAGTTAAAGGTAAAGGAGATATTCTTGATGTTAAGAAAAAACTTTACCTAGCAATGGTAAATGTAAATATTTTAGAAGGATTAAGATTTTATGTTTCTTTTGCTTGTACATTTGCTTTTGGCGAATTGAAACTTATGGAAGGGTCAGCAAAAATTATTTCATTAATTGCAAGAGATGAAGCAACACATTTAAATTTAACTACTCATGTAATTAAAGCATGGCAAAAAGGTGATGATTCTCAAATGTTAAAAATTATTAAAGATACTAAAAAAGATGTTGAAGAAATGTTTAGAAATGCTGTTGATGAAGAAAAAGCATGGGCAAATTATTTAATGAAAGATGGTTCAATTATAGGACTTAATTCAAAATTATTAGGTGATTACGTTGAATGGATTGCAAATAAAAGATTGCGAGCTATTGGCTTTGATCCAATATATGATATTCCTGCTACACAGAACCCGTTACCATGGACGCAACATTGGCTATCAAGTGCAGGAATGCAAGTTGCCCCACAAGAAACAGAAGTTGAAAGTTATATTATCGGTGGGTTAAAACAAGACGTAGATGATAAAACTTTCGAGGACTTTAAACTATAATAAGAAAGAAAACAATGTTAAAACAAAAACTAAACAAAGATGATGTTGTAGTATTTAGAACAGTAGGTAGTGATGAAGTTATTGCTACTTTAATTGAAGAAACTGATACTGCTTATCGTGTTAGCAAACCTCTAGCTTTAGCAATGACGGCAAAAGGTGTTGGCATGACACAATATATGATAATGGCTGATAAAGAAAGCGAATTTGAATTTCTAAAAACCACACTAATTACGGTAGGAAAAGCAAATTCACAAGCCAAAGAAGCATACGCACAAAGCATATCTAATATCGTACAACCACCAAAACAATCGATAATCACCTAATCTAAAAGAAATAAATACTACTATAAAGGATTGTAAAAATGCCATTAGTAGCTAGATTAGGAGATACTTGTACAGGTCATGGATGCTGGCCATCTAGACCCAATGTGAGTGCTTCTCCAAATGTATTTGCTGATGGAATACCAGTTCATAGAGTTGGTGATGCTTGGGGAACGCATTGCTGTTTAGCACTTTGTCACTCAAGTGTATTAGCAACCGGATCACCAAATGTATTTGCAAATAATATACAAGTTGGCAGAATAGGTGATGCTGTAGCTTGTGGTAGTACAGTAGCTACTGGGTCAGCAACAGTATGGGCAAATTAAGGAGTTAAATTATGGCAACAATTTTACCAGGTGACGGGAGTAGTTTGTGGAATAACTTTGATGGAACAGCGATTTCTCAATCAATGGGAAGTATTGCAAAAGAAAGTTTGCAAAATGGATATTTTGATATTAAAGATACTACAGACTTATACGGAAATTCAATAAAAACACAAACGGCTTGGAAAAATCCAAATTACGAAAAAGAATCACAAATTAAAAATATATTATATAATGGAAATGGTAATTGGATTGGTATGTCTAATTTGCCAGAAGGATGGAACAATCCAAATATTAGTAATAGAGCAACTATTGTTGAACTTGGAAGACCATTAAACGATACAGAATTAGATCAGATGACGCAAATAGATGGATTGTTAAATGACTTTCATAGGCACGGAAATATACAAAGTGGTGTTGAACAAAATGATTGGGGTGGCAACAATTTATTTAAAATGATTGGTAAACATAAATCATTTCATTTACCAGGTGGACAATTACCTAAACCAATTGGACAGATGCTATCAATAGGACAAGGTATTAATTCCTTAAATACAGCATTAGGTAATGCGGCATCAGTAAATTCAGGTCCTTGTAAATTTATAGAAGACTTATTTGGAGCAATATCTAAAGGTGGTGCTATATTAAGTAAAATTTTAGGATTTATTAGTAGTGCATTGGGAATTTTAAATATGATAAATGGTATCATTGGATTCGTTCAACAGTTAGCCGCACAGATATTAGCAGACTTGGCGGCGTTAGCAGGTGCAATTACAAGAATAACAAATGCCGCAATTGCTGGATTGTTAGATGGATTAATGAGTGATCCTTGTTTAAAGCATTTAATTTATGCAGGTATCGCCGGAGTAGGGTTAATTAAGACAATTAAAAAGTTCACCTAATTAATATGGAAGGGTGGCTGAGTGGTTGAAAGCACCGGTCTTGAAAACCGGCAAAGGCGCAAGTCTTTCCAGAGTTCGAATCTCTGCCCTTCCGCCAGTAATAAATATATGTAAGTTATGGATCATTTAGAACAATTATTAAGCACACGTCATACTTACAAGACGTTTCTCCCCAAAGCATTGGAAGATGAAAAAATTGAAAGAATACTTAAATCCATAACTGACGTCCCGTCATGTAATAATAGATACAATTACAAAGTTAAAGTGTTAAAAAATAGTTTAGAAGAAAGAAAACAAAAAATAGGTTTATTTGATTACGTTTGTACAATGTCAAAAAATCCAGTAAAATATGATGATACTTCTGAAAATTTAGTAACAAGATCTCCTAAATCATATGATGAAGCAATGAGATGGTTGGAATTAAAAAATTTAGATCAGCATATAAATGGTCAAGTTTTAGCACCTTTAGTATTAGTGTATTATGTTGCTGACGATGATCCAGTTCAACTTGATATACTTGATATGGGGTTATCATGTTGGAATAATATTATTACAGCACAAATGCTTGGAATACAAAGTGGATTTTGTGGTTGTTTTGATAAAGCATTTATGAAAGATTTTTTAGAATTAGAAGGTTCTCCAGTTGTAGCAATAGGATTTGGATATGCTAATGATATTATTGATAACGATCAAAAACATCCTGATAATCCTAGACCAAAATATACAGATTTAATAGTTTAATATTTTTTAATTTTAGTGTGTATACTTGGACCAAGACTTTTTTCTCGTTTGTATTTGACTCTTTTTAAGATCAAATCATTATCATCTTTATAATATGAATATCCATGACACGTCATTAATCCAAGTACATGGTCGTTTGATATTCCTAGCAATCTATTCAATTCATCAGATGCTGTATGATCATTAGCATGATTTATACATCCACAAAACGTATTGTGCAATCCCATAGTCATACCACACCAAATTGCGGAAGTAGCCATTACTCCTATATTAACACCTTTAGAACAGTCTGGTCCATCATTCCATTGGACTTTACCTTCTTTCCAGCCAGGAGCCTTGTGAAAATATAACACAACCAATGGAGCAAACAATTGAGTGTTTGGTCGTAATCGAATGTCCTTCCTATGATTAAAAATCCATTTGTATTTTTCATCAACAAAGTTTTTATATCTAGCAATGTCATTAATTGAATAAGTCGTTACTGTGTTATCAGGAACTGCCGAAATATTTGCCCAGATGTATTGTTTGATTAATTTTCCTTGTTCAGAATTGGTTAGTGCTATTTTTAAATAATCACTATGATTAATTGGATATTTAATTTTGGCATCTGGTTGGTCATAAAAAGGATAAGGCTTAAATGGTGCCTTTTCAATACTTCGTAAAATGCAATCGGTTTGTTCTTCAGAAACATCACGGTCTAAATCAAACCATTTCCAGTTTCCTCGATCATCAATCATGTTTTCAATGTCTTGTATGTTTGACAGAGATTTTTCGTTAATTATGCCCATGTTTATCCTTGACTAAATACCATAAAATATAGTATTATTTAGTATGACGTATTATGTAAATGAAAATTGTATAAAATGTAAGCACACAGATTGCGTAGAAGTTTGTCCAGTTGATTGTTTTTATGAAGGTGAAAACTTTCTTGCTATTAAACCTGATGAATGTATTGATTGTGGAGTCTGTGAACCAGAGTGTCCAGTTGATGCAATAAAAGCCGATACTGATCCAGAGCAACCTAAAGCTGAAATAGATAAATGGGTTGAGCTAAATACAATGTATGCTAACCAATGGCCCAATATAACAAAAAAGAAAGATGCATTACCTGAAGCAAAAGAATATGATCCAGAAACTTATAAAGAAGATAAAACATCTTTACTATCTGAAAAGCCAGGTACAGGAGATGAATAATGACAGATAAAAAACAAACACCACAAGAAAAGGCTTTTGAAAAAAAGAAAGCTGAAAAATTAGCTGAATTAGAAAAAAATAATACTAAACAAACTAAACTTACAGGCACACCATTACGTCCTGAAATGCAACAAGAAATAAAAGTTGATCTAGAAGGTTTAAGAAAAAATCATATTTTTATAGCAACACCATGTTATGGTGGTATGGTTGGTGAACCATATTTAAAAGCGATGACACAATTATCAATTTTGTTTAAGCATCATGATTTAAATTTTACATTGGCGACAATAGCAAATGAAAGTTTAGTAACACGAGGAAGAAATACTTTGGTAGCAATGTTTTTAGAAAATCCAATGTACACTCATTTAATGTTTATTGATGCTGACATAGGATTTAATCCAAACGATTTAGTTAAAATGATGCATCGTGATAAAGAAGTTGTTACTGGAGCATATCCTAAGAAGTCAATTAATTGGCCAGCTGTTCATCAAGTAGCAAGAACAACTGAAGATGATAAGGCATGGGATTTAGCAAAGCATCAAGCCCAATATGTTATTAATGTTAAGAGAGAACATAAAGAGCAAGAAGAGATTCCAATAGTTCAAGGGCTAATTCCAGTTTTAGATTCAGGAACAGGGTTTATGATGATTAAAAGGTCATGTATAGATAAAATGATAGAAAAATTTCCTGAAACAAAATATAATAATGATCTTAATACTAATCCTAAATACAATCCTTACTTTTATGCGTTATTCGATACAATGATAGAAGATGGAACAAAGAGATATTTGTCAGAAGATTACACATTTTGTAGACGTTGGCAGTCAATTGGTGGGGAAATTTGGATGGATCCTTCTATTGATTTAGATCATTATGGAAATTATTCATTTCAGGGTAATATCAGCGAACAATTTACATTAATCAGAAAAGACTAGTAATTGACTTTTGATACAAAATATAGTATTATTAAGTAATGAGTCTACTTGAAAAAATAAAACAATTATTTCCAACAGCTTCAAAGCCCAATGATGTAAAAACAATTGGAGATGACCTTCTTCATAATAGTTTTTTACAACTTACGGAATATGTTGAGCTTGTAGTTGCACAAATATATAAATTAACTAAAGATACTACATATAGAAGTCGTGAAGATGGGCTTAAAGGTATAGAATGGCTAAAGAAACAAAAAGAAAAAGATATCAAATACCAGTCAGCATTGGATGAAATTAGAATTCTATATACATGGTGGAATGATTTAAGACCAAAAAGAAATGATCCGTGGAAAGGAATTGATCGATCATTTGGTGATTTTAGAGACGAATGGCTAAATACAACGGAAGATAAAAATCCAGAGTATAAAAGTTTTATGGATCAATGTCGTCATGCAGAGAAAATTCAAAAAGTATATGGCATTGAGGATACCAAGATGCTAATAAGGTTGGTTAACATTAGAGAATATTTGTAATATGTCAGATAATAATAAAAAAGATGGTTCTAAAACTTTTCATTTAACATATCAAGAAATAGTAGATGCATTTGCACAATATCTTTACGATAGACAGTTGCTTGATAATGAAGAATCTGAAGGTTCTTTAGTATTTGAGCTCAGTGAAGATAAAGGTGCTAAAGTAATTGTTACTCCTAAAGTAACAGAAGATGATGAAAGTTCATCAGATTATACAGTTGAGCATATAGATTTAGAAAAGGAAGAAGAATAATATGGCATACGATGTAGAATTAGAACAATTAAAAGATGAACACGCGAGATTACACATAGCATTAGAAAAATTAGTAGCAGAAGGTGATGATGACGTTAGAATCGCTGTTATGAAAAAAAGAAAGCTATGGATTAAAGATAAAATTTCACATATTGAAACTAAAAATCAATTAGCACAAGCAAATTAATATAATAAAAATAATCATGTACGAATATAGATGTAAAATACTAAGAATAGTGGACGGTGATACAGTAGACGTTGACGTAGATTTAGGATTTGGTACATGGATGCACAAAGAACGTGTTAGATTATTAGGAATAGACACTCCAGAATCAAGAACACGTGATAAAGAAGAAAAGAAATTTGGAATATTATCAAAGAATTATTTAAAAACCCACTATCCTGTGGGATCATCAGCAGTATTAAGAACCCATAAAGACAAAACAGGAAAGTTTGGTCGTATATTGGGAGAGTTTATATATGATAAAACAACAATTAACCAGAAAATGGTTGACGAAGGCTATGCAGTAGTGTACAATGGACAAAGTAAAGATGATATACAAAAAATGCATTTAAGTAACCGTAAACGGCTAATTAACGAAGGTAAACTATAAATATAGGAAACTATAGACTTAATACAATGAATACTAAAGACTTAACGCGATACAGAAATATAGGTATTATTGCCCACGTTGATGCTGGTAAAACAACTACAACAGAAAGAATATTATACTATACCGGAAAATCCCATAAAATTGGTGAAGTTCACGATGGAGCCGCGACAACGGACTACATGGAACAAGAACAAGAACGTGGTATAACAATTACATCAGCGGCAACTACAGTTTTTTGGAACGATCACAGAATTAACATTATTGATACACCAGGACACATTGACTTTAACATTGAAGTAAACAGATCATTAAGAGTACTTGATGGTGCTGTAGTAGTATTTGATGGAGTTGCAGGTGTAGAACCACAATCAGAAACAAACTGGCGTTTAGCAGATCAATACAGAGTTCCAAGACTTTGTTTTGTAAACAAATTAGATAGAACAGGTGCAGATTTTTTAAGATGTGTTGAAATGATTAAAGAAAGACTAGGTGCAAAACCAGTTATAATGACAATACCAATTGGTGCAGAATCTAATTTGCAAGGTATTGTAGATTTAGTTACAATGAAAGCAATAGTTTGGGATGGAGAGCAATTAGGTGCTTCATTTAATGAGCAAGAAATTCCAGAAGATATGAAAGCTGATGCTGAAAAATATAGAACAGAATTAATTGATACTGTAGTTGAACAAGATGAAGCTGTAATGGAATCATATTTAGAAGGTGAAGAACCAACAGTAGAACAAATTAAGTCTTGTGTTAGAAAAGGTACAGTTGCATTTGATTTTGTTCCTGTATTATGTGGTAGTGCATTTAAAAATAAAGGTGTACAACCTTTACTAGATGCAGTAGTTGATTACTTACCTGCACCAACAGAAGTTGATGCAATATATTCTATAGATGAAAATGGTGAACAAAAAGATCCTATTAAATCTGACCCGTCATTACCATTTAGTGCGTTAGCATTTAAAATTATTAATGACAAGTATGGTGCATTAACATTTGCTAGAGTATATAGTGGTAAGGCAAGTTCAGGACATACACTTTACAATTCAACAAGAGATGAAAAAGAACGTATTGGTAGAATATATGAAATGCACGCCAATTCAAAAGAAGAAGTAAAAAATATACAAGCTGGTGATATTATTGCATTTGTAGGATTAAAAAATGTTACTACAGGTGATACTTTAGTTGCAGAAGATAGTGAAGTAGTATTAGAAAGAATGGTGTTTCCAGAACCAGTTATTGATATTGCAGTAGAACCAAAAACAAAAGATGACCAAGAAAAAATGGGAGAAGCACTTGGTAAGTTTGTACAAGAAGATCCAAGTTTACGAGTTAAAACAGATCAAGAAACAGGTCAAACAATTTTAAGTGGAATGGGTGAATTGCATTTAGAAATTATTGTTGATAGAATGAAAAGAGAATTTAAAGTTGGCGCCAATATTGGTAAGCCACAAGTTGCTTATAGAGAAACAATAACAAAACCATATGAAGTAACATATACACATAAAAAACAATCAGGTGGTTCAGGACAATTTGCACATATTGTTTGTAATATTGAACCAGGACAACGTGGTGATGGGTATACATTTGAAGATGAAATTAAAGGTGGTAATGTTCCTAAAGAATTTATACCATCAGTTGAAGATGGGTTTAAAACACAAGGCTATTCAGGAGTATTAGCAGGATGGCCAACAGTAGATTATAAAGTTACATTGTTAGATGGAAAATATCACGAAGTAGATTCATCAGCAATAGCATTTGAAATTGCGGCAAAGGCCGCTTTTAGAGAAGGTATGAAACAAGCAGGACCAGTATTATTAGAACCTATGATGAAAGTTGAAGTTATTACACCTGAAGAATATTTAGGAGATGTAATAGGTGATTTAAGTTCACGTAGAGGACAAATTAGAGGGCAAGAACCAAGAGGTAATGGATTAGTGTTAGATGCATTAGTTCCTTTAGCCCAAATGTTTGGATATGTTGGTAATTTACGTTCTTTAACAAGCGGTAGAGCGTCATACAGCATGGAATTTAATAGTTATGAAATTGTACCAAGCAATGTACAAGAAGAAATAGTAGCAGGAAACCAATAATGTATGGGGATACTAGATTTACATGGATATTATATACATGAAGCTTGGGAAGAGTTTAAAAAGTTTATTGATGATAGTCAAGATATGAAATATGTAACAGTTATTACAGGCAAAGGTAAAATGCAAGAAGAATTCCAACATTGGGTTGATACAAATCCAAAGTTGAAATCCTGTGAGTTACTACCAACTGGTGGTGCTTACAAGGTATATTACAAGAAAGATAAGAGGAGTCAAAGTGAATAAAGGTAAAATTAAATGGTTTAATCCGACTAAAGGTTACGGATTTATTGAAGACAGCGAAGGTGGTAAAGATGTATTTTTACATATTTCTGCACTACACGAAGCTGGAATTGAGTCTATTACAGAAGGCGAAGAAGTTACTTTTGAAATAGGTGAAAATAGAGGCAAGCCTACCGCTATAAATATTAAAAAGGCATAAAGGAGACCAAATGAGTACAGGTAAACTAAAATGGTATAATGGAGCAAAAGGATTTGGCTTTATAGTACCCTCAGATGGTAGCAAAGATGTTTTTGTTCATGTTACTGCATTTAAAGAAGCAGGCATAACAAAAATTGACCAAGGTCAAGCTCTTGAATTTGAGATTAAAGAGCATAACGGGAAACCGGTTGCTACTGCTTTGAAATTATTAGAATCACCTGGTGATGAGTCTGCAGAAGTTAGTACTGAAGCAAAAGTTGAAGATAAAGCTGAAGAAACACCTGCAGAATCTGAAACACCAGCACAGTAATAAGGAGTAGCAAATGGCTAAAGAAGTAGTCGGGCTGATTAAATTACAAATTCCAGCCGGACAAGCCAAACCAGCCCCGCCAGTAGGGCCAGCTCTTGGACAGAGAGGTGTGAATATCATGGACTTCTGTAAGAAGTTTAATGATAAAACTAAAGCCATGGAAGGTCCAATACCTGTTACTATAACGGTCTATAAAGATAAGAGTTTCATTTTTGAGCTAAAACAACCACCAGTATCGTTTTTTATATTAAAAGCGGTTGGTTTAAAAAAAGGTGGCAGAACGCCTGGTCGTTCAGTTATTAAAAGAATAACTAAAGCACAGGTAAGAGAGATAGCTGAGAAAAAAATGGTTGATATGAATGCCTTCACAGTTGAGCAGGCGATGAAGCAAGTTGAAGGCTCATGTCGTTCGATGAGTATCGAAGTTGTCAAATAATTTTTGATTCATTTTTGATATATTATAGGTTTCTTTTAAATCATTTTTTATAAATATTTTTTGGTAGTAAGCCCAACGCCGGTAACGACGGTAAGCTGATCCCCACAATAATTTAATCGGAGACAGTCTATGGAAAAAATATTCAGATCCATGGGCGACGGACTCTTAATGGTTGGTGCCCTATTTTCTAAGAAGCATAGATCATTGGATGTTCCTGCCGACCAGTCGGATCAGGTTAAAAGGTTCAAAAGATGGTTATCCTACGAGCCATCTAAGCATTATTTAGGTGCTGGCCAAAAAAAGGACACGCATAAGTAATCTTCTTGACAAGATGCGTTGTTTCGTGTATTATTATTAATATGCTAAAACAACGCATTTTGCATATTGAGGTCTTAACGTCATCCCTCTTTAAAAATTCTGCCGTTTTATAGGAGGAAATATGGGTAAACATTTAAGTACAAAAACATACGGACATAACATTGGTTTAAGTTCAGTATTTAGACAGCCTAATGCAGACCATTCACATTGTCATTTATTACATGGTTATAGTTTAGCATTTAAGTTCACATTTGGTTGTAATGAGCTAGATAATAAAAATTGGGCAGTAGATTTTGGTGGGCTAAAACCATTAAAAGCATGGTTAGAAGATAATTTTGATCATAAAGTTGCATTAGATAAAAACGATCCACATCTAGAAAAATTTAAAGAACTTGAGCAATTAGATTTAGCAGAGTTAAGAATATTTGATGGAGTTGGTGCTGAAAAATTTGCGGAACACGCCTTTAACTTTGCAGATAAATTAATTAGAGAAAAAACAAATAATAGATGCTATTGTATAGAAGTTGAATGTGCGGAGCATGGAGCCAATTCAGCAATATATCGTAATGAATGATGATTATCAAAATTCAGGGTATCCTAATTGGGGTATGCTTGGAGAATTAATTAAAGAAACAAAACCTAAAATAGTTGTAGAAATAGGAACATACTACGGAGGGTGGACAAAGTTTCTTTCTGAGAATACTAGTCCAGATACAAGAATTTTTACATTTCAAACACCTGAACGTAGAAGATTAAATCATTTAGCAGATACTACACAAGGAGAAAATAATATTCTTCCTGATTTTGTGGTAGAAGCTTTAACTCAAGATTATCCAGAAACTTGGGGAAATTTTACTGCACAAAATTGGAAGGATTTAGCAAAGCAAAGTCTAGACAAAAAATATCATGGAATGTATGATTTTAATTTACTTGCTGATGCAATTAGTAATGATAAAAAAATTACTTGTATTTTAGCAACTTCTCCACTATCATATCCATGGCCAGTTAAGTATGATTTATGCACAATAAATCTTTCATATCATTTAGATGACAATTTAAAGCAAATAGATTATTGGATAAAATATGCCAAAAAGAATGGAATTTTATGTATTAGTTCATATGGGTCTATAGATAAAATTCAAGAAATTTACGGAAAAGATCATAAAGTAAAACGATGGAGTAATGGTTACTTATGGATTTACGGCAAGTCAAAAATATAAAATTTGTTCATGATTTTATATAAATAATATTATGTTTATGGCAATACTTACATTGCTGACTGCATTAAGCATTTCAGCGGTAGCGATTTACTATTCAATTGCAGGTTTGGCGGCTATATTTGCCGCGGCGGCAATCCCTATTATGATTATGGGTACTGTTCTTGAGGTTGGTAAGTTAGTAGCGGCCTCTTGGTTGTATCAAAACTGGAAGGCGGCTCCAGGGGCAATTAAAACATATCTATCAATTGCAGTTGTTGTATTAATGCTAATTACGTCAATGGGTATATTTGGATTTTTATCTAAAGCACACGTAGAGCAAACGTCATTAGGATCTACACAACAAGTTAAATTAAACAACATAGAAGAAAAAATTATTAGATCAGAAAATAAAATTGAACGTTGGTCAGATGAAATTGCAAGACTTAATAGTGGGCAAAATGTTCGTGTTGATATTTTAATTGATAAGCAAAATGAAGAACTAGCAGTATTGTATGAAAGAATTAAAGAAGAAAAGAACGAATTAAGAGCCCAAGCAGATAAAGATATTGAATTACAAAATAATAGATTATTACAAGCAAAAGAACGTAAAGAATCAGATATTGCCGCGGCACAAGAAAGATTTAAAGGTTCTTTTAGTAAAAGAAAATTAGATGAAGCTATAGCAGAAGCTAAAGCAAATGAACTTGCAGTTGCTTCGGCGGCACAAAGAATTATTGTAGAAATACAAAATAAGTTACAAGAAAATCTTGCTAAAATTGATGAAAAATATGCTCCACAAATAGAAAATATTAATGCAACAATTAACGGTTTAAGATCAGAAGCAAACGTTAAGACAGATAATATTGATACAAGAATTGATGAGTTAGAAATATTCATTGAAGAAGAACAAGATTCGTTAAACCAAGTAAATGAAGATAAAATTATTATTGTAATGGAACAGCAAAAACTTGAAGTAGAAGTTGGTCCATTAAAATATATTGCAGAATTTATATATGGGCAAGAAGCAGATAGAAATTTATTAGAACAAGCAGTACGTTGGGTTATTATTACAATTATATTTGTATTTGATCCACTAGCAGTATGTTTATTAGTAGCGGCTAATATGTCACTTATTAGAAGATTTGGAAGAGGATTTGAAAAACAATATGAGTACGATCCTAATTTAATAAAAGAATATACTGGTAAGAAGCCAACAAGTGTAACACCAGAGCAAAAAAAAGACGAAAAAGAATTAGCACAGATAAAAGATAGTAATGCTGAATTAGAAAAAAAATTAAGTGAAGCTGAATCAAAATTAGCTGAACAATTAGATTATCAAAAATCTTTAGAAGATAAACCAGAAAAGTTGGTCATCAATATTGATGAAACAGCTACAATTGATGCAGAAGATGACACCGAGAAAAAAAAAGGATAACCAAGTCCGAGGTAGTTAATCTTGTTATTGATGATATTAATGAAATTAAAACACAAGAAATACTAAATGAACAGGCCAATGTTTCAACGGTCGAAGAGTATAAGGTTGAAAAGCCAGATGAAATTTTGGTTGAAAATATTAAAATTGAACCAAAACCAGAAGTTGAAATGAAATTTAAAGAAGAAGTAAATGTTAGGATGAAGGAAATAGAAAAAAAGATTGACACAGAGCAAAATCGTGTTATTATTAATAAAACTATGAAAAATGAAAGTTTAAAGAAAACAACAAATACTTCACAAGAAATTGGATGGCTAAAAGGCTATGTTGGCAAGATTGCTGGAGATAAAGAAGAATAATGGATTGGACAAATTTAGACAAAGTTGAGTTTGCTATTACAACACATTGTCAAGCTAAATGTCCGTTGTGTGCTAGAACCAATAAAGAAACTTTAGAAAAAGTAAATTGGTTGCCATTGCATCATTTATCTTTAGATGAATACAAAAATGCTGTTGATCAATTGTTACCTAATAGAGATATAGATTTTTGTGGTGATTACGGTGATCCAATAATGCATCCACAAATTGAAGATTTTATTGATTATGCTATACAAAAAAATCACAATGTAAGTGTACACACAAATGGTGGCTTACGTACAAAAGATTGGTATATTAAAGTTGCAAAGAAATATAATAAACTTTTAATGGTGTTTGCTATTGATGGAATAGACGAAGAAACAAATTCAAAATATAGAGTAGGAGTTAACTTTAATCGTGCTTGGGAAAATATGATAGCTCATGCAGAAAATAGTAATGGGCATACAGTTTGGAACTTTTTAGTATTTGATTTTAATTATGATCAATTAGATAGAGCAAAAGAATTGTGTCAGAAACATAATATTATATTTGTTCCACATATGAATACTAGAGTAACAGAATACTATGATCATTTAATTAAAGATTTAACTTTAAAAGTGCAATTAGAACAAAAGTGTGATAATATGTATGATCCAAAATTAACAGAAAGAGTAGCTTTATATGTCGATTAATTGCAAATCAAAAGGTATCATTGTTGATTATAATAATAAAGTTTACCCTTGTTGCTATGTATTAACTAGAGAAATGTTTCCTGAAGAAAAAAGTAAATATTTAAGTAAGTTAGATAATGATTGGAATGATTTATCAAAGTATACATTAGAAAAAATATTAAGTAATAAAGCATTTACTGAACATTTCAATGAAAAACATTGGAATGATAAAAACAACTGCGATGAGATATGTACGTCTCAATGCTCAATAAAGAAAGAAAAAAATAATGCCTAAGAAAAAAGACGAACAATTTAGTTGTTCATTTTGTGGAAAAAATAGAGAGAAAGTAAAAAAACTTATTGCAGGACCAAAGGTTTATATTTGTAATGAGTGTATTGAACTTTGTCATTCAATTTTAGAAGAAAGTGATTTACGTCAAGTAGAAGAACGTAAGCAAGAATTAAAACAAATTATACCAGATGAATTAAAAGCACATTTAGATGAACACGTAATTGGTCAAGAACAAGCTAAAAAAGTTTTAAGTGTAGCAGTATATAACCATTATAAAAGATTAGCTAATCCTATAGTAGATGGTGTTGAACTTGAAAAATCAAATGTTTTATTAGTAGGACCAAGTGGCTGTGGTAAAACATTATTAGCAAAACGTATAGCAGATTATTTAGATGTTCCATTTGCTCAAGCAGATGCAACTACATTAACTGAAAGTGGATATGTTGGCGATGATGTAGAAAATATTATATTAAGATTATTACAAAATTGTGATTTTGATGTAGCAAAAGCAGAAAAAGGTATTGTTTATATTGATGAAATAGATAAAAAATCACGTAAGTCTGAGTCAACTTCTATTACTAGAGATGTATCAGGAGAAGGTGTGCAACAAGCATTATTAAAATTGCTTGAAGGTACTATAGTGAGAGTTCCACCAGCTGGTGGAAGAAAACACCCACAGCAAGAAATGATTACTGTTGACACTACAAATATTTTATTTGTTGTAGGTGGAGCATTTGTTGGGTTAGAGGAAATTATTCGTAAAAGACTTAATTTGAATACAACAATAGGATTTAATTCTTCATCACCATCAAAAGAAGAAATTGAAAGAGTATTAGAAAGAGCTGAACCAGATGATATAGTTAAATTTGGATTAATTCCTGAAATGGTAGGTAGGTTGCCAGTTGTTGTTGCTTGTCATAAACTTGATAAACAACATTTAAATGATATTCTTGTTAAACCTAAAAGTGCCATATTAAAGCAATTCCAAAAAATGTTTAAGTTAGATGGAATTGAATTAGAGTTTAGTGATGAAGCAATTGAAGTTGTATGCACTTTAGCATTAAAAAAAGATATAGGTGCTAGAGGACTAAGATCTGTTTTAGAAAAGCATTTATTACAATTACAATACGAGTTACCAATGCTTAAAGAACAAGGTGTTGAACGTATTGCAATTAATGAAACTTTTATAACAGAAGGAAAGCCACCAATGTTAATATATAAAGAAGTAAATAAAGATAAAGACGGAACGGATAACGGAGCGAAGTGAAAAAGCATTTCATTAGAAGAAACAACAAACCAACGGTATTATTAAACTCTGCAATTACCTTTCCAGAAATTAGGTTAATTGATCCAGATGGACAATTTATTGGAATAGTTCGAAATCAAGAAGCACATCAAAAAGCCAGAGATGCAGGATTAGATTTAATTTGTATTGCCGATAAGGCAAGTCCTCCTGTTTGCCGTATTATGGACTTTGGTAAATGGAATTATGAAAAACAAAAAGCCGATAAGGAAAAGAAAAAGAAAGAACGAGCTAATCGAATTGAATTGCATGAAGTACAATTAAGACCAGGAACAGATGTTCATGATCTTAAAGTTAAATTAAAAAAAGTACAAGAATTTATAGATGATGGAGATAAAGTAAAAATGGTAATGAAGTTACGAGGTAGAGAAATTGGGCAAGGAACTATGTTTGTAGATCAATTAAAAGTTATGGTTGCTGGCCAATTAGAATTAGGTAAATTTGATTCTCCACCAAAGCAGTTTGGTAATAAAATTATTGCAACAGTTTCTAAACAAAATGAGAAAAAAAATGCTTGACAATAATCTAAATTATGTTATTATATTATTATGAAACACAGTTCTAAACCAAGAAAGACATTCGAAATAGGAAAGTTTCAAGGTGATCGTCCTAATTGGAAAGATCGTAAAGATAGAAAACCAAGATATGAAAAACTTCCTGGAATGGCAGTTGCAGTTCAAGATAATAATGTTGAAAAAGCAATAAGACGACTTAAAAAAATGTTACAAAAAGAAGGTATGTTTCAAGAATTACGTGATAGACGATATTATGTTAAACCTTCTGAAAAGAAAAGAGTTGCAAAAAAAGCCGCAATAAGAAGAGCCAAAAGAGATAGAAAATTAGAAGAACTTGGTTTACCCCCAAAAAGATCAAGATACTAGCATTATGAAAGATAAGATTTCAAAATGGATCAAGGATTATGCCTTGGACCATAATCGCAAAGCATTGGTTGTAGGAATATCAGGTGGAATAGATTCATCTGTAGTTAGTACTTTGTGTGCTATGACCGGACTACAAACTTATGCAGTATCAATTCCAATTAATCAAATTGAATCACAACATGATTTAAGTATGGATCATGGATCATGGTTAGAAGAAAATTTTAAAAATGTTACACATCATAATATTGATTTAGATAGATTATATGAAAGATTTTATTTAGATATGATGTTTGATTTTAATAATGATATGGCTTTTGCAAATTCAAAATCAAGATTACGAATGGTTACATTACATCAAATATCAGGAGCAACACAAGGTATAGTTGTAGGCACAGGTAATAAAGTTGAAGATTTTGGTGTAGGATTTTTTACAAAATATGGTGATGGTGGAGTAGATATATCACCAATAGCAGATTTTTATAAAACTGAAATTTGGCAAATGGGCAAAGAATTAGGCATACTACAAGAAATTATTGATGCTGAACCTACAGATGGATTATGGGAAGATGGAAGAACTGATGCAGATCAGTTACATGGATTATCATATGAGCAAATGGAACACGCGATGAAAAATGGATCTGATAGTGAGTATTACGATAAATATTTAGAGATACGAAAACCAAACTTACATAAAATGAAAGAGATACCGGTATTTAAAAATGATAGAGCACAAACATCTGATAGTAAGGGCAGAAGTAAATAACCCACCAACAGATCAAAAATGGGCCCATACTTGGCTAACAGAGTTAGTGTCTAAAATTGGCATGGAAATATGCCAAGGTCCTATTACAACGTATGTAAATGTACCAGGTAATAGAGGCTTAACCGGTCTAGTAATTATAGAAACATCACATATAGCATTGCATTGTTGGGATGAAACTGATCCTGGCTTATTACAATTAGATGTTTATACCTGTGGAAGTTTGCCAACTGATGTTATATTTGAAGAAATTAAACAATTTGATCCTGTTAAAGTTGAATACAAATACTTAAATAGAGAACGAGGTTTAACAGAGATTAATATATAGGCGATTAGCTCAGTTGGTTAGAGCATTCCCTTGATAAGGGAAAGGTCGTAAGTTCGAGTCTTACATCGCCTACCACGGGTGATTAGCTCAGTTGGTAGAGCACCTCGTTTACACCGAGGGGGTCGTTGGTTCGAGTCCAGCATTACCCACCATGGAGTGTTAGCTCAACTGGTTAGAGCACCCGCCTGTCACGCGGGAGGTTGAGGGTTCGAGTCCCTTACACTCCGCCATATAAATATTATAAAGCTATGAAAAAAAATATTAATAATATAGAAGATTTAGATTTACGAACTTTACAAAAAGAAGCCGCAAGAGCTTTAGCATCACATATTGATGGTACTAATAATGGATTAGCAGAAATTAATAAAAAATGCCATCATAATTCTACTATATTTTATAAAGAAGTTATTAAACTGTATATTGATAAATTTGGCGATTTACCAAGCAAAACAGGACCAGGAAAAGAAGTATCATTAGTGTCCGATAAATACTGATACTATGCCATTAAGTCTTAATAATATAAAAAAGTTTGATATTGAAATTACAAATAAATGTAATGCTAGATGTCCAGGATGTATTCGTACGGTAAATGGAGATACACACCCTTTGCTAAAACAAAATATTACTGAATGGTCAATGGAAGATTTTTCTAATTTAATTCCTAAAGATATTATTAATGGTAAAGAGTTTATATTTGGTGGCACAGTTGATGATCCTTTTATGAATAAAAATATCATACCAATTACAAAATATATTTTAGATAATGGTGGATCAATTGAAATACATACTAATACAGGAGCAAATACTGAAAAAACATTTAAAGAAATGGGAAGATTAAGTAAAGAGTCTGGAAGGCTATTAGTAATATTTTCTGTAGATGGATTTGAAAAAACAAATCATTTATATAGAGTAAATGTTAATTGGAATAAAGTTGTTGAAAATATGAAGGCATATACAATAGCAGAAGGCAACTGTGAATGGGAATATTTAGTTTTTGATCATAATTATGATGATATAGAGAAAGCAAGACGATTTGCAAATGATTTAGGAATAAAATTTATATTAAGACAAAATGTAAGAAACAATCATAGTTGGGTTAGTAAAAGCAAAGTAAAAGAAAAAGGTGAAATAGTAACTAAAGAGTTTGAAGTAAAAACAACCGATAAATTTAAACACCCTGAAACAGAAGAAGTAGTCAAATATAATGATAAATTAAAGGTTTCTAAAGAAGAAGGCCAAAGTATATATTGTAAAATGTATCATGATAAAAGTGTATTTGTTGATTGGAACTATAAAGTATGGCCATGTTGTTGGTTTGCAACAGAAAATTTTGAACAGCATGAATATTTTCATATGTTGATTGATCAATTTGGAGAAACTTGGAATAGTTTAAGGTATCATACTTGGAATGAAATACTAGGCCATGATTATTATTCTAAATTATTATATCAAAGTTGGAATGGTCAACAATCAGATTATTATAATCCTACTTGTTTTAAGCAATGTGGTGATAATGCATCTAGACAGAGTTATAAAAAAGAACAATTATAGACTTGACAAAAATATAATTGATGCTATTATTATATTATGAACAATTTAGAAATACAAAATAAACAATTAGCTTATGCTTGTATAGATCGTTTAGGTGGAGAAGCAGAAGGATACGAAGTACGTAAACTTTCTGGAATAGAAGAAGATCCACGAATTAACTATAATGGCCTAAATACACAAATAGCCCTAAGAGGACTAGAAAAAGAAGGCATTATACATAGAACAAAACGAAATACAAGACAAGTTACTTGGCATATTACAAAGAAAAAAAGAATTATTTAAGTAATTTTAAAAAAAA
>CEUS01056160.1_pt1 | contig 25067 bp, 26 predicted proteins | sample 427031 | NCBI WGS metagenome assembly CEUS01 (sample SAMEA2622837, study PRJEB7988) | marine metagenome | biome: marine biome (ENVO:00000447); feature: marine epipelagic mixed layer (ENVO:xxxxxxxxx); material: "saline water (ENVO:00002010), including plankton (ENVO:xxxxxxxx)" | depth 140 m | reverse complement strand
GAAAAAATTTAACGAATCAATAATTAATAAAATATGAATAAATCACAGCGTCTTTTAAGATCAGAAAGAGCAAGAAAAAGAAGAAAGAATACGAAAGAAATAGTTAGTCTGAGAACAATTAATTTATATTCTCATATACATAGACTTAAAGTTAAGAAACAAAAGTCAAGAACTAGAGCAACTTGATCAATATAGTATTTAAAATTAAAAAAATTTCTTAGTAAAGTTATCCACAATAAGTATAAAAAAAATGTCGCACAAATGAATATTTTCTTATTATATGGCAATCATTCTCAGTTTTTAGATTAAATTAAGGAGAGAAATATGGATGAATTACAAATATGGACTTTATATAGTTCAAATAGGATTGGTACTGCATTGGTGAGTATAGGTATCATTTTGTCAATTTGGTTATCACTTAGAGTGGCAGCTGCTACTAGAGCTTCAGATGAAACTAATCTTTTAGGTAAAATTCTATCAAGTGTTTTTGGATTAGTGATTTTAACTTTTTCTTGGGGCCAGTATACAATTGCACAAAACATTAGAGTTGCTACGGCTCAAGCTCTTTCAAATGCAAAAGAAAATGGCACAGAACTAACTCAAGTTGGAGAAGGATTTATTGCTAATATTGGTACAGAATTTTCTACTACTCCTATACCTTTAGGGATTGCTTTCCTAGTAGTTACAGGAATATTAATTTTAGGACAAATTTGGTTACCAAAAAATAATTAAATTTAATAAACAAAATTAGTAATTAAGCGCTCAGTGTTGGGCGCTTTTTTATTAGGGAAGTTTTCCATCCAGATAATCATGAAGTGTTTCATGAAAATATCGAACTCGTGTTTCTTGTGAAGATAGATAGGGTTCCTGGTAACCTTTTGATCTAACTCCTCGTCTTAGCCCATCAGTAAGTTGCCAATCTTGATAAACAACATGATCCCAAAGATCTTCAACGCCTTTTCCACCATCATAATCACGAAAATCTAATTCAACTTCTTGAAGTTTAACTGGATTTACTTTAGTGCGACTAAGAAATTCTTGATCGTTAGCTTTTTCTTTTTTACCTATGCCTGCTGAGGTTGAGGTAAATTCTTGATCATTGTCTCTACCTGTTTTGCCTACACCTTTTGCTGATCCGCCAACTGGATATCCCATATCCCATAGGTCAAAAAAGCATTTTTCAGGATCGGTAGGATGTGGAAACCAGTTTAAGAGAATACACCCATCTGCTTGTACGCCCATTGCAATATTTGGAAATACAAATTGAAAAGGACTTTCTGTCAATTCTTCATCTGAAAGATTTTCATAATGAAAATAACTTTTTTCTTTCCAGAGTTTTCTTTTAGCAGCTTTTAGGTCTAACCAGCCTTGTTCTGACATTGTTTCATAATCAGAGTATTTATCTACATCAATCCCCCAATCCTCAAGAATCATTTTAAAAGGATGATCTTCTCCTTCTTGTATTCTATCCCTCAAAGAAGGGCGCCCCATTTGAATGATTCTCGCATGACCTTTTGGAAACATTTCATATCTAGAAGTAAAATGGTCTTGATCAATAACCGATGGCACTTGAGGGTGAACAAATCGAGTGTGATAAGATTCGTTAAAATTGTCGCAAAAGAATTTCCAATTAACATCTAATTCAACCCTTACCCACTGCGCTCTTATTTGATCTTTAAAATTATGATTCTTATAAATTTCGGGTATAGGGTCTAAATATTCTGAAAGTTGTGGTGCATCCTCATTCATTGTGTAGAAGATAAAGCCATCCCATGTATCCACCCTTACTTCAACTAGTTTTCTTTTACCAACAGGACTTCCTTGGGGATAATCATCTTCATCAGGACAGCTTATAACATCTCCGTTTAACCCAAATTGCCAATCATGGTAAGGACACCGAAAAGAATCCTGGGAACTATCACATTCTACTAATCTTTGACCTCTATGCGCACAACTGTTGTAGAATCCTTTTAAAGATCCGTCTTTTTGTCTTACAATAATTACAGATTCTTTTACTAGATCATGGACTATATAATCTCCAGGCTCTTTAATTTGTACTTCTCTACCAGCTATCAACCATACTTTTGTCCACATATGGTTCCATTCTTTATCCATAAAATCTTTACAAAAGTATCGATCATTAGATATCGGATCACCTCTCAAATTATTTGGATCTTTTCCATCCATAGCTAATGGATGTTTATGAATACTTTTGTCCATATCTTCCCCTTTTATAATTATTATAAGAAATCATTATACAAAAAAAGTATTTTATTCAGAATTCAGGTAGCGATCGATAATATTATGAAATTGTTGAACTCTATTTTCTTGTCCTGATAAATAAGCTCCTTTAAACCCTCTTGAATGAAATCCTAGTTGTTGTGCGCTTGATCTATCAAGATCTTGATCTGCAACTTCACTTAGAGTTTCTTCGCCAAATATAACTACTTTTTTTTCAACCTCTTTCCATTCAACCATATCTTCAGGGCTTGCTACTAGCATAGTTGGATTAGTTTCTGGATCATCAGAATCATTTGCTTTTAGGGCCATTTGCCAGTGATCATATATTGATTTATTTGGGTCCGTTGGATGTGGTTCTGTTCGTTGTAGTGAAACAACTTCAGCTGTGAAAGTTATAGATGTACCGGGAAAGATATTGAAATGAAAAGCATCTGTTAACCAGGCATCAGGCATTCTTTCAAAATGATCAAAACCTCGTTTTGATCCTAATTTTCTTTTTTGTTTTTGTAATGCCTCTCTAGCTTTATGAGCTTTTCCCTCAAAATCTTTAGGGTCTAAATTCCAATTAATTAAATCTGCTTCTATTTTCTCATTTATTTCGAAAGTTCCCTTGTCTCTAAGAGAGGGTAAGCATCCTTTCATTTTCATTAAGTTATGTCCGGTATCAAAAAGTTCAAAGTCAGTATTTTTATAATCATCATCAAAGTAATCAATAATTTGAGGATGGGTCATTGGTAAATGATAAGATTCGTTAAAATTATCTCTAAGCGCTTTCCAATTAAAAGGAACTTCACACACCTTATAATATACTCGTTTCATACCGTCCAGATCATGCATATCAAAGTAGTTTTTAACTTCTCCTAAGAAACCACTTAAGGGAAAACAATTTTCATCCATGTTGTACCAAATAAGGCTACCATAAACTTCGCATGGAATTTCTGATAAATTGATTTTTCCGCAAGGATTTCCTTGAGGAAAATCTTCTTCATCTTGAGCGTAAATAAGTGTACCACTTTGATTGAATTTCCAGCCGTGATAAGTGCATGTAAAATCAGCTGCTGAGCCATTATCAGAATGAACAAGCCTATTTCCTCTATGAGGACACACATTGTGAAAAGCTTTAATGGATTTATCTTCTTGACGAACCATTAGTATACTTTCTCTTCCTATTTCATGAGTTATGTAATCCCCAGGCTCCGGTATTTCATTGCACCAACCCCCAATATTCCATACTTTTGCCCACATCTTATCCATTTCTTTTTCCATAAAATCTACAGATGTGTATCGATCGCCAGTAATCTTCACTTCTTCTTGAAAGACTTTATTAGCTGATCCAGATACAGAATTAGCTCTTTCAATAAGATTTTTCTCTTTAAAATTAGTCATTTACCTTCCCCTGTAAATTCTAACAACTATAAAAATTAGTTATTGTTACTTTTATTCGTTTACAAAATAGATATTATTAATAAAATAAATCAAAGTAAATATATTGCTTACAAAAGTGATATAAATCTAGAATGGTTCTAGAAAATCGGGGGAAATAATGCTCAACTTTATTAGATCAGCTGTTTTTACAGCTTTAATTTTTACATTCTCTTATTCGTATTCTCAAGAGACTGATGCTTCTACAGGTCTTTCAAGATATATTGAAGAAATAGTAGTTACTGCTAGAGCTCAAGAAGATCAGTCGGTAAGAGATATACCTGTCGCAATTACCGCTTTTAGCGAAGATGCTATGGACGCTTTGGGCATTGAATCATTAGATGATATTGCCAACACATCAGCTTCTTTGGAAATTAATAGAATAAATAGTGGTAGTGGTGTTCAAATAGCCGTTAGGGGTATTGCATCTAGTCCAGGAAGTCTTGGAATAGAGCAATCAGTGGCAGTTATGATTGATGGTGTTTATTTTCCTCAAGGAAGAGTTATTAATGAAGGGCTATTTGATACTGGTCAGGTAGCTATATTAAAAGGACCGCAAGCATTATATTTTGGTAAAAATGCCACAGCAGGAGCGATTGTAATTTCGACAAATGACCCAGGAGATGAATTTGAATTTAAAGCAAAAATTTCTAATGAATTTGAGTATGAGACCAAAACAGGTGAGTTTGTTGTTTCTGGACCGATTGGAGATAATTGGGGCGCTCGTTTAGCTTTATTTACTTCTGAAATGGATAAAGGATGGATCCGTAATAATGCACAAGAAGCTACATATACAACTGTAGATGCTGCGCAAGGATTTGCTCCTACAACCCATACTTCCCCACCACCTTCTGGTGGATACGCTCCTATGGCGGAAATAAATTCTGCTCGATTGACTTTAAAAGGTGATATTTCCGATAATGTTACATTAAAAATTAAAGCTTCAACTACTGAGAATGAGTATTCTACTCTAAATACTACCGAAAAGTATGAATGTAGTGCATTAAATGGCATTCCTCATTTAAACGGAGCTGACCCAGATAATCCTCCTTTCTTAAAACCTATTGCAAATCCATTGGGCGGATTATGTAATAAAGATAGAGTTAAAGGTATTAATACAATTCCAGATGGACCGGCTGCTGCCCTACCTATAACTGGCCAATTTGGTGGTGAATTAGGTGAAAAATATGAATCTCAAATCCTAACAGCAGATTTAAATATTGATCTTGAATCTGTGGCTATAAGAACAATCATAAATCATCATGAACAAGACACCCAATGGGTTATCGATTGTGATTCAGGCCCAACAGTAAATTGTTTTGCTGGTGAAGTTAATGGTTTTGAAAATTTCTCTATCGAAGCAAAGATACTTTCAAAAAATGAAGGCAATTTTAATTGGGCTTTAGGTGGTTATTATGCCGATATTAAAAGATCATTTGAGCAAGAAGTTATTTTTGCTGGGGCAGAAAATTCTGCTGCAGATATTTCAAATAGATTTGTAGCCTACGATAAGATTTCTGGAACAGATGGTGAAACTATTTCGATTTATGGTGAATTGATTTGGGATATTAATGATACCCTTCAATTAACAGCTGGCGCTCGTTACATTGAAGAAGAGAAAGATTCATTCTTTACACAACCATATGTAAATCCTGTATTTGGTTTTTTATTCGTTGAAGGAAGAATGTTAGAGGCCAAGACAAGTCTTGATGAGCTAGTTCCAGAAGTAACATTACGATATCAACCAGATGAAAATATAACTTATTTTGTAGCTTACAAAGAGGGTTGGAAATCAGCAGGTTTTGATAATGGATCAATTGATAGTACTTTAAATGCAAACCCTATAGCAGATATTACTTATGACCCTGAAACGGTTGAAGGAATTGAAGCGGGTGTTAAAGCGTTATTATTAGATGGTACATTAAATGTAGAATTTGATATTTATAGATATGAATATGAAGGGTTACAATTAAACTTCTTTAACTCAGCAACTTTTGCCTATAGAACATTGAATGCCGATGAGACTGAATCCGAAGGCTTTGAACTCCAATTACAATATTTACCACCTTCTATAGAAGGTTTAGGTTTAACTGCGGCTATTGGATATAATGATGCTAATTATGTAAAATTTAGTGGACCATGTTACGCTGGTCAGAAACCTTCTGAAGGTTGTACAACTCAAGTAGGTGGTTTATGGGAACAAAATCTAAGCGGAAGTAAAAAAGGTTTAGCCCCTGAACTTCGTTACAATCTTGGATTTAACTATGTTGGAGATATCGGTAATGGACTAGAATTTGGGCTAGTTGGGAATGTTAAATATTCAGACGAATATGTTCTTAGAGACACAATTCCTGATGCTATGCAGGGTTCTTATCATATCTTTGATGCTAATGTTAGCATTGCTTCGCCTGAAGCAGGGTGGAAACTTAGTTTGATAGGTAGAAACCTTAATGATGAATATATACAGACTTATGCTGCAGACACACCATCATCTGGCGGTAATGCAGGCAGTATTTATGGTTTTAGAGGTGATAGATACGCCTATACAAAACCAGGTAGAACTTTAATGCTGCAATTAGCTTATCAAAGATAAATAGATAAATTAATTATAAATCAGCCCTGAATTTGTTTTAAATTTGGGGCTTTTTTATGTGGTATGTAAAATTGAAAAGGTTCTTTTTTTAAAGTACCACTGATCATCAATTTTGATAAATTCGTCAAGATACTGTCCGTGTGTTTGTGATTTAGTGTCTTCGTTATCAGTTCCTACTTCAATTGTATATGTCGTTCCTTTCGCGGTATTACCATCTATTACCAAAGATCCTAGGAGCGCTATAAATACAATGTATTTGTAATTGGACATAGCTTCTTCCCATTTTTCTACTATTTGTTTTCTTCCTTCAACTTTCTCTAGTCCAGGAAAATTTGGGACACTCCAAATAGCATCTTCTGACCATGTATTTCCCCAGTCACTAGAATCTTTTCTTGATACTGCATCTCCATAAGACATAACCAACTCATGAAGGGCTAATTTGTCATCTGTGGATCCAATGAAACTCATTGTTTTCTCCTTATATCTTAATTATTTTTTAAGCTTAAAAAAACTATCATAAAACTTCCACATAATATTAAAAAAAGTGATAATAGATATGATGGCTTTAAAAACCTTCTTAACAATTTTATTATTGGCATTTACTAGCAATTTAATTGCTAGCAATATAGAAATCTTACCAGAAGTTGAAACTGATCCTGTTTTTACTGGCGGTGATGCGGCAGATGACCCTGCTTTTTGGTTTAATTCTAAAAATCCTTTAGAAAGCATTGTTTTTGGAACAGACAAGAAAGCTGGCTTGCATTCGTTTTCATTAGATGGAAAAAGATTACAATTTATTCCATCAGGAAAAATTAATAACATTGATAGTAGAAGTGGTTACAGTTTTGGAGCAAAAAAATTTGCTGTCTTAGCCGGTTCTAACGCAAGCAATAATTCAATAATAATATACTTAATAAATGAAGATGGAGTTATAGATAATTTAGATAAAAATGAGGCTATCACAGGACTAGAAGGTGTTTATGGTCTTTGTATGTATAAAAGCAAAAAGTCAAAAGCAACATATATATTCATAAGTGACGCCTTAACATTATCTATATATCAATATAGAGTGCTTAATTTTTTTCCTATAAAAATTAGATTGGAAAGACAGATTAAGACTAATTCTACATCTGAGGGCTGCGTTGTTGATGATGAGGATGGAATCCTATATTTTGCGCAAGAAGATGAAAACTCCGGGGTTTATTTTATTGATGCAGAACCGGTTGAAAATGAAATAAAAACAATAGATAGAACAACGAAATATAATGGCTACATTAATGGGGATACTGAAGGATTGGCTTTGTTGAATCATCAAAAAGGTAAGTTGCTTATAGCTTCATCTCAAGGGTCAAGTGACTTCACAGTATATGATTTAAAAAGTAATAATAAATATTTAGGCAGATTTTCTATTAAGAAAAATAAGGAAATTGACGGAGTATCAAGAACTGATGGCATTGAGATTTATAATGGTAAAATAAATACTGATTTTAAAGAAGGAATTCTTATTGCTCAGGACGACATGAATATGGAAAATTTTGATTTGGATGGGGTTGTTTTACAAGCTAAGAAAATAAATCAAAATTTTAAACTTATTCCCATTAACCAAATAATTGAGAATTTTCTAGATTAATTTTTAGGTGATTCCATGAGTTCAATTAATACGCCATCAGTATCTTTTGGATGAATAAAAATAACAGGCGTTCCGTGTGCACCTATTCTTGGTTCATTTAAAACCGTTGCGCCTTTGTGTTCCATTTCCTTCTTTGCGATATTGATGTCGTTAACCTCAAAACATATGTGATGTTGACCGCCTTTAGGATTCCTTTCTAGAAAGTTGTTAATAGGAGAATCTTCTCCGAGTGGTTCTATAAGCTCAATCTGACTATTAGGTAGGTTTACAAAGCAAAACCTAACACCTTGAGAAGGCATTTCTGAAGGCTCAGTAATATCTATAATATCATATAAATTCTTATAATTTTCTGCAGCTTTCTCAATTGATGGTACTGCTACACCTACATGATTTAAAGGTCCGACCATTTAAATACTCCTATAAAATTAATTGTAAAATTAAATTTTTTCATTAATCTTTTAAATCTAGTTTATAAAAGTTTTTTTTAAAACATTTATTTTGTTAAAGAGGATAATAATCATGCTTAAAGTTCATTTTGCCCCAAATTCAAGAGCCGGAAGAATAATCTGGTTACTAGAAGAATTGGAACTTCCATATGAAGTTAATAATATGGCTTTTCATCCAAAAGATTTAAAATCAGATGAACATAGAAAAAGACATCCATTAGGAAGAATACCTGTTCTTGATGATGGTGATATAAGAATTTATGAATCTGGGGCGATTGTTGAGTATGTTTTAGAAAGGCATAAAAATGGTGGTTTAAAGCCTTCTGCAGATGATGTGTTGTATCCTAACTATTTGCAATGGTTCCACTATTGTGAAGGTATGGTTATGCCACCAATAAATACCATTGTGGTTCAAACGATTCTCTTACCGCCCGATAGAAGGGATGAGACTGTTCTAGGTCAAGCACAACGTTTATTGACTAAATCTTTAGCTCCGGTAAATGAAGCTTTAGAAGGAAATGATTACTTGATAGGAAATTTTTCTGCAGCCGATGTTATGCTTGGCCATGCATGTTTCATGAGCAACAGAATGGGTTGTGTTCCTAAAGAAATGGTCCATCTTAGACAATATGTTGAAAATATTAGCAATCGTGATGCCTTTAAAACTGCTATAGAGATGCAATAGAAATATTTCAAATTCCCGATGATTAACTTTTGGACAGTTAAAGTAATAAGGTTTGTTACAATTTCTTTTATTATAGCTTTCTTTATAGCATCTTACTTTTACCCTGGAGGAAACATTTATGATCCTTCACAAATGGGGTATTCTTATACACATAACTTCTTGAGTGATCTAGGAGGTCAAAAGTCTCACTCTGGTCAAAATAATTTTATCTCTTCACTAATCTTTAATTCATCAATGTTGTTATTTTTTCTTCCTGGTATCTCTTTCTTATTTGTTCCTCTTTTATTTAAGGAAGATAAGATATCTTTTACATTTGCACTTCTGGGATCTTTATTTTTCTTTCTTGGGTCAAGTTTTTTTGCTGGAGTAGGGTTAACTCCATATGATCTTTATTTAGATCTTCATGTGTTTTTTGCACTTAATTCTTTTAGGTTATTGATACCTGCATCAATTTTATATTTTATTGTTTTTTTAAGGAGTCCTTTAGATATTAGATACTTAACTGTCATTGCATTATTCCTTATTTTAACAACATCATATGTTTTTTATCAATTATTTGGAGGAAACCCTTTAGAAGATAAGGATGTAATGGTAACAGCAGCAATTATTCAAAAACTCATAGCCTTTTTATCAGTTTTTTCTATGTTTTCATTAACTTATGGCTTTTCGAAAAGGATTGATCAACTAAATCTATCTTAATTATTGCAATTAAATTGCATTAACAGACAAGCAATATTCTTCTGTGTTATAAGCCTTTTATCAGAAGAATAGGAGTAATCAATGGAAGAGCTTAATCAAGATAAAGTTTGCAATATTTTGAATGAGATAATGGAATATGAACTAGCCGGTGTTGTCAGATATACACATTCTTCTTTAATGGTCTCAGGCCCAAATCGCATACCAATAGTAGAGTTTTTACAAGCTCAAGCTAATGAATCTTTAACTCACGCTCAACAAGCAGGAGAGTTATTAACAGGGCTGGACGGTCATCCCAGTCAAAAAATAGCTAAAATTGAGGAAAGTAATCAACATTCTATTGAGGCTATTCTCCAAGAAAGCTTAGAGCATGAGAAACATGCTTTAAGCTTATATAAAAAGCTTCTTAAGAATGTTGAAAATGTATCAATTTATCTTGAAGAGTATGCTCGAACTTTGATTGGACAAGAAGAACAGCATTCTCTTGAGTTGAAGAAAATGCTTAAAGATTATTCATAATTAAAAATTTGTTTATTTGGTTTTTTGACAGGTATTAATTTTCTACATATACTCTTCAAAAAAACGGGGAAGATAATATGAGTGAACAAAAAGAAACTTTTAATCCTGAGTTTAATCCTCTTGGCGCAGAAGGGTCTATAGACACTAATGCAATGCCATGGATTCCGATTAAGGATGTCTCGGGTTTATATGTAAAGCCTATCAGGGTAAGTCCTGAAAGCGGTATGTTTTCTATAATTTTTAAATTAGATGAAGGATGTTCATTTCCTAGCTCAATATATTTGGGAGGTATGGATTTATTAGTTCTTTCTGGACAACTTAATTATGTTCAAGAAGATAAAGAAAGTGTTTTAGCGCCTGGTACTTGGGGTTTTATTTCAGCTAACTCTAAGGTTAATTCTATAACAGCTACTGAGGAAGCTGAGGTTTTAGCAAATTTTTATAGTGCTGTAGCATTTCTAAAAGAAGATGGATCCCTTAAATCAATTTTAACTGGCACTGATGTAATGAATCTTGCAAAAGATAAGAATATTTCACTCGTTCCTAATTCATCAACTGAATGCTGGGAAAGAGGGCCGCAAACTTATGATGGCCCAGGTGAGCCTCTTGCAATTGCGTCATCTAATGCAGCAACATTGGTAGATTCTGATGTAGGGTCTGTCTTATCTTCAGAAATTTCCCATCCTCATTTTGTTGATACAAGGGAAGTGCCATGGTTTACAATGCCTACAATGCCAGATGTTGGTCTCAAACTTTTGCGTGTAAGTGAAGAAACAGGCTTTGTTTCAATGATAGTTCGGCATAACGGTGTTGCTCTTCCTCATACCCATATTGGCGCAAGTGATTTCTTAGTGCTTAGTGGAGCCTTAGGCGTAAGGGCAGGACCTCCAGAAGGGTATGGTCCAGGAATGTGGTTTTATGAGCCAGCAGGGGCTAGACACGAAGAAACTCAGCGGGTTACAGATGAAGATTTAATCTACACTGCTAATATTTATGGACCCCTAGTGTTTGATTCTGGCCCAGGTACTCCTGTTGAAGCTGTCGTCTCTTGGATAGACTATAAGACTATGGCCGAAGAAGGAGGAATTAAGTTAGTTCCAAACTCTAACTCAAATGATAAAACTTTACTTGCATGGGCTCCTTTAACGGCAAAATAAAGAAAAACTTTAATTTAGTTGATCTTTTTTGTGGTGCCGGAGGTTTAACTCTCGGTTTTAAGCAGACTAAGAGATTCAATACAGTTTTTGCTAATGATATTGATAAAGATATGTGCTCTGCGTATAGTTTCAATTTTCCAGAAACGGAAATATCCTCAGAGACAATATCTAATGTAAATTTTGATGAAATAGCTGAAAAGCAAAATATCGATGTCGTGATTGGCGGACCTCCTTGCCAAGCATATTCTACCTCAGGGAAAAGATCTAATAATGATAATAGGTCTAAATTATTTATAGAATATTTTAATTCTATAAAATCACTCAACCCGAAAATATTCTTGTATGAAAATGTCAAAGGTCTAATTTCTTTTAGAAAAGGTTTAATATTTAAAGAAATAAAAGAATTATTTTCATCAATTGATTATGATTTGTCATTTCATTTAATAAATGCTGCTGATTATGGGGTACCTCAGATTAGAGAAAGAATATTTTTATTTGGAATAAGAAGGGGTATTAATTATTTTTTTCCAAAAAAAACACATACAAATCAATTGAATAATAAATACATAACTGTTGAGGATGCTTTATCAGATCTCCCAAGAATAGGAAATAATTCTTCATCAACAGATTATTTATCTTTGCCTAAAACTAATTATCAGAAGCTCATGCGAAAAAAAGCACCTAAATTTTTAATGGACCATAACTCATCTAAACATGGTGAAAACCTAACTACTACTATGAAATATTTGCCAGAAGGGGGTTTAAAAAATGATATACCGGTTAGATTTAGACCGAAATCAGGATATCCAAATAGTTATGGAAGGCTTTGGTGGAAGAAACCTTCAACAACAATAACTAGGAATTTTGGGACACCTAGTTCAGCTAGATGCATTCATCCAAAAGTTAACAGAGCTTTAACTACTAGGGAAGGAGCAAGATTACAAAGTTTTCCTGATTGGTTCCAATTTTATGGTTCAAGGGCTAAAAAAAACCTTCAAATTGGGAATGCAGTCCCACCAATTTTATCAAAAAAAATAGGACACTCTATTATAAATTCTTTAGATGACCTTTAATCAAGATTTCTTTTTTAGATTATTGTTAAGTTGTTTTTAATATAAAAAGATTTGTACTTTTCGCCATCCCATTGATCATCAAATTTATTAATCTTTAGTAAGTTATTGGGTTGTAATTTTTCTTTGGGTACAGCCACTATATTCATATCCCCCGTTCCCGGATCATGAATAGGTTTTTTATGGTTTCTATAATTATCTTCTCTATACCAGAATGCATAATGCCAATAACATTTCCAGCCATTGTCAAATAACCATTTTAAATATTTTTTAGTTCCTTCTACTTCTTTTTTTGCTTCCATATAAAGAACAGGTTTATGATTTTTTAGAAAATTTTTACCACCTTGTATAACTTCCCATTCGTGAGCTTCAACATCAATCTTAATTAAACTGCATTTGTTTACTTCAATTTCATCTAATTTTATTGTTTTAATTCTAGTACCTTTTTCTGAAATTCCAGCCTCTCCATATCTTCCTATTTCAGAAAAATCAGAATCATTTAAGTTAGCCCAACCGCTTTTACTAGAAACCCCAAGAGTATATACAGATACATTTGTTATATCATTTAAAGTTAAATTAGTTTGAAGGCATTGTGACATAATATTTTGAGGCTCAAAAGCAATAACATTTCCTTCTTTGCCAACATTTTTTGATAGAGACAATACTGTCGTACCTATATTAGCTCCAATATCAATTACTGTGTCTCCTTTTGTAATGAACTCTGACATTATAATGTTTTCTCCCTCAGACCATTCACCATAAAGAGGAAGGCATTTACCTATCACTTGATCATTTCCCGGCCACATCATTTTTCCATGTATGCATTCGGCTAATAAAAAATTTTCAAAAGAGATTTCCAATTGATTGACCTTTTATATTTTTATTGTCTGTCGCTAAATTGTTATAAATGTTATATTTACCAATACTATTAGTCAATTTGGATTGATTTAATGTTTGATATAAAAGAAAAAAATGTTCTTATTACAGGCGCTACTAGTGGAATTGGTAAAGCCGCAGCTCTTAAGCTTTCATCACTTGGAGCGAAGATATACTTTATAGCTAGAAATGAAAAAAAGGCAGAAGATTTAGCAAAAGAAATTGAGAATCTAAGCGACATGATACCTTATTCAATTATTGCAGATCTTTCGTCTCAAAAAGAAATAAAAAGAGCTGCTGATGAATTTAAGTCTCTTAATATACCTCTTCATATATTATTAAATAATGCTGGGCTTATAAATATGGAACGAAAAGAAACCGTTGATGGTTTTGAAGAGGTTTTTGCTTTAAATCATTTAGCTTATTATTCACTCACTCAACTTTTACTTGATAACATTAAAAATGGTTCACCTAGTAGAATAGTTAATGTATCTTCTGGTGCTCATGCATTCGTAAAAGGTTTTAACTTTGATGATGTTCAGTCCTTAAGTTCTTACAAACCTTTCCAAGTTTATGGTTATTCAAAATTAGCCAATATTTTATTTACCAAGAAATTGGCCTCTTTACTTAAAGACGAAAATGTAAGCGTTAACTGTTTGCACCCAGGTGTTGTTGGAACGGCATTTGGACAAAATAATGGAAGTTTGCAGAAAGTTTTATTTTTTATTGCGAAACCATTTATTCGTTCGCCAGAAAAAGGAGCAGAAAGCTCAGTATATCTTTGTTCATCTCCCGAAGTTTCAAATACAACTGGTGAATATTTTTACAACTGTAAGATTGAAAAAACTACTAAATGGGCAAGAAGTGAAGAAGACGCAGAGAGGTTGTGGTTATTAAGTAGAGAATTAACAGGAATTTGATGAAGCCCCTTTCAGGTACTAAATTTCAAATTAAAGTTTGGGAAGAAATAAAAAAAATTCCTAAAGGTAAAACAAGATCATATCAGGAGATCGCTGTATCTATTGGCAAACCAAATTCTGCTCGGGCTGTAGCAAATGCATGTGGCAAAAACCCTTATCCAATCACTATTCCTTGTCATAGAGTTATCAAATCTAATGGAGATTTAGGTGGATATTCAGCTAAGGGTGGAGTCAAAAAGAAAAGAATTCTTCTTTCTCAGGAAATCGGATATAGTATATAAATGAGGAAATTCCTTATAGGTATAGCTTATATTTGTATTTATACGACGCCTATCCAAATTGGTTTTGTTGCATGGATTATTTGGATAATTACTTCAACAGATTATACCCTACTATCCCTTTCTACAAACCAGTTCCTTACGGAAAATCTATTGATACTTAAGGAATTCGTTTTTGAATATTTATGGCCTTTAAAACCAATCTATCAATTTTTTTGGCAATTTCCGGCTATTATTATGATGACAATTAAAGCCATAATTAGCACCTGGTTAGGCCTTTGGCTTTTGCCTATTGCTAGAAAAATGAATTAATATAAATGAAGGGTATTCTCCTGGTAAATCTTGGTTCTCCGGATGATTTAAAATTATCATCAGTAAAAAGATATTTAAAAGAATTTTTATCAGATGATTATGTTGTTGATTTACCTAAATTAATTCAACAAATTTTGGTCAATTGTATAATTATTCCATTTAGATCTAAGAGAACAAAAAAAGCCTATGAGTCTATTTGGACAGAAGACGGCTCTCCATTATTAATTAACACGAAGCATATTGCTAAAAAACTCCATAAAAAAATAAATTCTCCTGTAGAGGTAGCAATGCGTTATCAAAACCCTTCCATTGAAAATGGACTAGCGCAATTAAAAGAAAGAGGATGCGAAGAAATTATAATTTTTCCTCTTTATCCTCACTATGCTGAGGCAACATCATTGTCTACAAAACTTGAAACGGAAAGGGTTGCAAAGGATTTGGGTTTAGACATCACTTTATCTTTTTCTAAAGCATTTTATAAAGAAAATGGTTATATAAATGCTCTTTCATCTAAAATAGAAAAACATTTACCAAAAGATTTTGATTATTTGCTTTTTAGCTACCATGGCATTCCCAAAAGACAAGATCTAAAAACCGATCCTACTTATGAAGAGCAAGTATTGCAAACATCTAAATTATGTGCCCAAAAGCTTAATCTTCAGGATAAAAAATGGGGTGTTTCTTTTCAATCGAGAATTGGACCAGGTTGGTTGCAGCCTTTTACTGATAAAATTTTAGAGGAGTTTCCTAAAAAAGAAATTAAGAAAATTGTAATTGTCTGCCCATCCTTTGTAGCAGATAATTTAGAAACATTAGAAGAGATAAATTTAGAAGCTAGAGAAACCTTTCTTACTTCAGGTGGTGTTGAATTTACCTATATACCTTGTTTAAATGATGATAATGATTGGATAGATTTTTTAACAAATTATATTTCTTAAGAATAGAGAGGGACAAATGCTTACAAAAGGAGATGACTACCCAATTCACCAGCGCTCAACACCTATAGCAGAGGTTGGAACATCAAGAAATTTTTATGATCGTTACTTCTTTAATGGCTATACAAAGGATGGTGATATATTTTTTGGTGCAGCACTCTGCGTTTATCCCAATTTAAACATTATGGATGCTGCCTTTACCGTGGCTTACAAAGGTATTCAACATAATGTAAGAGCATCAAGAATTCTGCATCAGGAAAGATTGGATACTAAGGTCGGGCCCATAGAAGTAAAAGTAATAGAACCACTTCAAAAGCTAGAAATTTCCGTCAATGACAAAGACGCAAATATTTCAGCAAATATTATTTTTGATGGATATAGCGCCCCATTACAAGAACCTCAAATGTATTTGCATGATGGACCTCGGCTAACCATGGATACATGTAGAATGGTTCAACATGGTTTTTGGACCGGTGAAATAAATATCAATGATGAGACATTGAATTTTAGTGGTAAAAATTCTTTAGGAACCAGAGATCGTTCGTGGGGAGTTAGACCTGTTGGGGCATATGATAGTCAACCAACCGCTCCAATGGGATTACCACAATTTTATTGGTTATGGAATCCAGCTCATTTTGATGATTTTACGACTCAATTTCATTTTGTAGATAATGTTGAAGGAGAAATAATTAATGGTCACTCCATTTGGCAATCTAAAAAGAATAAAGAAGTAGAAAACTTTAAGAATTTATCAAAAAAAGTAACTTACAAAGAAGGTTCCAGAAGAGTTGATTTATTAGAGATAACTGCCGAGGATTCTAATAGTGAAATCATTAATTTATCTGTAACGCCAAAAAGAAGAATTTTTATGTGTGGTCTTGGTTATATGCATCAAGAATGGGGTCATGGGCATTTTAAAGGAGAAGATGAAAAAACTTATGATACTTATGATTTAAATGAGGACCCTCATGATCCACCTTTTTTACATATTCAGTCAATAAGCGATATAACCCTTAAAAGAGGAAGCAAATCTTTTGAAGGCATTGGAGTTTTAGAAGAATTAATTCTTGGCCCTCATAAGCCTAGTGGATTTAAAGATTTGTTTGATAGATAATAATGCCAGTCAGTACAGAAAAGAATTTTGATAAGAAATTCTCTCTTTTTAAAGAATGGTTATCTTCACAGAAACAATTTGAAAGCAAGAGTTTGGTTATAGAACCGCATGAAAGTTCTATTGCCTCTGGATTTTCGAACGAAACATTTGTTTTTAGCGTTAAAGACGATATTAAGTTAAAAAAACTTGTATTACGCTTAAAACCAAGTGGGTACCAGGTTTTTCCTGATTACAACCTTAAATTACAAGCAGATATAATGAGAGTTTTAAATAATAAAGGATTCCCAACTCCCAATATTCTCTTATACGAATCAGATGAGGATATAATTGGTTCAGAGTTTTATTTGATGGATTTTATTGATGGAGAAGCGCCAAGTGACAATCCTCCATACCATATGGATCTCGAAGGTATGGTTGGTAAGGCGACGAAAGAAAACAGAAGAAAGATTTGGACCGAATGGCTTTATTATTTAAATAAGTTACATCTCTTAAATTTTAAAGAATTACAACTCTCTGAGTTAGATAAAAAATACTCCAATAAAGATCCTTTAGGCATAGATATAGAATATTATCAAAATTTTTTAGATTGGGGGATGGAAGGTGAGACTAACGGTTTATGTGAAGATGTAATTGATTGGTTAAAAATAAACAAACCAAAGACATTCAATGAAGGAAAATTATGTTGGGGAGATTCAAGGCCAGGAAATATCTTATATAAAAATTTTAAAGCAACAGCCTTATTGGATTGGGAAATGGCGACTTTTGGAGACCCAATATCTGATATAGCATGGGGATTAGCGGTAGATGATGCAAGTAGTTTGGGTTTAAATACTGATAGATTGGAAGGCTCAATGGAAGCTAAAGAAGCTCTAGGTTTTTGGGCAGAAAGCACCGGTTTTTCTTTAGATAACTATGAGTATTATCGAATATTTTCTCTGTTAAAGTTTTCGGTTATTATGGTAAGGGTTGCTAAAAAATTGGTGTTTAATGATATCATGCCTTTAGAGAGTGATTTTTACAAAAATAATTATATCTCTAATTTTTTAAAAACTGAGTTTGAAAGAGTTAAGTAATAACGAAGGAGAAAAAGATGGAAGATTTTATTTACCCTGGAATATTAAGCAGTATTGCACTTTTGGTTTATTATTTCACTCTCTTTAAATCGGGTACAGGACGAGTAATATTTGGAATTAATGCTCCCTCCCATGATGGTCCTGAAGAATATGTCAGAAGGGTTAGGGTCCACCAAAATACCTTGGAACATTTAGCATTATTTCTTCCAGGGTTATGGCTGTTTTCATTTGCAGTAGATCCTATTTGGGCAACAATAATTGGTGTAATCTGGCCTATCGGAAGATTGCGTTACGCTTTTGATTACTATGAGGAAGCAGAAAAAAGAGGACCAGGTTTATACTTTAGTATGCCTCCAATTTATATTTTTGTTATTGGTTCGGCTATTGGCTTCGTTTTAAAGATTTTCTCCTAAAGGCTTATACTTTGGTTAAATGGGGCATTTTAGGGACAGGATCAATAGCAAAAACTTTTGCTAAAGCTTTAAATGAATCTAATCAATCAGAATTATCTGCTGTTGCGAGCCGTTCAGATAAAAATGCCAATGAATTTTCCTCTTTATTTAATTGCTTAGGGTATAGTGATTATCAACAATTAATTGATAGCAAAAGTATTGATGCAATTTATATTGCTACTCCGCATCCATTTCATTTTGATTTAGCTTTTAGATCATTGAAGAATAAAAAATCTGTTTTATGTGAAAAGCCAATGACCTTAACAGCCGCAGAGGTTATGGTTTTGATGTATTTAGCTAAAAAGAATAATAAGCTTCTTATGGAAGCTTTTATGTATCGAATGCATCCCCAGACAGAAAAGATCAAGGATATTCTTAAAAAAGAATTTCTAGGAAAGCCCGTTTCAATTAGAGCATCTTTTGGTTTTCAAGCTAAGGTTGATAAGAGTCATAGGTTACTAAACCCTATATTGGGGGGAGGCTCAATCTTGGACATCGGGTGTTACCCTTTATCTATGGCTAGGATGGTAGCGGGAGTTATTAATGGTAAAGAATTTCTTGATCCAATTAGGTTTGATCTTGAATCTAAGAAAATTAATGGAGATGGCATAGATCTTTATTCATCCGCAAACCTAACTTTTAGTGATAATTCAACGGCAAGAATTAGTTCTTCTATTGAAGATAATTTAGAAAATTCCGTAGAGATATCTAACGGTCAAAAGTCGCTTATTATCCATGATCCTTGGCATTGTGGAGAGTACAATAAAGAAAAGTCTGATCTTGTTTATATAGATTCAAATAATAGAGAAGAAGTCATTACTTTTGATAAAGAAAGCAAACTTTATGTTAATCAAATTGATCATTTTGTTGAAACTTTTAAAAATTCTAAGATTGAATCAGATAAAATTTCACTTTCTGATAGTTATGGAAATGCCATTTACCTTGATAAGTGGAGAAAGGAGACAGGTGTTAGATATGGTTATGATAAACCAGATAACAAATCTTCGTCATTTTATAAGTTTTTACCTTTTAAAAATGAGAAAATTATCCCGAAGGATAAAGTGAGAGGATTAAATATTGAAGCTTCAAGACTCGTTTTTGGTTGCGACAATCAATTGGATATAAATCATGCATTTGCAATGTTTGATCATTTTTTTTCGTTAGGGGGTAATGTTTTTGATACCGCATACATTTATAATTCTGGAAAAAGTGATGAATATCTTGGTAAATGGTTAAGTTCCAGACAATTAAAAAATGAAGTTATTATTTTAGGTAAAGGTGCGCATACACCTGATTGCTTTCCAGAATCAATTCGTACACAGCTAATAGAAACATTATCAAGGTTAAATCTTGAGTGTTTAGATATTTATTGTTTGCATAGAGATAACCATGAAGTTCCTGTGGGTGAATTTATAGATGCGCTTGATGAGCTAAAAAATGAGGGTTTGATTAAAATTTATGGTGCATCAAATTGGTCTTTAAATAGGTTCAAAGAATCTATTAAATACTCAGAATCAAAGAAAAAAGACCCCTTTAGTTTGCTTAGTAATAATTTCAGTTTAGCAAGAATGAATGAACCAGTGTGGCCCGGTTGTGAAAGTTGTTCCGATGATGATTATAGGAGATTCTTGGTAAAGGAAAATATCCCTATTTTTCCTTGGTCTAGCCAAGCCAGAGGTTTTTTCTTAGGAAATACGGAAACAAAGGGCTCTTATCATCCTGCAAATCCAGATAAAGAAGAACAAGATAGAGTCTGGTCGAGTGATAAAAATTTAGAAAGAAGAAAAAGATGTTTTTCATTGGCTAAAAAAAAGGGCTTTAAGCCAATTGAGATTGCTTTAGCTTATGTCCTTAATCAAGATTTTCCTTCTTTTCCTTTAATTGGACCAAGAAATTTTTTTGAAACAGAAAGTTCTGTAAGAGCTCTGGAAATAAATTTTTCTGAAGAAGAAATAAAATGGCTAGATTTAAGGTAGATTTAATAATTAGGTTAATTCATATACGCCTTCTAAATCTTTTCCTTCTACAATTATTTCCTTCTTTTTTTCCATTCTCTTAAGGTGAGCAAGAGTCGACATTGCTGCGGCAGGATGCAAGGAACTATCTACATCCTTGTATATAATTTTTACCATATCTATAATTTTTTTGTTTCCCTGTTTTATGGCATCAACGATTTGTTTTTCTCTGTTTAGTCTGTGCAAAATATAATGATTTAAAATGTCTTTTGGATTTTCAATAATTGGCCCGTGAGTGGGGAAGAAAGCCTTTTCATTTCGTTCAAGTAATTTTTGTAATGAATTAATATAATCATCCATGTTTCCATCAGGCGGAACAATAACAGTTGTTGACCAACCCATTACATGATCCCCTGAAAATAAAATATTTTCGTCTAATAATGAATAACATATGTGATTAGATGTATGTCCAGGTGTGTGAATTGCCTCAATAGTCCATTCTTTTGTTTTTATAATATCGCCATCATTTAATTGAATATCACCTTCAATATTTCTATCATACCCTTCTTCGAATTCATCTTGAATTTCATTGCTATCTGATAAATCTTTATAATAAATCATTGCTCCAGTTTCTTTTTTTAGTTTTTTAGCCAAAGGGGAGTGATCATTATGGTTATGGGTGAGCAATATATGGGTTATTTTTTCCCCTTCTGTTGCCTTTAGGATTGCTTGAAAATGATTTTCGTCAATTGGGCCAGGATCAATAACCGCCAGATCTTTATTACCTACAATATAAGTTCCGGTTCCCGTAAAAGTAAAAGGACCCGGATTTTTAGCTATAACGCGCCTAATTAAAGGATTAATTGTGTCGCAATCTCCATATTTAAACGAATTTATAAAATCTTCAGGTGACATGGATAGTAATTAATATTTCCCCTTAAAAATAAAAACTGATAACAATTCAATAGTTTATATAATTAGCTTACAAAAAAAGATATTATAAAAGATTATGAAATATATTTCTACAAGAGGAAAGGCTCCTGAATTAGGCTTTGAAAATGTTCTTTTGTCAGGTTTAGCTAGTGATGGAGGTTTGTATATCCCCAAGAATTGGCCTGCAATTAAATATCAGGACCTTCCAGATGGACCTTATTATGAGAAAGCGGCTTTTGTTATTCACCCTTTTGTAGAAGATTTTTTGGATTATGAGCAACTTAAAATCCTTACAAAGAAAGCTTACATTAATTTCCCACAAGATGATGCAGCTCCTCTTAAAGAAATTGAAGAAGGAAATTTTCTTTTAGAGCTTTTTCACGGTCCTACTCATGCTTTCAAAGATTTTGCTATGTTGTTATTAGCTGAATTCTTTGAGGTTTCTCTTAAAAAAAGAAATCAAAAAATAACTATTTTAGGCGCAACATCTGGCGATACTGGAAGTGCAGCTATTGAAGCTTTTAAAAATAGTGAATTTGCTAATGTATTTATTCTTTTTCCTAAGGGAAGAGTTTCTGAAAGACAGAGAAAACAAATGACAACGGTTACAAGTAGTAATGTTTACCCTATAGAAGTAAATGGGACTTTTGATGATTGTCAAAGCCTTGTTAAAAGTTTATTTGAAAATTTAGAATTTAAAAACAATACTAATCTTGCAGCTATTAATTCAATAAATTGGGCAAGGGTAGTTGCACAAATTGTGTATTATTTTACTTCTTATCAAAAGCTTAATTCAAAGCAAATATCTTTTTCTGTTCCTACAGGAAACTTTGGTGACATTTTAGCTGGTTGGGTAGCAAAAAAAATGGGGCTTCCAGTTGATAAATTAATTGTAGCAACAAATGATAATGATATCTTACACAGAGCTATTGCAAGAGGTGATTACTTCCAAGAAGAAGTAAAGGCAACAATTTCACCAAGTATGGATATTCAAATTTCTAGTAATTTTGAAAGGTTATTGTTTGAGGCTTTAAAAAGAGATTCAGAAGAACTTAATCGATTAATAGATAAACTAAATGCTGAAAAGGGTTTCAAGATAAACTCCTCTTCTCTTGAATTTATAAGAAATGATTTTACATCTGGAAAGGCAACAGAAAAGGATATAAGCAAAACTATAAAGGAAATTTATGATAGTTCTGGAGTAGTTTTAGATCCACACACAGCGGTTGGTTTTTTTGCATCAAAAGATAAGATTGATAATAAAGTGCCAATGGTAAATTTAGGAACTGCTGATCCAGCTAAATTTCCCGATGCAGTGATAGATGCTATTGGTAAAGAACCAGAAATCCCTGAAAGTCTAAGTAATATTCTAAAGGCTGAAGAAACATTTTTTAAATTAGAAAAGAATGAGAACAACTTAATTGAATTTATTGAAGATAAGGTGAGCAATCGAAATGACTAATAAAAATATAATATCATTTTTATTTTTTATTTTTTTGAGCAGTATCATTCGTGCCGAGATTATAACTTTTGATTCGCATATAGATATTCCTTTTGATTTTATGGAAAACTCTAAACATGATCCTGGTGATAATTCAGATATGCAAGTTGATATTCCTAAAATGCAAAAGGGAGGTATGGATGCAGGCTTTTTTGTGGTTTATGTGCCTCAAGGACCATTAAATGAAGCCGGATTTAAAAATGCTAAAAAATTAGCTGAAAAAAAATTTAAAGCTATTGTAAATATGACTAGATCTTATTCTTCAAAAATAACTTTAGCGTTAAGCCCAAAAGACATATATCGAGCAAAAGAAAATAATCTTCTTTCTGCGGCTATAGGCATTGAAAATGGTTATACTATAGGCGAAGATATTTCCTTAATTGATTATTATTATTCTCTAGGTGCGCGTTATATGACTCTTGCTCATATAGGTCATAATCAAATATCTGATAGCTCAATCCCAAGTAAAAGATTAAATAATTCTGAAAAAATGCACAATGGTATTTCTTCTTTTGGAAGAAAAGTAATAAAAAGGATGAACAATATTGGAATGATGGTTGATATAAGCCACATTTCGGAAGAAGCTGCCTTTGAGGCAATTCAATTATCTCGCTCACCTGTTATCGCTTCTCATTCGTGCGCAAAATCTATTGCAGATCATCCTAGAAATCTTTCTGATGATTTAATTTTAGCCTTAGCAAGTAAAGGTGGCGTTATTCAAGTTGTGGCTTTTCCAAATTATGTGAAAGTTGATAACAGTAGATTTTTTTCAATTATGGAGCTGGGTAAGGAAGTTGCAAAGATCTATGGTGATAGGAATTTTATACCTTCAATGCATGCTATAAAAGATGAATACACTGAAGGCATGAAAGAAATAAATAAAAGATACCCCTTACCTTCAGTCGATGATTTGATTGATCATATTGATTATATAGTGGAGCTAGTTGGCATTGATTATGTAGGTATTTCGTCAGATTTTGGAGGAGGCGGAATATTAGAAGGATGGATCGATGCTTCTCAAACAAACTTTGTTACAGAAAGGTTGCGTAAAAGAGGATATTCAGAAAATGATATAAAGAAAATATGGGGAGAAAATATTCTTAGAGTTTGGCGTGAGGTTGAAGATATTTCAAACTTAAATTAAGCCAATCCACTTTTATTAGAAAGAAAGCTTAAATTAAGACCCATTTCATTAATTAATTTTTCCCACATTAAGTCATATTTCTTACTAAAAATTATATCTTTATGACTGTTACAAATTAACCAGTCATTTGATTTTATTTCATTATCTAATTGGCCTGAAGTCCATCCGCAGTAGCCTAAATACAAATTAGCTTCCAAAGGTGCTTCTTTTTCGTATAAAACTGCAAGAGACTCTTTAGTGGTGTTAACGGCACAATTAATTCCTTCTATCTCAGTACTGCCTTTTAACTCTAAATCAGCATTGTGAATTATGAATCCTTTATCCATTTCAACAGGTCCACCATTTAGTACCGGAATATCGTTTTTATTCTCGTTTTTTTCAATGCCCATATTATTAAAAACTTCATTGATATTCATTTCATACGGTTTATTGATTAAAATGCCTGTAGCGCCTTCTTTGGAATATGAAGTTAGCAGAATAACTGACTTTTCAAACCTAGGATCTGGCATGGATGGCATAGCTATTAAAAAACTTCCAGTAAGTGATTCAGTTTTATTCATTTTTAATACAAAAATTAGTGACTAATTAATACTATACTCTGTATACTATATTAACTGTTATACAGCAGTTTAAAAATATTTACTTTATAATTAGGAGATAATTATGGCTATACAAGAAGGCGACTCTATACCTGAGGCAACACTTCATCACTTGACAGAATCTGGACCAACACCAATTTCAACAAATGAATTATTTGGAGGAAAAAAATCTATTCTTTTTGCTGTACCAGGAGCATTCACTCCCGGTTGTTCTATACATCATTTACCTGGTTTCGTAAATAATTCCCAAGCTATTTTAGATAAAGGCATTGATCAAATAATCTGTTTATCAGTTAATGATCCTTTTGTTATGGCTGCCTGGGGTGATGATAAAGATGTGGGCGATAAAATGTTAATGGTTGGTGATGGAAATGGTGAGTTTACTGAAGCTTTAGGTTTAACTATGGATGGATCTGGATTTGGGCTAGGAAAGAGATCTTTAAGGTATTCAATGATTATAGAAGATAACTCTTTAATTAAATTAAACCTAGAAGAGAATCCTGGTGAGGTTTCAGC
>CEUS01037554.1_pt1 | contig 25077 bp, 21 predicted proteins | sample 427031 | NCBI WGS metagenome assembly CEUS01 (sample SAMEA2622837, study PRJEB7988) | marine metagenome | biome: marine biome (ENVO:00000447); feature: marine epipelagic mixed layer (ENVO:xxxxxxxxx); material: "saline water (ENVO:00002010), including plankton (ENVO:xxxxxxxx)" | depth 140 m | reverse complement strand
TTTTCAATTGACACATGGTTTGTAACGAGCATATCATTTGAGCATCGTGAGTGAGTGTAACTATAAGAACATAGGGGCATATTTCTATTTTACCGGTGCCACGTGTTGCCGGTGAGGGCTCTTGTTTCCTAAAGGAATACTCCGCAAATAGAAAAACGGATATTAGAGGCCCTGACCGAAATCGGTTAGGGTTTTTTCATGGAGGATATTTATGGCTCAGACAGACAATACGGCGCTTCACAACGTCAGAGTGAGTAGTATTACTACTCTGGAGCCACCGTCGGAGTATTGGAGACGATTCCCTTCTAACGATGAGATAAAGCAACAGGTAACAGAATATCGTCTTCAGGTATCCAATATATTAGAAGGATCTGATGAGCGCTTGTTGATGATAGTAGGGCCATGTTCTATTCATGACCCTGATGCAGGACTTGAGTATGCAAATCGATTATCAGTATTAGCATCAGAAGTGAAAGATAAGATATTGGTTGCCATGAGGGTTTATTTTGAAAAGCCTAGAACCACTGTTGGGTGGAAGGGCTATATCAATGATCCTCTGTTGAATGGAACCTATGATGTAAAGCAAGGCATGGCGAAAGCTCGTAAGTTTTTGCTAGATGTGTGTGATACTGGATTACCGGCTGCGACGGAATTTTTAGAGCCATTTGCTCCACAATATTTTGGAGATCTTGTTTCGTGGGGTGCGATCGGTGCCAGAACTACGGAAAGTCAAACGCATCGGTTGATGGCTAGTGGGTTGAGTATGCCAATTGGATTCAAGAATGGGACCGGAGGCACGATCGAAATTGCCGTTGATGGAATAGTAGCTGCGAGAGCTGAACATGTTTTTTTGGGCATAGATGACGAAGGAGTGGCAGCAGTGGTTAGAACTAAGGGGAATCCAACTGGACATTTGATTATGAGAGGCGGTAAGACCGGACCCAATTACGATAGTGACTCTCTGGCACTAGCTCAAAAAATGCTGTCAGACAGAGGACTCAAACCAAATTTGGTGGTTGATTGTTCTCACGGCAACTCTAACAAGGATCATAAGAGGCAATCAGTAGTGTTCCAAAATCTATTGGACCAGCGAAGATCAAATAAAGGAATAGTTGGAGTAATGATCGAGAGTAATATCAATTCTGGCAGCCAATCTTTGGGAGAACCTTCAGAGCTGGAGTACGGTGTTTCAATTACTGATGCTTGCATAGGGTGGGCTGAAACAGAAGAATTGGTTCGATCTGCTTATACAGATACCGCATAATTTATTTAAGGACTCTGTTTTTACTATTAGATAGACAAATCCAGTCTGATTCTAACTGGTTATGTATTCTGGAGTCCTAATTTTATCAACTTGTGAGCGGTACCTCCTAGGATTTGACTACGGTCTTGTTCCGATAGGAAATTACAATGCTTTGTAAATTGATTTAATGCTTGTTTATATGTGCAAAATCGAGCCACCATAGGCATGTCCGTACCCCAGATAAGGCGATCTGATCCAATTTTTGTAGCACATTCCTCCATAGCGGGTTCTGATTCTTTCCACGGATAGTCCCAGCGTGCACCCATCTGGATTGGTATCAAAAGCTGAAGATGACATTGTGGTGATTCAAAAACTTCCCATATCTCTGATGGGAATTTTATTTGATCATTTTCTAAGAAAGCTGTCCATGGGAGCCCATGTGTGATCACAGCTGAGAGGTTTGGATATCGTTCCATCCAACGCATTAGGACCCTTTGTTCATCTAGATAAGATTGTTGCCATGTGTTTTGGTAAGACAGGGCTCCTCTACCACCGATAAGTGTAAAATAAACGGGCAGATTAATTGATGACACAGCTTCCCAAAATGGTCGCATTATTCCATCATCCCATGGTTGTTCGGGTTTACTGGTATTAGAAATGGAGTCATAGTAAAGCCCTGGGTAGAACTGAAGGCCAACTGCTCCTCCTCCACCAACTGCCTCGAAAAGATCCTGAATCATTCTGTCAGGGTCATTAACTATTTGCGATTCCTCGGTTATAACCAATCTGTATAGACGCTCTGGGAATGAATTTGTGGATTCCCTTAGGTAGTTGTTCAAGAATTTGGGACTACCCAAAAGTCGGTAAGCGTGCAGTAACCCAATATCCACATTCGCGTAATCCATTTCGCGGATTAGCGCGTCAGAGTGGAATTCTAAATTGTTAATCATTGGGGGTAAATATTGTTTGGTGTAAGTGTTACCATCGATTTTCCAGGCAAGTCTCCCCTGTTCACGAGTCCATTCCACATTTCTTAAGAGACCTGTATTCGGGTCGATAAGTGTGCTGTTGTCTGCTTTAGCTCTGTCTGGAATTCTCCAAACAGGTTGATGGTGTCCAGAGAACTCTGCTTGTACCTGTCGCATTTTATCTTCGAGAGATGGGTAGCCTTGAGGTGCATCAAGTTGTGGTACGCAGTAGTTATGTCCGTCAACTATCATTTTTGTTCTCCTTGCTGGAAATAGCTCAGGTTAGCCGAAGTCTAATGGGGGATTTCTATAGTGTCAACGTTCATGAGTGAATGTATCAGTGGGTTCGATCTTGGTTATTCCTATGCTATGCTTTAACAGGGCTTGCAGTAAAAATCCCCAATGATCAGAACTATAAATATTTCTGCTTTTTTGAAACATTTATTTAACAATGTATAAATTGATGAGATTTCCAGACTGGTTGTTAATATCTACGGTTTTAGCGTCGTTCGTTTTCGATCGATTGTCTAAAAACATAATAAGTAGCTGGTTGCCTCTTGGGGAATCTTGGCCGTCAGACACGTTTATTAAAATTAATCATGCTACCAATAGCGGTTCAGCTTTTGGCCTGTTTCCTAATCAAACTATGATACTCATAATTGCTTCAATTTTCGCCATAGGATTCCTTGTGTATTTCTATACTAAATACGCAGTTTCTAGTCGAATTCTGAGATTTGCAGTCGGTCTACAGTTAGGAGGAGCTGCGGGTAATTTACTCGATCGAATTAGAGATGGGGCCGTAGTGGATTTTATTGATGTTGGACCGTGGCCGATATTTAATATCGCAGACTCTTCTATTGTTATAGGAATGACAATCCTGGTGGGATATTTTTTAATCAATCATGATTCTGAAGACAGCAATCCCAAAACTGATCCAGTTTTAGATAACAGTAACAAAAGCAATGAGCCAAACCATATCACTTGAAGTGGTCGTCGATGGAACACGAATTGACAGATTCCTATCGGAGAATTGCGTAGATATATCTCGGTCACAAATTCAAAAATTGATTTTGGCTGGAAAGGTTACTGTGGATGGAAAGGTCACCACTTCATCATATCAGGTACGTTTGGGACAAAAACTTGTTGTTGAAATACCTGACGCTAGTCCATCAAGTCTGGTTCCTGAAGACATCCCAATAGACATCGTTCATGAAGACACAGATCTGTTGGTAGTGAACAAGCCTGCCGGAATGATTGTGCACCCTGCACCTGGTCATCGTTCTAAAACTCTGGCTAATGCCGTGTTATCTCATTGCCCAGATTTGCAAGGGATTGGAAATAAGATCAGGCCAGGCATAGTACATAGGCTAGATAAGAATACTTCAGGGCTTATTGTGGTAGCCAAGAATCATATTGCTCATATGAGATTGTCTTACCAGTTTAAAAGCAGGCAATTCAAAAAAAGTTATCTTGCGATGGTTCATGGGAAGGTTTCGCCATTTGAAGCAACAATAGAGGGCCCAATTGGCAGGGATCCAAGGAATCGTAAACGGATGTCCATTGTTGAAAGAGGAAGAGACTCTACCACTGAATATAAAGTTCTGAAAAGCTATGGTAAATACACTTTACTGAATGTTAGGCCTATCACTGGTAGAACTCACCAGATAAGAGTACATATGACCTCTGTGGGACATCCTTTAGTAGCTGACGAATTATATGGGAAACCGCATAAGTTGTTAGCCAGGCAATTTCTTCACGCACAAGCAATTAATTTCATCCATCCTTCTACCAAGCAGGTGGTCGCATTGAGTGCTGAATTACCTCAAGATTTGAGGAAATTTGTCAATGATATTCGGAATGAATAAAGATGTTTAACACTTACGATCTTCAGTGTTTCAAGTTTCAGAACGTTTATAAATTTGCATTATCAAGAAGTACTTGGCTTTAATGGATCCCCCCTTCGCCGTGTAACTCTCATAACCAATTCAACTCCGTGCTAGAATGATTTTAGAGGCGGTAAAATGGATAAAAAGATTAGAGTTAGATTTGCTCCTAGCCCTACTGGAGACCCGCATGTAGGCAATATTAGGACAGCCGTATTTAATTGGCTATTCGCCAGGCATAATAAGGGCACTGTAATTGTTAGGGTCGAAGATACTGACCAGACTCGTGAAGTACCGGGAGCCACTCAGGCGCTGTTGGAATCTTTGAAATGGCTAGGGCTAGATTGGGATGAAGGGCCTGATATCGGTGGCAAATACGGACCATATCTGCAGTCTCTGAGATTGGATGGGTATCGTGATGTAGCATCTCAACTTCTTAAAAGCGGACATGCATATTATTGTTTTTGTTCTACCCAACGACTGAAGGAACTTAGAAATAAGCAATCTAGGTTAAAAAAAGACCCTGGCTACGATAGACGGTGCAGGGGAATGGGTATCGCAGAACGGATTGAATGGGAGAAAGGTAAAACCACTCCTGTGGTGAGATTCAAGATGCCACTGGAAGGGACAACTTCTGTAAACGATATGGTTCGTGGGACTGTAACTTTTGAAAACAAACTGATTGATGATTTTGTACTATTGAAATCCGACGGCTTCCCAACTTATCATCTGGCCAATGTGGTTGATGACAAATCGATGGATATCAGTCATGTTGTAAGAGCTGAAGAGTGGCTTTCGAGTATCCCTCGGCATTTACAAATCTATTCAGCTTTGGGTTGGTCTCCTCCAGATTTTGCACATGTTCCCATGATACTGGCTTCAGATAAAACTAAACTAAGTAAACGTCATGGTGCTGCATCTTTACTTGAATACAAAAAGGACGGATATTTACCAGAAGCGGTGGTTAATTTTCTTGCACTGCTGGGATGGTCACTTGACGATAAGACCGAAGTACTGAATAGACAGGAACTTGTTGAATATTTTTCCATAACCAAAGTTAGCAAAGCTGGCGCAATATTTGATCAACAAAAATTACTTTGGCTAAACAGCCAATATTTACGCGCACTGGATGATAAAAAGCTCGCTAGTGAGTTGCTGGAATATTGGGGATCTATCCCTGATGTCGGCCTAAAAGAGCTGCCTGAGATAGATTATTTAGAGAAGATTGTACCGCTTATTCGTGAACGGATAAAAATAATGAGTGATGCATTGGCGTTGACACGATTCTTTTTTGACCAGGAGTTAGATTATTCGAAGGAAGAATTAATCCAAAAAAATATGGACCACGAGCTTACTAGATCTGCTCTGGAATCAGCACACGATTTATTATCGAAAATAAATCATTTTGATTCTGAACCAATGGAAGCAGAAATGCGCGTTTTAGCAGATACGCTAGGGATCAAGATTGGCCAGCTTTTTGGATCTATTAGGGTGGCTGTGACCGGCCTAAAGGTAGCTCCTCCATTATTTGAATCCTTAGAAATACTGGGAAGAGAAAAAGTTCTATGTTCTATTAGAACAGCTATAGACAAGTTTTAGTGTTTCTTGACGCCTAGTCTACTGGATACATATACTCGTTTGTGGAGTACACATTTGAAAAATCAATTACTTGAAAGACTGAACCAATGACTGTTAAAGATTCTTTATCTACTGACTTAAAAGAAGCAATGCGACAAGGTGATGTTTTGCGTCGATCCGTTATTCGGATGCTTTCCGCTGAAATACACAATCAAGAAATAGAGGATAAAAAAGAATTAGATGATGAAGCAGTAATCCGAGTTTTGACCAAGCAAGCAAAGCAGCGTAGGGAGTCAATAGAATCTTTTGGAATAGGCGGACGTGACGATCTCGTTCAGAAAGAAAAACAGGAACTTAATATTATCCTCAATTATCTACCAGAGCAAATGGATACCGATGCGATTACAAAAATGGTTCAGGAATCAATTGATGAGGCAGGTGTGACCGATGTAAAAAACATCGGAATGGTAATGAGAATTGTGATGCCAAAAGTTAAAGGAAAGGCAGATGGCCGCCAAGTCCAAAAGATCGCTTCACAGCTTCTGCAAGACCAAGACATGGATAACAGTTGAAATATTGTTAACGGTCAGACTTGTTCAGATTGGGCACACTGAGTTAAAACTGGCATGGTCGCATATCGATTGAAATTGCGGGGCAAAATCTTTGACTAAAATGTATCTCCAAAAGGATTCAATATGAAATTCGGAGTTGTTGTTTTCCCGGGAACATGGAGTGACACTGATTGTTTTCATGTAATTGATGAAATATTCAAGCAACCTGTTGAATACATTTGGCACAAGGAAACAGATATTTCTTCTTATGACTGCGTTATTTTGCCAGGGGGCTTCTCATACGGAGACCATCTCAGGTCTGGAGCGATTGCTAAGTTTGCACCTGTAATGAAAGCAGTGGAAGAATTTGCAAATTCGGGTGGTCTTGTTATTGGGATATGCAATGGTTTTCAAATTTTATGTGAATCTGGATTATTGCCGGGTGTTCTTACTCGGAACTCACACTTGCAATTCAGATGCGAGTGGGTCAATTTAAGAGTTGAAACGACTCATAGTCCCTTTACTTCAGCGGCACGTGTCGGTCAAATTTTGAAAGTGCCTATTTCTCACGGTGAAGGTAATTATTACGCTGACCAAGACACTCTGGATTTGTTGGAGGAGAATAATCAAATAGCTTTCCGGTATTGTTCCATCGATGGAGCAATTACAGATGAATTCAATCCTAATGGAGCTGCCAGAAATATAGCAGGCATTACTAATATTCGAGGGAATGTGCTCGGCATGATGCCACATCCAGAGCGTTGTTGTGAGGAGATATTAGGCGGAAGTGATGGCAAGATGATATTTGAATCAGCAATACGAAGCTTGATTGGTATTAATGATAATTCAATTGCTGGAATTGGATAGAAAATGAAACAGTCAACCATAATTGGACAAATGCTAGATGAATTGGCGATTTCCGATGACGAATATGAACAAATAGTCACTAGACTTGGAAGAGAACCCAACAAGTTGGAATTGGGATTATTTGGTTCTTTGTGGAGCGAACACTGTGGCTATAAACACTCCAAGAAATTGTTGCGTATGTTTGCGGCCGACAGTCCACGACTATTGGTGAAACCTGGGGAAGAAAATGCGGGAGTTGTTGATATTGGAGATGGTTTAGCGGTGGCAATGAAAATCGAATCTCACAACCATCCATCAGCAATAGAACCATATGAGGGCGCAGCGACTGGTGTTGGAGGGATTGTGAGAGATATTTTTGCCATGGGGGCGAGGCCTATTGCATTGTTAAACTCTCTGCATTTTGGACCTCTTAATGAGCAAGACAACAGACATCTTTGTCAAGGAGTAGTGGCGGGTATTTCTGGATATGGGAATTGTATAGGAGTCCCAAATATTGGCGGAGAGATAATATTTGGTGAATCTTATTCTGGAAATCCTCTGGTTAACGCTATGTGTGTGGGTCTCTTGGAAACGGAATCATTGGTCCAATCAAAAAGCGGAGATCCGGGTAATTTACTCATGCTGGTCGGAGCTGATACGGGGCGTGATGGCATTCACGGCGCCTCAGGGCTGGCGTCTAGGACTTTTGAGGATGACAGAGAGCTTAGACCCACTGTTCAGGTTGGCAACCCTTTTTTGGAAAAAGTATTGATAGAGGCCTGTTTGGAAGCTGTGTCGAACGAACATGTAATTGGAGTACAGGACTTGGGAGCCGCAGGGCTCACAAGTGCATCTGTGGAAATAGCAGCGAAAGAAGGAAGAGGAATAGAGATAGATGTTGCTTTGATTCCGAGAAGAGATGTAGGGATGGAACCGTATGAAGTGATGCTATCGGAATCGCAGGAAAGAATGTTACTTGTTGTCGAATCAGGTTATGAGAGTGAAATTACTAATATATTCGAAAAATGGGATCTCGACTCAATTGTGATCGGATCTGTAACAGAAGATGGTTTAGCAAAAATATATGATGGAGCAGAGTTGTGTGCTTCCGTACCGGTAGATATTTTGACAGATCCACCTCTATACGAATACATCGGTTTGAAGACTGACGAAATGTATGAACTTCAGCGATACCCACTTTCTGAGGTGCAAATTCAGGGTCTGAATGCTCAAAATATTTTGCTAGATCTCTTAAATTCTCATACTATCGCGAGCAAGCGTTGGGTTTACCGGCAATACGACCATCAAGTACAGACGAATACCGTTGATGGGCCGGGTGGTGATGCGGCAGTGTTAAGGGTCAAGAATACCTCCAAAGGCATAGCATTAACTACCGATGGCAATAGCCGATTATGCTTCCTAGATCCATTCATAGGAGGTATTATATCGGTTGCAGAAGCATGTAGGAATTTAGCTTGCACAGGGGCTGAACCAATTGCATTAACAGACTGTTTGAATTTTGGGAATCCAGAAAAATTAGACATATATTTTCAGCTCGAACAGTGTGTTAAAGGAATGGCTGAGGCAAGTAAGGCATTTTCAGCACCGGTTGTGAGTGGAAATGTAAGTTTGTATAACGAAAGTCAGGATGTGGCAATTTATCCGACACCTGTTGTAGGAGCGTTAGGATTACTTGATGATGTTAATTGTCGAGTGGGTATAGGATTCAAGGAGTCAGGCGATATCGTTGTTGTGTTAGGTATGAACAGCGCCTCACCGGATATCAATTCACTTGCAGGAAGCGAATATTTGGAATTGACTCATAACTTGGTAGCCGGACAGCCACATATTGATTTGGATTTAGAAATAAATCTGCAAAAGACGTGCATCAGCTTGATTAAAAAAGAGATCATAAGCTCTGCTCATGATCTCTCTGAAGGAGGCCTTGCTGTGGCACTATCAGAGAGTTGTATTGATGGTGATATTGGGTTTGAGTCAAGTTTGACGATTGAGGAGAGATGGGATGCATTTTTGTTTGGAGAAGCCCAGTCCAGGATATTGGTGTCTTTACCTAAAGAGAAAATTACCGAAATGGAAAATGTGTGTCGATCAATGAATTTGCCCTATATTCAGATTGGAATGGTTGGTGGAGAAAATATTAAAATTGGAGATTTAATAGACTTGCCTGTTAATTTGGCATCAGACACTTGGTTGAATTCTCTGCAGCGCGCCGTCACCAGCTAAAAATGGCAATTGCTCTTGACACTCTGTGGCTCTGAATGCTAGATTTTTCTTTTACTAGGCCTGCTTTGAACAACCAAAATTTATCAATATTTATGGAGATGTTGTGCCCCGGTACGATTATGAATGTATAGACTGCGATCATGTGTTTGAAGTCAAACAGAGCTTTGATGATGAGTCGATATCTAGCTGCCCCAATTGTGATGGTGAAACTAGGAGGCTTATTCATTCAGTCCCTGTGGTTTTCAAAGGTAGCGGGTTTTATGTAAATGATTATGGCAAGGGTAAGGCTGGATCAAGTAGTTCTACATCTGAGCCAACAAAACCAAAGGATGCATCCTCCGAATCTGATAACGGGACTAAAACTGATGGAAAGCCTAAAGAATCCTCCTCGGCAAAATCGGATCCTACTCCAAAAGTTGCAGGAGACAACTAACCATTGAGGGCTTTGGTCCAACGAGTCTCTGGTGCATCAGTGTCTGTTGGACAAGAACTAGTAAGCAGTATTGAAGGGGGGTTACTTGTTTTTTTGGGAGTTTGTTCTAGCGACACAGATATAGAGGCAGAATATATATCAGACAAACTGCTCAATCTCAGAATTTTCTCGGATGCTAGTGGGAAATTTGATAAATCAGTACTTGATGAATCCTCAAACATATTAGTTGTTAGCCAATTCACTCTTTATGGTGACACACGAAAGGGTAGACGGCCCAGTTTTACTAAAGCTGCACACCCCGACCTGGCACGTAAATTGATTGATAGCCTAGTAGAGATTCTGTCAAAATCAGGTCTGAATGTACAGATTGGTCGTTTTCAAGCACACATGTCTGTGACGATAGTCAATGACGGTCCTGTAACTATCATGCTTGATACTGATGACAAGCAACAATCTCGCAGAGATTGAAGAGATCTAGAATCTATGTTAGCCGAAAAACCCGGTGTTCAACGTATCAGCTTTTTAATATCGTGCTCGGTGTGATTGGTTGTAATTGAATGTTCAAATCCAGCTTCTATGATCCAGTTTAGGTCTGGGTCTTCAACTATAACTCTGTCCAACACAGGTATTAAGAGGTTGTTGAAAAAAACATTTGATAGAGAAAAATCCATTGAGTTATTTAATGCCAGTTCTAACGTACCATCGTAAAGCATAAGCATGAACACGGTACGAATGGAATTAAACCCTTCTGATTCAAACACTTGCACGCGAAGATCGTCGCCGTGCCCAGTGCCGAAGCGTGCAGAAAACATCTCTCGGTCGTAGAGAACGTCTTTGAATATGTCGTATCTCTCAATGTAAGATTCGGTTTCTTCAATCATTGATCTCAACAATTCCCTTCCTGTACTAGTGATTTCTAATTTTCCTTCCTCTGTTTTAATTGCCAAATCATTTGGACGAATCTCGTCCAACAATGATGTGATAGATTCGTGCCAATCGGGCCTAGTTTGATCCAGGTTTTTGTCTATTACGTAGACGAGAGTTGATATTTTCAGCCATTCTATTAATTGGTCGAAATCGTTGTTTTGACTGCTGTACCACTGAAGTGGATCAAAGGTTTGCTTCAGGATGATTGATTTGTTCTCATGAACTATTGATAGCAAAATATCATTTAGAGGAGTCAGTATCGGTAATTTGCTATTGTCACTAGTTTCAATGTTTAAAGTGCATAACCCGAGTGACCAAGAATTAAAGATGTTAGAGAAAGCTTGATATATCTCAGGCGTATCTAGGTTATCAATAACGGTTAGCCCGTATGCGGAATCATCAGTAGGGATATGCGATCTTTGAGTGAAAAGGTAACGAAGAAGTTCTTCAAACGTTTTGGAATACCATTCAGAATGGATTTCTAACTCAAGGAAACCCAGTTCAGGAGATGTCTCAAGAGACATATGTATCCGTGCCATTGTGTTTATGTTCTACCTGCTGTCCGTCCGAAGCCGATTATCCGGTTTGATCCACCACCTCCTCTGGTGCTACCTCTGCTTCCAAACCTCGTTGCGCTTTTGTTCAAGGATTTGAACTGACCACTGGATTTTTGTACTGATTGATAAGTTTGTCTGCCTTGACTGATATTACGGCTAGCGTTGCTATATTGTGATCCTTTAAAATTTTTCTGCTGATTGTTGTAATAGTGATTTCTTTTTAGTTGATTACCATATGAAGCTGATTTCCTATATGACGCTCGATTCTGACTGATAGTAGAGTACCTAGCGGGCGTAGTGTGGTAGTAATAAGGACGTCCTGCTATCGATGAGAACATTAAATATGTGAACAGGAAATTTCCTGTTCCAAAGTGACTTCCGTAGTAACCGTTCGCTCCGTATCCTCGCATTTCATGCTGGTCATGGTCTTTAACAATTGAGAATAGTTTATCGTCCGAAGACTCACTGATTTCACCGTTTTTATCAAGATCTTCAAACGCTTCCAATTGCATTCGACTGCCATCTTGATCTACACGGATCAAAATTATTCCATCTCCTTCGTAAATACGATTTATTCTGTCTTCAAAGTCTGTAACACTTTCTGACCTCTTGAATGCATCTTGAACATCATCTAAATTAATTCGTCCTGCGGCGCCGTCAGTTGCCGCCCAGTCTTCGTAGCTTGGCTCTGCCGCGCATGCTGTGAGGGCCGGGCTAACTACCACCATACTGCCTGCAAAAGCAGCGAAACCACGACCAAGAGATCTGTTTTTCATATCAATTCACCTCCATTTTTGTTTCATTCATTAAAGTAAATTCCAACATTGATGGAATGTCTGTGCTGAGTTGCACTGATTGTTGACGATCCTCTAGATGGTCTGTATTTGTTGATTTAACCAAATTACATAAAAATTGCTCAATAACTAGTGCCTGGAAATTGCAATATTCTTGGAATGCCTCAAATTTGAATCTTGCCAAAGAGTTAGCAATTCCATCCATGCCGGACGAAAAACTTTGAAATAGATTTTCCATCAGTATCATATGTTCTTTCCAAAGGTTGTCAGCAGTTTGTAAAAAGACTGTTTTACCAACGTAGTCAATTTGCTCAGGTTCTATTTCTGCGTTTACCTTATCAATTGAATTGAGTAAGCGAATAGCCAGTTCACTTTGTAAGTCTGGAATAGGGGAACCATATAAATCAGAGATCGGCAAATTCAGAGACTTTGTGACATCGGCGCTCATCTGCTGGAATTGCTTCTGGTAATCTCGGACGCGCATTTTAGGAAAATGACTGTCAACAATTGTTTTAGAAAAAACTTGTGTCAATTTTGGATATGTGGTTTGGAAAATAGATGATTCTAGAATTTCTTGGCGAGCTGAATAGTATGAAATGGTCTGATGATCCATCAGTTTCCAATAATTTTGGATGAATGCTCGGTCTAGGTTTTCTTGCTGCTCTACAATATCTTGTAGTTTTTGAATCTTAGAAATTTGCCGTGAGTTATTGATGCTATGTCCATTGTCGCTATCGTTTCCACTGAATCCAAATGCACCATATTTATCAAGGGGGAGATCTTTCAAGGAAAGTACAAATTTTGTGGCCCCGAATGATCCCTGTCTTGCTGTACGCCCTCTGAGTTGGTCATCCACTCTCCGAGATTTGTTCAATTCTGTTCCAATCACCAACATCCCAAGACCAAAATCAATTTGATATCTGGATGAAGGTCTATCTTTGGTGATTTGATTGAGATGATTTGTTATGGACAATATTTTGTCCACGGAGATACTCAAAACGGTGCTCAATAGTGTGATGGCTTTTCGGCCGGTTTTTCCAAGAGACATCGGGTCTAGATGTTTCTTGTGAGAATGTGGAATTGGGTTTGGAAGAACCGTTAAACTGAAATCATGAAATTTCAAGGATTTGTTGGGTTTGTATGTATAGAGAGATTGAGATAGTACGGTCTTAAGTACTTCGTATTCTGATTCTGTCCCGCATTTAATATTTACTTCAGTAGCGCCATTATTAAACAGGTCAGTGACTAACTCCTTATATCGATTGACAATAGCTTTATTGATATCTGGTTTTACTACAATGTCGGTCCCACGTCCTGCCATATTGGTAGCTATGGTCACTGACCCTAGGTTCCCGGCGTCTCTTACGATTCTTGTCTCTTCTGAATCATTGATAGCGTTCAATAACATATGATCTATGCCATGATTTTTGAGAGCAGTGCTGAGTTCGTAAGATTCAGCGACAGAGTTGGTGCCTATTAGGACTGGGCGGCCAACATTGTTTGCCGCCCGGGTAGTGTCTATGATTGAACGGAATTTCCCTACTTTATTTGATGCTACTTGGCTTTCTTTGTCGACTCGAAGAGAGGACATGGATGGAGGTATTTTTTTAACTGATAATCCATACATCCGAGTGAATTCATCTCGAGCTGATATAGCTGTTCCGGTAAGTCCTGAAATCTGTTGATATCTGCCAATAAGTCCAGGGATGGAGATTTGAGCAACAGTTTCGTATTGGTCTAGTATTTCTAGGTTTTCTTTAGCTTCTAATGCTGCGTGTAAATCATGTTGGAATCGATTATCGGGCAGAGTACGTCCTGTCATTTGGTCAACCAAAACAATCTTTCCGCCAGTTACAACATAGTCAAAGTTTTTACGTAAAAGTACGTATGCTCTTAATAACTGGTGAATTTGGTTGATGCTTGAATATTGCAAGTTGTTTCGCCTGAGAGTTTCTTCAGATGACTCGTATGACAAATCTTCACCAAGGTCAAATATGTTGCCGAGTCTGAGTTCCAGTAATTCTTGCCCACGGCGAGTCAGCATTACTGATGTGAAATTTGACTCCACGATGAAATATGGGTCTTGTGGAGAGCTAGGTTGGTCGTCAAAAGTAACTGATTCCAATATTTCTGTGATTAGTTTTCTCATCCTGGCATCAATAATTTTGTCTTTGAGTAGATAGTTTCTCGGGTCGGCCAAAGCTAGTTTTGCCAGGACTGATGTGAAGTTTTTCGAGTATTTTGCATCGGTTGCTTCAACTTCCAATTGTTTTACAACCTGTTTTTGGAGATACAATATTTCTTTTATAAACTCATGGGATTTTTTGAATGCTCTGCGATTGGTTATAGATTCCCCCGAAATTATGAGGGGTGAGAGAACTTGGTCAATAAGGATGTGATCTGCTTCATCAACAATAGCTATTTCAAGGGAATTTGTAACTGCGGATCCGGATTCAGTTGAAATATTGTCTCTGAGGTAGTCGAAACCGATTTCTCTGATTGTGCTGTAAACGATATCTTTATGATAGACAATTTGTCTCTCTCGGTTTTCCATATGGTTTTGGATATATCCAGATGAAACACCAACCGAGTTGTACATTTGGGAAAGCAGTTCGCAGTCTCTTTTGGCCAAATAGTCGTTGGATGTAATTACGTGGACGGATTTGCCGTTTAGAGCATGTATAAGTGCTGGAATACCAGCAGAAACGGTTTTGCCTTCTCCTGCATCCAATTCTACGATGGATCCATCGTAGACCATGAGCGCAGACATAAGTTGCGAATCTGTGATGCGGAAAGAGAACATATCTTCCACGTCTAAATTTCTGAACGATTGGTAAAATTGCCCAGGTAAATAAATATTTGCCTTGTGGGTACCAACTTGTTCTCCAACGTATATCAAAGTTTTGACTACATTCTTTTCCGCTGAATTTAATCTCCACTTGTTCAGAATGGGTTCTAAGGATTCTGTAAACGATTTGCTATCAAAAAATCGAGGGTCTTTGTCGTATTCAATATGGTTTTTGAATGGAGCTTTTGACCTTAGTATCTGTGCAAGTGTTAGACATCTATTTAAGGGACCTACGTTCGTTGTGGATTCAAATATTTTCCATATCCCGAGTTTTCGGTCAATAATTTCGGCTATAATCGCATATGGCTCAAAAGTCTGTGTTTTCCTATTAGCTGAAGATTGTATTAAAGCTCTAAGCCTATTCTCTAAATCACTATCAGATTTAGCTGAGAAGTCAAAATCACGTATCAATTTTATGGGATTTATTGTGTTTCTTAGTATCATGTTTCTATGACTTTACAATCAATCCGGGTTTGTTTGTTAATAGGGCGCTTAGATTATAAATTAACAAAGACGCTCTCAACTTCTTAAATGTGATGTTTGATTCATAATCAGGTATTCGATAGATACCTCTGTAGACTTCTTTCAGGATACACAAAATTTCATTTAGATTGTGAGGGATTTTCCCAGATATTGATTGCACCAAAAACTCTAGTTGTTTTGATAGTAATCCTTGAGTAGCTGGTTGTTCATAATCACAGGGGAGTACGAACATGTCGTCATGACTTGTAATTGATTTGAATAAAAGCGAATTCCTGATCATTTCAGAAGCCACATAAGAAAGGCGCGAATCAGGTTGGTTATCAGCGTCATATTGGAACGTAGATATCAGTGTTTTACGTAGGTTGGAGTACACTTTGTTCTGACGCCATTTTGAATCTACCGCAGCATATGACACGAAACCAACATCAGCTTTAACTAAATATGATCCTACTACCAATCCTATCAAAACACCCTTGTGAAATGCTCCAATCACATGAGGTTTTACGAATGTATCAGTACAGGGGGAAACTGTTTTTAGAAAGGATTCCAAATTTTCGACGTATCCAGATTCCATAGTTTGTTTGAGTAATCGATGGCCTTGAACTATAAGATCAAGTTGGTCATGCCTGATTTCAATTAGGTCTGGCTTAGGTTTGACATGTTTTAGAGTCATGCTGCATCTGATTTTCTTAGGTCGACCAAAGTTTGCTTTTTTCGAATTTTGGCAACTCTGTCATCAAAGGAAATATCCAGGTCAAGATGGCCACTGGATACTAGAAATTCCAGATCTGGATTTTCGCCAAATATCCTGCTAATTATATACGATCGATTTTCTCTAAGCTTAACAGGGAGAATTATCATTACATTGTCCCGTGAATTTTTCGTCAAAATAATTTGCATTGGTTGGGATTCCCGCGTGTAGACTGATCGATAGATCGATTGATAGTTTATGGAAACACCTAGGATTTTCATTGTTTCTTCGGAGGATCGTGAAACCTTCACAGCCGGGTAGTTTAATCCGCATTTGCAGCTATTTGTATTAACCTGAATAACATCTCTGATTCGGTACCTTAAAAGGGGCATTGCTTTTAGGCGAAGCGAAGTAATCAAAACCTCAGTTTGATTTGTACCAGTTCTTGTAACTAATTCAAAAAAATTGTGGTCTGTGAAAAGGTGGATTCCTGTGTGGTGTCCACATTCTATTCCCATACTAGAGGCTTCGGTAGCACCGTAATAACCAAAGACTTCTACTCCTAGTTTTTTTTCCAAGATTGTTCTGGTTTGGGTAGGCATATTCTCACCGACGTAGATGATTTTGGCGAGTTGGTTTTTTGCTGAATCTTTGAATGCTGTCAAGAATTCTGGTAACCATCGTTCAATTATCGTGGGCACCGATATGATCACAGTAGGATCAAGATTCCTCAAATCCAGGAACGATCTTTGAGCTTGATGAGTTGGGGAGTAACAATATGCATCTGCTGTAATCAATGTTTTTTGGATTACTTGAACGAAGCTAGCCATTATGTTCAAGGGATCGATATCTAAACATGCGACTCTATCATGACTATTAATGCCGCATATCTTGAACATCTTCGAGAGCAACTTTTGTTCTAAGAGTTCATCTTCCATTGAAATGAATCGACGTTTTGGTTTATTTGTAGTGCCTGAAGAAGTTTCGATGTCTACTATGTTTTCAATATTAAGAATGGCTTCATCAGCTAAAATTTCGTATTCTTGGGTTTCAAGGGGCATTAATTTACTGAGGATGTCTAGAGGGTTCTCGCGGTTTAACTCACGCTGCCCTATCCCTGATTTGCTAAATCGATTCTTATATATAAGGAAATTTTGATAGCAATATGAAAGAGTATGTCTTAGTTGTTCTACTGTTTTTTCTGAAGGGCTCTCTAGCATCGGTGGCTACTGCAATCACTTTATGCGTTTCGCAGGTAGGAATTCAATGTGGACCAATCTTGCCTAGCTTCGCCTACATATATAAGAACGTCGTCTCGTGTCAATTTGAGTGTGGTGAATTGTACATGAATATCCTCACCCCTGAGAACTCCAACTAGATTAATCCCGTGGTCTAGTAAAAGTTTCGCAGTATCTTGGAGGGATATTGTTGTATCAGGGGTAGAATCCACTACAGTGCTGACTAGTGTACCTTTAATAGCGTTACTTGTTATCGCCACAGTAAGTTTGTTGACTCCGGGGTCTTGGGCTTCCTGGACTAGTAAATTACTGGAAATCTGGTGAGTGTGAACTAGAGAGGTATTCTTAGACCCGTTGAACAGTAAAGAATGTTTAACGTTCAGACATTCGGCCACGGACCTCAAGTCAGGGTTTAAGTGTTCAAGTATCGAAATTATGGAAGCATTTATGCTGTCACTGTTTGGGTCATCGTATCCGGTACTAAGGACGATTGCCTGCCGAGCTGACGCTACCTCGGCCCTAGTATAGGTTTCTTCTTCGATAGGCGAACCTTTAACCAGTTGAATTTTTTTATCTAGCAGGGGTGGAAGCGAATCAATCTTATCAGTTACCAGAACTATGTCATCCCCAGCATGATCGTCATCCTGTAGATATTCATCTGCCACCTGGCGTATCCTACGTTCGTTAGGGTAATTTATTATCAACAGGTGATTTTTAGTTAATGCTCGACCCATACCCATACGCTCCTTGAATTGTATATCTAGAAGCCAATCTACACCGATTCCCACCGCAGTTGTAAAGGTTGCAAGTCCTAGAATGCCGATAAATATGGCTGTTCCAATTCTAGCTCCTAAAGATTCTGCATGGAAGTCCCCGTAGCCTATTGTTGTAATTGAAGTGAAGCTATACCAGAGAGCATCACCAAAACTAGGATTACTCAGTCCTTGGTCGAAAACGTAGTAAGTTATCCCATTTCCAATTACACTGGTTATCAAAACTAGGGACAGGAATCCAATGCCGATTTCTTTCCTGCGACGAATCTGTGCAATCAGTCTGTTAATTCTGAAAATCATTATTGAACGTCAGACTTAGTTTGTTAGTGAATTCCGATGATTGATATTTCAAATGCGGTTTATGTAGATTGTCTACTGTCCAATTTTAGTATAATTACTTAATTACTAAATGTTTAGTCGTTTTTGTTGCTCATATCAGCATTATTGTCGAATAAAGTAAGTTGTTTCTAACTAATGCTGGTTTTTGTGGACCAACTATCTGCTTGTACCCTAACTATGCGGGGCCAAGCCTTTTAAACTTCAATACATTGTCTATGTAATCTATCTTATCTGCTGTTTTAATTCTGACGAGTGGTTTCGTGAAGTTGTTGAGGGAACTTACTATTAAATAATCTTCAACAGATTGCTCAAAGTAGAAAACGTCTTTGTATGGTATGTAGTTTCTACCGTCGTTCGAGTGGGCCATAAAGCCAATTTCATCCACTAAATACATGTCTAGCTGAGGTATTTGAGCCATTGTATGTGATTGCCGAAATGTAATGCATAGTTCAACTGTATTTGGTAGATCATCTTCTGATATGTGCTCCGAAAGCAATACGATCAACTGGGGTTGGGTTATATTGATGAACTTATTGATCAGTTCCTTCTGGGTGTAACTGATTAAGTGAGTAGATATACCTAAACTCATCAGTATGGTTGATACCTCTGCAGCGAAACCTATTTTCTGCAGGGATGATATAGCTACCGCTATAAGTTTCTGATTAATATCGATACTTTGTTTCAGAGCGTCTGACAGCAATTCGTACCTAGACTCTGTTTGGTCTGGATTTTCTACGATTGATGCCAACCCGAGATTAGTATCCCGGAAAGCCTTTGCTATCCAATCAATTGTGGAATGCTCCACCAAAAGATCGGATAGTTTTTGCTCACGGTACGTTTTTAATGAGACTGGGTTTATTTGGGCATACTCTTCAAGTGTTTTTATAGTATGGACGTCAGTTTTGTAAAATCCTGTGTGGGACGCGGCTTTTAGAACTTTGTTGAGTAGTTCGACAAGATTGTTGGGGGTGCTGTAAGTTACCATCTCAAATTTTGATTATGACCAGTCCTATTGAATGTTCGGATGCTTCCCACTGATTGTATTGAGATAGTAAATGGTTCTTAGCTTCAATAATATTATTGGCTACGTTAGGTTGTTGTGCTGCAAATTGTTGGCCAATTTTGGAATCGAGGCTCCACATAGGAGACGTAGAACACATCAAATTGGATTTGCCTGCTATTGCTAAGTATTCTTGGCTAAGTAGTTCGTATTGATTTTGGTTTTTATAGATTAACGGGGTCACGAAGAAATCGGAAGAAATGGATAACCCAAGCTCGTTTTCAAAAACCTGTATTAGGTCAATGTCGCTGATCCAAGTCTCCATAGCAAATATGAATTTTTCTGGTATATCTTGAGGGACACAGTGGTAATAAAAATCTTCGTATTCCAGAGCCATTTTTACTCTAACTGGCGTCTTATTTGAAGTTGATAGAATTGGATGACTGTCTGCATTTCGTATAAACAGGAAAGGTATGTTTCCGTTGGTCGCGTCAACGAAGATGGACTCTCCATCTATGTGGTAAATCAGAGCGGTATGCTGCCAGTATTTCATGTGTCTTTTCCCGAAACGGAAATCGAACGTGTCTAGCATTTTCCGTAGTGCTGATTCGGGAACTGGGCCTGGGACATTAGCTCCGGCGATTATGTATTCTGAATCTAAGCCATAGTGATCAGTCAAAAATTTCAAAGCTTGGACTTTTTCGGAACAAATACCACCAGCTCCGGCTATTATGTTAAGGACTGTTTCGTCCCCAGTTTTATAAATCAGCTTGCGATCAATAAATCTAGAGTAGTTTTCAAATTCACTAAGCCATATTTTTCGAGCCAGAGAGTGCAAAAGAGCAACTTTATCCCATTTTGTTTTTAATTCCAGTATCCGTTCTGCCTTATTGTTTTGATAGTTAGTTCTTAAAATCTCATTTGTGAAATCGTTATATTCATTCTGACGTCTTTGCCAGCGACGATTATGGAAACCTTCCCAGTTGCGGTCATAACCTATATTTGTCCTATCAATTTCAATGTTTATCACAGAAAGTTCTGTGTTTTTCACTGAAGTTGTTGTGATTTTAGGATGCATTGACCAATGTAAAGGTCGGCCATCTTGAACAAATTCGATACCCGGATATGGTTCTCTTAAAAGTCCAGACGTGGAACATGTCAATGTAAAGTCCTGAATATCTTGGAATGTATCAATTGAATCTCGTACAATTCTATTATCTCGTAGTAAATCTAGTGCTTGGGAGTTTCGGAGATATTTATACACTAGCTGTTGTAGAGTTAGTCGGGTGTCTTCGATATCAATCCTTACGGCACATTGCCTTTTGGTCAAAACGTCCGTAAATTGGATGAAAGTATTCAAGATGAGATAACAATCAGATTTTAGTTTTTTGTCAGTTTCCACACATCAGGAACCATTGGCCACGTGTTATTACCAGCCATAATCCATAGACATTGATCAAATACGAATACACTTGATGCATGCCTCTTTGTCCATGGAGTGTCAGGTAGTTCAGTCCAAGTTATTCCATCAGGAGAATACCATACATCATTGAGGTTTTTGTGATTAATGCCGTAACCACCAAGAACCCACATTTTTTTATCAAATACAGCAACGTCATGGTATTGACGAGCCATCCATGGTGAGGATTTAGAAATGGGTTCCCAAATTATGCCATCAGATGTATTCCAAATCTCGTTGCTAAATGTTCTTTCTGGAGTTAGCGGAGTTTCATATGTACCGCCACCCAAGAGCCATAATTTGCTATTCAGAACTATACTGCCCCCCACCATGCCTTTTTTCTTCCATGGAGCAGTCTTAGTGACCCTAGTCCATTCATGTCCATCGGGCGATTTCCAGACGTCTCGGTAAAAACTATCCTGGATACTTAAGTGATCATTTTCAACAAAACCAGCTATTGTTTGGCCACCTATAATCCATAATTCAGACTTGAATGATGCGGTGCAGTGCAGTGCTCTGGGTCCCCATGGAACATCGGCGTTGACCAGTTGCCATCTGACACCGTCTGTACTACTCCACACATCATTTTGATAGTGCCCTTGATTAACGTCTCCACCTACTATCCACATTTTATTGTCATGAACTGTATACCCCGCTGTGTGCCGGCCCTCCCATGGTGCTTTATGTAATTCTAATGACCAATTAATTCCATCTTGTGAAGACCAAACCTCACTATTAGTGGTCGTCGGGAAATTCTTCTTATCTAATGGATTCCAACCTCCGAGTAACCACATCCTGTCTTTGAAAATCAGTGCTCCGGCACCGTCTCTACCGGCCCATGATGGTTTATCGGTGACGAACTCCCATTTATACTGAGGAACCATACGGACTCACTTCTTTCCAGCAGGGTATTTGTGCAGTTTTTCAACACGAGGTATGTTTAAAAATCCTAATGGAGTGTTTTCCGGAAATGGCCACTCCTAGAACCTTTAAACGATTTCTATTGTCCTAATATTAAAAGAACTAGTTTGTGTAATTACTGCATTTTAGGAATCTATTGTATACGATGATTACATAGCTTATTAGATTGGGATTACACAAGCCCAGTTAATGCAAAATAGTTGGAACCTTCGTCCTTCTCCATTTTTTTAATTTGCTACGAGGTTTCAGGACCTATAGAATCCGATGTGTAGTCTATTGATACTGGAGAGATTGGAGACAAATATTGAGAGATATAAAGGGAAGGCTTGAAGGGAAAGTAGCTATAGTAATTGGCGCGGGCTCAAGCGGCCCTGGAATTGGAAACGGTAAGGCAACTTCAATACTTTTCGCTAGAGAAGGGGCGAAGGTCTTGCTCGTGGATGCAGATATTTCAAGAGCGCGTGAAACTCTGACCATCATAGAGAATGACGGAGGTAATGCTGATGTGTTTCAAGCGGATGTCACTCAAATTGGGGATTCAGAAAATATAGTGAAGTCGGTAGTAGACCGATTTGGGAAGTTAGATATTTTGGTAAATGTTGTAGGGATACTTGGATTAGACACTGTCGTTGATGTAGAAGAAAAAGATTGGGACAAAATTATGGATGTGAATGTTAAAAGTGTTGTACTAGCTTCTAAATTTGCTATACCCAAAATGATTGAAAGTGGTGGAGGATCCATAATAAATATATCTTCGATAGCTGGATCCCGGGCTTATAGTGCGACGCCTTATACGACATCTAAAGCAGCGATAAATGGATTAACCCTTTCAATGGCTTACGACCATGGAAAAGATAATATCAGGGTCAATGCTATAGCACCTGGTGCGGTGTACACTCCTATGGTTGCTGGAATATTAACAACTGAACAAAGGGGGAAAAGAATGGAATCATCGATGCTGGGTACCGAAGGCACTGGATGGGATGTTGGTTGGGCCTCAGTATATTTAGCCAGCGATGAATCTCGATGGGTAACAGGTACAGTTTTGACGGTGGATGCAGGTATCACTGGAATGGTACCCAAACTCCTGTAACAAAATTGCAATGTAACAGAATACTAGGAGCGAATAATTGCATTATCAAAATGAACGTAATTACGGGTGTAGAGTATCGGATTCATGGGAATTCCGAGGTCTGAAGACTGTAATTATTGAAAACGAATTGCTGAGAGTAGTCGTGCTAGCAGATAAAGGAGCAGACGTTTATCAACTAGTACATAAACCTACAGACGTGGATTTTCTTTTCAGGTCTCCGACAGGAGTTAAAGACCCTAAGAGGTTTTTGCCAACTACTGGTGATCCTGTAGGTATATGGATGGATACCTATGAAGGAGGATGGCAAACAGTTTTTCCTGCAGGAGGTTTTCCGTCAACCTACAAGGAAGCTGATTTAGGGCTCCATGCAGAAGCAAATCTTGTTCCTTGGGATTGCGAGATACTGGAAGATACTCCAGAGTGCGTATCAGCTCGTTTCTGGGTGAGAACAAGTCGTATGCCATTTTTTTTCACAAAGACGTTTACCTTAAAGTCTGGCTCAGCAGTATTGGAGGTTGATCAGGTATTGAAGAATGAGGCTGGAGAAGAGGTCAATTGTGTATGGGGAGAACACATTGCGCTTGGGCCTCCATTTTTAAGTGAAGATTGCGTAATAGATTTACCGGGTGGCTTGGTTGTCAATCATGTTGATCAATTTCATCCCAATAATCGGCTTCAGCCCGGTTCTCGAACACTTTGGCCTAAAACAGTCGGAATAGATGGAAGCGACATAGACATAAGCGCAGTTCCTTCGATAGATGTTTGTACGTATGATATGTCGTATTTCACAGAAATGCCTGAAGGTTGGTATGGGATCACTAATCAGAAAAAAGGCGTTGGCCTTGGTGTAAGGTATCCTAGCGAAATTTTTCCATATTTGTGGTACTGGCAATCTTTTGGAGGAGGCACCGGATATCCGTTTTGGGGAAGGACATATAACATTGGATTGGAACCTTTTAGTAGCTATCCAAATGATGGGCTAGTCAATGCTGTTAACAACGGTACAGCTATGAGGCTGAGTGCAGGAGAAGAAGTTTCTGCTTCCCTGAAAATAGTTGCCTATACTGGACAAGAACGGGTTTCCAGAATTAGTGAAGATGGGCATGTTGAAAGGAAGTAGTGCTTGATAGAGGTGTTAAATAGGCTTGACAATCAAATCTAGGATATGCTTCAATCCGAAGGCGCTTCTTGAACTAGGTACCCATTTCAATTAGGATTATACTGGTTGTTTTGGACACTTGGTTTGGAAAGTTATGTAGTATGTTTAAGATGCTAAAATACATAATTGTCGACTTTTGAAAATCATGGTATGCGTATATAAATTCAGGGGGAGCCGATGGCCAGAAGGTTACTCGAAGTAAATAACCTGACCACTCATTTTTTTACATCCGATGGTGTGGTCAAGGCAGTAGATGGAATATCGTACTCGCTTGGCGAAGGGGAGATTCTTGGCATTGTCGGTGAGAGCGGGTGTGGGAAGAGTGTAAGCGCACTTTCTTTAATGCGTTTGGTCGCAGATCCGCCAGGTAAAATCGTGGACGGAGAAGTGGTTTTCGAAGGCAAGGATTTACTGCAAGTGGAAGATGCTGAGATGCGATCCATTAGAGGGAATCGGATGGCGATGGTGTTTCAGGAGCCGATGACTTCGTTGAATCCTGTTTTAACCATTGGTAGACAATTGACCGAGACGTTAGAGCTTCATCAGGATATGAGCAAGACCGAGGCACGGGCTAGAGCAGCCGAACTCATAACTCAAGTAGGTATACCTGACGCTGAGAACCGTTTGAAGGATTATCCTCACCAATTTAGCGGTGGTATGAGACAACGTGTGATGATAGCAATGGCTCTCAGTTGTAATCCGAGATTGATAATAGCTGATGAACCCACGACGGCTCTAGATGTGACGATTCAGGCACAGATATTGGAATTGATGCAGGACCTCTCTAAGCAGTACGGAACTGCGATGATTATAATTACCCACAATCTTGGTGTTGTAGCACGATATGCTCAACGTGTAAATGTGATGTATGCAGGTAAGATTGTTGAAGAAGGAACAGCGAAAGAGATTTATGCGAATCCAACCCATCCTTATACACTCGGTTTGCTTAACTCGGTACCAAGGCTCGACCAGGCGATGAAAGTTTCTTTGGACCCTATTGATGGACTACCTCCAGATTTAAGTAGAAAACTTCCATGCCAATTTTGCGG
>CEUS01257907.1_pt1 | contig 25130 bp, 19 predicted proteins | sample 427031 | NCBI WGS metagenome assembly CEUS01 (sample SAMEA2622837, study PRJEB7988) | marine metagenome | biome: marine biome (ENVO:00000447); feature: marine epipelagic mixed layer (ENVO:xxxxxxxxx); material: "saline water (ENVO:00002010), including plankton (ENVO:xxxxxxxx)" | depth 140 m | reverse complement strand
TCGAAGAACAGGGATCACACCGCCAAGTGTTCCCGCACGTGTTCGTCGGTTAACTCATCAATAGCCCCTCCGGCCACGCAGCGACCTTTTTCAAGGATAAGAAACTCGCTGGCTACTTTCCGAGCAAACAGGAGCTTTTGTTCAACCAACATAACGGTAACTCCGGCTTCACTATTGATCTTAATAATGATGTCTCCGATCTCTTGAACGATATTCGGCTGAAGGCCCTCCGTTGGTTCGTCCAAGATAAGCAGCTTTGGACTTAGAACAAGGGCTCGGCCAATCGCCAATTGCTGCTGTTGCCCCCCAGAGAGATCGCCACCACGGCGCCCAAGCATTTGTTGCAGAACTGGAAATAATTCAAACACTTGCCCGGGTATCTCCCGCCTGCCATCCCGACGCGCTGCAAGCCCTACCTCCAGATTCTCCTGCACCGTCAACTGGGGGAATATCTCTCGCCCCTGCGGGACATACCCAATGCCTAACCGTGCCCGTCTCTCCGCAGGACCGGCAAGCAGGTCAACCCCTTCATACTTAATCCGCCCTGACACGACAGGTATCAAGCCCATCACACACTTGAGCAACGTGGTCTTGCCCATGCCGTTCCGTCCCATAAGGCACATCCGAGAACCTACCTGGACATCTATATCGATATCCCAAAGGGTTCGGCTACCCCCATAAGACTGATTCAGACCCTGGATCGAAAGTAGATTCATTCTCCCAGGTACACCTCGACGACTTGGGAATTATTCTGCACCTTATCCATGTCACCTTCCGCTATCACTCGACCTTCATGAAGAACCGTCACACGGCCAGCGATTGACCGCACAAAGTCCATGTCATGCTCCACTACAACAACTGAATGCCTGCCTGCCAACGACAATAGCAACTCTCCGGTTCGCTCGGTCTCTTGGGGCGTCATTCCCGCCACTGGTTCATCTACAAGCAGTAGGTCTGCCTCCTGCATTAGAAGCATCCCAATCTCCAGCCATTGCTTCTGCCCATGAGCAAGTGCCCCAGCCGTCATTGAGCGCTCGTTCACTAAACCGATAATCTCAAGCACTTCCTCGATACGCCCGAGCTGAGGGCCACTTAGCCGAGCCACAAGCGTGTGCCAAAGCGACTTGTTATCGGCGAGTGCAAGTTCAAGATTTTCAAACACACTCAAAAATTCAAAGACCGTTGGTTTCTGGAATTTTCGCCCGATGCCTGCCTGGACTATCTCCGGTTCGGTTAAAGCCAACAAATCAATCTCATTGCCAAACCAAGCCGCCCCTTCGTCCGCACGGGTCTTCCCAGTCACTACATCCATCATTGTGGTTTTACCAGCACCGTTCGGCCCAATAATGCAAAGCAACTCACCTGGATCCACATGGAGAGTTAGCTCGTTAAGGGCCTTAAATCCATCAAAGCTGACAGTTAACTTGTCCAGATAAAGCACCTTTCCAAGCATGACGGACGGCTTGCGACGAACGGCAGCCTCACGTTTTTCCTGCCACCCTACTTCCCGGCTACCACTTGAATCTTTGGGAGAAAGAAGTGCACTCATTTGCTTGTCTTCGAACCCGGCTTGAGCAAACCAGCCAGCCCTCTGGGGAGAAAGATCGTCACACAAATGAAAATTGTTCCCAACACATACAGCCATACTTCCGGAAGCTGGGTAGTCAGCAGTGTCTTGCCGTAATTAACCAACACAGCTCCTATAGCAGCCCCATAAAGGGTGCCCCGTCCACCAACCAACACCCAAATAACCACTTCTATAGAGTTGATAGGCTCAAATTCGCTGGGGTTAATAATTCCCACCTGAGGCACATAAAGAGCACCAGCAACACCAGCTACGACCGCTGAAAAGACAAAGAGCCAGAGCTTATAGGTCTCCACCCGGTATCCCAGGAACCTCGTTCTACTTTCGGCATCACGTATTGAACGAATGACCCTTCCAGCTCGCGAGCCGACTATCATCCTGCAGGCACAATAAGTCACCCCAAGGACACCGGCAGACGCTACCAATAAAGCCGACCTCGTCGCATCACTTTGCAAATCGAAGCCTAATAAATCCTTAAAATCTGTGAATCCATTGTTGCCACCAAACCCCATGTCATTTCTGAAGAAGGCGAGCAACAGTGCGTAGCTGAGCGCTTGGGTCATTATCGAAAAATACACGCCCGTTACTCTAGAGCGAAAGGCAAGCCAGCCGAACACCCCAGCCAAAGTAGCAGGCACGAGGGCCACCATAATCATGGCGAACCAAAACCTGTCGAACCCGTACCAAAACCACGGCAATTCACTCCAATTCAAAAAAACCATGAAATCTGGAAGTACAGGATGACCATATACACCTCTGCTTCCAATCTGGCGCATGAGATACATACCCATGGCATAACCGCCAAGAGAGAAAAAAACAGCATGACCCAAGCTGAGAATGCCGCAAAATCCCCAGATCAGATCAACGGCTACAGCCAGGATGGCATAGCAGAGGTACTTTCCAACCAGACCTACTACGTAGCTCGACAAATGAAATGGAGACGACTCTGGCACTACAACATTCAGGAGAGGCGCTAGAATGGCTAGGGCACCGAGTAACCCCAAAAAACCGAGACTCATCTTGTCGGAAAACAAAAAAGCCGACAGGCTGGTCTTGATCTTCACACGCCCTCTGCCGCCCGACCCGTTTGAGGAAACAGCCCCTTCGGTCGACGCTGGATAAACAGGATCACCGCAACCAATACGAAAATCTTTCCTAAAACAGCCCCTGCAAAAGGTTCTAGAACCTTATTAACGATTCCCAGGGACATCCCACCTATAAGCGTGCCCCAAATATTCCCAACACCACCGAACACGACCACCATAAAAGAATCAATGATATAAGACTGACCCAAATTCGGACCCACATTGCTAATCTGGCTAAGGGCTACACCTGCCACACCCGCAATGCCCGAACCCAGACCAAATGTCATGGCGTCGACCCACTGACTCCGAACCCCCAAAGCTCTGGCCATAAGGCGATTCTGAGAGACCGCCCTAATGTCTAAACCGATTCGAGTGTGCTTAAGGACCAGCAAAAGAACCCCAAACACAACCAGCGAGATTAACACGATATAAAGTCGATTATAGGTGAGCGAAAACGCTTCGTTGAACTGGAGACTCCCACTCATCCAGGTTGGGGTAACAACCGGTCTGTTGTTGGGACTGAAGACTGTCCGAACCAACTGCTGTAATACCAAACTAACACCAAAGGTCGCCAGCAGTGTCTCTAATGGCCGACCATAAAGAAAACGAATAATCGAGCGTTCAATAAGCACACCGGCTGAACCGGCAACGAGGAAGGCGGCTGGTATAGCTACTAGAAGGGACAGATCTATGTAATTCGGCATCAGGAGCTGCACAACATAGGTCGTGTAAGCCCCAAGCATCATGAGCTCACCGTGAGCCATGTTAATCACGCCCATGACACCAAAGGTTATGGTCAACCCGATCGCGACTAAGGCTAAAACAGACCCTAGACTAAGGCCAAAAAACGCGGTTTCAATAACAGAATAAAATGCACGAGCCAGCTCGATTCCACTCAGAGCCTCCGCTGCAACTCGACGCACATCAGCATTAGGCTCGATGAAACTTCCATCTTCAGTCTGCCCGACCAAAGCAGATAGCCTGTTGTACACTTCAGGATGTAAGCGGTCTGATAACGTTTCGACAGCCGCCAGTCTGACCCGTGAATCCCCCTCATCGAGGGCTGCCAGCCCTAGGGCCGTATCTATCTCGTACAGCACATCTTCATCTGTTTCCTGGCTCACTCGTCCACGAAGCAACTCGATCGCGGAATCATCCAGTGCTCGCATGATCTGCTGCACCGCATCAAGACGAATTTCAGCATCAGGACTGCCTAGAGAAAACCTTGGAACGACAGTCCGCAGATACCGACGAAGTTGGTTGTTCGTAATGACTCGACTTAGTTCACCTCGCGGAGCCGATCCAATCACCACAGAAGCCACCGGATCGATCAATGTTAATTCGGACAATTCTTCAGCCGTCGACTCAACTATAAACCCTGTTGAATCCTCATCGCGTATAAAGACGCGCCCGTCCATTAAAGCTGTCAGAATTGCTCGAACCCCTGGATGACCACTATCGAGCAAGCGTCCCGCTACCTCTTGCTTTTCTCGGAAATTCCCATCACCCAGACTGTTTACTGCAGTGCGGAACTCATCATCATCCATTTGAGCCCACACGGGCACAGTCAACCCGACACACAAGACGGCGAGGAGCAGCCGACTCGGCCACCACCCGCCGTATATTGATACTTTCACTTGATCAGACTCTGTGTAGATGTTCGGCACTATTCAAAGTTTGTTCCGGAACAAACACCGGTCTGGGTGTTGTAGTTTCCACAATTCAGCTCAACCCAGTCAGCCTCTGTGTCCTCACTACCAGGCAGATAGTCAGTCCAAGCATCCCCTGGCACAGTTCCATCTGTCTGCCACACTACATCGAACTGACCATCAGCTCGAACCTCACCAATAAACACTGGCTTGGTCAGATGATGGTTATTAAGCAGAGTGGCAGTTCCGCCAGTTAGGTTCGGGGTTTCAAGACCAGGCAGGGCCTCTAGGACAGCATCAACATCAGTTGTTCCGGCTGCTTGCACCGCCTGTGTCCATAGATTGAAACCAATATAGTGGGCCTCCATGGGATCGTTGGTCGTCCGGTCTGCACCCATGCGCTGCTGCCAACTTGAAATGAATTGACTATTCACAGGGGATTCAATGCTCTGAAAATAATTCCAGGCCGCGAGGTGTCCAACAAGTGGTTCAGTATCTAGACCAGACAATTCTTCCTCGCCGACCGAGAATGCTACGACAGGAATGTCTTCAGCTGATACTTCCTGATTAGCAAGCTCAAGGTAGAAGGGGACGTTGGCATCACCATTGATAGTCGACACCACCGCCGTTGGCTTGCCCTCTGAACCGAAATCCCTAATCTCGGAGACTCTGGTCTGCCAGTCGGAATGGCTAAATGGTGTGTAATTGATCGAAATATCCTCATCTGCAACGCCCTGCTGCTTAAGATAAGCCTCAAGAATACGGTTTGTCGTACGTGGATACACATAATCCGTACCTTCCAGCACCCACCGTTCAATTCCAACTTCATTCATTAAGTAGTCAACCGCCGGAATCGCCTGTTGATTAGGAGCCGCTCCGGTATAGATAACATTTCTCGACGACTCTTCCCCTTCGTACTGGACCGGGTAAAACAGCAGCCCATTCAATTCCTCGAACACCGGAAGCACCGACTTCCGAGACACTGATGTCCAACATCCGAACACCACGTCTACCTGTTCGGACTCCAACAATTCACGAGCCCGCTCTGCAAACAACGGCCAGTCCGATGCCGGATCAACCACAACCGCTTCCAGTTGACGGCCCAGCAACCCGCCATTTGCGTTTTGATCGGCAACCAACATCTCCACTGTGTCCTTCAACGTGGTCTCGCTGATCGCCATGGAGCCAGAAAGTGAATGCAAAACACCGACTTTAATCGGATCCATGGAGGCATCTGACTCTGCCTCTTCGGAACCGCCGCAGGCGCCAAGCAACACGCTGAGACAGATGGTAAAACATGCATTCTTAAGCTTCACAATTTTCTCCTGTCTATATAAAGGGCACGATTGGTTACATTTGAATTTGAAGGCCAACACCAACCTGCGTGTCGTCCATACGAACCCGCGTATAGTCGGTTTTCTTGAAGAATATCATCAACCGAGCATTAAACTCGTTAAGGATGTAGTTCAAGTTGACTTCGGTCGTCTTCTGTTGAAAGTTTGGGAACGAAGCAGTCCTGTCCTGACTAAACTTCGCCAAGCCATACTTCGCGAGAATCTCGAACTGACCCTGAGCCGACATCTCAGGGAACAGGTATGCAGCAAGTAGAAAGCCGCCTGTTAACGTCTGATAGGCTGAGCCTGGAATAGTCGGGTAGCCACCTAACCCATCGTAGCGAACCAATTCGGCTTCTAGAGACACCGCGCTGCCGCCACCCGTCATGCGCTCAAGTAGAAAATCAAAGCTAGAAGCTGTCTTAGTAGTTATCGATTCGATCAATGTTCCATCATTACCAATGACTTGTGGCTGCACATCTCCAGCCTGGGTTTGTGCAGCGAGACCAATGGCCAAAAGATTACGCTGGCCGTAGTAGGTCCCGTTGAGATAGTAACCGGCCTCTGGGTCCCAGAAGTCTACTTGAATACGTCCAGCTGTCATCAAGTTAGTGCTACTGTTGCCAATACCCGTCGAAGAACCATCATATGCTCCACCAGATAGCTTCACCTTCCCGAATTGGCCCCAATAGGTGGCCCCGTTCTGGCGTCCTTGAAAGATAAACGGGTAGCCGTCCTGAATACTGTCGCTGAAGACGGCCCAGTGATGGGAATAGTAGGGACCGTGGAGATTCGCACGGTCACTTGGAGGCAAGTGGCGACCGAACCAGATATTAAACTTGTCAGAGATACCGATCTGGGCCACTGCGTCAAGAATTTGCACCTCGTTGCCCTGGTTGCCAAATCCGGCGCCACAAGTGCCGTCTTCAGGACACACGAACAAAGTACCGCCATAGTTAATGTCGGTATTGACCATAAAGTTAATCTTGTCCGCCGCTTGACCATTCAGGTAAAACCGAAGGCTATTAAGCCTAAAGTTCTGCACCGCGTCACCCTCAGCGGGCTTATGATTCATGAAACTGGTCTGCATACCAGCCCCAATCGTAACAGGCACAGGATCACTCTGGGCATCAACCGTGGAGACTCCAAGTGGAACCCCAAATCCCATCGCCACTATGCCACTAAAAGCCCACCGAGCCCCAGTAGTCACAACGCATTTCCGCAATCCATGAATTAACACAGGCTATCCTTTCCGAAACGGCATGGCATGATTCGCCTCATTGTCACCAATTCTCAACAATCAAGGCCATGGCTAACACGCATACCCAACACAAACTGATAGTTAACCATGCACAATCCGTGCCAAGATCACCCAATTCATTGGCTGTTAACACAGAAAACCCTTCGCGAACTCAAATTCACAAAGGTTTATGCCGTTTTCAAGTTGCGTCAATCCCAGCAGGCCAGATCAACTCCCTACCAATTCCGAGGAAATAGTCACTACCTTGTGTCCTTCTTGATACATGTTCTACATTTTTGTAGTTTCATCTGTTCTATTCCGGTGCCACGGAGGGCCCTCGTCTCCAAAGTTAACACTCTAGCTTCAGGCTCCCCCTGAGTCCAAGGAGGTAACGGCTACCTTCTATCAGCACTTTGCCGCAAGCCTGATCTCTTGAAAGATGGAGAAACCTGGCTGACCTTGTTGACCCACAATGAGCGAGCCTCCCAACTCAGCAGACCTTCCCCTACGTCACCCAAGCCTGGTATGGAGAACCATCACCGGTTTACTCCTTATTTGCAGCCTTACAGGTTGCTACTGATTGGTCTTTGCGTCTGAGTGTGTCGACTTAGGATTGGCACTTACGGGAAGGAGTTCGTAATCGTTCCAGGTTTGCTGAATGTGTCGACGAATCCCCTTAAAAAAGACTCGCAAATCAAGCCTGAGATTAAATTCCGATGGCGCCCAAAAACCTGGCGATATTTTCTTGAAATCAAGTCGACCCTCGGCATGCCTGAGTGAAGCGGCCAGTCCCCACAGATAACGAAATGGTTCTTGCATTTCAAAGGCTACACGGACGACGCCAAAATCTTTCTTGGAGATCCAGAGAGTTCCTGTGGACCGATTCAAGGCTTTGTCCATCCGACGGTTGTCAGGCAGCCTACCATCCTTAGGCTCAAAGTCAATTACCCAACAGGAATAGCCCCGCACCACCTCATTGCCAGACAACCTAGTGTTGTACCGAACCATCAATTCTCGGTCGAATGCAATCGCCATCTCATTGAAAATAAACTCTTCGCCACGGGCAGCATGTGCCCGAGCTTCTCTGGCAAATTTCTCTTTACGTTTCAGTTCTTCACGAAGTCCACTCTCGTCGAGAGGCAATCCATCCTTCTCTGTGACCTCGTCATACAAATAGCCTTCGATTGGATACCGAAGATAACCGGCAGTCTCTGTTTTCGTAACTCTGCCATCGCCGTCGATAGAGTCGTTTCGCGAACGACCCACAGAGCTGAACTCCAGCTCGATACCAGAGTCCTCTTGAGCTGCCATTCGTTCGAGAGCTCTCTCAACAATAACCTCGGCTGTTAAATTGGTTTTCGTGGAATCCTCAGGCTTCGGTTGCCCTGCTAGGCTGCTTCCGCTAGCCAGTAGAACAATAATGACCGTCGGCACGCAATATTCAACCCGCCACATCCGAGACACCTTTCCCGCTAGTCAACGGACCGCCCTGTCACTCCCCACAATCCATTCTGTAATTCAGGCCACCTGGACTGCCAGGGATAATAGAACCAAACTGGAACCAAGACCCTGTCAGGCAACGGCCGTGATCCTCGACTCCTCTAAATGTCCGTGAGTTCTCTCAGCTGCCCTGTACTGTCGCCAATGCTCTCGACAGGTATCGCCAGTTTATTCAACAGGCTCATGTAAAGGTTTGTTAGCGGGGTGCCGTCGGCATACTGCACATGCCGACCACCATGGATCTGACCTCCTCCACCTCCAGCCAACAAAATCGGCAACCTTTGAATATTGTGAAGATTGCTGTTACTCATACCGCTGCCATAAATGATCATCACCTGGTCAAGTAGTGACCCATCCCCATCCTGTGTAGCTCTCAGTTTCTCAAGATAGTATGAGAATAATTCTGTATGAAAGCTGCCTACCTTGGTTAATTTTGCAAGGCTATCTGGTTTATTCTCATGGTGCGACAACGCGTGATGAGCATCTGGCACGCCAATCTCTGGATAGGTCTGGGCTGTTAATTCTGGTGTCATCAAGAATGAAATCACCCGGGTAAGATCGGCTTGATAAGCAAGCACCTGCAGATCAAACATCACCTTGACATATTCCCCAAACGAGGGCGGCACGCCAGCCGCAGGCCGTTCCACTAACGGCATCTCTCTATCTAGGCCATCTTCGGCTCTCTCGATCCGGCGTTCCACATCTCGAACGGCAGCAAGATAGTCACCAAGTTTTGCTCGATCTGCAGCGCCTAATGTCTGCCTGAGCCGAGCCACTTTCTCTGTGACAGCATCAAGAACACTGCGGTCCTTTTCAAATCTCTCCAGTCGAGCAGCTGGATTGGTGTCCGTGCCGTCACCAAAGAGCCGTTCAAAAACAGCCCGTGGATTACTTTCCATCGGCAACGGGGTGGTCGGACTACTCCAACATAGGGTACTGATATACGCACAACTAAAACCGGCGTCACAGGCCCCGCCGAAATCCGGCAAACCAATCCCCAATTCAAGGGACCCTAGCTCTGTCTTTTCTCCGAGACGTTCAGCAGCGATTTGATCGAAGGAGCGGCCGGCCTCGAAATCCGCACCTTCGGTCGGCTTGGCATGTACACCAGTCAAGAATGCTCCTGTGATGCGACCATGTCCACCAGCAGGATCGCCAGGCATTTGCGCACCAGGAGCGTGATCCAAACCACTCAAAACAAGGAGTCGGTCTCGAAATGGTTCCAATGGCTGCAGAATTGGGGTGAACTCAAAACCTAAGCCTTCAGTCGAAGGGGTCCAGTTGTCCATCACAGCACCGTGGGGGACATAGACCACTCCCAACCGCGGTTTGAATGCCGCAGCACTTCTCACGGTGGCTGTTAGAGCCGGAACCATGCCATCCAGTAACGGCAATGCCAGAGCCGTACCAAGCCCACGGAGTACAGTACGTCTAGGCAAAGCCTTCTTGGTGACCATCATGATTCCGATCTCCTCATCTGAAACGGTTGACTGTTTACCACACCTAGGATGATCGACGACCATCGATAATCGTCCCCTGCAGCTTCGCGTACAATTGTCCGTATTGCAGGACGATCGTAGAATTCAACCCCACGACCAAGGGCGTAAATTAAAAGCTTCTCTGTTACTGTCGCTACGAATTCCAAACGTCGGCCCAAGAGAACTTCCCGAAGCCCGGATATTCCATTAAACGATGTGCCGTCTGGTAGAAGACCAGACACGTCGATTGCCGTATTGGCAGCATCCCTATCACGCCACTTTCCGACCGCGTCAAAGTTTTCAAGAGCAAAACCAAGCGGATCCATCCGAGAATGGCAACTAGCGCAAATTGGGTTTTCCCTATGCTCTTCTAATCGTTCCCGCACTGATCTCGCAGAGCCAGTCTCAGCCTGTTCTGGTAACTCAGGGACATCCGGCGGCGGGGGCGGTGGAGGACTGCCCAACACATTTTCAAGAATCCATTTTCCTCTCACGACCGGAGAGGTTCGAGTGGCCAATGAGGTCACCGTCAGGATGCTGCCTAGACCCAAAAGCCCCTTCCGACGTTCATCTTCCCACACCACCCGTCTAAACCTGCTCCCATACACACCATCGATGCCATAGTGCCTAGCTAAGCGTTCATTAACGAAGGTGTAATCTGCCGTCAGTAAGTCGACTACACTACGGTCCCCACCCACCTGGCTCTGTAAGAACAGTTCGGTCTCACGCACTAGTGAATTGCGCAGCCCATCATCAAACGCTGGAAATGCGTTTACATCTGGCGTTACCGATTTCATGCGCCGTAAATGCAACCACTGGGCCGCAAAGCTCGACACAAGCACGCTCGAGCGGTCATCGGCCAGCATTCGTCGAACCTGTTGCTCCAAGACCTGCTGGTCTCCAAGTTTACCGGCTATCGCAACCTCAAGGAGCTCTTCATCTGGAATACTTCCCCATAAAAAGAACGACAATCTAGACGCCAATTCGACATCGCTTATCCGATAGGCCGTTGCCGGTGCAATTTCGACAGGGTCCTGCTCCACACGGAAGAGAAACTCAGGGTCAACTAGGATCATTTCCAGGGCACGCTGGATTCCACCCTGAAAGCCTCCATCGCGGCTACCTGATTCATAGAAACTTCGAAGCACTTGGAAATCGACCTCGTCGAGAGCTCGACGAAACGCTCGACGCGCCAGAGCTCTCAAGATCTTGTCCGCACAACCTGCCTCGTCTCCCGCAGTCGTCGGTCTACAAATAAACACCTTCCGTCGACTGACAGACTCGGATTGCCCCCACTGTCTACCTACAGTCCTATCAGGGGCGAACGGACCTTCTATCTGGACGTTCTCCAGAGCCATACGCTCGACGAACCCCCTACCCGTTGAAAAGGTCCAAATAGGCAGATGAGCCGGAGCCATTCCTTCAGGAACAGCAGTCCGTTTGGCAAATGACACACTCACTACATGTGTGCCAGCGGTTACAGGCGTCCGCAATACCACCGGTTCACTACCCGAAGCTGACTCTCGCTCTAGTGAGCCAGGCCACTGACCCACCCGGACTAACGCCACCCGAACCCCATCGACACGCACATCCACCTCCTGTGCTTCAGTGCGTCCTCGATTCGCCTTAAGGGCGATCCTGATAATATATTCGCCATCGAGGGGAAAGTGATGGCGAATCGCCGTCCCTCCTCGGGAACCGAAGGGTAGCTCCTCGCTCATGCGCTCGTCTTGACCCTGCAAGGGAGGCATTGAATAACGGACAGCATCCGCTTCAATCGTGGGGTCTCCGATGGCTAGACGGCTGATTTTTCTGGCCGCTGACATGTAGCGTTCAAACAAACCCGGCGATACCGTAAGGATGTCAGCATTGTTATCAAAACCGTAGGCCAAATCGTCCGCTGGCAGCAACGCCTCGGCATCAATTTCGAGCCCAAGTAGGTCTCGAATCGAATTGGCGTACTCTAGACGATTCAAGCGGTGAAGGGTCGACCGGCCAGGATTAGGATGAACCATTGCGGCCGCATCAAGCTCCTTCTCCAACCAACCAGCAAACTCCCGATAAATATCCTCTGTTGGTCTTGGTCGACCAGGCGGAGGCATCTCCCGAGTGCCTAGCTTCCGCAAAACCTTCTCCCATACCTCGGAACCATCGCCTCCGAATTCTAGTGAAATTCCGTCAAACGAAATTTCACCGGTCCGAAGACGATCGTTGTGGCATGCCACACAGTAACGATCGAGCAGTTCGATGTAGATCTCGGGTGCCCTGCCGGACGGGCGCTGATTTTCATTGCCGGCACTTGCCTCCTGGACAGAAGACCCTAGCGTCAAGAACAACGCTAACGAAACCCAACCTCTGGCTAACAACGGCACCCTAAAACCGCAGAGCATTAGCGAATCGCTCCCTGACTGTATTTTTCAACAAAACTCTCTCGATCTACTTCTCTGCTACCCAACTCCAAAAGCAGTTCCGCCGTGCTACCGCCCCCCAAACCAGGAAGCAGAATATGACCACCACCTTCTGCAATCATAAGTGGGGTTATTCCACGCTCGTCACCAACATCTACCTCAGCACCCCAATCGACGAGCAAACGAACAATCTCATCGGAACGAATATGAGCAGCTCCATGTAAGGCAGTACGCCCAGTCTCATTAGTCCGATGCACATTCCCACCCAAGCCTAGGAGGAATTTCACAGCATCGACACTATCGCTCGGGTCAACTCGACTCTCAGCCGGCACTTGACCCAGGCCAGCTGCGACCATTAGTGGCGTGCTACCTTCATCGGTTCCGAGAAGTGGATCAGCGCCTGCTGCCACCAAAGCCTCCATGACCGCAACATTCCCATCCATGGCCGCCAGGAACAATGGAGTGGCTCCGACAAGGCTGACCCGAAATCGTTGACTGGCAAAACCAAATTGTGGCGGAGTGCGAGTGAGCCGCACCTTGGGATCGGCACCATAAGCCAACAATGCCCTCGTCAGCTCCAATTTTCTATCTTGTAAACCATTAAGGGATCGCCACTCCTCTTCTCGATCCCTCTCGATTCCACGAGGACCGGTCAATTCGGTGTGCCAAGAGCCAGAGACCCAATGCAACGGGGTGTAGCCAGAGGCACCTGAGTTCGGGTCGGCGCCCAACTCCAATAAGTCTATGGCAAGGGACACATGCCCGCGCACCGAAGCTACCAGTAAGGCCGTTGTTCCATCCAGAGCCTGATCATTCACATCGGCCCCGGCACTGACCAAGAGACTAATAATCTCGGGTACATCATTACGAGACCCAATCAAAATGGCTGAGAAACCTGACTTCGAGCGGATGTGGACATCCGCCCCACCCTTGATAAGAGCCTCCGTAACCCCTGTATGTCCCTCAGCCACAGACCACATTAACGCTGACTGTCCCCTCCACGATTCGACCGTATTTGGATCGGCACCGTGACGCAACAAGGCACTCACTGCATCCTTGTTGCCAGTTCGCGCACATGACATCAATGGCGTCTCACCACCCTGGCGGCCAATCCGTGGATCTGCCCCAGCGGCCAGCAAAAGCTTCACCATCGTTGACGAACCGTTATCGCAGGCTAATGCCAGTGGAGTAACGCCATAGTCATTCTCTGCATCAACAAAGGCTCCGGCGCTGAGCAGGAGAACAGCTACGGTTTCTGAGTCCTGATAGCTAGCCCAGTGCAATGCAGTGGCTCCATCAGGCTGGGTCATCTCGACATCAATTCCATCCGACACCAAGACACTAACTGTCGAAAACTCCTCTCCCTTGATAGCGTCAAATAGCCTGTAGTCTGGTTCTTGAGCCCCAGCACCATTAGGGGCAAATAGCAGTAGTAAACCGTAAACGCAGACACGCCCGATTTGGAGACCCATAGTCACCTCTCGAAATAGTCGACTCGGCTTTCTTTAGCTACGCACCGAATGAATTCCACTCCGTCTCAATGGAACTCACTGAGCCCTAAAGCCAGCTTAACGCCACTCGACCAATCATTCAACGCTCCACCTTTCTAAGCTGCAGCCGATGCTCAGATATCCTCTCATTGTCTCAACGAGCTCTTTTCAAGTCTCCCATTGTTCAAGCACTCCTGCTCTTCAATTGTAATCATCAACATCCATCGAATAGCTCACGATCTCTTCATCGTTTCTGGTGTAAATATGCTTGTTTGCATAAGCTGGGTGCACCCAATTCACGTTCCTCAGCTCTCTCCGATTTCCCGGAGACGAGGTGGGGGCAATTAACTGGGTTCGACTGATTTCCTCATAGCCTGCTGGGCTAAGCTTAGCGATAAGCAACTCACCCCGATCGTTGTTAATGAATACTCGGTTGCCATGACGAACCATAAAGCCAGACACCCATCGACGCCGCTCAACAGTGGCATCCTGCGTTTCCCAGATGCGCTCCCCGGTTTCGGCATCGAGGCAGCGAAGCTGGCCATAACTGCAAATTCCATAAATATAGCCCCCATCAATGATTGGCGTGGCTAACACAGCATGAAGCCCTTCGGTGCGAATTTCACTATTACTATTCCCCCTCCAGGCGATACTCGCTCCGGGTCGGTCCTGATTTAGGGCCAGCATCATCGGACCATCATAAAAGGTTGTAAAAAAGAGCTGATTCCCCACCTGTACAGGTACGGCAACCGTCATGGCTCCACCCACCACATACGGTTGCTGCCAATAGACTTCGCCCGTAACCGGGTTCAACGAAGCGATCTCTTCGGGATTCCAGATGATGAGCTGACGTGCACCACCCGACTCAATGATGATGGGTTGAGCGACCCCCAGATCAGCCTCACTAGGCAAGGCCCGCCAAACCTCCTCTCCTGTGAACTTGTCGAAGGCTACTACTCTGGCATCAGGCGTTCCTCCAACCAAACAAATAAGTCGGTCGCCGTCTACTAGGGGCGCACTCGAAAAACCCCAGTCAAATCCCCACGTTGTTCTGTCTACGCCATAGTCCTCTCCATAATTCTTCCGCCAAAGCACATCCCCCGTGTCAACGGCTAAAGCCGACAAGGTTCCAGTACGTCCCAATACATAGACACGGTCCGCATCGACCGTTGGAGTCGCTCCTGGGCCGATCTCCCATTGGATGCCGGCATAGTCCGCCTCCCAGGCCCTAGTCCACAGCACAGCACCACTCTTCGCATCTAAGGCTAAAGCCCGTTCAGTCCCGCGCATTCCACTGGTGGCTTCAAAATCTGTGACGAACACCCGGCCATCCACCACAGCGGGCCCCGCGTACCCAGCCTTAATCGAAGTGCGCCAACGCACCTTTAAGCCTTCTTCTGGAAAGCTTTCAAGAACTCCGGTCTCTCGCCAGACCCCACGCCTCCCTTCCCCGCGAAACTCTGGCCAATCATCTCCAACCGCTTCACCAGCATTCGCAAGGGTGCAGGCTACACATAGCAACACCACTATCAAATTCTGTCTGGTCATTGCTGCCTATCCCTCTCTACAGATATTCTCGTTCATTGGGACGCCAATTCTCTGAATAACACCGTGACCATTGCTTCTGCAGCGGCTAAGTCGTAGTCGACATAGCGGTCACCAATCGTCAAACCTGCAACTGTCTCTCCAACAGTCTGACCAGTCCCGAATGCCTCCTCAGCCTCTGCGACAAGCTCCCGAATGAAGTCGGAATATTCTGCCAAGTCGGACCAAGTCATAAACCCACTCCAAGGCCGATCTGCGCCCCGGGCACGGCGCCCTCGCCCGGCATATGTAGTGGGGAATGGCCCATGCCCAGTAATTACACGTGTCACGCCATCAATTCCGGACACAATTTTAGCCAGGGTGGCCGGGAAATCTTTCGCACTACCGCCGTATTCGAAATCAATAGCAGGAACCGCCTTGTCGGGGAACAAATCCCCAAGATAGGCCACTCCCTTCTCTGGAAACACCACGACTATGTCGCCATCGGTGTGAGCCCGACCAAAATGATAAAGTTCGACGCGATCGAGATCATCCAACAATGTATAACGGTCTCTAAACGTGGAGGTAGGTAGCCCACTCGCTCCCTCTCGATAACTTCCCGTCCGCAACATGGACTCTCTGGTGTTCTCGTGGGCAATGATCTGTTCGACCTCTTCAAACTCTCCATTACTGCCGGCGTGACCTGGATGATAGTGACTATTAATAATCGTCGTCACCGGTAGATCAGTTACCTGAGCGAGGACCTCCTCGACTGCTTGACCCCAACCGGGCAACTTACTATCAATTAAGATCACCCCACCATTGATCTCATCGATCAAAGCAAGGCCGTTCCCTCCTCCACCAGCTAAGTGATACAGAACATCCCTAACATTCAAAGTGTCCATCTGAACAATTTGTTCACTCTGAGCATTGAGAGAACGGCCTGATAAAAGGCCCACAAACAAAACAAAAACATAAATCCGCCGTCTCATGACCATCCTCCAGGCCGACCTCCCGGCTGACTTGCTTGGCACCCTCTAAACCTAATCCAGCAAGATCGCGTTGTTTTGGTCAGCCCAACAATCATACGATCGCTGTGAACACATTATGACAACCGACTCACAACACCGGCTTCGCGTAGGCGACGAATACGAGGTTGCTATTCAGGATCTTACACACGACGGACGAGGCACCGGTAGACCCCTCTCTCAGGACGACCTGGGCAAGACGTTGCTTGTGTCCCGTTGTGCCCCAGGAGACCACCTCCGCGTTAGGGTGGGAAAGATTAGTCGAAACAAAATTTTTGCAGAGCCTCTCCAGGTCATCGCCGCCGGACCAGACCGAATCGAGCCCCCTTGCATCCATTGGACCGAAGGCTGCGGAGGGTGCTCTTGGCAACAACTGAGCTACACCGCTCAACTCCATGCCAAAGCCGAAATAGTCAAAAGCAGCCTGAAAGACTTAAAGGGCTTCGGCGATCTCAACATCGACCCTATAGTACCGGCAGACCCCACCTGGTTCTACCGCAACAAAATGGAGTTCACTTTCAACGCGCTAGGGGGACTCGGTCTGCACCTTCCTGGAAACTGGCGCTCTGTAATCCCAATCACAGATTGCAGACTAGAGTCTAACCTGGCGATGCGGATAGTCACTACAGTTCGGGCATTTACAGAAAACCACCAAATTTCAACCTGGAATCCTGATTCGGGGGGTGGCCTTCTCCACGAGCTCATGATCCGCCATGGGCAAGCTGGCAAAGAAACCATGGTCGCCTTCATCACCTCATCCGGATCATTTCCTGAGGCCAATGCTCTAGCGTCTAAAATCACACAACTGGATGAGTCTATTGTTGCGGTACTTCATGGAGCGCGAGCAAGCAACCAGCGAGGCTCACAAGTGAGCTCGACCAAATTGCTGGCAGGTCGGAAAGCAATCATTGAACAAGTAGGTGGACTCCGTTTCAATATTGGGCTCGAAACCTTCTTTCAAACCAACTCGATGCAGGCCGAGCGCATGCTTGAAATAGTGGCCAGGGAGGTCCGAATAAAACGAACGAGCAGTCCCATATCGAACCTAGTTTTAGATGTCTTCTGCGGTATCGGATTTTTTGCCCTCGGCTTGGCCGAATATGCCGAGACGGTTATAGGCATTGACATTATTGAGGCATCAACGATCGCAGCACGAGAGAATGCCGAACTGAATCGAGTGAAGAATGCTCTCTTCTACACGGGAGATGCCCGTCACGCCCTCCCTCCCATACTCGAACAGCACGGCAGACCTGACATCGTAGTGCTTGACCCACCTCGAAGTGGAGCTGGCGGGAAAGTCATGCGCCGCCTTGCCAGGGCAGCACCACAGCGCATTGTGTATGTGTCCTGCAATCCGGTGACACTTGCTAGCGACCTCAGAGAACTCGAACCTTTGGGATATAAGTTAACCAGGGTGCAGCCCATCGATTTGTTTCCTCAGACCCACCACGTCGAGACAATCGCTACAGCTGATCGACTCGAAGAGACGCCAGCCATGTTGGCTACGGGCCCCATTGATATCACATGAGTCCCCCCACAACTCCACTAGCCAGTAGGAAGAACCCGATGCGTAAACTCTCTGTCACCGGAAGAAAAGTCCGAAACCACGTCACCGCAGCCTCTCAACTGCCAGCGTGTCGTCAATAAGCCTTCTACCCCTACGGGGCCCCTGGCGTGTATGGGAGAGGTTGAAATACCAACTTCAGCACCAAGACCAAACCGAAAGCCGTCCGCGAAGCGGGTACTGGCATTATGAAACACACAAGCACTATCAACCGAATTAAGAAACAATTCTGCAGCTTCTGAGTCCTCGGTCAAAATAACCTCGGTATGGCCACTCCCATGGGTATGAATGTGATCAATGGCTGCATGCGTGTCTTCAACAACTGCTACCGTTGCTATGAGGTCACTGTGTTCCCGGTTTAGGCACTCAGCAACTGGAAGAGAAAGTGTTCGATGCGCTACAGGGTCACCATACAACTGCACACCAGCCTGCTGCAGTGACTCCACGATATGTTGGGCTCGTCCGTCTTCAACTGTAGCCTGGTGCAACAATAGGGTCTCCATAGCATTGCAAGCTGCTGGATAATCCGTTTTCGCGTCCAAGATAACGTCCACCGCTTTGTCAAGATCGGCCGCATCGTCCAAATAGACGTGACAGACACCCTCAGCATGACCCAGCACCGGGATCTTGGTATTAGCCTGGATGTGTCGAACCAACTCAGAAGAGCCACGAGGAATAACCAGGTCGACCAACTCATCCATTTCCAACAGTTCCGCTATCTCTTCCCGTGTCTCAACCAAGCCTATCGTTCCGGCCGGCACTAGTGAACCGATAGAATCGGTAATAATTTTATGAAGCAGCCGGTTGGAACGAATAGCTTCAGTTCCTCCCTTGAGTAGTAATCCATTACCACTTCGCAACGCCAAGGCCGCCACCTGAGGCAAGGCGTCTGGCCTAGCTTCAAAGATAACCAAAAGAACCCCAATTGGTGCCGTAACCTGACGTAATTCGAGGCCTCTGGCTAACTCGGTCCGCTTGAGCAGCCTCCCGATTGGTTCTGCCATATCGGCGATCGCATGAATCCCATCAACTAATGCTTCTATTTTTCGAACATTCAAGGCCAATCTGGCAGCAAGTGCCTCGCTTAATCTTCCTGCCGCTACCGCCGCCTTTCCAGCAGCTACGTCTTCGGCATTAATATCTAAGATCCGAGGGCGCTCTTTCCGAATATCTTCAGCGACCCGATGCAAGAGAGCCGAACGTCTCTCACTGGACAGGGCCTGCAATTTTCTGGCCCCTGCCCTGGCAAGACGGGCTTGAATCTTACAATCCATATAGTTGCCCGTCATTCCTCAGTCAAAATCGCTATTTGGTCTCGATGAACCAACGCCTTAGCTCGACCAGGTTTATCCATAAGCGCCGGAATCACCTTGCTATCCTCACGACAGACCCCTCTTGCGATTTCAACCTCCCGAACATCAAGCACAGATACCACCGATCCGGCCACAAAAGTCCCTCGCACAGCCGTGATTCCCTTTGGAAGGAGACTTGCCTTCCTCAACACAAGTGCCGATCGGGCTCCATCGTTGACAACAAGCGCTCCAGCTGGAACCGTTGCATAAGCTAGCCAATGCCGCCTCTTGTTTAGGGCCTTGCTAGCGGGAAATACTGTTCCCGTTGGTTGACCATCAAGAATGGCAGTGAGTGGATTCGCCTTCAAGCCACTGGCTATCACCACCTGAACACCTGAATTTGCCGCAACTTGGGCAGCACCGATCTTGGCCTCCATACCTCCTCTGCCCCCACGCGAGATATCGCCAAAGTTCACAACATCACCTGAATAGACCTGGATCCGCTTTGCCCCGGTCGTTCCTGGAGGTGCATCATACACACCATCCACGTCAGACAGCATAACCAAAAGATCCGCTCCTAAATTAGTTGCGACCAACGCAGAAAGACGATCGTTGTCGCCGAACACCGCTGCTCCATGCAGCATGATCTCATCCGTAGATACAGTGTCGTTTTCATTAATGATCGGGAGACTACGTAACTCCAGCAAACGTTGTAACGTGGCAGCGAGGTTGAGGTACCTCCTGCGATCCTTGAAATCGTCTTCCGTTAGTAGAACCTGAGCAGCCGACAGACCAAATTTTTGACAGAGGCTATCGTAAAAGGCCACCAAAGCCCCCTGCCCTGCTGCAGCACAGGCTTGCCTATCCACTACACTCGTTGGAACCCTTGGCAAGCCAAGTCGCTCACGCCCAATACCCACTGCACCTGAGCTAACTAACAACACTTCGATACCACGTCCTCTAATTTCGGAAATCTCCTCCACTAAGTGAGCAACGCGATCTGAACCAAACCCACCATCAGCACGAGCCACGACGCTTGTTCCGACCTTCACGACAAGCCGTCGCACGATGGGTCTCCCTTCTCCAATCGAACACATTTTCTCTCTATTCCAGGTACACCCTTCGGCATGAGATCTGGTGCAGGATCCAAAATTCGATTAACAACTCACCCTTGACGTTTTTCGCTTGCACACCCATGATGTGCGACAGTGAGCCGAACTACTGCACCAACTAGTCCTAGCAAGGCTCCATTTGAACTAGACCAACCGTCGAACACTGGCATAGCTTCAGGACACAGTCCAACGGTTAGGCTAAAGTCCGGTTCCACTCATCGACCTGCTCCTGGTGGGTCGACAGCAGACCAGATGGGTCACCCTCGATCGACACGGTCGTCATGACATCATCCTGGGCAACCGCATCGACCACATCCTGCCCAGACAGAACCTTCCCAAAGACGGAGTGCTTATCATCTAGGTGGGGAGTAGGACCATGAGTGATGAAAAACTGACTGCCATTTGTCCCAGGTCCTGCATTCGCCATTGATAAGACACCCGCTGAATCGTGTCTTCGCAAAGGGCTAAACTCATCTGCAAATTGATAACCTGGCCCACCCATGCCGCTACCAGTTGGGTCGCCTCCTTGAATCATGAAATTCGCAATAACCCGATGAAACTTCAACCCATCGTAATAGCGTCGCTTGGCCAGATTAACAAAGTTTGCCACCGTCAGCGGCGCCTCTCCAGGAAAAAGCTTTACTCTTATATCTCCTTTAACCGTCTGAAACACTGCTATCAGTTCGTTATCTTCGCTCGGCATAATCTATTCCACCTCCACATCTTCGGCCCTAGCATAGGCCCCAGTTGCCAGTGCCATATTCGTTTTTCTACCTTCTGTTAAGAGAAAATATCTCTGACGGACAGAAAGCTGCAGCTGCCCAAGCCCCCAACACTGAGGGAGACCTTTCACCTCCGCCTTTTTTTAGCCTTCCTTGCAGCCAGACCCTCTCCATCAAGTCCTTCATGGCCTAGCCTCTTTTCTACAATCATTCAGAGCAGCCAAATAAGAACCTCAGTTGCTCCGATAAGGGCTCCATCACAACGGTAGCCTCAGCGCTATGAGTGAAGGGCTATCACCACCCACCGTCACGCCTAAATATTGGCGCCCCTCAAGCATATAGGTCATCGGGCTTCCAATAGCACCAGCTGGTAAATCCACCGAACCTCTTAACTGCCCAGTAGCCTTGTCATAGGCGACTAACCTAGGCCCCCCATTCGAGCCACCAGCGCTTAATGAATAGATGACCAACGTCTCAGTCACAACGGGACCATTCCGACCCGCATCCCCACCCAATGGAGGTAGGTCGAGATGCCGAAGCCGGGGATGGTTACGTATTCGATCCCCATCCCCTGTCGGTTTCATCCAGACATGGTCACCCGTATTCATATCGACAGCTGTCATTCGGGAATACGGCGGTTTCCATAAAGGTAATCCCTCAGGCATCTGAGGCTGACGCCGAGGGTTTCCCCCTTCAAGGAATTCCGCCCCACGGCGGCTAAGAAGATAATTCAGGTTAGCCTGGTCCCCAGGCTTTGGTAGACGGAACCTTGCAACCGAATGGGTATTTCGTGACGGCACGTACAAGATCCCCGTAGATGGATCCACGGCTGCCCCACCCCAACTTGCCCCTCCTCCAAAACCTGGTCGGACAACCGTACCCCGAAGAGACAACGGAGTATAAAGAGCACCCAGTCGAAATCCATTCATCGCCTCGACAGCCATACGACGAACCGCTGGAGTAAAATCAATCAGATCATCAAGTGAAGCACCCTGGTATTCGAACGGGGCCGGCCTCGTAGGAAATGGCTGAGTTTCAGATAACACCTCTCCCACCAAATCGGTGTCAGTCGCCACTTGCCGTTCTTCGATGGGCCAGATAGGTTCACCGGTCATTCGATCAAAGGCATAAATAAAGCCTTGCTTTGTCACTTGGGCAACGGCCTTCACCTCACGCCCATCAACAATGATATTTACCAAATTTGGTCCCGTCGGATTGTCATAATCCCAGATACCATGATGTACCTGCTGAAAGTGCCATACGCGCTGCCCCGTGGAAAGATCGACACACACCACGCTTTCAGCAAAAAGATTCTGACCAAGCCGATGCCCACCGTAGTAATCGGATGTAGGTGTACTCGTCGCTAGATATACATAACCTAACTCAGGATCGGCTGTTAGGTTTCCCCAAACATTGGTGTTACCTGAATATCTCCACGATTCCTCAAGCCAGGTGTCTGAACCGAATTCATCAGCGCTCTGAGGAACTCCATGAAAGTCCCACAAATGCCGTCCGGTTCGCATGTCATAAGCACGGACATAACCGGGCGCATTCTCTCGACGATACAGATAATCGTGAACCGATGAACCCACTATCACCCTATTCCCAACCACCAAGGGGGGAGAACGAGACGGGGGTGGTAACCGACTAGGGTTCTCGCGGGCTCTTGGCAATCCTTCCTCTAAACTGACACGACCATCCCGACCAAACTCTTTGTCCGGAAGACCGGTTTTCGCATCGACCACTGTCAAAAATCCGTCGCCGGTGCCCCATATTACCCGAGCCTCTTCACCGTTCTCCCAGTAGGCAACACCCCGATGGTTCCAGGGGGCAGGGAGGGGTGGACTTCCCTTTTCATAAACCCTAGGGTTATAGACCCACAAGGTCTCTCCAGTTCCTGCGTCGACCGCCGCGGCCTGATAAAGGGGAGTAACCAGATATAACACCCCATTAGCCATCACGGGAGTTGCTGACAATCGACCAATGCTCGGTCTGGTCACCCAGCGGTCTGGACGTTCAGCTTCTAGAATGTCAAACAGAGTCTCGGCCTCGACCTCAACTATTCCCCCCTCTCCTTCGTAAGGAAGGAGAGTGTCTGCACTCTGCCACTCCCAAGCGATCTCGATCTCGGAGAAGTTCTCGTCTGATATCTGGCCAAGGGGAGAATATTTCGTTCCGTAGAGATCACCGGCATACGAACGCCACTCACCAGACGTGGCTCCCCGCTGTGACGAAACAGGAGTAGTGAACAGCAACACTCCCAGTATCACCAGTGCGAACATCTGTCTTTCCAATTGCATTCGTCAACAGCCCTCCGGCAGATAGCGAAACAGCTGGTCTTCGAGCCAGAGATTCAACCCCTCTCGGCTTTCGACTACGACAAATTCCTAGTTCGGGTCTTCAGGAACCGTTGGTACGGACAGGGCCACGAAGGACTAGTCGTCCTGAATGTGCCGGCGGTCACATCACCGATTGAACAAACGGTGTCGTCGGCATCAAGAACTCCCGCTACCGGCCCTCGCCATTAGAGGTCAACTACAGGCGGCGACCGCTTCGATGAGAATCTCTACCTGACTCATCCGACAAGGCAAGGGGGGCCGACGGCAGCTCAATTGTCACTTCCACTGCCGCCGCCCCCTAGAACTAGAATAACGCGGTCGGGCGACGCTTCCAGTCAGGCATGATGCCTTCTAGCGCACCGACGTGCGCTCCAGCCTGTGTCAATACATGGTGTAGGTCGTTACCTATACTGATCAAACTAAAACCCTGCTCCCTGAACTCCGCCACGCGGTCTGTCCCAAACAGGAACAGTCCCAAGATGACATTGTTTTTTCTTGCTGCCGCTTTCAGAGCGTCAGTCGCTTCCTTCAATTCCGGCGATGTGTACATATCCGGAAATTGATATTTCTCGTATAGCCCCATGGACATGCACAGGTCATTCTGGCCAAGAAAGAGCAAATCTACGCCGGGAACAGCAGCGATTTCCTCAATGTTCTCTATGCAACTAGCCGTCTCAACCTGCAAGGCACAGATAGTGTTGTCATTGGCGGCACCAGCATAGCCAAGCAACCCAGCCTTATTCATGCTCCGCTGAGGAAAATACACAGAGCGTGTACCCGCTGTGGGATAACGAGTGCAACTAACAGCCTGGCGGGCCTCATCTGCTGTGTTGATGTAAGGAACCAGGACACCATCAGCTCCCACGTCCAATGATTGCTGAATCCCAGCACGGTCACCATAACCGGTCACCCGAACTAGCGATTTTGCCCCTCCAGCAGCGATACCTCCGATCATGGTCGATAGTGTCTCGTAGCCCATCGGTCCATGCTGTGCATCCACCAACAACCAGTCATATCCGCTGTGGGCTAGTTGCTCGACAACCGTGGGACTATGGGAATTAATGAACAACCCAATTTTTGGACTGTTATTCCGTAATGCGGCCTTGAATTCAGCACCGGTCAAACTTTCGCTCATAAAGCTCTTCTCCTCTGCAGTAACACTCGACTCACCAGACCCTAGGGTGGCCGGTCACTCAATTAAGGACATAACAAACACAAGAGTATACCTGCCAAAAACCCATCTGATGGCTAACCAGGCTATGAGAAAAATTTTCAACATGCTTCGACACGAGACTTGGAACTAAATTTCCCCTACTCAAAGCGAACGTGTATTCTGTAAAAAGGGCTCGCCCAAATTCCTGGATCTTCTGCCAAAGTGATGCATAATTACCTTCTTCGTTTTTCTTTTTTCCTAGTACTTTTTGCGAGCGGTTGCGGTGGGAGCGATTCACCGGCAGCACCCACCCCCTCGATAGCCACGGCCACAACATCAGCCCTCAACTGCCCCTCTGCGATCATCCAATCTTCGCCAGATGGCTTTCCCCAGTTAGTTAGCTTTAGCTACCCCTCTCTTGGAGGGCTCAATGTGGACAAGAGCTCCTGCCTACCCACCTCTGGAACCGAATTCGGCATCGGCACCACACTAATTACCTGTATGGCTGATCAGACGGAATTCGCAACCAAGTGTTCTTTCTCAATAACGGTCGATCCTCCACAACTTTCCTGCCCAGGACCTCAAACCAGCCAATCCGTAGATGGATTACCACTTGAAGTAAGTTGG
>CEUS01059609.1_pt1 | contig 25143 bp, 20 predicted proteins | sample 427031 | NCBI WGS metagenome assembly CEUS01 (sample SAMEA2622837, study PRJEB7988) | marine metagenome | biome: marine biome (ENVO:00000447); feature: marine epipelagic mixed layer (ENVO:xxxxxxxxx); material: "saline water (ENVO:00002010), including plankton (ENVO:xxxxxxxx)" | depth 140 m | reverse complement strand
CCGGAGCGGTTTGGTCGTGGCTTCTCCACCTGCCAGCGGCGCGCGGAGCGAGACGAATCCGTCCATCCGGATCGTATACCTGCGCAGTACGGTCCCGCCCACTTCCTGGTGATTGCGTTCCGTGGCGTAGAGGGAGAGCTCAAGTGGCCCGTCTTCGAAGGCCGACTTGGTTTCGACAAGCCCCCACGCCTGGTAGGCATCCCCGTAAAACCAGCTCGCGCGCGAACGCAAGCCTGGCCGGAGAAACGAATCCGCCCAGACGCGAAACCGCTGGCCGTCTCGGCTGGCGATGAGCATCCCGTCGGTAATCGCAGTTCCTTCTCGGCGACTGGTGAGGCCGCGGCGGAGTCGATAATCGTAGCGCGGCAGTGCCCTGGCCGATGCTGACCAACCGCGATCGATATAACGCGTGGGGAAGCCGAGCAACAGATGGGGCGCACGGTGATAGGGCATGATCTGGTTTGTGTAGAACTGGCTTACGCGTCCTGGCCGTGAATTCACTTCAAGGTCGTCGCTCTTTGCGGCGCTCTTGTCCCACGAATCGTAGTCCACGAACTTTGGTGTGGACCACTTAATGAAGTCTTTCGACGTGCAGGTCTGGATATCCCGCCCCTTACGGAAATGACGGCTGTAGGCGCGGTACTCACCTCGCTTCCCATCCCAGAACGCGAGGTTCTGCGAGTCAAAGGCGCCCTCGGTGATGACCGGATCCGGACTGATCAGCGTCCAGCGAATTCCGTCCGGCGACTGAAACGCGTACAACCCGTGTTTCTTTGCGTAGCCAACGCCCAGGGCTTTGTACTTGGCATCGGGCTGGCAGCCGGGGCGACTGTCCTTGAACGGCGAAAACGCATGGGCGCCCACTCCTTTCAGGATGATGTTGTTTTCCTTCGAACCGTTGAATTCGACCAGGCCGAGATTCGGCCTGGTCCAGCGGATTCCATCGGAGCTTTCTGCGTAGCAATAAACATCGGGATGATTCGGGCGATTGTCGGGCACGTACGGCACGTAATTCCCGTGGCTTCCACGGTAGTACATTCGATAGCGGTCGCCGTCTTGAAAGACCGTGTTGTAGTTGACCGAGTTCCCCTCCCACGGGCGATCACAGTCCAACACGACTTCCCGTGGCACCGGGTGGTGCAGCCGCAACTCGGCTTTGCCAGCAAACTTCGTGATCAGCGTGCCATCGACAAACAACTCGCGCCGCAACCCGATGTCCAGAACGGCTGCACTGTCATCGCCACGGATCGTGCCGGGCGCAAAGTAGTGTAGTATGACGGCGATGGCCGAAAGCAGCCAAAGAATCGGTTGCGACTTCATTCCGCTCTCCGTTCGAAGTGTCGTGTCAGCGGTGAAATAGATCCATGATGAAACGTGATACAACCGGATGGAAGGACTGGTGAGCTTTTTCGGAGCGGACTGATCGGCCGGTTCGCAGCCCACCGCCCTTGGATTTCCGGCTCCAGTACCAATCGTTTCAGGAATAATCTAGAGCTCTATGAAACGCTTATGAGAACAGCAGCCGTCTGTCATCTCAAAAACAACCTTGCTACACCCCGAACCTACAGGGGCTGACCAACCTGCAGACACGTGGCTGTAATAGAAGGACGTGCCGAACCGGAAAATCCAATCAACGATTCGGCTCCGATGCCCTGTTTTTCAGGTTTTCATCCCTCCACCGACCGGATTCTTTTCAGCCACGCATCGTCAGCCACCGCAAACGTCCCGGCTGACAACCCGATCTCCTCGGCCAGCTCGGCACCCTCCAGCCGGATCACCCCGTGGTTGCCGACCACCACCAGGGCGAGTTCCAGTTGATCGACACTGCCACGCGTCAGGCTGAGACTGACGATCGGCCCGGCATCCAGTCTCAGCAGCAGGTTGAGTTGGCGGCCCGACCCGTGACCGCGAACGACCAGGGATCCCGGATCGGATCCGACCAGCCGTCCGCTCAACGACAGCAGCACCGACGCGGCGGTCTCGAGATCGGGTTCCTCACCGGGCAGGTGCAACAGGGCCCGTACCGAGACCACGCTGCCGAGCTTTCCGGTCGCCACGGCCTCTTCCAATGTCTCTTCGAGTGTCGCTATCGGGGTCATCATCATCGCCTATTCTGCGGTCGCATCCCGCGTCGCCAGGTACCGGGTCAACGCATCCTGCCAGTCGGGTGGCGAGTAACCGGTGTCGCGAACCAATCGGCTGCAATCCAGGACACTGTACCCCGGTCGCGCCGCCGCCGCACCAAACTCGGCCGTCGTGATCCCCTCGACCTCCACGTCCAACCCCGACCGTTCGAAAATCTCACGTGCAAAACCGCACCAGGTCGTGCTGCCGCTGCAGGTGGCATGGTAGAGTCCGGTCGATCCGGATTCGATCAGTGCGTCGATCGCAGCGGCCAACACGACTGTCGACGTGGGAGTGCATCGCTGATCGTCGACGACTTTCAGGGGCCCCCCACCGGCGGCCAATCGCAGCATCGTCTCCACGAAGTTGCCCCCTCGCTCCCGACGCCGCGCGGCGTGGCCGTACAGGCCGCAGGTGCGGACCACAAGGTGGTCGGGACAACCGCTGCGGACATGGAGTTCTCCGCCCAGCTTGCTGACCGCGTACGCGCCCAGCGGACCGGTCTCATCCGACTCGGTGTACGGCAGATTACGAGACGAATCGACGCCGAAGACGAAATCGGAGCTGACATGGACCAGGCGGATTTCCCGCGACGCGCACCAGCGGGCCAGGCGTCGTGGTCCCTGCGAGTTGACCTCCATCGCCGCAGCCGGTTCGCTCTCGGCCAGATCCACCTGGTTGTAGGCCGCTGCGTTGACCACCACGCGGGCACCGGTCGCCTCGAGTGCAGCCTCGACCGTCGCCGGATCGGCCAAATCGAGCTGATCTCGAGTCAGCCCCACGGCCCGATCACCCCACAGCGACAGCAACTCGCTGCCCAGTTGTCCGGTGGCTCCGACGACTGCGATCACCATCAATCGCTCTCGCTGGTGTCCTGGGCGGATTGGGAATCCGAGAGATCGGCGAAGAAATGGACCTGCCTGGCCACCTCGCGAAAACCGATCGAGGTGTAGAGATGGTGGCCAACCTCATTCTGGGCCAGTGTCTCGATCTTCGCATGAGACAACCCCGCCTCGCGGAACCGGTCGAGTGCCATCTGGATCAGCAGCCGACCCAGGCCGCGACCACGCCACTCGGGAACGAATGCCAGGTTGGGGATGTAGCCGATCCCCCCGTCGACGTCCTGCCAGGTGGTGATGTAGCCCACCACTTCGCCGTCGGCCGATTCGACCACCAGGATCCCCTCAACGTCGCGGGCGACGTCGGCGTCGATGTGCCGGGCCTTTCGCCACTTCCAGTCATGACCGTTGATCGTGCCGTAGACCAGCTCGGCCGCCTCGTCGATCGACACCCCGCTAAAGGCCTCGACGGTGATCCGCTTGATCACCTCCAGGTCATCGGGGTGATAGGAACGCACGGTGACCTGAAGATCTTCGGGAGTGGGCATTGGGTGTTCTCGAGACTCGCCATGAGGTACGAAGTCGTCCGGGCTCGGGTGCATCGGTGGCGACACACCTTCAAGCATCCTCAGCATGTCATCTAGCGGAAACTCCTGTGGCTCGTCGGCCGATGACATGGAATCCCCCCCTGACAATGTCCGCGATTGCAATCGGTCTGCACGGTGTCGTCTCCACTCATCATAGACCCCCCGCCGACGGCTTGCACCGATGCCGAAGCGAGACGTATTCTCCGGAACATGCTGACAGCCGAAGAATTCGCCGAGACAAAATTCGACCTGCCCGAAGGGGGGCGGTGGTGCGAACTGGTCGCTGGAGACATCCGGCAGTTCGATCCCCCCGACGGCCTCTACGGACCGGTGGTGCTGAACCTGACCAAGGCGCTGGGCAAACACCTGCATGGCGAACAGTCCCAACCGTCGTCCTCCTCCGATGATGGTGGATCGGCCTACGCCTGCTACGAACTGGGACTGGTGACCTGTCGGGATCCGGACACGGTGAGATGTCCGCCGGTGTCGGTGTTCGTGGGAGGTGACGCGTTTGCGGAGATGGATCGGGAGGTGACCGAATCCCGGCCCGTGCTGGTGATCGAACTGGCCTCCGGCAACCAGCGGCGGACCGGCATGGCCGACCGGGTGCTGGAATGGCATGGGTGGGGTGTTCCCTGCGTCTGGGTGATTGACTCGGCCGAGAAGTCCGTGCACGTGGCCGAACGGGACCAGGAGGTGAAAGTGCGGGACACCGGCGACACGCTCTCCGGGGACCCGGTGTTGCCGGGATTGGAGTTCCCGGTGCGCGAACTGTTTGTCGAGCCCGAGTGGTGGACCCGCTAGACCCAGAGCTCCACCCGCTCGCGAAGCGACTCGGGCAACCGCTTCTCCACCGCCCGCCGCACCTGGTTTTCGTGATACCGGGTGCTGAAATGCGCCAGGATGATCAACTCGTTCTGGAACCGCTCGGCCCGCTCGATAATGTCGTCGAGGTGCGTGTGACCGAACTTGTGGATCTTCTCCTTGCGATGCTCGGGCCGGAAAAACGTCATTTCGGTGATCAACACCCGCGACTCGTAGATCGGCGGGCAGTTGTCCAGGCCGTCCGGGGCCGTATCGCCGCAGTAGCAGACCAGCGGAACGCGGGCCTCCCGAGTCACCTCCTCGCCGGCCATTCGCCGCTTGCGGATCTCGTCCTCGGCCATCCCCACAAGTTCTTCCTTCAACTTGTAACGACGGTCCCACACGACGTACCCCACGCTCGGAACCGTGTGCACGGTGTCGAAAACCGTCACCACCCGCTCGCGGGACAATTCGAACTCGTCACCATCGGAGACCGGCACGAGGTTGCAGATCATGCGCCCCCGGTCGAGCTGCCGCCAGGCGTTGAGCATCTTCCAGACCTCGTCATGGATCTGGGCCGGCACGTAAATCGTGGGCGGTTCCATCTTCATCATCCGGCGGCGGGCAACAAACACCGGCAGGGCGGCCATGTGGTCGAGGTGGCCGTGGGAGATGAAAAAGGTGTTGGTGCCCATGAACGACCACGGGCTGCCACCCAGGTCGAATCCCAGCTTCAATTCGGGGATCCGCCAGTAGGTCTGCACCGCCGCCCGCGAATAGCCCTCGATGGTCAGGCCACGGTGGTAATGGGAACGGAGGGGAAGGTTGTCGATCATCGTGGTCAGTCGAGCGAGATCGCCCGCCCCTCGGCAATGCTCTCGGCCTCGGCGTAACACACGGCCAGGGCATCGACGGCGAGTTCGCTGGAAATCACTCGCGGGGACGTGCCGGCGTTGACGCCGTCGACGGCCGCCTGCAGTTCGTCGGTGAACGCGCTGTACCACTCACCTCCACCGGGCAACGCCGGCTCGGACACGTTGCCGTCGGAGTTCACCAGGCTCAACGGTCGACTCGCCACCCACTCGCCACCGTAGGTTCCGGCCGAGTACTCCACTGTGGCTTGCTCGAAGTAGACCTCGAACCCGTGGGCAAACTCGAGTCCCGAGGCGGCGATGCCTCCGCTGACGCACGTGACCGCCGGACCCGGTGCCCCGTCGGGCGAATCGTAGATGTACTGCGAGTGAACGTGATTGACCAGGCCCTCCTGGAGCAGGCCACGGGAGACGACCGCCGAGGGAGTGCCGCACAGCAGGCCGATGTAGTGGTTGTCGTGGATGTGCAGGTCGACGCCCCATCCGCCCAGCTTGCGGAAATCGGACATGTCGTCGGACCAGTCCGGCGGAGAGATCACACGGCGGAAATGTGCCGCCAGCAGCCTGCCGTGCTCTCCCGATTCGGCCAGCTGCCGTACGTAGGAGAACTCGGGGAAAAACGGCAGTACCTGGCCCACCATCAGCAGCCGGTCCGCCTCCTCGGCCGCCGCGACCATCCGGCGGGCCGCGTCCAGGTCGACGGCGATCGGCTTCTCGACCAGGACGTGCTTCCCCGCCGCCAGGGCCTCGAGAGTGACCTGTTCGTGTTGGTCGGTCGGCAGGCAGATATCGACCAGGTCGATGTCCGGATCGGCCAACAGGTCCTGGTAATCGGCGACAGCGGTGACGCCGTCAAAATCCATCATGGTGCCGGGGGGACCGAAATTGCCCTGGATGCCCGTCCAGTCACCGGACCGCTTGTCGGGATTCCGCGTGGCGAAGGACGTGATCTGGCCTCCGTTGAGCCGGGGACCCTCCACACGACGACACCCCGAATCATCCGGCTCCGACATCCGCATCGCACCCTCGAAATGGGTCATTCCCATGAAACCCAGGCCGATGATCCCGATCCGCACCATCTGTTCCACTCCTTACCAAACCCGTCGTTGCTGCGGGGTAACGTCCCGCCACGACGAGACAAACTGGAAGGCCGATCCTGACGCCCTGATCGGTTTCCCTGCACAGACATCAGCCATTCCGCCGATGACAAGCCCAGCATCCTGACCCCCCACGCGAACGTCAAGCCGCCACCCGGAAGGCCTCGGCCCCTTTCACCGACAACCGGACAAGCGGCCCACCGTTCTTCACCCACTTTTTTGTGGTCTCAGCCTCGCTTTGGGCTAGGCGCGGCGGTTTGGCGCGTTATCTTATTGACCACACCATCGAATTGACGACACCTTGTCGGCGATCGAAGGGTTGCCCGTTGCCGCCTCATACGGCGGCAAGGCTGCTGATGGAACAGGCAGTCCGGCCCGTGGTGGAGCAGGCCTTCGGCCACGAAGGGATTGACCGCGAAGTAAAGGAGTGACGCGATGCTCGTGCTATCAAGGAAGCCAGGTGAACGAGTTCTGATCGGTGAATCGATCACCGTGACAGTTGTCCGGATCGGCCCGAATACGGTTCGGCTGGGAATCGAGGCACCTCGCGACATGAATATTGTCCGCGAGGAATTGTGTATCGATGTGGCCGCCGGAGTCGCTGAAAGCACCCCCATGACGGAGCCGGCCGAGTTGACCAACGTCTAGCGTTGGGACTCGACCTGCACGCTCACACCGCCACCACGGGCCTCTCCGTGTTGTGACGCGCCGTCGGGCGTCGTAGAATCTGGCTTGAGATCCGGGCGGTGGAGTCGTCCGGAGAACCACCAGGTTCCGCGGAGACGGATACGATGCTCAACATCACCGGCCAGGGCACCGCACACACCTGCGACGGAATCTCGCGTCGCGATTTTCTTCAGGTCGGCACGCTGGGTGCCGCAGGCGTCAGCCTGGCCGAACTCGAGCAGGCTCGGGCCGAGGGCAAGACCGATCCCGAAAGTGACCGCAAGTCGGTCATCATGATCTTCAATCTCGGGGCCCCCAGCCAATTCGAGACCTTTGATCCCAAGCCGGAAGCTCCGGCGGAGATCCGTGGTCCCTTCAAGCCGATCCCGGTCGCAGGGGGCGGTTTCCAGATCAGCGAGATCCTTCCGCGGCACGCCCAGCACGGAGACAAGTTCTCGGTCGTCCGCAGTTGCCACCACACCGCAGCGGCCGTCCACGACACCGGCCACCAGATGATGCAGACCGGCCGCCTGTTCACCGGAGGTGTGAACACTCCCCACGCGGGTTGCGTTGCCGGATTCCTGCAGGGTCGTCGCACCGATCTGCCCTCCCACGTGGTCCTCCCCGAATCGATGGGTTCGACCGGAGGCAACCTGCCTCACGGCCAGGACGCCGGTTTCCTGGGCAAAGCCCATGACCCGTTCGTGCTGATGGCCGATCCCTCGAAGAAGAACTTCCGGGTACCCGACCTGCTGCCCCCCAAGTCGATCGGCGAAGCCCGTCTGGACCGCCGCCGTCGTCTGCGACAGATCGTCGACAGCACGGTCAAGGACTTTGAGGCCAGCGAAAACGCCAAGCTGCTGGACAGCAGTTTCCAGGCGGCCTTCCGGATCATCACCAGCGAAAAGGCCCGCGCCGCCTTCGACCTCTCCAAGGAACCCAAGAAGGTCCGTGACCGTTACGGCATGTCCCGATTCGGCCAGTGCTGCCTGATGGCCCGCCGGCTGATCGAAGCGGGTGTCCGCTGCGTGACGGTCAACACCTTTCTGACGGTCTTCAACGAGATCACCTGGGACATCCACGGAACCAAGCCGTTCACCTCGATCGAGGGCATGCGGGACATCGTCGCGCCGATGTACGACCAGGCCTACAGCGCGTTGCTCGAGGACCTGACCGAACGCGGGCTGCTCGAAGACACCCTCATCTGCAACCTCTCGGAATTCGGACGCACGCCCCGGGTCAATCCCGCCGGCGGACGCGACCACTGGCCACAGTGCTGGAGCGTCTACTTCGCCGGTGGTGGAGTTCAGGGCGGCCGCGTCATCGGCAAGAGTGATCCGATCGGTGCGTACCCGGCCGAGCAGCCCGTGGAACCCGGCAACGTCGTGGCAACGATCTTCAAGAGCCTCGGTTACGATCTCGAGCAGGAACTGCCGGGACCATCCGGACGCCCCTTCCCCCTGGTCGACCAGGGAACCGAGGCGATCAACGAGTTGTTCTAGAGACCGGGCCCGACGCCATGCCGTTCACCTCCAGGCGGGGCGACCGTTTCGCCCCACGACTCGCCTTGCTCCTGCTGCTGGCCGTGTCGGTTCTCTCGATCGACGCGACGGCCGCCGACAAGGGCCAGCCAGTCGCGGACACGATGGTGGTATTGCCCGGGAAATTCACCCTCTCGGGCCCCGTGTCATTCCAGAAACTGTTGCCGGGGTTGGTCCACGACGGCCGCTTTGCCGGCACGCCGACCGGAAAACTCGACTGGTCCTCATCCAACCCCAAGGTGGTCACGATCACCGACGGAACGGCCCGGCCGGCCGGGGATGGCCAGGCCACGATCACCGTTCGCCACGGGAAACTCACGGCCAAGGCCCAGGTCACCGTTGCCGATTTCGCCCGTCCGGTGGCGTGGGACTTCCGGATCCACGTCCAGTCGGTCCTGACCAAGTCCGGCTGCAACTCGGGCGCCTGCCATGGTGCCCTGGCCGGCAAGAATGGCTTCAAGCTGTCACTCCGCGGGTACGACCCTCTCTCCGACGTTCGCACGATCACCCGGCAGAACCGCGGCCGCCGCGTGATCCCCAACGACCCGGGTCGCAGCCTGCTTCTGACCAAGCCGACCGGTGCCGTGCCTCACAAGGGCGGCGTGCGGTTTGAAGAGGGAACACTCGAGTACCGCGTGATCTCCGAGTGGATTGCCGCCGGGCACCCGGCACCTGCCGACGACGGACCCCGCATCCGTCGGCTCGAGATTCTCCCCGCCGACGCGGTGCTCAAACCCGGCACCAACCAGCAAATGGTCGTACGGGCACACTTCTCCGACGGTCACAGCGAAGACGTAACCCGCTGGGCCAAGTTCACCTCGAACAACACCACCGTGGCCGACATCGATGATGTCGGCCGTGTGGCGGTCACCGGACACGGCGAAACGGCGATCGTCGCCTGGTACCTCAGCAACAATGTGGTGGCCTCGCTCAGTGTCCCGTACGCCAACGCGGTCGCTGACGAAGTCTTCAACAAGGCCCCCCGCAGCAATTTCATCGACGGGCTGGTCCTGGAGAAACTCAAGGGACTCCGCCTCCCGCCCTCACCCCGAGCCGGCGATGCCGAATTTCTCCGCCGCGCCACGCTCGACACGCTCGGCGTGTTGCCAACCCCCCAGGAGGCCAGGTCGTTCCTGGACGACACCGCCCCGGACCGCAGATCGCGGCTGATCGAGAAACTGCTGGCACGGCCCGAGTACGTCGACTTCTGGACCTACAAGTGGTCCGACCTGCTGCTGGTCAACAGTTCGAAGCTGAAACCCCCGGCGATGAAGTCGTATTCGAAATGGATCCGCGACCACGTGTCGGCCAACACGCCGTGGGACAAGTTTGCCCGCGACCTGGTCACCGCCCGCGGGACCACTCACACCAACGGGGCCGCCAACTTCTTCGTGCTTCACCGGGACCCGGCCGACATGGCCGAAACCGTCTCGATGGCCTTCCTGGGAATGTCGATCCAGTGTGCAAAGTGCCATGACCATCCGCTGGAGAAGTGGACCAACGACGAATTCTACGGCATGGCCAACCTCTTCTCTCGTGTTCGCTTCAAGACCGCACCCGAAGGTGGTGACGGCAACCAGTCGATCTTCACGACCACCTCCGGTGAGCTGATCCAGCCGCGAACCGGCAAACCGCAGCTCCCCAAGCCACTCGACGGCACCACGATCCCCCTGGATGCCCCCGGCGATCGCCGCAACCACCTGGCCGGCTGGCTCGTCGCCCCCGAGAACCCCTACTTCACCCGTGCGATCGTCAACCGTGTCTGGGCCAATTACCTCGGCACCGGCATCGTCGAGAAGGTGGACGACCTGCGACTGACCAACCCACCGAGCAACGAGCGACTGCTGGCCCGACTCAGCGAATTCCTGGTCAAGAACCGCTTCGACCTCAAGGCCCTGATCCGGCTGGTCATGAACTCGCAGACCTACCAGCGGTCCTCGCGGATAACGGCCGGGAACCAGGCAGACCTGAGGTTCTACGCGCGGTACTACCCCCGCCGGCTGAAGGCCGAAGTCCTGCTCGATGCCATCTCGGCCGCGACCGGCCAGCCCACCGCCTTCAAGGGGTATCCCGCCGGCACCCGCTCGCTGCAACTCCCCGACAGCAACATCGCCTCACGATTCCTGAGCACCTTCGGCCGCCCCGATCGCGTGATCACCTGCGAGTGCGAACGGTCGGATGAGCCGAGCATGGTGCAGGTGCTGCACATCGTCAACGGCGACACGCTGAACAACAAGTTGCAGTCCAAGACCAACCGGATCGCAGCCTGGCTGAAGGCCGGCATGCCCGACTACCGGATCATCGAGTCGATCTACCTGTGCTCGCTGTCGCGTTACCCGACCAACCGCGAGATGTCCGCAACATTGAAGATCTTCGGCGAAACGCCGGCCGACCAGAGACGAGCGTTGATCGAGGATGTGTTCTGGAGCGTGCTCAGCTGCAAGGAATTCCTGTTCAACCACTGATCCGGTCCACCGTCCCGGTCGACCCGATCGAGAATTTCCCATGCCCCGTTTCCTCCACCAGGCCCGGCTCGCGATCTTCGTGACCGCCGTCGTGCTGCTGACCGGCGTGCGATCGGCCAGGTCGGCCGACAGGTCGGCAGCCCAGGCCCAGTCGATTCTCAAGAAGTACTGTGTCGGCTGTCACAACGCCAAGGACGCCGAGGGCGGGTTGGTGCTGGCCACTCATGCGGGCCTGGTCAAGGGTGGTGAGACGGGTCCGGCGGTGGTGGCGGGCAAGGTCGAGTCCAGCCTGCTGGTGAAGCTGATCGAACGTCGCGGCAAGCCGTTGATGCCGCCGAAAGGCAATCGCGGCCCGCGGCCGTCGGAGATCGCGGTGCTCAAGGCCTGGATCGCCGGCGGTGCCAAGCCGTTTCCGTCCTCCGACACGCCCCCGTCGCTGACAGTGCCCCGCATTCCGACCCGGGGGCAGGTCCGCCAACCGGTCAACGCCCTGGTCGTCTCGCCCAACGGAAGCTGGTACGCGGTGGCCCGGACCGGACAGGTGGAGCTGCTGAGCCTGCCTCATGTCCGCGGGGCCAAACCACTGGCATCGCTGTCGGGGCTGCCCGGCCAGGTCAGCGACCTGGCGCTTTCGGCCGACGGTCGCCGACTGGTGGCTGCTGCGGGAGAACCGGGCCTGTTCGGTGAGGCCAGGATCTACGACATCGCCGTTGACCCTCGCAAGGCCGGACCGAAACAGGCCGCGAAACTCGCCCGCATCATTCGCGGTCACGCCGACAGCCTCAACACCGTGGCACTCTCCGCCGACGCCTCCCTGCTGGCCACCGGATCCTACGACCGCACGATCGTCATCTGGGAGACGGCCAGCGGGAAACGGCGCGTGGAGATGAGCGGTCACAACGGTCCGGTCACCGACGTGGCCTTTGACCCCAGGGGCCGCTTCCTGGCCTCGGCCAGTGGCGATCGCACCGTCAAGCTCTGGAACCTCAAGACCGGAGAGCGACTCGACACATTCAACGAACCGACCAAGGGCCAGAACACCGTGGCGGTCTCGCCCGACGGGAGATTCGTCGTCGCCGGAGGCATCGACAACCGCATCCGCGCCTGGGAGATCACCCGGGACGGCAGCGAGGGAACCAACCCGGTTCGCCACTCCCGCTTCGCCCACCAGGCCCCTCTGCTCGACCTGCAGTTCTCGACCGACGGACGCCACCTGGTCAGTGCCAGCGAGGACCTGTCGATCAAGACCTGGACCACCGAGGGGCTCGGACAGGATCGTCACTTCCCCGGGCAGTCCGACTGGCCCGCCACGGTTGCACTGACCCGGGACGGCAAGAGCCTGCTTGTCGGTCGACTCGACGGCACGACCTCGGTCCTGTCCCTGGCCGACAGGGGCCAGGCCGCCGAGAAGCCCGTTCCGCTGGCCGGCCTGGCGATTCCCCGCCCGCGCAACAAAGCGGCTGCCGCGAAACTGCCCGAGACGGCCGAAACCGAGCCGAACAACAAGCCCGCCCAGGCGACCGTCGTCAAGGTGCCCGGCGTGGCAACCGGGGTCCTGCTCGGCGGCTCCGACGCCGACCTTTTCCGCTTCACGAGCAAGAAGGACGAGAGCTGGGTGATCCAGACCCGGGCCCGCCGCGACAAGTCTCCGGCCGACACCAGGATCGAGATCCTGCACAAGGATGGCCGTCCTGTGCTCCGGTTGTTGCTGAGGGCCGTCCGCGACTCGTCCATCACCTTCCGTCCAATCGATTCCCGCAGCAACCAGGCTCGGCTGGAGAACTGGGAAGAGATGGGACTCAACCAGTTCGTCTACATGAGCGGCGAGGTGGTCAAGAACTTCCGCATGCCGCAGGGTCCTGACTCGGCCATGCAGTTCTACACCATCAACGGCCAGCGGCAGTGCTTCTTCGACACCAGTGCAACCGCCCACGCGCTCGACACCCGGGTCTACGTTGTTGAGCCGCACCGCCCGGGCAGCCAACTTCCCAACAACGGCCTGCCGGTTTTCCCGCTGTACTTCGCCAATGACGACGACGGTCGAAGGAAAATCGGCAGCGACTCACGGGTGACGTTCACCGCTCCGGCCGATGGCGACTACCTGGTCCGGGTGACCGACGTGCGAGGCTTCGGCGGCGAAAAGTACAAGTACCGGTTGACCATCCGCGAGCCACAGCCCGGCTTCAAGGCCTCCATCGGAGGTCGTGACGCGACGATCCCCGTCGGCAGCGGACAGAGGTTCACTGTCAAAGTCGACCGCGTCGACGGATATACCGGCCCGGTGGAGTTCTCGATCGACGGCCTCCCCGAGGGGTTCTCGACGACCACCCCCGTTGTCGTCCAGGCCGGACACCTCTCGGCCCAGGGTGTCATCAACGTTGCCGCCGGAACCAAGGCTCCGGCCAAGGAGGCCTGGAAGACGGTCCGGGTCGTGGCTCGTGCCGAGATTCACGGCAAGCCAATCGAACAACAGGTCGGAAGTCTCGGCACGCTGAAAATCGGCAAGGCTCCCAAGGTGCTCGTGTCGCTGCTGCTGGACAAGCCCGACGGTCCGGACGGACCAACCGACCAAAAGAAGGCCCCGGTGCTGGTGATCGCTCCAGGCGAGACGATCACGGCGATGCTCCGGGTAAACCGGAACGGGTATGACGGCGACCTGAAATTCGACGTCGACAACCTGCCGCACGGCATCATCGTCGACAACATCGGTCTCTCGGGCATCCTGGTTCGGGCCAAGGAAACCGAGCGGCAGATCTTCATCACCGCTGCCGACTGGGTCCCGGAAACCGAGCGGTCGATCCATGCGGTCTCTCGGGAAGAGGGTCGACAGGCGTCGAGACCGCTGTCCTTTGCGGTGCGGATTCGGAAACCAGCGGCAGCCAAGAGCAAATGATGCGACGGCGGCTGATCTACCACGGACGGGTCCAGGGCGTCGGGTTCCGGTACACCGTCCGCTCGATCGCACGTCGCCACGCGGTCATCGGCTGGGTGAAGAACCTGCCCGAGGGAACCGTCGAGTTGGTCGTCGAAGCCGAGGCCGCCGAGATGGCCGGGTTTCTCGCAGACGTCGCCGCACGGTTCGAGGGCCACATCGATTCCACCGACGACCTGTCTCCGGGTGACGAACCGCTTTCGGGATTCTCGATTCGCCACTGACGGGCCGAACGCGCCGGATCGCGACGGTTGTGCCGATCGTGTCACCCCCGGCCTGGGCAGAAGCCCCCGCGATCGTCTTTCCCTCGGCGGATGCAAAACCTAGAGTAACCTAGGAGTGGTTGAGACCAACGAACTGGAAGGCCGGTTCGTACACTGGTCCAGTCGGGCAAGCGACGAGACAGACACGATGGGCAACATCCTCAACCTCGGACACCTGCTCGCCCAGGCTCCTCCGGTCGCGGTCCCGCCACAGGCGGCCATGGCCAACAATTACGAATGGGGACTGGTGCTGGGCGTGGCCTTGGCATTGCTGACGGCACTGGTGTCGGTCAGTTACTTCACCCGCACCGGCATCATCGCTCGTTCGACGACGATGGAGGCGACCCGTCAGCCGCTGTTCCTGCTGCTGATGTGCCTGGCCATCGCGTTGATGCTGATCCTGGGGTTCGTGCCGTTCTTCACGTTCGGCGAGGACATCAAGATGTTCAAGGCCAACGGCCTGGCAACCATCCTGACCTCGGGGATCCTGCTGGCCGTCTGGACGGCCAGCACGAGCATCTCCCAGGAGATCGAGGGACGGACGGCGATGACACTGTTGTCCAAGCCGATCAACCGTCGGCAATTCATCGTCGGCAAGTACCTGGGCATCCTGCAGGCGGTCCTGCTGCTGATGCTGCCGCTGGTGATCGCCTTTTGCGCACTGATCTACTACAAGATCGGCTACGACGCCCGTGAACAGTCCAAGGAGATCCCCGAGTTCTTCGATCTCGAGAACATGCGGCCCAACATGGATCGGCTGATGCCAATGCTCCAGGCGATTCCACCGATGTTCCTGGTGTTCTGCGAGATCGCGGTGCTGGCGGCCGTCAGCGTGGCGATCTCGACCCGGGTCCCCCTGGTCGTCAACATGACCAGTTGCTTCACCATCTTCGTCATCGCCCACATCGCGCCGGTGCTGGTCCAGCAGGAATCCGGAGGGCTCGAGCCCGTCCGTTTCGTGGCGAACCTGATCGCGATTGCGCTGCCGGGACTCGAGTTCTTCAACACTCAGACAGCGGTTTCCACCGATACCATCGTGGCTCCGGTCTACCTGGGCACCGCCGTGCTGTATTGCGGGTGCTATTCGACGATGGCCATTCTGCTGGCGTTCATCCTGTTCGAAGATCGCGACCTGGCCTAGGACTTGGACTAGGAAGAGGTCACGTGGCCCGGATAGCATGAAGCTGTGAGTTCCGGGGGCGGGCCAAGGCGGGGGAAGAGGTACACCCGTGTCTGTTCGACCTGACGAGGCATTTGGACGAGCGGTTTCGCGCCGCGAACTGTTCCAGCGTCCGGCCATGGGCTGCCACCTGCTGTGGGGGCTATCCACGGCATTCGGCCTGGCCGCGGTGCTGACCGCCGCCTCACTGCTGGACGTGTGGCTGGGCAATCCATCGGCCTCCAGTTCTCCATTCTCGATCGTTCGCACCGCTATCGACCGGATCCGGGCCCCCTTCACCTCGACCTCCCAGGCCTCGATAGCCCTGCTGGCTTCCGTCACGGCGCTGATCATCGGGCAACGTCTGTGTGGATTCCTGGCCACCGACGCGGCCGCCACGTTCGCTCGATCAATCGGAGATCGCCTCCGGCGGGCACTCCTTCGCCAGCACACCCGGATCGGTCCCGGAGATCTCGACGGTGACATCACCGGTTCGATACTCCAACGTGCCACCACCGACGTCGACACCGTGGTCGAGTCCACGACCGACACGCTGGTTCGGATCAGCCGTGACAGCCAGATCATCGCCGGTTGCCTGGCGCTGTCCTTGCTGGTCGACCCACAGCTGGCCCTGCAATGCCTGCTGCTGCCGGCAGCGGTGCTGGCATGGCTGGTGGTCCGGGACCGTTCCGCAAAACGGAGCCACCTGCAGAGCCTGGGTGACGATCACCGAGCCGCCGATCGTCGCACCACCGAATCGATGACAGGTGTTCGCCTGGCCAGTGGTTACGGATTCGAGGACCTGGCCCGTGACCGTTTCGATGCGGTCCTGGCCGAAAACGGGAAACTGGCAGCACGGCGGAACCGCAGCCACTCACTCGGCCGAATGATTCGCCAGGGCCTGGCCGTGGCCATCGCCGCCGCGATTCTGTTCCTGGTCAGTCGCCGTGTCCTGCCCAGTGCGAGCAACCCCATCCCGCTCGATCTCCCCTCGGCCACAGTCCTGCTGGCGTCCATCGCCGGTCTGTTGCGGGCACTGGACCGACGAGACCAACTCTCGTGCATCGCCGAACGGGGAGGACTTGCCGCCGAAAGGATTCACGAGTACCTCGACCGGGTGCCGCCGGTCTCTCAGGCCGTCGGGGCCCGATTCCTGCAGCCCCTGGCCGATGAACTGCGGTTCGAGTCGGTGACATGGCACGCCAGCCCGACCGAACCGGTACTCAATGGTCTCGACCTGGTGATTCCCGCCGGCGAAACGACAGCCCTGCTGTCAGTCGATCCTCGAGTGGCCCGCGCCGTTGTGGGAATGGTGGCGAGGTTCATCGACCCATACGGTGGTCGGATCCTGATCGACGACCAGGACATCGCCACCGGCACACTGGAATCGTTGCGGGCCGAAGTGCTGACGGTGGCCGGTGACGGCGACTGTTTCCCGGGCACCGTGCTCGAGAACATCTGTTGCGGACGCTCCGAGCAGGGATTGAGCCGGGCAACCGAAGCGGCCAAGGCCGTCCACGCCCACCACTTCATTACCAAGCTGCCCCGGGGCTACGAAACGCGGATCGACGACGAGGAGACCCGGCTGGATATCGGGCAGAGGTTCCGGATCGGGTTGGCTCGGGCACTGATGCGAGACCCGGCGTTCCTGGTGATCGAGGAACCCGCCGAGCCTCTCGATGACGACACCAAGTCACTGCTGGGCGACACCTACGACCGGATCGTCTCGGGACGAACCGTCCTGTTTCTGCCAACCCGGCTCTCAACCGTCCGGCGTGCGGACCGGGTCGTGGTGCTGCACGACGGACAGGTGGCCGAGACGGGTCGGCACGAGGAACTGGTACAAAGTAGCGAGTTGTACCGGCACTGGGAGTACACTCGGTTCAACGCCTTCGGCCGCGTGACGGTTTCGGCCGAGGGCTAGAGTCGTCGGTTTCTCACCTGCACTCTCCCCACACCGATCGGCCACTGGTAGAATCGGTCTCACCAGACCCGATTCCTTCCATCAGAAATCCACGTGAGTCATCCTTCGGCAATAGACTGGAGTCCCCGGGCCCGCCGGTCCGATTCGCTCGAGGTCTACCTGCTCGGCCGCGTCGATTTCGCGTCGGCCGTCGAGTTGCAGGAACGCTGGGTCTACGAGATCTCGGGACGAAGGGATCGCCAGGGTGCCCTGTTTCTGTGCGAACACCCGCCGGTGGTCACGATCGGCCGCACGGGGAGCCGTTCCCAGTTGCTGACCGATGAACAAGACCTCCGGTCCCGCCTGATGGATGTCCATTGGCTCAATCGCGGCGGCGGCGCCCTGGTCCACTCACCGGGTCAACTGGCCGCCTACCCGATCGTCCCGCTCGATCGACTCGGACTCGGACTCGCCGACTATCGGGCAGCCCTGGAACGGGCGGTGATTGGAGTGTGCAGCGAGTTGAAAGTCGCCGCCACCGGTGGCCGGGAAGATCCGGGAGTCTTCTGCCGGACCGGACAACTGGCGTGGATCGCCTCGGCCGTCCGCAACTGGGTCACTCACCAGGGACTGTTCCTGAATGTTGCCCCCGCAATGCATCTGATGCGACTGGTGTCCTCGCCCCCCGGCGGAGCACCTCCAACGTCACTGGCCGCCCAGCGAACCCGGCCCGTCTCGATGCACGCCGCACGCGAGCACCTCATCCGCCATCTCGCCGAACAACTCGGCTACGATCGCTGGCACCTCTACACCGGCCACCCGCTGCTGAAACGCACCAGGAGGATGGTCCATGCCCCCGCCTGAATCGCTGCCGGTCGTCGAACGTCCCAGGCGACGGCTGCCCAGATGGCTGAAACGGCCGATGCCCGAGCCAGGGATGCTGATGACCGAGGGGATCCTGACAGACCTGGGACTCCAGACGGTCTGCGAGAGCGCTCGCTGTCCGAACCGGACCGAGTGCTGGAGCCAGCAGACGGCGACCTTCATGATCCTGGGCAACGTCTGCACCCGGCCGTGCGGGTTCTGCAGTGTGCCGAAGGGGAAAACTGAGACGGTGGAGTTGGATGAGCCCGAACGGGTGGCCGAAGCGGCCGAACGGCTGGGTCTCTCGCACGTCGTCATCACCTCCGTCACCCGCGACGACATGCCCGACGGCGGAGCCGACCACTTTTATCACTGCGTGCTGGCCGTCCGACGGAGGACCGGTGCCGCCGTCGAGGTGCTCACGCCGGATTTCCTCGGCAACACCGACGCCATCGACCGGGTGCTGGAGGCCAGCCCCGACGTCTTCAACCACAACACCGAGACCGTCCCGCGACTCTACGACCGCGTCCGACGCAACGCCCGCTACCAGAGAACGCTGGACCTGCTCAAACGGGTCAAGGACCGGCGTCCCGAGATCCCGACAAAAAGCGGCCTGATGCTGGGCCTGGGCGAGACGGTCCAGGAGGTCCTCGAGGTATGTGCCGACCTGAGGTCGGCGGGCTGCGAGATGATCACGATCGGCCAGTACCTGCAGCCGTCGCCCGAGCACCTGCCGGTCGAACGATACGTGCCGCCGGAGGAATTCGACGAGATCGGGCGACTGGTCCGAAAGATCGGATTCGGCATGGTCGCCAGCGGCCCGTTTGTCCGCTCGAGCTACCACGCCGGGGAGATGGCCGACGAGTTGGCCGGCGAGACAATCCGATGACGGCTCCCATCCGGCTGCCCGAAATCGGTGCGGGACAGGCGACGCTGTCGGTCAGTTGCTGGCTGGTCGACACCGGGGAACTGGTCGACCTCGGAGATCGCGTCGTCGAGCTGGTCACGGCCAGCTCGACGTTCGACGTCCCCGCTCCGGTCGCCGGCCGGTTGTCGCGCATCGACAAGCCGCTCGACGCCGACGTCGCAGTGGGCGACATCCTGGGATGGATCGAACCGGAGCCCGGGACGTGAGCATCGGACAGGCCACCAACTGGTCTCGGCTTCGCGGGCACAACGCCCAGCGCGAACACTTCGAGGGCATCCTCGCCGCCGGGCGACTCGGACACGCCTACCTGCTGGTCGGCCCCGAGGGTGTCGGCAAGCTGGCCTTCGCCCGCTGCCTGGCCGCCTGCCTGTTGTGCCCGAGAACCGACGACTCGACACTCGAGGCGTGCGGCGAGTGTCAGTCGTGCAAACAGATCGCTGCCGGTTCGCACCCCGACCTGCTCGAGGTGGGGTTGCCCGAGGGGAAGAACGTGGTGCCCATCAGTGTGCTGGTCGGCGACGGCGAGTCCCGGGGCCGGGCCGGACTTTGCTACGACCTGTCGCTGTCTCCGATGGAGAGTGATCGTCGCGTGGCGATTCTCGACGATGCCGATCACCTCGAACGCGACGGATACAGCGCCCTGCTGAAAACGCTCGAAGAACCTCCCGCTCGCTCGGTGATGATCCTCGTCGCAGGATCCGAAGCTGACATCCGCGACACCATCAGGTCCCGGTGCCAGCTGATTCGTTTCTCGTCACTCCCGACGACTGATGTCGCTGACCTGCTGATCGAAATCGGAGCGACCGACAACAGGACCGAAGCCGACGAGGCGGCCGGACTGGCCGACGGCAGCGTGGCCACCGCGGCACTGATGCTCGACCCGAACATGCGCACCCTTCGCGAGACGCTCTACCGCCACCTCGCCCGTTCGCCGATGGACCCGCTGAAAATGACCGAGGAGGTGGTCGCGGCCTGGGAGAGCCTGGGCAGCGACTCGCACAGCAAACGGGTCAACGCCACCTGGGTGGCACGGTTCGCGATCGAATTCTACCGGTCAGTATTGCGGGTGCTGGCCGGGGCCGATGAAACTTCGACAATTCCCGAAGCCGCCTCGCTCTGCTCTCAACTCGCAGCCGGTGATCCGGCAACGCTCGACCGCATCGGCTCGATGCTCGATCGCTGCCTCGATGCCGAACGCGATCCGATGGCCAACGTGATGCTGCCCCTGGCCCTCGAGGCATTCTTTGATGACCTCGCACGACGGTCCCGAATTGGCACGGATTGAACTGACAAGGGTATAATGGCCGCAAGTGACAACGGAGTGGCCCCGGGACCATGAGCAACCGCTACATCGTTCGTTTCGGCTCGAACCGGAATGTTGCCGAGTTCACCGTCCACGACGGCAAGGATCACCAGCGGTCGACGCAGGTCGTGGTCAAGAGTGACCGCGGGATGGAATGGGGTGAGGTGCTGGGCCCCTCGTCGGACCGGGCCCGCAAGATCATGGGTCACCGGGAATCTCGTGGCCGGATCCTCCGAAAGGCCTCCGACGACGACTTCCGACACCTCGACGACGTGAGACGTCGTGAACGGGTCGAGTTCGAAGGGTGCAACGAACTGATCAAGGAACGGAAGCTGCAAATGCAGCTGGTCGACGTCGAACACCTCTTCGGTGGCGAACGGGTCGTCTTCTATTACCTGGCCGAGAAACGTGTCGACTTTCGAGAACTGGTCAAGGCACTCGCACAGAGATACAAGACGCGGATCGAGATGCGCCAGATCGGCGTCCGCGACGAAGCGAAGATGCTCGCCGACTACGGCGATTGCGGCAAGCCGGTCTGCTGCAACACGCACCTGAAGACCATGCCACCGGTCTCGATGAAGATGGCCAAGATGCAGAAGGCCACCCTCGACCCGAACAAGATCTCCGGCCGCTGTGGTCGGCTGAAGTGCTGCCTGAGGTACGAATTCGACACGTACGAGGAGTACCGTCGCGAATTGCCTCGGGTGGGTTCAACGGTGGTCACGCGAGACGGCCAGGGCCGGGTGCTGGCACAGGAAATTCTCTCGAAAAAGGTCGTGGTCGCCTTCGAAGACAAGCGGCGAGCCATCGTCGACCTGGCCGACATCGTCACTGTGATCTCCAAGAGTGGAGGTGGAAACCAGGGCGGGTCGGGTGACAGTCAACAGGGCAACACGCCGCCGGCCGGGCAGGACCAGAAGAACGCCGCCGAAGCCGACACCCCGCAGGCGAGCGCCTCGAGTGTCGAGTCCGACGACAAGATTGCGGAGTCGGCGGCAGAAACCGACGCTGGAGAGAACGTGCCGGAAGAGTCCCCAGGGGCGACCGGTGAGGAGAACGGAGACAACTGATACTACAGGCCGGTCGGATCGGAGTGTATAATCGGTTGCAGTCGGAGAGCTTGTGTCCCTGGCCAGCCCATCCGGGAACCTGGGTCGGAAGCTGGTCAACAGTCGTCCGGAATGCGGAATCCTCGTGACGCCCATGGGTTTGCAATGAGTCGTACGCGTCGTGACATCTCGCTTCGTCCGCTTTTCCATCCGGACGCCTACGAATTCCTGAAAGTGGCGTTGCGCTACACGGTGCATCACACGCCCCGGCTGGAGAACAGCAGTCGCCAGCAACAGGCTCCGGTCGAACCCGGTGTGCCGGATGAGTCTCAGCACGTGACCGGGCAGGAATTGCTCGAGGGGATCCGACGATACGCTCTCGAACAGTTTGGCCTGATGACGGTGATGGTCTTTGACCGCTGGGGCATCAGCAACACCGAGGATTGGGGCCGGATGGTCTTCGAGTTGATCGACCGTGGCGAAATGTACAAAACCGAGCACGATCAGCTCAGCGACTTCGCCGAGGTCTATTCATTCGAGCGGGCGTTCGACGGCGACTACGAGATCGACACGTCTCCGGCGTTCTCTGACCAGGCCTCCTGATGTCGCCCCCTTCCAGGCGTCGCGTGATCGTGGTGATCGTCGCCGCGTCGGCCTGGTGGATCAGCCTCGGGCTGATGGCCGCCCTGACAGCCAACCCGACCGTTCTCAACGTCACCCAGGTGCTTGAAGCCCGCCTGGTCATCGAAGCCCGCGGGCTCGACGCCGGCGACCAGGTCCAGGTTGTACGGGTCTTTGCCTCCGATCGGCTCGACCCTCCCCCGGAAACTCTCACCGTCTCGAACCTCACCGAGGTCATCGACACCCTGGAGACCAATGGCAGTTGCCTGGTACCGCTCTCGCCCGGCGGTGACGGGAACTGGGTCGTGCCCGGCTGCCATTTTCTCGACAAGGGAAAAACCCGGTCGATCCCGATGATCTACCCGGCCAACGACACGACGCGTACCCGTTTGAAGCAGATCCTCAAGCGAGGCAAGCGACAGATCCTCGACCGCCCCGTCGATCCCGATCGTCACTTCGTGCAGGTGACAGCCCGGTGACACGGATCGAGTCTGTCCGGGCCGACTGCTTCCGCATCCCGCTGCCGACGGCGGTCGCCGATTCAACGCACGGGACGATGGATGCCTTCCAGTTGATCACCGTCCGGCTCACCGATTCCGACGGCGGAACCGGTGTCGGTTACACCTTCACCGTGGGCCACGGTGGCACTGCGGTGAGATCGCTGTTGCGAGATGACCTGTCCGAATGGCTGGCCGGGGAATCGTGCGATGAGATTGCCGAGTTGTGGCAACGGATGTGGTGGCGGCTGCACTGGGTGGGACGCGGCGGGGTGGCCAGCTTCGCGATGGCGGCCGTCGACATCGCGCTGTGGGACCTGCAGGCTCAACGGGCCGGACAACCATTGTGGCAACACCTCCGAGAGACAATCGACTGGCTCGTCCCAGTCGACTCTCCACCAGTTGTCATCCCTTACGCCGGCGGCATCGATCTCGATGACCCCATCGACGTGCTGTTGGAGCGGACACGAGGACGACTCGAATCGGGCTTCCGAGCCATCAAGATGAAGGTCGGTCGTCCACAACTGGCCGAAGACGTCGAACGCGTGACGGCGATGCGCGAATTGCTGGGTCCGGACATCCCGCTGATGGTTGACGCCAACATGCGGTGGTCGGTCGACGAAGCGATCACCGCAGCCCGGGCACTCGATGGCCTGGGCCTGGTCTGGCTGGAAGAGCCGACGGCTCCCGAGGACTGGGACGGCCACGCCCGCATCGCTGACGAGGGTGGACTACCGATCGCCGCCGGTGAGAACCTGCACTCGGTGGCCGAGTTCCGCGAGTTGATCATCCGCGGGGGCATCGCCTACCCCGAACCCGACGTGGCCACCGTCGGTGGTATCACGCCGTGGTTGGAGGTGGCCCGCATCTCGGCCGAGAACGGACTGCCGACGACCACTCACGGCGTCCACGATCTGCACGTGCACCTGCTGGCGGCGATCGATCACGCCAGTTTTCTCGAGGTCCACGGCTTCGGCCTCGAGCAATTCATTGCCACCCCCCTGGCCATTGGTAACGGCCAGGCCGTGGTCCCGGATCGGCCCGGACACGGAGTGGAACTGGCATGGGACAAGTTGGCCTCGCTCGGCCAGAAAACGACCCCCGAATGAACCTTTGTGGTTTCCGGAAAATGTCGCATTGTTGCCTTTTGGTGTTGGTTCTCTTGTGTAGTATGGATGCTCATTTGCAGTTGGAACCGATGCGGGTCCCAGCAGTTGCCTGACCGGTTCGTCAACCATCGGTTGAGCGGAATCGGGCGTGCGAACAGGGGCCGGCTGGTCACGGAACACAGACAGCTGGGTAGTCCATTTCCACTGGGGAAGCGAACTCGCTTCGCCACGCGCTCGAGGAATCTGCCATGTTGCTCGCTAACTGGTTGAAGACGTTGTTGCGGTCCAGTCGTTCCAGCCGGATCACGAGCCGGCCTGGAAACACATCCCGATCGCAACGGAGCCCCCGTCACACTCTTCGTGCATCGGCCGAAATCCTTGAAGACCGGACCCTGCTGACGACAGCCATCCCGACAGTCCCCGACCTGATCGCTGCATTCGACACGGGCGATTCGGCCGACGACAACGTCACCAACAAATCGACACCCGCGTTCATCGGAGATGCTGCAGCCGGCAGCACGGTCGAAATCTTCGCCAACGGTGTTTCGGTTGGTACGACAGTCGCGCTTTCAGGCGGCACCTACGTCATCTCATCGTCCACTCTTGCCGACGGAAGCTATGACATCACCGCGACGGCTGACGACGGTGTATCCGGCGTCAGCGACCCATCGTCGGCCCTGGCACTGACAATCGATACCGTGGCCCCGAACGTTCCGAGTGTACCGGACCTGTCGTCGACCAGCGATTCCGGAACGGCCAACACCGACGACCTCACCAATGACACCACGCCGACGCTGTCCGGGACCTCCGAAGCCAGTATCAATGTGGAATTGACATCCGACGAAGACGGCCTGGTTGGCACGGCAAGTGCCGACGGTTCGGGCGACTGGTCGATCACCACCAGTGCCCTGTCCGAGGACGATCATTCGCTGACAGCTACGGCAAAAGATATCGCGGGCAATACCAGCACGGCATCAGCGGCACTTGTGGTGACGATCGATGCGACCTCACCAGCCGCTCCGGCAATCCCGGACCTGGCCACGGCCAGTGACACCGGCAACACCAGCGACAATATCACCAGCGACGACACACCAACGATCAACGGAACGGCCGAGGCCGACACGTCAATAGAACTGCTTTCCGGTTCCACGTCACTGGGCACCACGACGGCCGACGTTTCCGGGAACTGGTCGATTACGACCGGAGCTCTCGCCGAAACAGTCCACAACCTGACAGCCACGGCAAGCGACGACGCCGGTAATATCAGCGCCACGTCCGCTACGCTTGTGGTGACAATTGACACGACAACGCCAAGCATTTCTGTCGATTCCCTGGTGACCAACGACTCCGCTCCTCCTCTGACAGGAACGATCGACGACGCCAACGCGATCATCTCCGTAACGGTCAACGGCCAGACCGTCACCGCAGCAAATGGCGGTACCACCTGGAGCATCGCCGATGACATTCTCACCACCCTGGCAGATGCCACCTACGACGTTTCGGTAACCGCAACAGACGTG
>CEUS01006688.1_pt1 | contig 25154 bp, 20 predicted proteins | sample 427031 | NCBI WGS metagenome assembly CEUS01 (sample SAMEA2622837, study PRJEB7988) | marine metagenome | biome: marine biome (ENVO:00000447); feature: marine epipelagic mixed layer (ENVO:xxxxxxxxx); material: "saline water (ENVO:00002010), including plankton (ENVO:xxxxxxxx)" | depth 140 m | reverse complement strand
GCGGCGGCGGGCAGACCACGTGGTGGTGAACGACGGGTCACTGGCCGACCTGCGCCAGCGAGCGTTGGCTTTGCTCGAGCAGCTTCGTTCCGAGTGGGTTGTGTCCCGAGATAGTGACGGAATCGGAAGAGCCCCAGCATCAGGTGCCGACCTTCGGATAGACTTTCATATGCATAGTTCGGGCTCCCACGACTGTCTCTCTCACCCCGAGGCCGTGCTCGCGACGGCACAGAGCCGTGGGGTCGGGCGTATCGCACTCACCGACCACAACCGGCTGGACGTCTCCCTGGCAATGGCTGAGCGGTATCCCGACGCTGTGATCCCTGCGGAGGAGGTCCGCACCGCTGAGGGTATCGACGTGATCGGTCTCTACCTCCGTTCCGAGATCCCCAAGGGCACCCCGGCCCGAGACGTGTGCGACCAAGTGCACGATCAAGGCGGTCTGGTGTACTTACCCCACCCATACGCGGCCGGTAAGGGTGGCAATGGCCGGCATGCCGAACTGTTGGCTCCGCACGTCGACGTGGTCGAGGTGTTCAACGGGAGGCTTCACGACCCGCGGCAAAACCCGCTCGCGGCAGCGCTTGCCGAACGCCACGGACGGCTTCGGGGTGCCGGATCTGATGCCCACACTCTCGGCGAGGTGGCCCGAAGCTGGGTGGAACTCCCGGTGCATTTGAACGAGCCGGGTGCACTGATGGAGGCGCTCGCTCTTGGGAGGGTGCACGGGACGACGGCTAGCCGCTGGGTGCATCTGGCCTCGGGGTGGGCGAAGGTCCGCCACCGGTTGCCAGGCGCGCCGCGTCCTTGCTGAGATAAGGAATCGAGTTGGCTGAACGGCAAAATCTCCAGGGTCGGTACGGCACTCCGATCCACCGGAAGCGGGCTGTACGAGAGGCGTTGGACGCGCTCCAGGGCTCCCGCCGGGCGATCCTCACCACGCACCTGAACGCAGACGGCGACGGAGTTGGCTGTCAGGTGGCGCTGGCCGCGTGGATGCGGGCGCTTGGTGGGCGTCCCCATATCGTGAACCCCACCGCATTCCCAGACCTGTTCCGGTTCCTCCTTCCCGAGAAGGGATGGGTGCTAGAGGCTTCCAGCGCAGCAGCCCGGGAGGCATGCGCGGAAGCGGACCTGGCGGTGGTCTTGGACACCGGCGAAATGCCGCGCATCGGACGAGTCAAGCCGATGATCGAGGATATACGCACGGTCGTGATCGACCACCATCAACCGGGGGGTCAGCCGATCGGGGGGACATCGTTCCGTGATGCCAACGCGTGCGCGACGGGGGAGTTGGTCTACGATCTCGTGTTGGCCAGCGGCGGTCCGTGGTCGCGGGCTACACAGGATGGCATCTACGTGGCTATCCTCACCGACACCGGTTCCTTTCGCTTCAGCAATGCGACCCCGAGCGCGCACAGGATCGCGGCCGACCTGATTGCCGACGGCGTGGATCCTGAGGGTTTGCACCGGCGTGTCTACGGTGCCGCACCCGAGCGGCGCCTTCGTCTGTTGGCGAAGGCTTTGAACACCCTGGAGGTGGACGCCACCGCCGGTGTCGCTTGGATGGTCGTCCCGCACCAACTCGAAGGCACTGAGCCCCTCGCCGAAGACGTAGAGGGCCTGGTGGACTATCCGCGCTCAGTCGAAGGGGTCGAGGTGGGCCTCCTCTTCCGTCGCACCGCCAACGGGGGTACAAAGATTTCCTTCCGCTCCACTGGTGCTGTGGACGTGAACGCACTGGCCCGTTTATTTGGTGGGGGTGGGCACGTAAAGGCGTCAGGGGCGCTGGTGGAGGGTTTGCCCGCCGACGTTATTTCTGGGGTGGTGGAGGCAACTCGGCGGGCCGTGCGGGCCGCCGGAGGGTACCCCTCCCCACATTCATCGCTTGATTCGCCGCAGGAGAAGGCCGCTCGTGACGAATGACACCGGCCCGGGCGTTCCCGAAGCGCTACCCACCACGCTGTACCGCATCGTGGAGCAGCTCGGACTGGAGAGAATAGACCGGCTGTGGATCTTTCCTCCGCTCATGCGGGGTCGCAGGGAGTGGGGGCTTGTGGCCGCGAGCGTATACACGGATAACCTTGAGCGCCGCCGGCTGCACAGCGCCTCCTATACGGCGGAGTGCACCGGGCAGGGGCTCTCCGTGGTCCACGATTTGAAGGAACAGGGTGACGCTCCCCCCGACCGGTTTCACCGGGTGATGGAAGGTGTCGTGCTGCGGGCTGCTGACGAACTGGGAGAGCCGCGCGAGATCGTGTTAGAGGGGAAGTCCAAGGCATTCGAGGAAATGATGGCGAATTTCGACCCAAAAACGCTGGAGTATACTCCAGCATGACCACCACCCACCCGTTCCTGCGGTTGTTCTCGCGCTACCTGCGCGAGCAGGGCCTCCCGATCACGCACCAGCGGGAGGCGGTGGCACAGACGGTGTTTTCCTCGACTGACCACCTCTCGGTAGAGGATATCGAGGGGTGCTTGCGTGAGGATGGTGAGCGCATCGGCAAGGCCACCATTTACCGCACTCTGGATCTGTTGGTAAATAGCAAGCTGGTGGAGGAGCACGATTTTGGGGAAGGCTTCAAGCGCTACGAGCACCGTCTTTCGCGCCAGCCGGTGCACGAGCATCTAATCTGCCTCGAATGCGGCAAGGTGACCGAATTCCGGAGCGAGGAGGTTGAGCATGTGGAGAGTCGCGTAGCTAGCGAGTACGGCTTCGCCCCATCCCGCCATCGGCTTGAAATCTACGGCCTTTGCCGCAATTGTCGGAGCGCCGGTGTCGAGCTCCCGACCACCGGGATCAGCTGTCCGATCGATTCAGTGTGAGCAGGGTGGGTGATGGGCGGCTTCCTCTCGCTCGCATTTCCATATAATTCGCACGCTTCATGCTATCGGGTGAAGGAGGCGGTCAGTTCCTTCACCTTTTCCCTTGGAGGGTTGCAACCAGGAGGAAGGAGGAGTAGGGGATGTTCCAGGGCGATCAACTTGTTGCCAAAGGGATCTTCTTCACCACCGGGGTGGGGATCCACAAGGAGAAGCTTGCCAGCTTCGAGATGGCGCTCCGCGACGGCAAGATCGCCCAGCACAACCTGGTGAGGGTGTCCTCGATTTTCCCGCCCAACTGCGAGATCATTGAGCGCGACGAAGGGGCGGGTATGCTTCGTCCTGGACAGGTGGTCTTCTGCGTACTTTCCGAGGCCTCCAGCAACGAGCCTTCCCGTCGTGTGGGAGCGACTATAGGTGTCGCCGTGCCTGCCAATCGCGATCATTACGGTTATATCTCGGAGCACCACGCCTACGGCCAGTCGGAAAAGCTAATGGGCGACTATGCCGAAGACCTAGCGGCCCAGATGCTCGCGACGGTGCTCGGGGCAGACTTCAACCCCGAGGAGGCATGGGACGAACGCCGCGAGCAATGGAAGCTGTCCGGTCTGGTGGTCGACACGTTTAACCATACTATCGTGGCGGAGGTGCCCGAAGGCGGTGAATGGGTGACGGTAGTCGCTGCCGCCGTCTCCTGCGCCTAACGACCTCGTAGAGCGTCCCCACAGCGTTCAACGGGTTGCCGAGGGTCCTCGCGGGATCGAGGTTCATGTGGGGTTTACCGCTCTCGAGCTCGCGATCAGATGAAGGATCTTCCTCGCATGCTTTTGCTCCGTGATACGGAGGCGGTGGAGCAGGCCGCTCCCGGCGCCGTTGATACCTTCCCAGTCCAGGCGATGGACCGCGCCGCCGGTGCACCGGCGGTGAGAGGGAATCGGCTCTCGATCCAGTTCGAGGGCCCCCTCACGTTCGACGCCTGGATCGAGGCGATCGATGGCGCCGAGCGGTTCGTCCACTTCGAAAACTACATCTTACGTGACGACCGGGTCGGGCAAGTGTTCCGGGACGCGCTGGTGGCCAAGGCAAAGCAGGGCGTCCCAGTCCGGGTGCTGTACGATTGGGTCGGCTGCTGGGCCACTCCCGCACGCTACTGGCGAGGTTTCCGCGAGGCCGGGGTCGAAGTCAGGGTATTCAATCGGCCTGCCCTGCGTGACCCCTTTGGCGTGCTCCAACGCGACCACCGCAAGCTCGTGTGTGTGGACGGAAGAGTCGCTTTCGTGGGCGGGTTTTGTGTGGGAGTGGAGTGGGCGGGCACCCCCACCAGCCCTCCTTGGCGCGACACCGGAGTGGAGATCGTTGGCCCAGCGGCGGCTGCTGCCGCTCGCTCCTTCGAGCGGGTATGGGCCTTGATGGGCGCCCCCGTTCCGGACGAGCTGCGGGCTTCCCCCGAGGATCGGCCTGTCGCCGGGGACACGCCGGTGTGGGTGATCGAGGGCGCGCCGGGGCGCGCTCTCGTCTACCGTACTATCCAGCTCGTGGCCGCCAACGCCCAGAACAGGCTTTGGATAACCGACCCCTATTTCGTTGCACCTCGCCCGGTGGCCGAGGCGCTCGGTGCCGCAGCGAACGACGGTGTGGACGTGCGTATCTTGGTTCCGGCGCACAACAACTGGCCCTGGGTGGGCAGCCTCTCGCGCGGTGGGTACCGTTTCCTGATAGAGTCTGGTGTGCGCTTGTTCGAATGGCAGGGGCCTATGATCCACGCCAAGACCTCGGTGGCCGATGGGCTGTGGGGTCGGGTTGGTTCGAGCAACCTCAACAATGCGAGTTTGCTAGGGAACTTCGAGCTCGACGTCGGCGTGCTGGATGAGGGTTTGGCTCGCCAGCTCGAGGGGCTGTTCCTCGCCGACCTGGCCTCTTCAGTCGAGATCGTTCTTCCTACCCATCACATGTCTCTTTACCGTGCCTTCGAACGAGCAGGCGAGCCACCCACTTTGCAAGCGCCGCTCGAGCCCGAGGGGACCCTTACGCAACGGTTCCGGCGCCAACTCCGAGATCGCCGCAGGCGCGGCCGGAGCCCCGGGTGGAAGATTGCACACCTGGTCCGGGCCGGTGCCACGCTGGGGACCGTGATGGCTGGCCAGCGCTCGCTCGGTCGCGAGGACCGCACCCTACTTGGCACGGTCGCGCTGTTGTTCGTCGGACTCGCCCTGTTCGCTTGGTTCTTACCTGTGGTCCTGGGTGTTTTGGTGGCCGGCATCACCGGCTGGCTCGGTATCGTCACGGGTGTGCGTGGGCTCATGCAATGGCGCCGTGCGCGCAAGGAGGAGCACAATTTGCGGACAGTGTACGAACGCCTGGGTGGGGACTCCCGGTGACTGGCTCCACTAGTGTGGCCGTCGCCCTGACTGCCGGGCTGCTGTCCTTCCTCTCTCCGTGCGTGCTGCCTCTCGTCCCGAGCTACCTGTGTTTCGTCACGGGGATGACGGTCGACGACCTACAGGAGAGTGCGGACCGTACCCATGTGCTCGCCCACTCCCTACTGTTCGTGAGCGGCTTCACGCTCATCTTCATGGTGCTCGGGGCGTCGGCGTCATTCCTCGGTCAGTTCGTGCGTCGGTACGAAGTCGACGTCTGGTTCGCCCAAATCGGAGGCATCATCGTCGTCGTGCTGGGGCTCCACCTGCTCGGTGTCGCCCGCATCACCGCGCTGCTCAGGGAGAAGCGCGTTCACCTGAGGGACAAGCCCTCGGGAGTCCTCGGGACCCTGGTGGTGGGAGTGGCGTTCGGGGCGGGCTGGACCCCGTGCATCGGCCCGGTGCTGGGTACGATCCTGGGCCTTGCGGGCATGCGCGAGACCGTGTGGTCGGGGGTGTGGCTGCTCTTTGTATATTCGGTGGGGCTGGCCGTCCCGTTCCTATTAGCGGCGCTGGCTCTGGATCGTTTCCTCGCCACCTTCCGTCGTTTCCGCAGCTGGATCCCCTGGGTGGAGCGGACCGCGGGCGGTCTCCTGGTGGTGCTCGGGTTTCTGCTCGTGACGGAAAGATTCACCAAGCTTTCGGAATGGCTCGCTCGCCTCACGCCGGGATTCATCCTGGACCGGATCTGACGGCAGCCGCCGGCACACCCTCTTCTTCGACCTGCGCCTCGAGCACCTGCCGCCGCAGCAGAGTGGCGTAGGTACCGCCGGCTGCCAGTAATTGGGGGTGGGTGCCGCGTTCGACGATGCGTCCCTCGTTCAACACCAGGATCTGGTCTGCGCCCATCACCGCGGATACCCGGTGGCTGATGATGAAGCTCGTACGCCCGTCCATGACGCGGCGCAGGTCCTCGAGGATCTTCGCCTCGGTGTGCGTGTCCACTGCCGAGAGGGCGTCGTCCAGCACCAGGATCTTCGGATTTCGGGCCACCGCCCGGGCCAGGGTCGCGCGTTGCTTCTGGCCACCGGAGAGGTTGATCCCTCGTTCTCCCAGCAGGGTCCCGTATTGGTGCGGGAAGTCGAGGATCGAGTCATGGAGCTGGGCGATCTTGGCTGCCTCAGTGATCGCTTCGTCCGGGTCCTCTATTGGCCTGATGTCCGCGGCGGTGGGGAAGACGAGGTCGGGAAGCCCCAGCCCGATGTTCTCCTCGATCGTCTCAGAGAACAAGAACGGGTCTTGGGGCACGACGCCGATTACCCTGCGTAGCTCGGTCGGGTCGTAGCGGGTCAGCGGCACGCCGTCGAGCAAGATCTCTCCGCTGCTGGTGTCGCGGATGCGGGCGAGCAGGGAAATCAACGTGCTCTTGCCAGAGCCGGTCGGTCCCACCACCGCCACCGTCTCGCCAGCACGCACTCGGAACGTCACGTCTTCGAGCACCAATCGATCGGTGCCAGGATAGCGGAAGGACACGCCCTTGAATTGTACCTCTCCACGCACGTCCGTGACAGAGACCGGCTCGGGGGGCACCGCAATCGTCGAATCGGTCTCCAGGATGGCGTTCAGCCGGCCCATTGAGGCGGCCCCGCGCTGGAACAGATTCACCACCCGACCAAGAGCGATCATCGGCCAGATCAGGAGTCCCAGGTAGAAGAAAAATGCGACCAGATCTCCAACCGTGATGCGCCCGGCCATCACCTCCCGTCCGCCGAACCAAAGCACCATCAGCATGGCCACACCAGAGACCAACTGCAGCAGGGGGTGGAAGAGACCCGATGCTCGTGCCAGGCGGACGTTGCGGCTGCGGTACTCGGTGTTCATGGCGTCGAACTGCCGCGCCTGATCCGCTTCCTGGCCGTAGGCGCGTACGATGCGCACCCCGGTTAGGTTCTCCTGAACCATGGTAGACATGGTCGAGAAGTGCTCCTGGATCTGCTCGAATCGCTGGTGGATGATCCTGCCAAAAGCGATCACCAGGGGAGGCAGGAGTAGCATCGGGATCATCGTGATCTTGGTCAGCCGCGGGCTGATCCAGAACATTACGGTGAGCGCGAGCACGAAGCCCACTGCGGTGTTCACCGCGTACATGACGGCCGGCCCTGCCGCCTGCCTCACTGCCAGCGTGTCGTTGGTGGCACGGCTCATCAAGTCACCGGTCCGGTTGCAATCGTAGAACGACGCGTCCAGCGTGAGTAGGTGACGGAAAAAATGGTCACGGAGGTCCACCTCGATGCGTCGACTCACCCCGTTGACCAGCTCGCGCATTCCGTAACGGGCCGTGCCGCCCAGGAGCGCGGCGCCAACCACCATGAGCGCATGCAGGGTGACTTGGTGCCGGTCCACGTCGGGGTCGTTGAGCCCGTCGATGGCGAGCTTGACGAACCAAGGGGAAGCTAGCGCAAACGCCTGAGCGATCACCACCAACACCAACCCCCACGCCATCTCGGCACGATAGGGAAGGTAGTACGGCAGGATCGAACGGAGATGGCTCATACCCTGAGCTCCTGGTGCAATACCTACGGGCTTGACCTCAAAGGTAATTCAGACCGCCGAGCGACAAGCAGCCCGATGTTCGCTCCTGCCCGCATTGTTTCCACATTCCTCACTGTTTGGGTTGGCGGCGTGTAGCCAGGATGCTGAGTCCGGTCGGGATCAGGGCAGCCCTCGTCTTGATGCCGACACACCCACGGGCATTTGAGGTTACGCCTAGTCCGGCACAAGTTGAGGCTGCCGCATCCTGCCCCCGAAGGGGGAGGTGGTCGAGCTCGATGCTGAAGTCGGAGCCTGCTGGCTACCAAGGACGATCAGGCGGCGGTGAAGCTGGTGGCCAAGCCTTAGCCCGGGCACGCTTAGTCCCCGCCTGCGCGCTCCTCCAGTAATGCGGTGGCCGCTCCGGCCATCAGCGCAGCGGAGGTGGGCAACACCGAGTCGTCGACGTCAAAGCGCGGATGGTGGTGCTCGTGCGGTGTCTCCAGTGCCGCGCCCAGCCAGACGAAGCACCCGGGCGCCCGGCGTGCCAGGAACGAGAAGTCCTCGGCTGCCATCCAGCGCTCCATCGGCAGCACTGCGTTCGCTCCGATCATTGTCTCGGCTGCACGCCGCACGATCTTGGTTATATCCGCGTCGTTAACCACGGGCGGGTATCCTGGGCCGATCTTCACCACGACTTCCGCACCCTGTGCCTCGAGTCCACGGAAGGCCTGGGTGACGGCGCCAGCCAGTTGATCGCGCACCTCGTCGCGGAAGTAGCGGAGGGTTCCGTGGAGTTTCACCGAGTCCGCGAGGACGTTGTTGGCCACACCCCCGTGGATGGTGCCGAACGTGACCACGCCGGGATCCATCGGTGAAATCGCCCGGGCCACCGCCTGCTGGCTCGCGAGGACTCCCTGCGCGGCCAGCACCAAGGCATCCACGCCTTGCTCGGGGTGGGCGGCGTGGGCGCTTCGCCCGCGTATCTCCACCCGGATTTCCTCCGACCCCGCCATGATCGAACCCTCGGCGATGAATAGCTTCCCACGCGGCAGGTGTCCGCCGACGTGCAGCCCTACCACGGCGTCCACTCCATCCAGTGATCCTGCCTCGATCATACGGGTGGCACCGCTCTTGCCATCTTCGTCGGTCGTTTCCTCAGACGGCTGGAACAGAAGTCGCACCGTTCCGTGTGGGAGTCGTCCCGCGTCCCGCTCCGCAACCAAGATGTGGGCGGCCCCGACCAACCCGGCCGTGTGGAAGTCGTGGCCACAGGCGTGCATCACTCCCGCGACGCCCGACCCGTAATCATGGTCAAACAACTCCTGGATGGGGAGCGCATCCATGTCCGCGCGCAGTGCCACGATGGGCCCAGGGCCGTTCCCGATGTCCGCGACTACCCCGGTCTTGGCGATACCTCGCAGAGCGTTGAGGCCGAGTGCTTCCAGCCGGTCGGCCACCAGCCCTGCCGTCCGATGCTCCTGGAAGGAGAGCTCGGGATGGCGGTGCAGGTCGCGCCTGAACTCCACCAGCTCGGGGGCCAGGGAACGGGCGCGGTCTATTAGGGTCCTGTTAGCTTCGTCCACCTATGCCCTCGGAAGCTCTTGGGGGTGACAAACATAGAGTGGCATCCGCGGGGGCGCGAGCATCCATGCCCGATCCACGTCTGACCGAGCAGCGCAATCCCCGCTCGCGGGAGATCGACCGCCTCTCGCCTCTCGAGATCGCGGATCTGATCAACGCTGAAGATCGCATGGTCGCCCAGGCCGTGGGTGAGGAGCGCGAGGCTATCTCGCGTGCCATGAAGCTCGTGGTGCAAGCGTTTCGCGCCGGAGGTCGGCTCATATACGTGGGGGCGGGAACCTCGGGGCGGTTGGGCGTGCTGGACGCCGCCGAAATGCCCCCTACCTACGGCACCAAGCCGGACATGGTGCAGGGGGTGATAGCGGGTGGTCCCGCGGCGCTCGTGCGTGCACAGGAGGGAGCAGAGGACCGGACCGAGGACGGCGCCTCCGCGATCGAGGACAAGGGCGTGAACCCTCGCGACTTCGTGCTCGGGATCGCGACTTCCGGGACCACTCCGTATGTGCACGGTGCTCTCCGCCTCGCACGCGAGCGCGGGGCTCGTACGGGCTTCCTCTTGTGTACGCATCCGAGTCAGGAGCTGCTCCTGACGCACGACGTCGTGATTGCCCCCCTGGTGGGTCCTGAGGTGATCACCGGCTCCACCCGCATGAAGGCTGGGACCGCGACAAAGATCGTGCTCAACACCATCACCACGGGCGCGATGGTGCTTATGGGTAAGGTGCACGGTAACCTGATGGTGGATCTCCAGGTGACCTGCCAGAAGCTCCGGGACCGGGGTGAACACATCCTGATGGAAGCCACTGGAATGGAGAGGCATGCAGTTGCGAGCCTGCTTGACCAGGCGGAGGGCCACGTAAAGACTGCTCTGGTCATGCACGGCCTGAGCGTGGACCGGGACGACGCACGTGAGCTTCTCGACCAGGCGGGTGGAGTGGTGGGGCGGGTGCTTCCGGGACTTGGGCTTTGAGCTGTCGATCGTGAAAGTGGTGGGTCTCATGTCCGGCACGTCGATGGACGGCATCGACGCGGCGCTCCTCGAGCTCAGGGGCACCCCGGCCGATGCCGAGTGGGCGCTGCTGGCTTTCCGGTCAGAGCCTTATCCCGACGAGCGAAGGGGGCGGATCAAGGAATGTGTCGAACGGGGTACGCCCGAGCTGTTATGCCGGCTCCACGCCGAACTCGGCGAGTGGCTTGCGCAGGCGACCTTGGCGCTCCTGGACGAAGCGGGCTTGGCCCCCTCCCAGGTCGCCGCGGTCGGTTCACACGGCCACACGATCTGGCACCTCCCGCCCGCTGCCGGTCGGCGCGGCTCCACGCTTCAGGTTGGGGATGCGGCCACCCTGGCAGAGCGCACCGGCATCGACGTGGTCTCGGACTTCCGCACGCGCGACGTGGCTGCGGGAGGGCAGGGGGCGCCGCTTGTCCCGTTCGCTGACCGCATCATGTTCGCGGTCGGTGATCGACAGCGAGCGTTACAGAACCTGGGCGGGATCGGCAACGTCACCTGGCTTCCCCTGCGTGGTTCGCCCGAACCCCTGCTGGCGTTCGACACCGGCCCGGGAAACGTGCTTCTTGACCTGGCCGCCGAGCGGGCCACGGGAGGACGGCTCCGCTGCGACCGGGACGGCCTTTTGGCCGCGGGCGGTCGGGTGGACGACGCATTGCTGGGCAGGCTCCTGGATGATCCGTTCTTCGATCTTGAGCCACCTCGTTCCACCGGCCGGGAGAGCTTCGGTCACGCCTTCATCGAGCCGCTGGTCGCGGAATTTGAGCGGAGAGGTGAGAAGGGCTGGGCGGACCTGCTCGCGACCTTGACCGCGTTTACTGCGGAGAGCGTGGGGCGCGCCTACCGGCGTTGGGTGATACCGCGCGGTGTGGACGAGGTCGTGTTGACCGGAGGGGGGGGCAAGAATCCTGAGCTCGTGCGTCGCATCCGAGCTGAGCTCGACCCCATTCCACTCGCCCCAGAAGGGGCGCTCGGGTTGAGCTCGGACGCGCGTGAAGCGGCTGCCTTCGCGGTGTTGGCGTGGACGCACCTGCTGGGTGCGGCGGGGAACGTTCCCGAGGCGACCGGTGCCGAGGGACCCCGGGTGCTGGGATCTCTCACTCCGGGGTGGGCCCGTTCGGGCTACTCCGTCGTCACCGCAGCGCTGTCCTAACCCGGAGATCGGTGGCCAAGAAGGTACGCCCTGCGGTTCGTCGCGAGTCATCCCCGAACACAGGGGGGAAAGCGGCCATCCGCGCGGATTCTCGGTGGTTGCGCCTGCCGCTCTGGGGGGCGGCCGTGCTAGTGCTCCAGCTCGTGCTGATGCTGAGCGTCTTCAATCGGGCGGCCCACAACGGCGGTGACACAGCGGGCTACGTCACGTTGGCTCATTCCCTGCTCGAGCAGGGCACCTACACCGATCTCTGGCAGCCGGGCCAGCCCCCGCACACGAAGTATCCTCCGGTATTCCCAGTACTCCTGGCGGTGGCGATTACCCTGGGTGCGCGCACCTGGGCAGCGCTCAAGGTGGTACCGGCGCTCTTCACGACGCTGTCGGTCATGGCGGTCTACCTGTGGGCGAAGGGGCGGCGCGGGGCCCCGTTCGGCGCACTCGTGGCCCTGCTGACTGCGGCGTGCAATGCGGTGCTTTGGTCGAGTCATTGGGAGCTGTCCGATCCGCCCTTCTTGGCGCTCACGTTTCTGTCCCTGTGGGCCTACGACCGGTCGTTCGTGCCGGCCGCGGCAGCTGCCTCTCCCGGGACGGAGTCGCGTGCGGGCCACACGACAGCGTGGCTCACAGCGGCCGCTGTCGCGACCGGGCTCACGTACTTCACGCGGTCTGCGGGGCTCCCTCTGTTGGTCGCTGCTAGTGTCTGGTTGCTCGTCAAGAAAAAGGTACGAGCTGCGGCTGCACTCACCGCAAGCGTGGGAGGGCTCGGCCTACTCTGGTCGCTCAGAGGCGGCCAGGGGGCTCAGTACGTGAGCGAGTTCTGGATGATCGATCCCTACCAGCCGGAACTCGGTCGAGTCGGGCTCGCTGGCCTGGTCCAGCGGGTGGTCGAGAACGCGGGTAGCTACATCACTGTGCACGTACCGGTCGGGCTGACCGGGCTGCGCACCGGGGTGTTCGTGGGTTTTCTGGGGATCGTGCTGTTCGCGCTGGCGGGGTGGGGGTGGGCACGTCGACTCCGTCAGCGGCCGGGCGTGGCTGAGCTGTTCGTACCTCTGTATCTCGGGCTGATCCTCCTCTGGCCCCAGGTGTGGTCCGGGGACCGCTTCGCGCTTCCTCTCCTGCCTCTCCTGCTCTTCTACTCTGGCGAGGTGATTATCCACCTTACGGAGCGCGTTTCGGTGCCTGCTCGCAAGTTGGTGATGGGAGCCTCGGTGGCGGTGCTGGCGTTTCCCGCGCTCGTCTCTTGGTCTCGAGACGTGCGGGTCGGTTCGGGCTGCTCTGCGGTGGTGCGCTCGGAGGGAGCGTTCGCGTGCTGGGGTCCCCGCAACACTCAGTTCGTTCAGGCAGCCCTCTGGAGCGGTGCACATCTACCTGAAGGATCCGTAGTGCTCAGCCGGAAGCCCCGTATTTTCTATGTAATGAGCGGTGTGGCGTCCCAAACATTTCCCTTCACGAAGGACGGAACGCGCTTCCTCGCGATCGCCGACTCGCTGGGTGCCCGTTACCTGGTGATGGACTACTTGGACGCAGCAGCGAGCGTATATGTGGCGGACGTGCTCGTCCAAAGGGGCGGCGCCTTCTGCGCTCTGGAAGAGTTTGGCAGACCGGGCCAGTCGCCCACGCAATTGGTGGGAATCGTACCTCCGGGCCTTCGTGCGACAGCGGTAACGGAAGAAGGAGCGGGTGGCATGGTGGCCGTGGTTATGGACTCCTGCCCAGCTGATCTGGTCCGTTCCGTTCCGCTGGCCGAACGCTCGGAGCGTTCCGAGGAAATCCCACTATTGGTGGGGTTCCGGTAGTGGTCTATTCCTCTTTCCTCGTCTTACGGGTTCTAGTCGGTTATGCCTGGCCCAGCCCCGTACAGGAGGGCGAGCGCGACCCCGAAGAGGACGTGGTCTATCAAAGTGTCGTCGCTGGGCCCGAGATCGTCCAGCAAATCGGCGAGGAATGGTACCTTCCGGTGTGGAGCGTGGGCCCCGACCAGGTTCGTTAGGCCACCCCACGGCGACACCACGTACTCCAACGAGCCGTAGGCGGTGCCGCGGACCAGGGGAGGCCCATATAAGAGCGGCTCCACCAGGGCTCCGTAGACCAGTCCGCGAGCGCTGCCAGTGAGCGCCGCGTCCTGTACGAGCTGCGCGAGCGGAGGACACGGCCGCTCTCCGGGCCCGAGGGAGCGAAGCAGCTCACGCAGTAGCGCAGCTCCGACGCCGGCAGCGCCTGCACGCAGGAATCTCACCACCCCGGGCTTCCGCTTCCGCGGCATCGTCCCGAGTGCTTGTTCCAACAGGGTAGTAGCCGCAACCGTGAGGACTGCTTCCCAGGACTCGCCGGTCGGTGAGCTACGATGCGGGGGCCACTGCTCTGGCCGGGACCTCCGGGGGGCTCCCATCCTGCGGTTCGCCTGCCGCTCCTCCAGGGTGCGCAATCGGTCCGCGCGGGGGAGACGCTCCCGCATGCGTTCCAGCCCGTAACCCAGGCGATACCAAACGTTGTCCTGGTCGACCATGTTTGCGCGCACTCCCCGGGGAATGAAGAGACCAACGGTGGCGGTGCGTGCCGACAGGGGCAAGGCGACCTGGGTCCAGTACGCGGCTCCCGCATGGTCTCCTGGGAGGTGCTGTGCCCGTGTATTGTCTATCCTAAGGCTCCGCGTCGCGCTTCCGTTAGTGGACGCCAACGGCGGGGGAACGACACCTGTCTTCTATGTCCGGCTGGGATCTTCGTTCTAGTGTTTGTTCCAGATGGAAGCCCAATCGCCCAGGGTTTTCAGGGTAATAGACAGGCACATCCACAGGGTCTAAAAAGAAGCTTGACCCCCCCGTATGTAGCGGTGCATATTGGCCCTCACCTCTAGATCTTGTGGTATCCGCTGCGACAATCCACGAGTAGAGTCCGTGGAAAGCCAGCTTTCACTGGTTTTCCACTCGTTTCCTACATCGGCATCGAAGGTTTTCCACCGACTGTTCACCTGAGGAGCCTCTCCCCAATGACCCTCGCTATCCCTCCTCGTCGCGCGAAACCCGTCATTTTCGACGACGTCGTTCCTGTCGATCTCCCGTCGGCCCAGCTCGCCGAGAACGCGCGCATCGTTCTGGCCAAACGGTACCTGAAGAAAGACGAGGAGGGCCGACCGACCGAAGAGCCGGAGACGATGTTCTGGCGTGTGGCGCGCGTGATCGCCGAGGCGGACCGGGCCTACGGGGCGTCGGACGCGGCCATTGAGGAGGCGGCCCGCCAGTTCTACGACCTGATGACGACGGGCAGGTTCGAGCCCAACTCCCCCACGCTCATGAATGCGGGCCGTCCGCTCGGCCAGCTATCAGCTTGCTTTGTGCTCCCTGTAGATGACGCGCTTTCCAATGGGAAGAGTGGCATATACGACACGCTGAGGGCGATGGCCCTGGTTCACCAGAGCGGAGGTGGCACGGGGTTTTCGTTTTCGCGGCTGCGTCCCGAGGGGGGTAACGTGCGTTCCACCATGGGTGTCGCGTCGGGTCCGGTGTCGTTCATGAAGCTCTACGACGCCTCGACCGAGGTCGTGAAACAAGGGGGCACCAGGAGAGGTGCCAACATGGGTATCCTGCGTGTCGACCACCCCGATATACGTGCTTTCATCACGTGTAAGAACGACACGTCGCAGGTGACCAATTTCAACATCAGCGTGGCGATCACGGACGCATTCATGAAGGCGGTCAAGGACGATGCCGACTACGATCTGGTGAACCCCCGTACGGGGCAGGTGGACGGGCAGGAGAACGCCGGCGAGATCTTCGAGATGATCATCCGAGGCGCCTGGATGACTGGCGAGCCCGGCACCTTCTTCATAGATCGCGCTAACCAGGACAACCCAGTGCCACAGGTTGGCTCGTATGAAGCGACGAATCCCTGTGGCGAGCAGGTATTGTTCGCGTACGACGTCTGCAACCTGGGGTCCGTGAATCTGGGTCACTTCGTGCGCGAAGATGTTTCTGCGGAGACGCCGCCTGAGGACCGGATCGATTGGGAGGAACTCCGCCGTGTCGTGCATCTCTCGACCCACTTCCTCGACAACGTCATCGACGCGAATCACTACCCGCTCGAGGACATCTACGAGCTGGCCCAGAGGATCAGGCGCATCGGGCTGGGCGTCATGGGTTGGGCTGACATGCTCGTTCGGCTTGGTATTCCATATGACAGTCCCGAAGGGGTTGCGATGGCCCGCAGGGTCATGGCGTTCTTGAACGAAGAATCCAGGGGCGCCTCGGAGAAACTCGCCGAGGCTCGCGGAGTCTTCCCCGAGTGGGAGCGTTCCATTTGGGGTCCCGATGAAACGTGTGCTCGCGACCAGCACGGCGGTCGCTTGCGTCCCATGCGGAAATTGCGCAACTGCAATCTCACCACGGTAGCTCCGACCGGTACCATATCGATGTTTGCGGGTTGTTCAGGAGGGATCGAGCCGTTATTCGCGGTGGCATTCATGCGCAACCAGGCCGGCTCGTTGATGCCCGACGTGAATCCCGACTTCGTCAAGATCGCTCGAGCTGAGGGATGGTACTCAGAGGAGCTAATGGAGCGCATCGCTAACGAGGGTCACATCCACTTCTCAGAGGTGCCGGAGTCCGTTCAGCTGGTTTTTCGCACCGCCCACGACATATCTCCGGAGTGGCACGTACGCATGCAGGCGGCCTTCCAGGAGCACGTCGACGCCGGGATCTCGAAGACCACCAACTTCCCCGAGGGAGCCACCGAGGACGACGTGCGCGCCATCTACGAGCTCGCCTTCCACCTGGGCTGCAAGGGCGTAACGGTCTATAGGGACGGCTGCCGGCCCGATCAGGTGCTGTCCACCGGCAGAACCGGAAGGAGCGAGGCATCGGCTGAGGAGCAGGCGGAGCGGGCGGAACTGGAGCAGCTTCTAGCGGATGCGCGCGAGGAGGCCCATGGGCTACGCGTGCGCTTAGCGGAGATAGAGCACCAGTCGCTGACCGACGACCAGACCGCCGCCGCATCGCGGCATAAGCGACAACGGCCGCCCATGCTCCGCGGTCGCACGGTCAAGATGAACTCGCCGCTGGGCGATCTTTACGTGACCATCAACGAGGACGAGGCTGGCCGTGCGTTCGAGGTCTTCTGTACGCTTGGCAAGGCGGGCGGTGCCGCCATGGCCGACGCCGAAGCGATCGGGCGGCTGCTCTCGCTGTCTCTTCGCTCCGGGATCCCTATCACTGCCCTTCGGGACCAGCTGAGGGGCATCTCCTGCGACCGCGCGGTTGGGATTGGACCCACCAAGGTTCTCTCCGCACCGGACGCGATCGGCCAGGCGATCGAGCGTTATCTCGAGGAACACGAGGGTGTGCAGGAGGCCCTCCCGTTGGCGCCTCCGGTGCTCGCACCCGGTGCAACCCTGGCTCAGCCAAAAACTACAGGGCAGGCGGGCCAGAAAAACTTCCTCGGCAGTTGCCCCGAATGCGGCACCGGCTCGCTAGCCTACGAGGAAGGGTGTGTGAAATGCCACGTGTGCGGCTACAGCGAGTGCGGTTGATGAGGGCGTCCACAGGGGCCTTGCAGTAGGGGATGCTGCTGGAAGAGCCGGTGCGGCGGGGACGTCGAGCAAAGGGGAGTGGGGTGGTCCTGCACTAGCGAAAACATGTAGTGGGCGCCATGGGTGAGGGGGGGCAGTCGGGGGAGAGTGAACCCGGGCTGCCCCCCCGTGTTTCCGGACTTCCACGTGGACTCATCCATCCACCACCGGTAACTTTACCTGCCCGCTCGGGCACTCCGCCGGGGCTTGGCCATCCAGTAAATCGAGGCAGAACGTGGGAAGAGGTGACAAGCGTACCGAAAAGGGCAAGCGGTTCAAAGGCAGCCACGGCAACACACGGCAGAAGAGCCCGAACAGGAAGACAAGGCACGCCGCTAAAAAGGCCCCCACTAAGAAGTGATCGGGTGGACGACCGCGCACTGAGGGCATTTGCTCGCCAAGGGCGAGCGTGAGCTGGGCGGTGAGCGCGGAGGGTGGACGATCGCGGGGTTATGGGAGGTCACTGTCGCGATCCTTGTGGCCGCGGGGTCCTACTTGGGGGGACTCACTGGTCGTTTAGCGTTGCTCACCTCCCTTCCGCGCACTCTCATGCTCGTGGTCACACTGGTATTTGGCGGGTTCTCTCTATTACGCCTGGATGCGCCTTCTGCGTGCGCCCGGTGACCTATGAAGATCATTCTCGTGTCCGACTGGTTTCTCCCTAGGTTGGGCGGGGTGGAGCTCCAGATCCGTGACCTGGCGGCGGAGCTTGCCAGTGCCGGTCACCATGTGCACGTCGTGACCACGACACCGGCGGACCCGAGCGCACAGGGTTCCCTCCAGACCGGGTCGGTGGCGCTTCCCGATGGGGTGTCCGTGCACCGGCTGGACGTCCCATTGTTCCAGCGGACCGGGATCACTCTTTCCCGCCGAGCCGGTCCCGCCATGAGGGGCCTCCTTCATACGCTCGAGCCCGATGTAGTCCACATCCACGCCAGCGTCTGCTCGACCGCGGCACTGGCCGGAGCCTGGGCCGCGGACCGCCTGAGACTCCCGATCGTAGTGACGTTCCACTCTGTACTGGGTGTCCATCGCCACTTGCTGCGCGGTTTCGACGTTGCGTTCGGGTGGAGCCGCTGGCCGCACGTGTTCTCGGCCGTGTCAGGCGCATTGGCCCAAGAGGTGGCTTGGCTCGCGCCCGGGCGTACGGTCGAGGTGCTTCCCAACGGTCTCGATCCAGACGATTGGATGACCGTGCCGGTACCGGGAGTACAGGACGAGCTTCGCCTGGTATCGGTGTTCCGCCTGCAGGTGCGTAAGCGAGGGGTCGCACTGTTGCGGGTGGTCGCGGCGGCGGCGAAGCGGCTGAAGGGGATCCGCCGGGTTCGCCTCACCGTGATCGGTGACGGCCCAGAGCGGCGGCGGATGGAGGCCGAAGCACGCCGCCTCGGCATCGCGTCCGCTGTCGAGTTCGCCGGGTATCTGCCGCGACCAGTCATCCGCGAGCGCTTTGCCCGAGCGGATGCGTTCGTGCTCGTGAGCGTACTCGAGTCCTTCGGGATTGCGGCGCTCGAGGCGCGGGCTGCGGGGCTACCGGTGGTGGCGCGGCGGGACACCGGTATGGCCTCGCTGCTGGAGCAGGGCAGGGAAGGTCTGCTAGCCGGTTCAGACGCCGGCGTCGTGGACGCGTTGGTGCGATTGGGAACGGATGGGGTCCTGTTGGCGCGGATCACTCGCAACAACAGGGAGGTGGCGCCATCGGTGAGCTGGACCAGCACTGTGGCCCGCCATCTGGAGCTCTACGAGCGCGCCCTGGACGGGGCCGGTTGCCGGGGGCAGCGGGGTGAACTGCTAGGCGGTGGTTTGGGTGGCAGCCCAGTCCGCGACCGTTCCGAAGCGCGCTCCGCAGCCGCGGAAGAGGTGGATCACCTCCCGCACCGCAGCCAGCGCGCGGGGTCCCGTCCCCGCGCGGCAGTCCCAGCGTAGTCGTCTTTCCCCGCGCAGGTCGACCAGCTCCCAGGGATGGAAGAGGAGGACCACCGGTCGCTCCAGTCGGGCCAGCCAAGGGTCGCGCAGCCCAGGAGGGAGCCGGAGGACTGACGAGGTAGTGGAGGCGGGCAGCCGGAGCAGGCCGGTGGTCTCGCGCCGGGTCCGGGCCAACCGACGCACTCGGTGGTCGAGTCGGTGGGACCCCTCTGAAGAGTCCACACCGAAGCCCGCCTCCACCAGAAGGGGGAGAAATGCGTCCGGCAGGTCCAGGTTGGGTGCCCGGAACGCGGTGGTGGGGCTGAACCGGCGCAGCGCGGACGAGGCTTTGGCCAGCTCGAGCTCGGCTTGGATTCGGTCCATGGCGCCGAAGCGCCCATGGCTGTAGCCGTGACATCCCAGCTCGTGTCCCGCGGCCACCAGCTGGCGGACGATGTTCGGGAAGCGCTCGGCAGTCTGACCGGTCACGAAAAACGTGGCGGGGACCTTCTCGCCGGCCAGGAGATCTAGAAGCTGCGGTAGCCCTTCGGTGACCCCCCTCCACCCGTGGAGGTAGGGGGGACAATCGGGTTCGACGTCCACCGTGAAGAAAACCTCGGGTGGGCGGTCCTGAAAGTCCGTTCGGAAGCCCATCGCCAAAAGGTAAGCGGTTGAACCGCTTCTTGCTCAGGCCGAGATTTGTGTATGCGCTCCTGCACACTTCCGTTCTTCGGCCTGGCACTCCTTTGGATTACCCTGGCCCGTCCTGTGTGGGCCCAGGATTCCCTACCTGCGTTCGACGGCCTTCCTCCGGTCCCGACCCGGCCCGACCTCTCTTTGGTGGATTCTCTCTATGTTGCCCTGGACGCGCGCGGCTCGCTCGAGGCTGCGGAGGAGATCGCCGGCGCCGATTCGACAGACGAAGAGGCGATATGGCGAGCCTCGCGGGCAGCTCTGGCCCTAGGGCTCCTGGCCACCGAGGAAAGCGTGCAAATGGAGTGGTACCGCCGGTCTGCGGCCCATGCGGCGCGTGTCGTTGCGCTCGACTCGCTTCGGGTGGAGGGTTTGTATTTGCTGGCCGCGGCGGAGGGCCGGCGCGCGCTCCAAGAGAGCCCTCGGGTCATCCCCCAACTGGCCCAGGAGGTTTGGGTTCTGGCGCAGCGGGTGCTCGCTCTAGAGCCGGGTCACCCGGGCGCTCATAACATCCTTGGCAAGGTCAACTTCGAGGTGATGACGCTGGGGCGCGTGAAGGGTTTTATCGCCAGGCTGCTCACTGGCGACAACACCGCCCTCGATTCGGCGAGCTGGGTGGAGGCCGAGCGGCACCAGCTTGCTTCCGTCAAAGGGGCGCCCTTCATGATCCTGTTCCGGTACGAACTCGCACAGACCTACCTACGGCTGGGGCGGCGAGCTGAAGCGGAGCTCCAGCTGCGGGAACTTCTGGCGCTCCCAGTGCGTCATCCGCCGGATGCGGTGTGGCGGGAGGATGCGCAGCGCTTGCTCGTGCGATTGGAAGAGAGCCCTTGAGGGTAGCGGCCGACCTGGGCTCAGATTCGCGACGCCACCGGTAGTCGCAGGCGAGCTGGCGGACCTTGCTGCTTATTGCGGGGCTCAGCGAGATTTCGGGCAGCGAAGGGAATACTTGCCGTGAGAGGTATGATGGCCACCGATATAGCTTCCGACCGCACCGAGGGTCTCCTCGAGGACACTGAGCGGTACTGCGCCACCAACTACCAACCCCTCGACGTGGTCATCGAGCGGGGGGAAGGAGTGTGGGTGTGGGATGTGGAGGGGCGACGTTACCTGGACATGCTGTCCGCATATTCTGCGTTGAACCAGGGCCACTGCCACCCTGCCATCGTGAGGGCAGTGCGCACTCAACTGGACCGGGTCACGCTCACCTCACGGGCGTTTCACAACGATCAGTTGGGCCCGTTCTTGCGAGAGCTGTGCGCAGCCACTGGTTACGACCAGGCCCTGCCGATGAATTCCGGAGCCGAGGCGGTCGAGACGGCGATCAAGATGGTTCGGAAATGGGGCTACCAGAAGAAGGGTGTCCCCGACGGGCAGGCCGAGATTATCGTCTGCCAGAACAATTTCCACGGCCGTACCACCACGGTGGTCGGGTTCAGCTCAGAGGTGCAGTACCGGGAGGACTTCGGTCCGTTCGCTCCGGGGTTCAAGACGGTTCCGTTCGGAGACGCGGACGCCCTCGCTGCGGCGGTGACGGATCAAACGGTGGGCTTCCTGTTCGAGCCGATCCAGGGCGAGGGTGGGGTGATCGTCCCGCCTGACGACTTTCTACGGAGAGTGCGGGAGATATGTGACCGGAGCGGGATCGTGATGATGGTCGACGAGATCCAGACCGGGCTCGGCAGGACAGGGCGTCTGTTCGCGTGCGAGTGGGAGGACGTGCGGCCTGATGTGCTGATAGTGGGTAAGGCGCTGGGGGGTGGCTTGTATCCGGTGTCGGCGGTTCTGGCAGATGCTGAGTACATGGGTGTGTTCCGTCCCGGCGACCACGGTTCCACGTTTGGTGGCAATCCCCTGGCTGCCGCCATCGGTCGGGCCTCGCTCAAGGTTGTTCTCGAAGAGGATCTGCCGGGTCGGGCAGACGAACTCGGGCGTTGGTTCATGGGCGAGCTAGACGCCCTCGCTTCTCCTCACGTCGCGCAGGTGCGCGGGCGGGGTCTCTTTATCGGAGTCGAAATCCGGGAGTCGTCGGGAACCGCGCGTCCCTACTGTGAGGCGCTCAAGGATCGGGGAATTCTCGCCAAGGAAACGCACGGCCAAGTGATTCGCTTTGCGCCTCCCCTCGTTGTCGAGAAGGAGGTACTCGAGGAAGCGCTCGAGGAAATCGCCACGGTTTTGGAGGGCTAGCTTCCAGGTAGTACTCCTTTTTGCCGAGGGCCTGCCAGGGTCTTTGGGTCTTGCCGCCATCGCTGTTACCAAAAGGACTTGCAGGGCCTTTTATCAACCACCGCCACGAGGGTATTGCTGTACGTTCGGGATTACTTACAGTTTGTGCCGCCACGGAAAGAACGAGATTCTGCAGGAGCATCCATGAAAATCGCCATACCCAAGGAAACCCACCACGGGGAACAGCGAGTCGCGCTCGCGCCCGAGGCGTGCAAGAAGCTTGTGAAAGCCGGGTTTACGGTCGCGGTTGAGGCCGGGGCCGGGGAATCAGCTTTTTTCCCGGACGACGCATATCGCCAGGTCGGTGCGGGTGTCGAGAGCGACGGTGCCCAGCTACTAGGCAGCGCCGACTTCGTGCTCAAAGTGAACCCACCCACGGCCGGGGGGGCGAGCGGACGCGATGAAGTGGCTTGGATGCGTCCGGGAACGCTCCTGCTCGCCTCGATAATGCCCGTGCGCAACCTCGACGTTGTGCGTGCTCTCGCAGGACGTCAGGTCACAGCGTTTTCGACCGACGCGATTCCACGCATCAGCCGTGCCCAGGCGATGGACACGCTCTCGTCGATGGCGAACATCGCTGGATACAAGGGTGTCCTGATCGCCGCTACCGAGCTCAACAAGTACTTCCCGATGCTGATGACTGCCGCGGGGATGGTGCCCCCGGCTAAAGTGTTTGTGATCGGCGCGGCTGTCGCTGGCCTCCAGGCGATCGCTACTGCTAAGCGACTCGGCGCTAACGTTTCGGCCACAGACGTACGTCCCGAGGTGAAGGAGCAGATTGAGAGCGTTGGCGGTAAGTACGTAGGCATCGAGCTCAAGGAGAGTGCGGTCGCCGGAGGCGGATACGCCAAAGAACTGTCCGAGGAGGATCAGGCCCGCCAGCGGGAGCTGCTCGTGGAGCAGTGCGCAGCGGTAGATGTAGTGATCACCACTGCGCTCATAGGCGGTATTTTCGCTCCCAAGCTCCTCGACCGTAAAATTGTCAGCAGCATGCGGAAAGGCTCTGTCATCGTCGACCTAGCGGCTGACGGCGGCGGCAATTGTGAGCTTTCCCGTCCCGGTGAGACGGTTGTCGAAGAAGGCGTCACGATTGTTGCTCCCCTGAACTTGGCCTCGACCATGCCCACCCATGCGAGTCTTCTCTTCTCGCGCAACGTCACCGCGTTTTTGATGGCGTTTGCCGAGGGAGGCAAGTTTAACCTGGACCTGGGGGATGAAATTCAGGAGGGAGCTTTGATCACGCACGAGGGCGAAGTACGCCACGCCCGTACCAAGGAGGCGCTGGAAAAGAGCGCCGGAGGCATAGCTGTCCAGTGAGTTGGACGTTTTTGTCACCTGAATGGACCACTAGGAAAAAGGAGAATGTTCGGATGTCGCGACGATGGATTTCGAGGGGCGCCGTACCCGTGTTGGTGTCTCTACTCGCTCTAGGCCTCACGGCATCAGACGCCAGCTCTTCGCTGGTGCTCGCCCTCCAGGAGGTGGCTGAAGTGGCAGAGCATGTCGAGACTCCCGACTACTGGTCTCTGCTCTTCGTATTCACTCTCTCAACTTTCATCGGGCTTGGGGTGATTCGACGGGTCTCCCGGCTGTTGCACACGCCCCTGATGTCGATCACCAACGCGATCTCCGCAATTGCGGTGGTGGGCTCGATCATTGTGGCAGGATCGGACTATCCGACCGAGATCCGCGTAATGGGTGCGATCGCGCTATTCGCATCGATGACCAACATAGTGGCCGGTTTCCTTATCACTGACCGCATGCTCAAGATGTTCAAAACGGTAGACAGGAAGGGTCAATGAGTTTCTCCGTGACCCCTTCGATCCTTTCGTTCTCGTATCTGGTCGCGACGGTCCTCTTCATCTTTTCGCTCCACTGGATGAACGACCCCAAGACAGCGCGCCGTGCGGTCATGGCAGGTACCTTGGCGATGACGATCGCGGTGCTCTCAACGTGGGGCCAGGAGATCGTTGTTCACCACCTGTGGATAGTAATCGCGATAATCGCGGGCTTCGTGGTAGGTGTGCCGCTCTCGATGGTTCCGATGACCGCGGTGCCCCAACGGACAGCGTTGTCGCACGCGTTTGGTGGTATAGCCGCCGGACTGGTAGGTACGGCGAAATACTACCTCTGGCTGAGCGAAGGTGCTGAGCACCTCACCAGGTTTCGGATGGTCGCGATTTTGATCGAGATCATCCTCGGCTATCTCACTTTCACCGGCAGCTTGCTGGCTGCAGGGAAGCTACAGGAGGTGAAGTGGATACCGCAGCGCCCGGTGACGTACGTCGGGCAGAATATAGTCAACCTGGGTTTACTCCTGGCTGCTGTCGCGATCGGGGTTTTCCTGGTGTTCTTTCCCGCAGCGGACGTGGCGCCCAAGCTCTTCTCGGTCATCATCGTGCTTGCACTTATTTTCGGGGTGCTACTCATCATCCCAATCGGCGGTGCGGATATGCCGACTGTGATCGCGATACTGAACGCGTATGCCGGTCTCTCTGCTGTGGCGATGGGATTCGTGTTAGACAACAAGCTGCTGATCACGGCAGGTGCGTTGGACGGTTCGAGCGGCCTAATCCTGTCCATCATCATGTGCAAGGCGATGAACCGTTCGTTTACCAACGTGTTGTTCGGCGCGTTCGGGCAGGTACAGCAGGCGAAGGAAGAGGGAGAGGAGCAAGTTTACAAACCAGAGACGATCGAGGGCGCCGGCCACGTGCTGGAGCAGTCTCAATTGGTCGTGATCGTTCCGGGCTACGGGATGGCGGTGGCCCAGGCTCAGCACAAGGTGCGCGAGTTGTACGATCATCTTACGAAGCTCGGAATATCGGTCAAATTCGCGATCCATCCTGTGGCTGGACGCATGCCGGGTCATATGAACGTGTTATTGGCGGAAGCAGAAATCCCCTATGACGATCTGGTGGAGATGGAGGACATCAATGCCGATATGCCGCAGTGTGACGTAGCGCTGGTGGTGGGGGCGAACGACGTAGTCAATCCCGCCGCCCGCTATGACGAAACGAGCCCCATTTACGGCATGCCCATCATTGCCGCGGACAAGGCTCGCACGGTGTTCGCGATCAAGCGCAGCAAGAACCCGGGATTCGCGGGCATCGACAACGAACTGTACTTCTCGGACCGGACGTGGATGCTATTCGGAGACGCCAAGCACGTGCTCGGGGAACTAGTTAAGCAGCTCTCCGGAGGCAGTGGTATGCACTAGAAGGTCCCGCATCACCACTCAATCTCGCCCTGCTTCGAGGTGTCCACCTGCTCGGCCTCGCCATCACCGAGCAACACTTTCTCGACCTGAGA